>Ga0335073_10010655_pt1 | contig 12930 bp, 14 predicted proteins | sample Lox_Sample_22_FD_207093 | JGI IMG/M metagenome (GOLD analysis project Ga0335073, IMG submission 207093) | Soil microbial communities from Loxahatchee National Wildlife Refuge, Florida, United States - Lox_Sample_2.2 | ecosystem: Environmental > Terrestrial > Soil > Wetlands | place: USA...
CCAATCGAAGCAGTTGCTTTGATGTATTGACCCCAACCAACCACAAACGTAGTCCATATATCCAAACAGAAAAACACGATTGGCATGGTAATACAGGCGAGCGATAGCAATGCCAATATCAGACCAGCAGGAACTGTAAAGGCGACTCGTCTATGGATGAATCCAAAATAAATTACACAACAGGCATAAATTGCAGCCAAGGCGATGGAAAACAAGTATGTAAGCGGAGGCAAAACTTGCAAGAAAATTTGCCAGGCTGTACTTCGTTGTCCTGGTGGCGGTGCAGAAGGTTGCACAAACGCATACAAGGCGCAAAAGATTTGCGTAAGGACGACAAGAGATAAACCTGTCCATTTGATGATGACTTTATCTCTTCGTCGAGGGAATATTCGCATGAGTGTTTGTATTTGCGCGAGGTAAATGGCGAAATCGGCGATGTATGACCATATTTTACAGACGAGGATTTGGTTGACATCTCGTAGGGCATCTGCATCGTATCGACCTTCCTGATATTGTTGTCGGAGCATGTCGATAGATTCGATCATGTATACAATCAAGGATACCGTCATAAATAGAGCGGCGATCTTCTGGACCCATGGTTTACGTGTTCGAGAGAGGAAAAGGAGAATGAGAAGGATGCCGGCGGCAATCGTAGCTCCAGCAAGGGCAAAAGTTTGAGGTGTGACAGAAGCGTAGAAAGGATCAAACAGACCGTTTGCACCGTTCGTCGCTCCGTTTATAGTTACGTTGCTAGGTTGACCATTTTCTCCAACATCGAGACCTAGACATCCCCCAGCCAAATTCGTGTAATTGTATTGTGTGCCGTTGCTGTCGGTGTATGTGATTGTTGTTCCGGGCGAAAGACACGTTTGGCTTGGTGCGGCTTGGGGTGGTGGCCCTGATGGAGGAGGAGGGACGCCTGATGGGGGTGGAGGAGGTGGTGGCGGGGGAGGCGAATTGAAGAATCCGTTGTTGGAGCCCGAAGCTCGATTTCTCAGTCTGGGTCTCGGTGTTGGAGAAGGTGAAACACGGTGATTCTTCCTTGTTGGCGTTTTTGTGTCGCCGGTTGTCGGGTCGGACTTGATTCTGGAATCTAGTCCATTCTTTGCCAATACTGCCTCATAGCTAGGTTTCCATAGCCGTTCAAGTTTTTCCAGGGGCGGGTTTGGTATTATCATGATGAAGGTCTTCGGTCTAATGCCGTTGAAAGACACAGGAATGCGATGACTCTGGGGGGCAAAGCGAATGTAAAGAAACGACTACTCAATTCGCTCCCGAGCGCATATATTTCGTTTTGACGATTAATTATACCCTAAACGTCGCTTATGGGTGGCGGTGACAGGTACAGCCGGAAAGAGCGGCAACTGTGTTGAGGGGTGAAGGGAGAAGTGAAGAGGTGAGTCGGCAGTGTTTGAAACGAAAGTTTTGTCCGGTTGTGTGGAGAAAAGGCAGTCAAAGGGTGGATGCTGCCCGAGCAAATCCGAGTAATTTGTGAAGAAAGAGAGAAGATCCACCTCGTATTGTCGTCGAGGCGGGTGAAGTCACTCAACAGGTCGATGAGGACTCACAATGAGCAAGGAATTGGAGGTGTGAGTGAGGAGTGAAGAGATTGCTGAGGAGAACTAGGGATTATTTTGGTGTGCCAGATTGTGTGATGTGGTTGGTGGTTGGCTAGCTCTGGTACGCGGCCCAAACCGGAATGGCAGCCACGCAAGGAGGTCTACAAAAAGGGTGTGGTTCCCTCCACAGTATGCGGAGTAGGCCGAACAGGGCGGATACTGATTCTCTCTACAAAGCAACTATATATCAACTCAATCTGGAGTTCTTGATCTCTCAATGTAGATTTAAGGGTCTTGGAAAAGATAGAGACGTTCGGTCATGCCCTTTCCAATCATCGGATAATTATCGACCGTAGGAATGTCGCAATTTATCAGGTTCTGAGAACGGACGCGAAAAAGCTTCAATTCAATACAATTCAATACATTGAGCTCAAAAGAAGCGATAGGAAATAGCTACCCAGCATAAGGGCAATTCGCGTACAGATTAAATTAATGGAAATGAAGATTGCAGCTGCCCCGTGTCGAGTTCATTTATTTAAATAAGGGCAATAACATTCCCCAATTATCCCTTCAATTCGACTAATTCAACCAATAATAGCCAACCGAGCGATATCCGCCGCTGCTCCAAACTCTAGCAAGCTTTTTTACTTTTGTGGGCCGATCCTCCGATCAATCAGACGACAATGTGCTATTTCTGTCCAGACTCCGGAATCCGGATCCTCCTCTACTCCGAACATTGACGGAATGACTGAATCGCTTTAACCTCCGCTCTGTTGAGACCATTTTGTTCGACTAATCTTCAGGGATTCAATTGCTCTTTGTTGTGGGGCAAGTTGACACCAATTCTGTTTTGTATTAGAGGTCACATTGAAAAAGCTCTATAAGCTATTTTCTCCTTAATATAAGGTCCCCTTACGCGTGGCGTTTAGAAACTGATCCAAAATATGCGGCGCAACTAAAATTTCTTCCGGTCCTGACACCTTCGTTCCATGACATTAGGTAATGCTAAAAGTCCCAGGATTCCAATGAAACGGACAAGCTATCGTCATGAAAAGCTTGACGGTAGTTAACTGAAATTGCAGAATCTTATCTCGATCTTTCGGTCATCTCTTCGTGGTTTAAGGCGAGTATTATAAAAATAGGATAATAATTGGGAATACCTGATAGATCGGAGAAATGTTCCTTATCTCACAATAAAGTCTGCCACAATTGCACGAATGCGGGGGCTATTCATCAGGCACAGCGGAAAAGTGATGAGATCAAAGGAAGGCCTGCAATGATGCCCGAATTAAGAAGGCCATCCCGCGCCAATGTTGGGGGAGCCATTCTTTTGTTGTTCCTCATCGTGGGGTGACCAACTGACTTTCTCTTGGCGATAAGGAGATCTGACCGCCTACGGCAATTAGCATCCCACGAAAGACTCATCTACAATCCAAATTGGACCGATATCAGAACGCCGTAGCAGTCAAACTTGACTGTGAGAGCAAGCTAGGTATATATTCAACATGGAGAAAGATCCAACTGCGAAATGTTGACTATCAACACATTTATTGGCGGACATACTACTTATTCGCTAACCTTTCGATATCCTGCCTAATCTCGCAATTTAACCACAACCGCCATTCTTTAATCATTAATTCCACCAACTCCACGACGAAAAAAAGGATAATGAACGACAACTTCAGCCCGCAGAACCAAGTATGCTATATAACAAATCGAGAAACAATGCAAGATTCCTACCAAACAATCAACTATCTTTCATTCGTCTTCACTCCATGCCTCGGTAGAGAAAGCTATGCGTCCAAGGTTATACATTCATGTATTCGAATATTGGCTCGCCGACCGCGGATATTTCGGGAATAGTACATTTCAGGTCAAATGCTTTTGACAAGACGATTTTGAAGATCTAATTTGAACGGATTAGTACATCAATGCAAAGTACAAAGGAAAGTCTGGGGAGGAGGACTCACTTTTTGCACGTTGATCGAGTGAGAGGTGGAACAAAAGATGAGGCTCGCTTTCATAGCATGGGCAAATCGTCGTGCCTACCAATTAACCTCAGCCACAACAAAGCAAGACAAGATGCCCTACCTGTTTCGTGATTTCTTCTTGATCTTCTCGCGGGAAGTTGACAAGATGATCGAATTTTGTTCCGACCAAAAAGGGAATCGCAGTCTTCCATCAACCTTGTCACAACTTGGAAAGGAGATACCTTATTAAATCCTCTTGCCTGTCTGTACCATTCCTTAATCGAATTGAGCGTTGATTTCCGACTCAAATCAAACATAAACAATATAGCAACGGCATCATTACAAACAAGTGGTAACATGTTGACAAATTCCCGTTGACCGCCTAAATCCCATATCGAAAATGTAATTTCTGTGTTCCGGATACTGATTGTTTTTTCCATGAAGTTGACGCCTACACAATGTACATTAGTTTCTAAATTGTGCTTCTTCTTGCAGTTCAAAGGAGTGGGTCGGATTGAGATGCGAGGAGAGACGGGATTGGGAAAGATACCTAGTGTTTGAATGTAGTCTTCGTCAAAAGCTCCTTCCACGTATTTTACCATCAGAGATGTTTTGCCGATAGCTGAATCTCCAACCATTCCCACTTTAATCACTACACTACTTCAATCAGCTTTCTTTCCTAAAGACGACAAAGTGCTCCATCCAAATCTTCCAACAAACAAAAGACGCGCCGTACTCCGGAAGTAGACTGGGGAAAGTAGACAAGGTACCTATTCTTCTTAGATGGAGAAGTTTGTTCAGCTGAAGCCAACCCTCCACTTCCGCTAGCCATTTCTTTGTCGTTAAACTGGGAAACAGATGGCAATCAGTCTGTTTATACGCGTCGTACACACTGCCAATTCTTGTCGACAGTGGAAATGCACTTAGTTCTCGATGGATGAGGTCGTTACAGGTCCAAAAGGAGTGAATGAGTGATGAGTGGATGGGTAGTGATTAGGACGAGGTGGTTGCCGGACGTGGATTCGATTGAGGTCTGTGTGTTGACTAACAAGGACTGGTAGTACTCCCCTGTTCTGTTCTCACAAGTTTACGCGTTATGCGAGGTTATGTAAGCCCACAACAGATCTGAGACAGAAAAAATAATCTTAAATCTATCATTTATTGGACTTGACAGATCTTTACTCTAAGAAGTTATTAGAAGTGTTCTTTCAAAGAATCTCTGGATAAAAACGGTTATGGCTTGTTCTGAACGATGTCTGAATTATGTGAGTCGTCAGTTGTGAGTGTATCGCGCGAGATTGAAACGATATCCAGCAGTCGTATGAAGGGAGATACGTTTACTACAAATGGTACTTAGGTTGCTTGCACATTCTTTCTGACATAGGTACAAACATATGTTGACGATTCGTGAATTGTTACAGTCGAAGATTGGGTGCTTAGAGGAAAACTACCAGCAGACATCGTGCACGAGGTGTTCAAGAACGATTGATCATGATGTGAAAATCGGTGCTTACAATGTGAACACATGTGCATTGCAGTTGCAGACAAGACTCACAACTGTCTCCCGTACCGGATCCCCAGTTTTAAACCGCCTACGAAGGCGGGACAGGCCCTAACAGACAACAAGAATGGTCGTGAAGATGAAGTTGATGAGAAAAATAAGCAATTTGCGGTTATTTAATTTTAGCCTCGTTCCCATTCGCTCCCGGTCACATGATCGGCGCTTTAGCGCCGGCGACCGACCGGCGATCCAGCCTGGGAACGAGGCTCAGAAGTGTATTCTGTAACCTAACCCAACCCCTGAGTGCTCTGCGACTCACGCAGTCGGCTTCACCCGCCGCAATAGCAGGAGTCAGTAAGTTATTGAGAATTTTGCTCCGATCCCTAGAACCTTAATCAGTCTTGGCCAAACTTGAAGATTTATATGTATCCACTCTCTGTGTTCATGAGACTACGCCAAGACGAACTGCAACCAGTACGAACGATCGAGGTCTTGGCTATACTTCTAGCCGCCGTGATCTCGGCGACTACACTCGGGTACAAATAATCCCCTTATTTTTCACCATCCTCTCCAACATCCCAACCACATTCCTTCCTTGCGCGTACTGGAATGTCTGCCAAACCGACAACTCATATTCTCATTATTGGAGGTGGTGTAGCTGGAAATGCACTAGCTTTGTTCCTTCACAAAGCAAACTCTCATCCTCTCTCCGTTCGTAACTTCACTTTCTCCATCTACGAGGCGTATCCCCCTAGTGAGAAGGAATACTTGGGAGGCGGTCTTGGTCTTGCTCCCAACGGGGTCGCATGTCTTGCTGCATTAGGTCTCCTGGAGCCACTTGTGAAACACGCCGGACTTTCCAAAGCCAGCTCTTTCTGGACAGATTCCGGAACCCTCCTCGGCCGCTACAATCAGGAGGATGGAGTAGATTATGGCATGTACTGTTTGATGAGGTCTACTCTATATGATATCCTCAGAGAGGAATCGAATAGATTGGGAATTGCGATAAACTATGAGAAGAGGGCTATCAAGGTCGTTGAGAAAGACGACCAAGTTTTCGTTGAATTTGAAGATGGAACTTCAACTCATGGAGACTATCTTATTGCTTGTGATGGTATACATCCTCTTCGTTGAGGCGCAATTAATAGTAGGGGTACATTCAATTGTCCGAAAGGAGATATTCCCTGGATATCCAGAACCTGAATTCGTTGGTGTAAATGGCGGAGGCGGATTCGTTCTTGCGAAAGATCTTCCTCCAAATATTCCGCCCGAAATTAAAGATGCATCGAATTTCATATTTGGCAAACCAGGTTTCTTTGGCGTCGCTCCTGCGTCAGATGGCGTAATATCTACTATAGCAAATCCTTCTAACAAATAGGGATTGATGTGGTGGACCAACTGGGCTAGCGAACGTCCTCTTACCCCAGAAGAAATAAGAAACAACTCAGATGTTTGCAAGTTTGCATTGGATATGTTCGAGGGAAGGAAACTGATCTATCCTTGTCGTGAGCTTATCGCCGCCACACATTTATACATCAAAGGCAGTATATTCGATATCCAAACCCTTCCTTCGTGGCATACTGAAAGGGTATGTCTAATCGGAGACGCTGCTCACGCGGTAAAGTTTCTTCTATTCGTATCTTATGTTGATTAGGTATCTCCTAATTCCGGTCAAGGAGCTTCGATGGCCCTAGAAGATACATCTCTCCTAGCCCTCCTTATGAGTCGTAGCCAAACCCTCTCCGCTGAGCAAGTTTTCGCTCCATTCGAGAAAGCACGTCGTGAACGCGTTGAACAGATTGTCAAATTTGGCAGAGATCAGAAGAAAAACAAGACCGAAGTTTCAACGATAGGAATGTGGATTCGCACAGCGTTTATGTATGTCTTTTTTAGACTGCCGTACGTCAAAAATTTGATGGGTAAGGCTTGGAGTTATAGGATTGATTGGGAGGAACCTGAGATTGGGAAAGTTGTCAAGGAATGGAGGAATGGGAAGTTGGTTAGTCCGTGAGAACTACTGATCTGATCTTGAATCGGATCGGATAGATCTCAAGTATTTTTGAAACTTCCTTAATAAATAGCTCCTCTCGGAATCATCACTAATCGCAAAAAACACTCCATTTTATTTGCATCTTGCCCATCGGCTTGATTTGTTAAGTGAGTCTGCTATACCCATAACTTTGATAGAATCGCAATGCGTGATTGATTGATTGACTGATCTGATCGTGTTCGTTGGCTTGGTGTGGGGTCTGTGCGTCTGGCTGACAACAATTTTACCTGGGCAACGGCGCCTGTTTCACTTAGACTTTTGAAATTCCCAATAGGATCGAGTCAAACCTCCACAAAATTGACAACAGTTCGTCGTCTTCTCTTCCAATGCCGAGAACCGAGAGAAACCATCCGGCACCTGTTTCTGTTCCATACCTCATCCCTAGGGATGAGGAGAGAGGGGGTACACCTCTATCTGCACTTGCGACTCCTGAGGCTGAGAACCCGAGCAGGACTTCGACCCGATCGCCACTCGAGGACAGGCTGTTTAGAATGAAAATTCTTCTGACCCGGTTCGTCAAGCAGAAGCTAGCACACGGAACACAGCTCACTGAAGTAGATTTGAATCAGTTGTCTGCGCTATTAAATCAGTGCACCAAATTTGCACAGTCCGCCAAACCTCTTATCGACGAATACGATATTCCCCGACGGCTAAACAAGCTTCTAAAATTCTCTGCATCGCTTCCAGATTTCATGGGGCCTCGAATAAATATGATTATTGAAGCATGGGCTCGTGATGAATATAATCCCGATTCGGATTCAGATTCAGATTCAGAGGATGACACTTCTCCTGAGTCAGAGGATGAATTATCCCAAGAGGAAGATTCAGACGATGACATCGTCCCCTCTAGAGCAGGCACTGCCATGCGTGGAATCATTGTGGAGCGTGGCGAACAGAGACTAGTCTATAAGATCGATGAACGGGCCAAACGACCTGCCGACGTGTTTGGTCACAATGGCCTCAGAGTCGGTGCTTGGTGGCCCTTGCAGATATGCGCAGTCCGTGATGGAGCACATGGGGCCGTTATGGGAGGGATTTATGGGAAGAGAGATAAAGGAGCTTATTCTATTGTGGTTGCTGGAGGCAGTGGATATGATGACCGCGATCTTGGGGATGTCTTGTGGTATAGTGGATCAGGGAGACCTGGAGCGGATCAAACGCTTACACATGTGAATCGGGCAATGTTGAGAAGTATCGAGACCAAAAAGCCGGTTCGAGTTCTTCGACGTTCGAGATCCGACTCGCGATTTGCTCCGTCGGCGGGTCTACGTTACGATGGACTCTACAAAGTAACGGCCTCGAGACTCGACCGAGGTCGCGACGGCTTTCAAGTATACAGGTTCAAGTTAGAGCGTTTGCCGAATCAAGCCGACATTCGACGGGAAGTTCCAACTGCGGAGGAGCTTAGGACTCTGAGAGGAACATGAATGGAGATTTTGTTCGCTGTGAAGGTGATTCCGGAGGAATTTGGATTGAGGTCAACATCTGGTGCATTGTTATGGTACACGAATAGACTTACATATATCGATATAGTTGAAGGAGGAGCAAGTGCACTGCGGATAACTTTTAATTATAAAGTCATCCAATCCTTCGCACGGTGGAAAGTGAATGTCGTATTAGTATAATTAGTATAATTAGTATAATTAGTTTCAATGCCAAGATCGCATCAAATGTACGTCAAATCACAGTGATACCCTGGATCACCGAACAACAAGTATTAGAAAAAGAGAAGAATAGGCCTCGAATTTTAGCAAGGCGCCAATATGCAAAGTCCCTCTGATGCAGCCTCATACAACGTCTACCATCTCCACGAGCTCTCAAACTATTATCAGATAAGTAATGTGTTCATCTGATCAACCAACGCGTCGTCTACATTCTTTAAACAAACCTCTTTGAAAACTTCAGCTCCTCCGACTTTCAACTGAACCTGAACTAGATGCTCTTTCATGAACGTGAGGAGATTCGTATTGTGGACAGGATCGTTTTGCAAAAATATTCGTTTCCTTCGATCGTGAGCAGAAGGGGCGTAAGATCCTCCAAAATCCGTACTGTCTTCCAGTGTATCCTCCGCTTCGTCACGCCAATATATTAATGCACTAGAAGTCAGTATTTCACGAGTGAAGACATACTCTCCGCCCTCACTGTCCCTGACTTCTGATAACACATTGAACCACACATTCATTATCGAGCCTAGATTCGCAAGAACAGATGGATCATTGGTGCTGAGAAGAGCTGTAAGACCCATGGCGTTCAACTTCCGGCTCTTCGCTTGCCCAATGTTGTCGAACTAGTTATCAGGGATCAATTTGCGAAATCTTATACCTTTGGTCCTGCCCATCTCTCAATGAAACCTGAAACTACCTCTTCCCCTGAACTAAGAGTCCCGCGAATGATGTTGAGTTCCAACTCAGGATTTTGCAGAGCTATCCTTGCTAAAATGTTCAGGTACTGCGATGTAATAATGGTATTTTCCTAGATATCAGGCCACGGATAGAATTTAGATACGTTTTCATCAAGGATTGCAGCAACAATACGGTAGAACAATCCAGAAGCGAGGAAATCATTAATGTAGCGATCCACGGAATAACCCTGAATTGCTATCTCGATTACTCCCATGACAGAACGACTGGCTTCCGGCTTGAGATCAACAATCAATTCTGCAAAAGCTGCAAAAAGATGACTTGCATAACGCTAATGTAAGGAGAAGTTGTAAGAGAGGTCACCTCCATAATACCACTGGGATCCAGAATGAGATAACATTCGATTATTTTCAGAACTTTCTTTAGATTTTCACTCCCAAATTGAAGGCAGGCGACGGCTCTTGGAAAAAGTCCCATAAAATTGGGCAAAGGGGAAACGACAGGCTCTTGCTCCTTGACCACAGTTGGCGCATTTTTAACTGCTTCCTCCCACAAATCAAGTGCATCCTCGAACAAATAGATGAATTCCTCCTAAAGTCAGTTGGGAAGTTTCGATAGCAATAACCTGGTGACTAGGATCTGTTCCCAACGCAATGAGCTCGACAATGAAAGAATGGTAATCAATACTCGCCTCTCCTAACGCCTACGCTAAGTCACGGTCAAAAACATGGATACCCCAATCAAAGTCTTAAGAACACTCAAAACCGATCCTCTGAAAATACGTTGGTCCTTACTCTGTTCCCACAAATAGGGTAATAAGCCCATAATGGAAGGTACGAATGGTGTTATCTGACGTCAACCCAGTTTGAGATAATGATTACCTTGCGGTCTGTTCTCTCAACAATCACCTCGACAACTCCAATCAACTTCATTCTTGATTCAATTTGTTCCACAGTAGCCATCAAGCCTATTAGGCCGCCTTTGTCACCTTCCTCCGGGGTTCCGACGAGGAATGCTATCAGGAATGGCTCGAAATCTTCCACTTTGAAATTCCATTCATCAACCGCTTTTCGTAGTGCCGTCGCTGCTGACATCCGAACCACAATGTCGTTCCGTGGATCCGTTGGTGTCAACAAGCCGTGGAGCTGTTGATAAACAATTGGTCTCGAAGATTCAGCACATTTCGTTCCGACCCATTCGCCGATAAGAAGTGCCATGCGACGACGTATAAGAGCATTACTATACAGTCAGAATCATTCATAAGTTTTGCTTACTGAGGCCCTGAATATTCCAATTCAGCCGGAATGAGAGACGTTAGCCAGGTATCAAAGTCCACTGAGTCATAAAGCGCCAAGGCATTGAGGGTAACTGCGTTATACACTGATTCCCGATAAATTAGTTGTTCAGGAGTCATCACGTCAGGATCTTGAGTGGTTAGACAAATTGATTACTGAGAAATACGTAGCAGACCATGAACACATCCAGCGATAAACGTTGTCATATTTTCCTTGAAGTTTGAAACCAATTCCATGAAAAGACCTTCTCCCTCAACCTTACGTTAGACCGAATAGAGCGTAAGGAAAATACTCTTAACCCACTTTGATCTGTTACAACGTCTCCGGTCGCTTCTAAGATCCATTCTTCAGGAGTTTCCTCCCATGCCTCCAGGTCGCTCGTTCGGATTATCAGAAAATGGCTTAGGAGCAATATCGCTAATTCAAGAACATTTTCATGACTGAAAATGGCTTGGAGAGTGGACGATACAGTGGCTACTTCTTCCGATCGTTTTTTGTCACGTTCTTCATCAATCTCAATAGACAAATGAAAATACCTTTTTCTAAAATCCTTGGGTCCGACATGACGTGTAGAACATTACGAAGCGTTGAGATGCCAGGGATGACAATTTTCCCGAGTAGTGTTAACCTTGCCTCATCAGTTTCGGAGGAAAGTAAGTTGAATTGAGGAGCCTCATGTTGACAAATTTGTACAAACGCATTGATTAGTACAGGAGAAGCATTCATAAGCAGGAATTCAAATGGCCGCTCTGATGCGTAGGTGACAAATAGCTTCGCTAGTTTCGAAACGTGCCGCAACATTTCTTCTTGAATCGGGCCTTGTAAATTATGATCTGTGGGTTAGAGGGTCGCAAGGAGATCTCACATAGTTGATAAAATTCCTGAAAGCGCGATACTGCGATATCGAAAAACGCTTGGATATCGGTCCTGTCTCCTGACTTTTCGAATCCGTATACCAGCAGATTTCGCATGATTCCCAGGATTTTGGCACTGATTTTCATGGTAGGTGAGAGGGCAGGTAGCGTTTCCATCCATTGTCGAGTAGTATGCTCATACGCTTCTCCAAGAAAATGGAAGATCTCTGGGGCCACCTAAAGATTAGCTATTTCCGCACCGTTACTCACCTGATGAAATGCTGAAACGGCGAGACCAAGTTTAACGGACGCAAGTTCTTTGACTACCAACGAAAGTCCTACCAACGCATTCTCAATTCTCCAAAGCTCTTCGCCGTTTTGTTCAAGTTCGAACGCGTGTCTCACTATCTGCAGGAGTTGCGGTACAAGATCTGGCCAGAATCTGGGAAAGTCGTGACGAGCTATCCGGCCTATTGTGTAGGCATTTGTCACAATCCAAGGATGAGGGAGGTGAAATTGCAACGTCTCTAAAAGTCTCTGTCGAATAACTGTCTTTTCTTCCTCTATTATAGCACTGTACGTTAGTCCATTCAATTGAGAAATGTGTTACGATTTCGCTGTCTTTCGCCAGTATCTATCCAGATTATTCTTCACGTAAATAATACTCTCAAATCTGATTCCTTCGCCTAAATTGGGATCCAGAAATATCTCCTAAAGCACGTAAGACAACAGAACAGAAAACGGTAGACATGGGACCGCGACAAAAACCCGTACCTGAAGAGTTGAGAAAAATCCAGGCTGCGTTCTCCATTCTTCAAGTTGCTGCGTTGCGTCCCTGACGCGAGTCTGATCGACCTGGTTTGCGGAATCCTCCAAAGTCTGAACAAGAATGTCCTTTGGAGACGCCATTTTGCCTCACCGTCTCTCCTGTCTGCGCAGCTGCAAAGACAAAATTGTGCTAGGTTGTGACGATGCGTTTCTTTCGGCTACAGCGAAAATCACGAAAAACGTAACGTTACAACATTTACGAAAAATTGTCAAGCGGTGATAGGGGGCGGCAAAAATTTTTCTTTTCTCTATGAAAGTTGACACCTCTCCAATGCAGAATCAAGCTCCATTTATCCCATGCAATGGTATATGGGGTGATAGTGAGAGGAAGAAGGATTGCTTTCTCCAAGATCCACCACTCAAGAAAATGAGCGAATGGTCCCGTCTGAAAGAGACATTCTCTTCTACTATCGAAAATCAATCGCTTAAGTAGCGTTCCCTTGTTCTTAACTCCAAAACTCCATAAATCATCATCGCTCCTACCGGTGGTTTGAAAGCATGGATGAGCTCAAT
>Ga0335073_10010656_pt1 | contig 12928 bp, 12 predicted proteins | sample Lox_Sample_22_FD_207093 | JGI IMG/M metagenome (GOLD analysis project Ga0335073, IMG submission 207093) | Soil microbial communities from Loxahatchee National Wildlife Refuge, Florida, United States - Lox_Sample_2.2 | ecosystem: Environmental > Terrestrial > Soil > Wetlands | place: USA...
CAGCAGCTTGGTCATCAGGATCGCGCCGGTGGCGCCGAGCGGGTGACCGAGGGCAATCGCCCCGCCGTTGGGGTTGGTCTTCTCCAGCGACGCGCCGGTGTCCCTGGACCACGCGATCAGTACCGGTGCGAACGCCTCGTTTACCTCGAACACGTCGATGTCGTCGACCGTCAGGTGGCCCTTGGCCAGCGCCTGCTCGGTCGCCGGTATCGGCCCGGTCAGCATGTATACCGGGTCCGATCCGGTCACTGCCAGCGTGCGGATGCGCGCCCTTGGCGTGAAGCCGTGCTTGCGCACCGCGGTCGGGGACGCTATCAGCAGCGCTGCAGCGCCGTCGGAGATCTGCGAGGCGGTCGCGGCCGTCAGCTCCCAGCCCGGCCGGAGCGGCTTGAGCTCCGCCATCTTCTCCAGGGTCGAGTCTCGCCGCGGGCCCTCGTCCGTAGTGACACCGCCGACCGGCGTGATTTCCCGGTCGAACCTGCCCTCGTCAATGGCCCGGATAGCGCGTGCGTGACTCTCCAGTGAGTACTCCTCGAGTTCGGCTCGCTTGATGCCCCACTTCTCGCACATCAGCTGCGCACCGCGGAACTGCGAGATCTCCTGGTCGCCGTACCTGTCCCGCCAGCCCTGGCCGAACGGCAGCGCCATGCCTTCCTTATGAGGCAGCGCGACGGTGCTCCCCATCGGGACCATGCTCATGCTCTCGATGCCGGCCGCGATGACCAGATCCTGGGTGCCAGACAGCACGCCCTGCGCCGCGAAATGAACCGCCTGCTGAGACGAGCCGCACTGGCGGTCGATAGTCACTCCGGGCACGTTCTCCGGCAGCCCGGCCGAAAGCCAGGCGTTCCTCGCGATGTCAATCGCCTGCGGGCCGACCTGGGAAACGCAGCCCATGATGACGTCCTCGACCGCGCCCGGGTCAACTCCCGTCCTCGCGATCAATTCGCGCAGCACGTGGGCCGCCAAGTCCACCGGGTGGACTGCCGAGAGGCCGCCATTCCGCTTGCCAATGGGGCTGCGTACCGCCCCGACGATATACGCCTCAGACATCATCCAACCTCTCCGACCTAGCGGCGCCGAACCCGCGAGTATGCGCAGACCAGGACACCGCGCGCGGATCAATGCCGTCACATTGAGGCTACCGCGACGCTCGCCTGCCGCCATAGCCCCAACTCCCGCAGCTAGGGCAGGAGTGACGCAGAAAACAGCCGCCCGAGCTGCGCCTTATCCGCGATTACCGCCCATGCCTTGTAGTCAAGCGACTACTATCCGTGAATGCGCGCCCAGCGCGCGGGCGCGCACGGTATGCCGGCACCGTGAAGAGTCATCTGCGCCCAAACGGCCCGGACGGGGGGTACCGCCGCTCATGACGAAGCTCAGCGACGATACAGCGAGCCTGGTCAGCATAGGGCAGCTGGCCAAGGAGGCCGGCGTCAGCAGCCGTACCATCCGCTACTACGAGGAGCTCGGCATCTTGCCTGAGCCCAGGCGGTCACCCGGCGGGACCCGGAAGTACCCGCGTGAGTACGGCGGCTACATAGCGGCGGCACTCGCGCTGAAGGATCTCGGCTTCCGGCTGGAAGAGGTCAAGCCGCTCGCCAAGCTTGCCGCCGGGCGCTCCGTCAGCCAGGGCCAGCGCGATGCTGCCGCGCGGATGGTCGAGGAGAAGATCGAGTCACTCGCCCGCCAGGTCACTGTGCTCAGGCGGCTGCACGCGTCTGTGCAAGCCGCCGATAGCGAACTGCCGGTCTCCGCAGTACTGGGTACTGCCGGCGGACGGCCTAGTCTCGCCGTCGTTCCGGACCTCTGATCAGGCCTCGCTCACAGACAGCCGATCTTCATCTCGTGCGGCCTGCCGCTCGCGGTTCTATGCTGAGCAACGTGAGGGGCAGTGGCTTGAACCAGGGCCTCATCCTGCTGGTCGTGATCGCGCTGATCATCGCTTACGTGGTGGCCAGGACGCGGCGCCGGATGGGGCTGCTGGTCACCGGTAAGACCTGGTTCGCGGTCATGCTCGGAGTCGTCATCGTCGCGCTGGCGCTGTGGGCCAGCCAGACGCACTGACCCCGGCGCTGGCCCGCTACAGCTTGCCGGGACCGGCCCCGCCCTTGATCGGCATTTCGAACCAGACAGCCTTGCCGTCTTTGGTGGGCCGCGAGCCCCAGCGGCTGGCGAGCTGATCGACCAGGTACAAGCCGCGGCCGCCCTCGTCGCTCTCGCCAGCGCTGCGGATCCTGGGCAGCCGCAGGTCGGAGTCGAATACTTCCACCCAGATCGCCTCGTGCCCGCGGCGCAGCCGGAGCGTGAAGTCCTTGCCGGGCACGCCGGTGAAGTTCTCGTCGAACGGCGGGATCTCCCAGTCACCGAGAATCCCGAGCGGACCGGGACCCGCACCCTCAAGCACGAGTTCGTGCCGCGGCGTCGGCGACACCGCGGCGTGCAGCACGACGTTCGTTACCACCTCGGAAACCAGCAGGCAGCTGAGGTCCGCCTGCTCGACGTCCATCCCCCAGGTCATAAACGTCTCGTGCGCCAGGCGCCTGGCCTCCGACACCCGGATCGGCTCGGCCGGGAACTGGCCTTCCCAGGAAGCCAGGTCGACCTCGGAGGTACGCACGACCACGACGGCCATGTCGTCGTCGATCTCTCCGGGCACCGCATGCTCAGCAGCCTCAGCGATCCGCTCGACCGGACCCTCGGCCGCCTCCCGCACCGCGCGCCGCAGCATCTCCATGACCTCGGCGTCGCTGTAGTGCCCGCTGCCGTCGGCTCGCTGCCGCCGGTCGACCAGCCCGTCGGTGTAAAAGATCAGCGTGGAACCCGGCGCCAGGTAACGCATCTCCTCGCGGTAGGTGGGCAGACCCGGCACGCCCTTACCGCGCACGCCCAGCAGCACGCCGCGATCCCGGATCTCCAGCTGGCTGACGTCGTGGCCACGCACGATCAGTGGTGGCACGTGCCCGGCATTGGAGAACGACAGCGTCCGCGCCCAGGCGTCATAGACCAGGTAGGTACAGCTCACCGTCGGCGGATCGGCCTCGGCGAAGCCATGCGCCTCGGCCGCCGGCGGACCAAGCGCCCGGACCCAGTCGTCCAGCTTGCGCAGGATCTCGGCCGGCGATTTGTCGTCCTGAGCAAAGGCCCGCAGCGCGGCGCGCAGTTGTCCCATCACCGCCGCCGCCCTCGCGCCGCGCCCCTCGACGTCCCCGATCACGATGCCGACCCGCCCGGCAGACAGCGGGATGATGTCGTACCAGTCACCGCCTACCTGGGTCTGAATGCCCTGGCCGTGCGTCTCCAGCGGCTTGGCGGGGACGTACTTGTAGGCGACCTCGAGCCCGTCCACGAACGGCGGGTCCTTCGGCAGCAGGCTGGTCTGGAACGCCAGCGCCGTGCGCCGCTCCTCCTCGAACAGCAGCGAGTTGTCGATGGCGATCGCCACCCGGCTTGCGATCGCAGACAGGAAATCGCGGTCGTCGGCACCGTAGTGCCGCTCCTCCCGCTCGGTCAGCCAGGACAATGCCAGGCTCATGACGCCGAGCAGCTGCCCGCGGGCTACCAGCGGGGCAGCCATGACCGACGTCAGCCTGACGTCGTCGGAGGTCTGCATGCTCTCCGGCGTGGGCGCCGGAAACCGCTGCTCGCCCAGATCAGCGACCACCATGGTCTCCTGCCGGGACATCGCCAGCTCGCAGAAGTGGCCCATCGGATATTTGATCGGCTCACCGACCAGCGCCCACGTGCCGGGCTCGGGCATCCAGCCGCGCGAGTGCAGCTGGGCGCGCCGGATCAGGGTGTCCCCCTGGAGCAAGTCGATGAAGCAGTGGTCAGCGAACTGCGGGACGAGTGTCTCCGCGACCTGGCGCAGCGTAACGTCAAGTTCCAGGGAGCTCGACAGCCGCTCGCCGATCCGCTCGAGCAGGCCGATGCGGTCGCTGGCCCGCTGACCACCGCGCCGGGTGGCCTCCCTGGCCATGATCACGATGCCGGTGATCTCGCCCTGCGCGGACCTCAGCGGGGCGGCGTGCGCGCGCACGAACACTCGCGACCCGTCGATCCGCTGACTGGCGAACGTGCCCTCCCACGGCCAGCCACGAAGCACGTTCTCGGCCATGTGCTGCACCGTCGCGGCATCCGACTGCTCGATTCCGAGTGAGAGCAGCGGGCGGCCAGCCAGGTGCGCTGAGTCGTCGGGGAAGCCGAACAGCGTCACGGCGAACGAGTTGGCGTACAGCAGCGCGCTGTCACGGTCGATGACGACGACGCCAGTGGACACCTGGTCAAGCACGTCACCAGCGGAAAGCAGCGGGTGCGGGAGGTCCCCCGGCCTCATCCCGGTTTCACCTGACCACCATTAGAACCGGGTGACGAAGACGTGCGAGGCGATGTCGATAGGCAACACCGCCGCCTCGACCCCGCCTGCTGCCTCAGCACCTGTCACCCGCACGCCGTTGTCACTTGCCGCGAGAGTTACCTCGCGTCCGGGTTGTATCCCAATGTTCTTGAGTCTAAGCATCAGCGCGGCATCGCTCTGAACCTGCTCGCTGATGCGGCTGACCATGACCTGCTCAGCTGCGGGAATCGCGATGTCCGTCATCGCGATGTCCGGCTCGGCCGTAGCGGCATCAGCCCGCTTGCTCGCGTCATCAGGCACGCCGAGCTCAGTCAGTCCGGGAATGACATTTCCGTGCGGGCAGCGAACCGGATAACCAAGCAGTTCCACCAGGCGCCGCTCCACATTGTCAGAAATGACATGCTCCCAGCGGCACGCCTCGATGTGCACCTCTTCCCAAGGCAGCCCGATGACGCTGACCAGCAAGCACTCGGCCAGCCTGTGCTTGCGCATGACTCGCGTCGCCTGCCGGCGGCCGTCTGCGGTCAGGGCGAGCTGGCGGTCACCCTCCACCCTCACCAGGCCGTCGCGCTCCATCCGGGCTACCGTCTGGCTCACCGTCGGACCACTCTGCGACAGCCGCTCGGCGATCCGCGCACGCAGCGGGACGATACCTTCCTCTTCGAGCTCGAAGACCGTGCGAAGGTACATCTCGGTGGTGTCGATCAGGCCATGCGCTGTCACAAGGGATTACCTCCACCACGATGCTATGCCGGCCCGCCCCGCGCAACGTACCTATCGGATAGCGGAGGGTCAGGGGGCCAGCCGGCTAACGCTCCACCTCGGTCCCTCGCGGGTGTACCGGAAGCGGTCGTGCAGCCTGCTCGGACGGCCCTGCCAGAACTCCATCCGCTCCGGGCGCAGCCGGTAGCCACCCCAGAACTCCGGCATCGGCACCTGCGTCCCCTCCGGCCAGCGGCGCTCCAGCTCTGCGTAGCGATCCTCGAGCTCGGCCCGCGACGACAGCGCCGTCGACTGCCTGCTGGCCCAGGCACCGAGCTGCGAACCGCGCGGCCGACTGTGGAAATAGGGCTCGCTGTCAGCGGTCGACAGCGGCGCGACCGGGCCCTCGACGATCACCTGCCGGTGCAGTGCATGCCACGGGAACAGCAAGGAGGCCAGCGGCACCTCAGCCAGGTCGCTGGCCTTCCGCGAGGTGCGGTTCGTATAAAAGGTGAATCCGGTCACATCGGCGGCCTTCAGCAACACCATCCGGCCGCGCGGCCGCTGGTCGGCCGAGACGGTAGACAGCACCATCGCGGTCGGCTCGGGCAGGCCGATCCGGATGACATCGTCCATCCACGCCTCGAACAGGTTCATCGGGTCGGCGGGCAGCATCGCCTCGTCCAGCGTGCCGAGCAGGCCAGCAGCGCCTTGCGGGGCGGCCGCAGCAAAGCTATCCCCCGCTGGCAAGCCAGTCCCGGCCGCCGGGCCAGCGCCGCCGGTTTCGTTCACGTGTCCGGTGCTCTCCACGGCAAGTGATCCTCTCGCATCCGCGACGTGGTCCGCTACCGCGCCTAGCGTCCCAATCGCCCGGCCTGCGCCACGCGCCGATCCGCGGGCCGGGTTACCGATCCGTGGCCCCTGCGCGGTTCAATAGTGGCGCAGGCCAATCACCGCTGGCTGGCCCCGCCGCCCCGACAAGCGGGCCTTATCCCCCGGCCAGCCTGTGGTCCGTGGCTGACTATGAGACGGAGGAGCTGCGAATGTCCGACTTTGTGCCCGGTCTTGAGGGTGTTGTCGCATTCGAGACGGAGATTGCCGAGCCCGACAGGGAGGGCGGATCACTCCGGTACCGAGGGGTCGACATCGAGGAACTCGTTGGCCACGTTTCCTACGGCCACGTCTGGGGCCTGCTAGTCGACAACGAGTTCGCGCCCGGACTTCCGCCCGCCGAGCCGTACCCGATCCCGGTCCATTCCGGGGACATCCGGGTCGACGTGCAGAGTGCGCTGGCGATGCTTGCCCCGGCGTGGGGGATGCACCAGCTCCTGGACATCAGCGACGAGCAGGCCAGGGACGACCTGGCGCGGGCCTCCGTCATGGCCCTGTCCTTCGTCGCGCAGGCGGCCCGCGGTCTCGGCCAGCCCATGGTGCCGCAGAAGCGGGTGGACGAGGCCGCGACGATTACCGAGCGGTTCATGATCCGGTGGCGGGGCGAGCCGGATCCCAAGCACGTCAGGGCCATCGATGCTTACTGGGTATCCGCCGCCGAGCACGGCATGAACGCTTCCACCTTCACCGCGAGGGTCATCGCATCGACCGGCGCGGACGTCGCCGCGGCGCTGTCTGGTGCAGTCGGCGCCATGTCCGGCCCGCTGCACGGCGGCGCGCCCGCCAGAGTGCTGGGCATGATCGAGGAAGTCGAGAAGACCGGCGACGCCACCGCCTACGTCAAGCAGGCTCTCGACCGGGGCGACCGGCTGATGGGCTTCGGGCACCGCGTCTACCGTGCCGAGGACCCCCGAGCCCGGGTGCTCCGGCGGACTGCCAAGGAACTCGGTGCACCGCGCTACGAAGTAGCCGAGGCGCTAGAGAAGGCGGCGCTGGAGGAACTGCACGCCCGGCGGCCAGATCGAGTCCTCGCGACGAACGTGGAGTTCTGGGCCGCGATCATGCTGGACTTCGCTGAGGTCCCGGCACACATGTTCACCTCGATGTTCACGTGCGCGCGCACCGCCGGGTGGGCGGCCCACATCCTCGAGCAGAAGAGGACCGGCCGGCTGGTGCGGCCGAGCGCGGTCTACGTGGGGCCGAAAGCTCGCTCAGTCCGCGACGTGCCTGGTGCGGCCGAGGTATTCGACAGGAATGTCTGACCCGGAGATCGCAATACCGGCCGGGCTGCTGCCCGCTGACGGCAGGTTCGGGAGCGGTCCGGCCAAGATCCGCGATACCCAGGTCGAGGCGCTCAGCGCGGCCGGGCGCACCCTGCTCGGGACCTCGCACCGGCAGGCGCCGGTACGGAAGCTGGTGCGGCGGGTGCGCGAGGACCTGGCCACGTTGTTCGGCCTGCCCGACGACTATCTCGTCGTGCTCGGCAACGGCGGAACCACGGCGTTCTGGGACTGCATCGCGTTCGGCCTGATCTCGCAGCGCTCGCAGCACCTGACGTTCGGCGAGTTCTCGGCTAAGTTCGCCAGGGTGACGCGCGCCGCGCCATGGCTGGCCGACCCGTCAGTGCTGGCAGCTGAGCCGGGCACGCACCCGTTGCCGCAGGCGGAGGCTGGTATCGACGCCTATGCACTCACTCACAACGAGACCTCGACCGGCGTGGCGATGCCGGTCCGCCGGGTGCAGGGCGCGGATGATGGCGCGCTGATGGTGGTCGACGCGACCAGCGCGGCCGGCGGAATCGCCGTGGACCCGGCAGCGTTCGACGCCTACTACTTCGCCCCGCAGAAGTGCTTCGGTTCGGACGGCGGACTCTGGATCGCCTTGCTGTCGCCGGCTGCGCTCGAACGGGCTGCGGAGGTAGCCGCGAGCGGCCGCTACATCCCGGACTTTCTCTCGCTGCAGGCGGCTATCGACAACTCCAGGCTGGAGCAGACCTATAACACCCCGGCGGTTGCGACTCTGATTCTGCTGGCCGAGCAGGTGGACTGGATGCTCGGGAACGGGGGGATGGCCTGGACCACGGAGCGCACGGCGGCGTCCTCGGGCATCCTCTACGCCTGGGCGGACAAGTCGCCGGTAGCGTCGCCGTTCGTGACCGACCCGGCTCAGCGATCCCAGGTGGTGGTCACGATTGACTTCGCTGGCCCGGTTGACGCGGCAGCCCTGTCCGGGGCGCTCCGCGCGAACGGGATCGTGGATACCGACTCGTACCGGAAGCTTGGCCGCAACCAGCTGAGGATAGGCACGTTCCCGGCCGTCGAGCCAGCCGATGTCGAGGCGCTGACTGCCTGTATCGACTACGTGCTCGAGCGGCTCTAGGACGGGATACCTGTCGCTGCGGCAGGGCCGCGACTAGCAACAGCTAGCCCGGCGCCGGCTTCAGCGGCCAGCGGGCTAGCTCCTGGTACCGGGGCGGGCCGCTGCCTAGCTGGCTGCTCACCAGCGAGATGCTGGCAGCAGTCCAGTCATCGCCGGTAAAGCCCGCCAGCGGCCGGGTCAGCTGCGTCGCGTCGAGTGGCTGCTTGCACCGCGCTAGCGTCAGATGCGGGCGATATTTCCGGCCCTCGTCTGGTGGCGGTGCGCCGGCCCGGCGAGCTCCGGCCGCGATTGAGGCCGCAAGCGCCGCAAGCGCCGGACGATCGCCGCGAATCCCTGCCCAGATCACTCGCGCCCGGGCGAGCGAGGGGAACGCCCCGCCGCCGTCGATGGCCAGCAGCTGGCTTGTATGACGCCCCGCCGCCCGCCCCAGCCTGGTATCTAGCTCGGGCACCACCTGCTCGTCCACCTCACCAAGGAACGCGAGCGTAAGGTGCCAGGACTCGCGGCCGGACCAGCGCAGATCAGGCGCGGCAGTTCGCAATGGGGCCACGACAGCCGCGAGTTCGGCCAGCGCCTCGGGTGGCGGCTCGATAGCCACGAACAGCCTCATGCCGCCATTGGTATCAGTCCACGGCTGACGCGTTCTTGCGCTGCGGTGACATGACCGTTCGGGAGCGTCAGGTCGTACTGTGCGCTAGCTCCGCGTACCTGGCAAGGCCGGGGATTCGGACACCGCCGTTTCTGGCCAGAAGGTAGCTCATCACCACAGTGGCCACCAGCGAGATCAGCCCGCCGGCGATGATGCTCAGCCTGGCTCCGGCAACTTCGGCAATCCAGCCGGCCAGCGGGGAGCCGATCGGTGTCCCGCCAAGGAAAACGAGCATGTACAAGCCCATCACCCGGCCGCGCATTTCCGGCGTGGTGTTCAGCTGCGTGCTGGAGTTGGACGCTGTCGTGAACGTGAGCATGGCCACGCCGGTCGGCACGAGCGCTGCCAGGAACGCCAGGTAGGTCGGCGCCATGCCAGAGATGATCTCCAGGATGCTGAACGCGAACGAGGTCGCTAGCAGCAGGCGCAGCGTAGGCCGGCTCCGCCTGGCGGCATACAGCGCGCCACCGAGCGCTCCCAGCGCGAACACAGCCGACGCGAACCCGAATGCGCTCGCGCCGGTGTGAAACACGGTGCGAGACATCAGCGCGGTGGTGACCTGGAAGTTCATGCCGAAGGTCGAGACGAAGAAGATCAGGATGAGCGGCATCCACAGGCCCGGCCTCCCGCGCACGTAGGCAAGCGCCTCGCGCAGCTGGCCGCTACCTCGCGGCGGCCGCTGAGCGCGATGCAGTTCACCAGGCCGCATCAGCTTCAGCCCGATCAGTACCGCGCCGTACGAAGCGGCGTTGAACAGGAAAGCGGCCGGCGTGCCGACAAGGCCGATCACGATTCCGGCCACGGCGGGCCCGGCGATCCTGGCCAGGTTGAAGACCGCGCTGTTCAGAGCGATCGCGTTCGCCATTCCGTCGGTGCCGACCATCTCGACGGCGAACGCCTGGCGGGTGGGGTTGTCCACTACGGTCACCATGCCGAGCGCGAACGCGAGCAGGTAAACCTGCCAGATGCGGACAGACCCGGTCAGCGCGAGCATGCCGAGGAGCAGTGCCAGCCCGCCCATCGCCGCCTGCGTGACCATCAGGATGCCGCGCTTGGAGTACCGGTCGGCGATCAGGCCGCCCCAGAGGCTGAACAGTAGCAGCGGCAGGAACTGCAGGCCGGTGGTGATGCCAAGCGCCGTGCCGCTGTCGTGCGTCAGCTGGAGTACGAGCCAGTCCTGCGCAACTCGCTGCATCCAGCTGCCGGTGTTGGAAACCACCTGACCGGCGGCGAACAGCCGGTAGTTCCTGGTCTGCAGCGAGCCGAAGGTCTTGCTGCCCCAGCGGCGCGGGCCGGTCAGGACTGGCTGAGTTTCTCCAGCACCGGCGCCGCCGCGCGGAGCGCCGCCCGCTCCTGCGGAGTCAGCTCGCGCAGTCGCCTGGCCAGCCAGGCTTCCCTGAGGCGGCGCGACTGCTGGACGACTACCCGCCCGTAGTCGGTCACCGTCAGCACCACCTGACGGCGGTCGGAGGCGTGCGGTGCCCGCATGACCAGGCCCCGCTCCTCGAGCACCGTGATCACCCGGGTCATCGACGGTGGCTGCACCTTCTCGTGATCGGCGAGCTCGCCGGGCGTCATCGCCGAGTGCCGCTCGAGCGCTGCGAGCGCGGCCAGCTGAGTGTCCGAAAGATCGGGCTCCAGGCCTTCGCTCTGTCGTTCGGCCCGGAGCCGGCGGGCGAGCCTGGTCACCGAGATCCGCAATACGCTCGCCAGGCCCGCGTCGGACTTGGTCTCCTCTGAGGTGCTCATTTTCATTAACCTGAGTCATTACTCTTGCTAACTATAGGCGGCGCTCATGCATTCCGCCTCAGCAGCTTGGTGTGCGGGGTAAGGCCAGCATCGTCGCATGACGGCGGCGCTCGCGCATCCGGTAGGGTCTCGCAGCCGGGAATGGCATGAATGCGTTACCCGGCGATCGGCTAGCCTAGGCCGGTGGGCCGCCAGCAGCGCCCGGTCCCGCCCCCGCTGGAAGGCGATGACCGGCTCATCACCGCCGTCATCACGGCGGGTTTCGCTATCGCCCTCATCGTCTTGCTGATCATCCGGGACAGGCTGGCGCCGGCCGATCGCTGGTGGGTGTGGGTCGCGGCAGTCGGCACTGCGATGGGCCTGTTCGGGCTGGCGTACGTGCCGTACCTCAAGCGCAGGCGCAGCCGGGCAGCGGAGCGTCGGCAGGCAGACCAGGACGCTCGCTGTGAAGCCGGCCTGGATCACTCCGCGGCTGCCAGCCGCGTGGACCGGGACTAGGGCTGTCGACCGGGACCAGGGCTACTGCCGGGACTAGGTTACTGGGCCTCGTGGTCGAGTGACTCGAACACCGTGTCCGCGAGCGAGACCCCCGGCATGTCCACCAAGTCGTAGCCGACCTCGTCGATAACCGGTGCCATCGCGCCCGCGCCCGCCTGAGCGAAGGCGGCTTCAGAGTGCGCGCCGCAGCCGTGGTCGAGCGACACGACCCGGCCGTCATCCGGGGCGTACTCATTAGCGCACACCCCGAAAACCCGGCCGAGCGTCCCGGCAAGCGCGGTCAGGAAACCGCACGTGAGGCAGGGGCCGGGCGCAGCGCGGGCGAGCGGCGTGCCCGGTCCGTGCTCGCTTGAATACCACCTGAGCGCGGCCTCGTCCCGGCCGATGGCGGACAGGACCCGGGTCCGCCGGCCTGGTGTCCGGCCCCCGGCCGCCTCACGATCGCCGGCCGTCAGCGGACCCGCGCTGGCGACGCTCGCCCCGGCCGGGCTGATGCCTGGCATTTCAGCAGCACCCGCGCTCATGCCCAGCGACGACGCCAGCTCGCGGCCCTGATCCCAGCTCGAGCTGTCATCCCAGTCGAGCACCCCGTCATCGCCTTCGAGCATGCTCACGGGAACGAGGCGCTCGTCGTCGGTAGCCGCCGGCATGAGGTCACCGACGCCCAGGTCACCCGGCCGGACCCGCTCGCTCCACGGCACCCAGTCTGGCGCGAGCAGGGAGCCCGGGCCAGGCAGCAGAACAGCTTCGCTTACCGTGACGGCCTTCGCCCTCGACGCGCGGGTGACCGTCACTGCCCAGCGCCAGCCGGCGTAGGCCCGGTCGGCATTGCTGAACAGGTGCGTCACCACGCGCTCGTCATCGGCGTAAACCCCGACGTGGTCACCCACGTTCTCCGCCCCTGCCAGCTCTTCGGCGGCGGCACGGGCCAGGTCAGTCGCATCGACGCAGGCTTCGTCCAGGACTGCGGCGCGGACACGAGTTGAGCTCACGTTAGTTAATTGTTCCTCATCCGCAGGTAAGCACGCCTGCTCAGGGCGTCTACCTGCTCCCTTAAATGTCAGGCTGTGTTGTGCAGCCCCGCTGAGGAAGAATACTTGAGCCATGGGAGACGCCGGCACCGGATCGCGAGTGCGGCGGGCCGGGCGTTCGGTGTACACGGCCTCGCAGCGTGCGGGACGGGTCAGCGCGGCAGCCGCCGGCGGTGCCGGGCGGTTCGTGCACCGGATCAGCGGTGCCTCCGGCGCGAGCAGAACCGGTTTCTCCACGCTTCTCGAACTGACGGCGGCAGGCGGCATCGGCGACGCATTCGTCACCGTCGCCCTGGCGGGCAGCCTGTTCTTCAGTACCTCAGTAGGCGAAGCGCGAGGTCGCGCGGCATTCGCACTGCTGATAACTATTGCGCCGTATGCGATTCTTGCCCCGTTTATCGGACCGCTGCTTGACCGCGTCAAGCAAGGCAACAAGTTCATCCTCATGGGCACGTTGCTGGCCCGCGGCCTGCTCTGCTGGGGCATGTCAGGGGCGCTGAACGACACCGTGACGCTGCTGCCTGCGGCTTTCGGCGTGCTGGTCCTGCAGAAGGTCTACGTCGTGACCAGGGCCGCGGTGACGCCGCGACTGCTCCCGCGCGAGATCAGTCTGGTCTCCGCGAACGGCCGATCCAACCTGGCGGCGCTGATCGCCACGTCAACCGGAGCGGC
>Ga0335073_10010657_pt1 | contig 12928 bp, 20 predicted proteins | sample Lox_Sample_22_FD_207093 | JGI IMG/M metagenome (GOLD analysis project Ga0335073, IMG submission 207093) | Soil microbial communities from Loxahatchee National Wildlife Refuge, Florida, United States - Lox_Sample_2.2 | ecosystem: Environmental > Terrestrial > Soil > Wetlands | place: USA...
GACGAACATAGGTCGTAAATTTCGCCCTTTCAAATGCTTCGCTCCCAACACCCGTTTCGTTTTAGGATCCAAATAGAAATCTCCCCAAAGGAATTTAGTTAACGTTTCATGCTTAACACCCAATCTCTTCTCAAACATAGCAGCAAATGCATCAATTGTAAATGCCCATCCATCCAATGCCGACGAAAAGATCACATTACCCTTCTCTGGAGCGAAATAAATATCTTCATCTTCTTTCTCTTCGTATTCAGATTCGGCATCTGTACTTAAGTTTCCATTTTCTTCTTTCTTCTCGTGGGTTTCTCGCCATTTGTAGTCGTCAGCCATTCTGTCTCCCGCAAAAAATGTGCCCATTACTGCGTTGACTTGTTCGAGAAGTTTCATCAGATGAGCATGAGCTTCTAATGGAGTGAGTTTCAACTCGGTTATTATCTGTCCATTTTATTGAAAACTAGGATTGCGCGAATCTTCTCGAGCCACGCTTGCCGCAGTACAGTTACCGTCTGCAAATTAGATTTATGAAATAAGATGACGTACTTGAGAGCACACTCCTTCAACAACGTCCACTAGCACAAGCGCGCCATCACATAACCGCGAAGCAGTCGAGACCTCACTGCTAAAATCGATGTGTCCTGGCGAATCGATCAAGTTTATTAGATATTCGTCTTCTGCAATTCCTGGTCGTACAACCTTGAAATACAAGGAAATTGCACTCGACTACAACTTAACACCCTTGTCTACAAACCCAAGGTCGAGAGAAACAATTACCTCCATTGTGATTCCTCGCGTCTGCTCATCTTCTCGCGAGTCTAGGTACCGTATCTTCCCAGCGAGTCTGGAGGAAATGATACCGTTCGATGCGAGAAGACTGTCTGACAGGGAGGTTTTGCCATGATCAACATGAGCCAAGATACATATGTTCCGTATGTTTTTTGGCTGCTTTTGTAGACTGACAATCTGTTGCGGAGGGACTATAGGCATGTTTTTTCACTGCCGTTTGCCTTTCGGGTCCTCGGCGGTTAGAGATGTTTGGTGGATCACAAAGTTTGGACTTGGTTGACTCACGGAAATTTTGGCTCGATTTTGGCTCAGTGTGATTGATTGATCGACCAGGCACGAGTGTTTCTTTTTTTCTTTTGCCGAAGCCGAGTGCTGAGACAACTCATCGACCAAGTCCAGTTGTGGACGGGGCCTTGACCAGGCTTTCCCCGGCTCGATGAAATATGGCGGGACAGGCTTCATGCCTGCTTTGAACGGACTCCCTAAGCTACCCAGGGATCTCCGTGTATGCCTCCAGAAGCCTGCTGGACCCGAGGAAGGGTTCGTGGAACCCCTACTCGAGATCTTCGATGCTGCCCTTTCACCACCGACCGATAAACCACCCCCTCCCCGCATCTCTCCTTGGGCACCGAACCCCTTCATGCAGTCACCATCTGAACGAGAACCTCAAAATCCTCTTTTAAGAGCGAGGATTCCGTACTTGAAGGCATTTAAACCACGGCCGCTTTTCGACATAGATATGCTTAACAATGCAAAAATGTTCTCTGAAAATGACAAATTCCGTTATTCCCTTGAACCCAAACCGTACTTGCGGTTGCTGTCTATCAGCTAACTGTTAGTCTTTCCCCCGGGCTGATTGATCGACTTCGTGACTTATATTTTTTCAATCTTCAGGCGCGGTTGGAGGCTTGTACATTTCCCCATCATCAAGTCCTCATACCACAAATCATGGAAATGGGAAACTTCATGTTCGATAACGATACTATGACGGCAGATATATCTTCCTTCGCTTCCCAACTACAGAATTGTACGAAATCCAAAGACTGTCATAATCTAATCGCAGTGATTTCCGTAGATCTGACATCGTATGATGCCGCTTATTTTACAGCTCGCTGGCTCTTTACCTTAAAATTATGGTGTCAACAGGACGATTCCACACTCAGAAAGGAGAGCTTTCTATTATCTATAATGGGCCGACGCTTACACTTCCTCCTGACCATGGCGGGGCATCCGGAATCTGTTTTTGATAACGTGAGATATTTTTATCCATCTACGAACACCATCGGTCTTCCGGCGTACGTCAAATATGGACGTGACCTCAGCTCGAGGATCAAAGACCTGGTGGAGGATTTTCCCGATGTACGACCACATCATTGCTTGTCGACTCTGGAAAGGCCCATGGGTGCATCAGATAGAAAGCTGGTCCGCAAAATTACGCGAATGGCTTTAGATCGAGATAGACCTTCGAGGGGATACGGCGAACTTTGGACCGATGTCTTGAGGCGGTCGAAAGACCCGTTCAACCACGCGGACGTAATCGAAGCAATACGACGTACGACAGAGTGGTTTGTCCAACCATTGGATCTTCCGGTAAACCAGGATCCGTTCCCGTTTGCAACGAGATTGCGACTTCTACGTAAGGATGTCGATTTCAGGGGCTTTGCTAGGATTCTGGAACTACGAATAGGCGACCTTACGGGTCGGAATTCGAGAATCTGGAGCCTTCTGAGTTGGAGGTTAGATGAATATCGTAAGAGGCTGAAAAAGCATATAATAGAGCTGGAGGAGCAAAACCATCTGGTTGATCAGGCTATCATTAACTGGGACTTGGACTGTATTTTTTTCGACTTGGTTCCTCCAGAGGCTGTAGTATATGAAGAAACCATGTTAAGAAGGATGAGGATGATGAGGATGATGGAGCTGCAAGACAGTTTGCAGGCGAAGGTAAAATGGCGGACTGTTGGGGACTTCCTAGGGCGTGATACCAAACCGGGTCTGCAGATACGACTGTGATCCCAAGATTCAGTGATGTAATATCAAAATATGTATTCCATATGCTTCTGTCTTACTCGTTATGAATTTCTACACAAATCATCCAGATAGTCGTAACAAGCCCTCTCGCCCACATCGACCACGACAGATCGGACATTCCCCTTGTCCCACAGCTTCTCCGGTCCAACGGAGGATACATGTCCAACAGAAGAGATGCCCGCATTCAGCAGCCGTTGGATCTTTCATTGGATCGAGACAAAGTGGACACCGTCGGCTCCCTGAGGGAATGTAAGAAAGGACGCTATCATCCGCCAAGTCAAGGACGTGCGCCTGCATTGCTTCACCTTCGTCTTTCGTCGCAGGGATTGCCGGTTGAGATGAAGATGTGATGTTCTGCTGTTTCTCTGCCTCTGGCGGAGTGAGTATGTCTTCAATAAGTGCGGATGTTGGGTCTGACTCCGTGTTGGGAGAAGTCAACGAGAGATACGACTGCGTCGCTATTTGCAGAAAGAGAAGCAGACCTAAGAGTTCATAACCAGGTCGTTCTTCATTCAGCATCAACCGTCTCGTGAAGATCTATAATTAGCACTACAAAGGTGACAGCTCTTACATATCGTATTCGAAATATTCGTTTAGGGAGAGAATAATATGTTCCCAGGAAATAAAACAGTGCCAAATGCACTGAAGATATATTTTCAAAAACTGCAATGATGCCCTTCAAAAGCTTTTCTCGTGGTTGATTCCGTCCTTCTGCTTCGTCTAATTGTCTCTGTAATCTCCGCCGAACTCGTGGCCATAGAAATTGAATGACAACGTAGAATCCAAGTGATTCAGCCAACACATATCCGTATCTTCTCAAAGCTGATGGCTTCCTGTTTGATGATGTTTGATAGATTTCGGTATATTCCTCACCAAGCGTCCGGAAGCCTATTGCTGTGGTAAGACCGAGGTACAGAGCATCAGAAACAGCCTTTAATAGAGGTCTATGAGAATGTAGCCATCGAGAACCTAAAGTTAGCTCATACGCTGACAAATTTGGATTTACCGAGAATGCTCTGAACCAGGTTTTCTACATGTTCGAGGATGAAATTCTGATAATACACATCTTTCTGATGTGCACGGACTACAATAAGTAGGGGAACTAGTTCTAGGAATACTGATATCTGGTTGAGAAGCTGTGGGGAAACTATACGTCGCTGGTACTTCTCTCTGCGATTGTCCAGGCGCCATGAAAGGAAGTTCCTGAAATGCCGAAATTCAAGCGAGCAAAGAGATCGACACGGCGGAAATCTCAGGGTAAGGTGAGGCCCAAAGCCAAAATGAACATCGAATTCAGTTTTCTTTCGACAGTCCGGACTCCAGTATCATGACAACAGCTCACAGGTACATCTCCTCCCAAAGCCAAGACTGACGATGTAGACCTACCTTTGACCCCGCACGAGGACGAGATAACAATACAGCTCCCACAAGAGCCTACCACGCAAAAGCCCTCCCAGCACACACCCACCTCAAACTCCGTCGCGAGGGCCAAACTTCCCAAGCCGAGGTAGCCCAACGAGACCTCCGAGCAGAACTCCTCGCCGCCGAAGCCGAACACAGAAGAAAAACAGGGAAAGCACCTCTTCCCGAACCACCCGCTGCTATTGAAGATGACGCTGAGAGAGGAGTAAAACGATTACTAGAAGATGTGGATGACGAGGAAGTCTCTAAACGAAGAAAAATCCTAGAGGAGGCAAGGGAATTGGACCAAGAATCTGACCCTGATGATGATGAGGAAAGGTATGTTGTGCTAGAGATGATGGATTAATTGTAGTGACGATTCAGAGTCTGAGGATGAAGATGATACAGCTGCTTTGTATGCAGAGTTACAGAAGATTAAGGCGGAAAGAGCTGCGGAGAAGGCGAAACAGGAGGCTGAAGTGGCTGCTAAAGATCAAGAGGAACGAGATCGAGTTCTAGCTACAGGGAATCCACTCTTGAATAGTGGTCCCAAGGATTTCAATGTTAAAAGAAGATGGGATGAAGATGTTATTTTCAAGAATCAAGCGAGAGGAGTTGACGAGAAACCCAAGAATCGATTCATCAACGATATGTTACGCAGCGATTTCCACAGGAAGTTCCTGAATAAATACGTCAAATAGATTTGGCTGGAAAGGCGTAATTTGGGTATGGCATGTTTTACAATGGAATGGATTAGATATGCAATCTTGTACACTAAGGCAATTTGACTATTGCTGAGGAAGTTCATATCCTGATTTCATGAACTCTTGGCCTTTTGTCCATTCTTCGTTGTTCTTCTTACCCAACCAATGTTCCCGACCTTCGTATGTTAGGAATTTGTTCTCTATTTCGGTGAAATTTCCCCCACTAACCCATAATGTGCAACCGTTGAGATCTGGTCTTAGAGCGGCTGTGGCTATCGCTCGTGAGATGTCTTCGGGTTCATTCGCCGGTAGCCCTGCAGCAATCCAACCGTCAGCGAAAGCGGAAGTCATAATCCTTCTATTAGTTCATAACTATGGAGATGTACGTTTTCGTCATCCAGGGAGCAATGGCAACTACATGTGCATTGTTTTCTGGCATATAATTCTTAATCCCTCTCAGGAAACCAATAACCTAACAATGAGATCTTACAATATGAGAGCAGGCATACTCCATGTTTACCAGCCTTGTATTGCAAAATTCCCTTGCCTTCAATCAGAAAACTTCAGCACAAATGAGATACCATCCGTGTACCCTGCTACACTGCTTATCAGTACCAATGCTCCTCCAGGTGTAGGATTCTTCTTAAACCACCACAATGCCAATTTTCCGGTAAACATACATCCCTTAAGATTAACATTCAGAACACTAAGATCTGGTTCCGCCAAGTCTCCGTCGGAGGTCAACTTCTCGTCAAGAAATTCCACCCTCTCTACGATTCCCGCGTTTGCGACTACAATGTCTATATGTCCTCTTCGCTTGAATACCGACTTGAATAAGGCAGATTGTGCCGACCAGGAGGTGACATCACAATGGGTATAATGAGCGCGACTACCATAAGTCCCGTCAAGCTGAGAAACTACTCTCCCAATTTCTTTTGTAATGCCTCACCCAGAGTATCGTTTAAATCGGCGAATTCAACGATTGCCCCATGAGAATGGAAGAAGTTAACAGTTGCAGCACCAATTCCCCGAGCTCCGCCTAGAAATTGTTAGATTTCTTAACAAGAATCCAATTTACCAGTGATGATAACGACTTTCCCAGGGAGCTTTGAGAGTAATGTCTCGTCGCATGGTATTGTAGTCATTTTTCTACAATCGCAGTTTTGGTGGATATTTGGTGCGAATTTAAAAGTCGCGGCAAGAATTCTATTGTGGGGGAGCAAGCAAGTGCGGCGGGTCCGCTCCGCATCGCGATCCCCGTCGGCTATTTCGTGCGTTTCAAACTGGACTGAAATTTTAGATTGCAGCCTGTTCACGTGCAGTGAGATAACTTGTGAGTGGTCAGTGTTTTGGCTGCAAACGGTCAATTACGACCTGTCACCACCATTTTGACGAACTCCATCAACGACAATCAATGTCTTCACAACCTCTCCTCCAAACTCATCCAGGTATCTTTGATTCCTTCTTCCTTCCTAAAAGACAATTACTGATCATTGCTGCGTAGGCTCCAGAATTGCCCTTCCAGTGCGTGTCGAACCAAAAGGTACTTCCCCAACATTCCTGAATCAAATGATCTCGGCTAACCTAAATCAACAGTCTTCTTCGCCAACGAACGCACATTCCTTTCATGGCTTCAATTCACGGTTGTCCTCGGTGGATTGGCGATCGGTCTCCTCAACTTCAACACTGATCGCGCTGGACGAATCAGTGCTGCATTATTCACTTTTGTTGCGATGGCGGTATCGTCCCTTGTAATTGACAAGTGTTGACAGGAAGGTCATGGTGTATGCATTAGTAACGTATCATTGGCGTGCCAATGCCATTCGCAAACGTGGAACTGGTCCTTACGACGATCGATTTGGTCCTACGATGTTGTGTGTCTTTCTCTTGGGTATTTCCTTCGCTTGTGCCTTCAATGCTGATGTGTAGCCGCCGTTATCGTCAACTTTGGTCTTCGATTGGCATCTTAAACGGACTCAAACTAAGTCTAGCATTCTATACATAGCCAAACACTATCAATCTATCCGTATATAAGACAATATCAATCCATATCCTATATCATCCTTGTGTTTTACGTTTGTGACTTCCCATGACTTTGTGGCTTGTTGATCAACTTCGCTTGACAACATTGTAATGACTTCCCAGGAACCACACTTCCAAGCTCATGAACTCGTCTACTGCGCAAATTGTCTTCTCCCCTACGATTTACAGGTCAACATCACTCAAATCAAGCTCCCACAAGATGCTGCTACTCGATCATGGTACCTGACAAACTGCGGCCACGCACTGTGTTCTCAATGTCTCTTTCCCAATGGAAGTACTCTCTCCCAGCTACCTTTTTGATTCTACTTACTTCTAGTTCCCCCTCAAATCGAGCAATCCAGATATCCCTGTCCAAAATGCAATCATTCTGCTTCAGTCGTAGTTCTAGGCGCAGAAGTACCTTCCCATCTTGTTGATACCGATGACATAGATCCCACCAGAGATTCTCCCCTACTTTCGCTCTATAACAGAAATGTCTGAAGAAGTTCTCGGGGCAATCAAGTTCCAACATCAAAATCTGTTACATCTAGTAGACCATCTACGTTCTCAACTTGCACATTGTACATCTCTACTGCAAAACTGCAGAGAAGAGCTCGAGATACGGAAGCAGGATAAAACGTAAGTAGTCTACGCAACCCTTCTCTTCTCATTCAAACTTTGTCTCTTTTCCTTGTTCTGAAGACAAGTCGTATACAGGAGTTAGAAAAGACGGTCAGCGACTTAACTAAACGACTGCAACAACGAGAGGAAATGCCTCCACCATCTCTTCCACAACACACTAGACCGTACGTATACCTTGAACGCAGAACTCAAAGCACAGAATCCCTCTTGGAAGCACACTTGTGAGTCCTGGTGCTCCGGCCAATTTCAGGAGTGAGATGGCTTCGAGACCTATCACAGGACCCTCACGACTAGCAAGACCCAAAACAAGTTTTCCTATCCCTCCAGCACCACAACAAGACACACTAACACTCGACAACATCGGACAAGAACAATATGGACTTCCTGAACTAAAACCATCAATATCTTCAACAGGACACAATTTCCTAGAAGGAACAAATATACAAAGTATACCGCAACACTCACGACAATTCACACAAACGCCACAAGTAACTTCATATACCCAAGGCTCACCAAGCACTTTAGCTCCTTACCTTGTCCAAAGAAATACAACAGCAAATGTTGCTAGAAATATATCTAATGGACACTCTTCACCGGCATTTCAACAATCAGGACAACTTGAACGTCCAGCTACAAGTGTCATTAGATCTTCAAGGGATATCATTTTGCCGAGAACGCCAAGAACTCCATATGCTGGTACGAGACTGGCGAGTCGAGCTGTGAGTAGTCGTGGAAAGGGAGTTAGTCCTATGAGACCATCTGAAACGGGGTCAAATTCCGGATTTGTGTCAAGATTAAATGAACATGGAAGAAGACAATGATATCTTGTGAACTTAGTAAAGTTTGATTCTTGTTCTGATATCATGGTGCTGAGTTTGAGTTATAATTCATTTTTCATAAGAATTGGATTCATTTGAGCTTACTCAACCGATTGTGTGCTCAACTACTCGTCTTAAGAAAAGTGCACGTTAACGTGAGATGGAGATGTTACTGGTAATCAGCTGACCTGCCACGAAATTTGAAGCGATCTCCACTGCTGAAATTCTGCTTCATTCAGACCGCAATGGCATCCCGGGCCGCTGCACCTGGGCAGCCATCCAAGGCCAATGACCTCGCTCTCGCGGACGCGATTTCCATTCCATCAGACAATCGTTTCATTTCCATTGAACATCCAGCGATTCTGTCATCCATTGAAGCTGGCGTTAGGACGTTGGGAGGCGACGCAGCTCTCAATAAGGTACACCACCTTTGTTTTTATTCTAAGGTACAGGCTGTGAATGATCCTAGCAATGTACAACTTGAATTGCGATACAGGCCTGATGACCCATACGAACATCCTATTGCATCACAATCTCTGCCTGTCCAGAACTTGGTTCTTAAACTAACAAAATCGAAAGAACATGGAACGATTCAAAGTGTCGAAGTCGCTGGCGTCGTAGATAAGGTCTTTCGATTCAGAGGTACGGATTTCGTGTCCTAAAGCTAATAAATAGATATCGCTGATTTCCAATACCATCCCTATCCCGATTCCAAGTTTACCAAGAAATTTGAAGACACTTTTCCCGGCATGTCCTGTAAGATCACCTGAAATAAGTATTGATGTTAGATGACAAGATATCCAACTTTACAATTGATATGGAAGAAGATGACCTTTCCAAGCCGGATATCATGCCTCCTCCCCTCTTCTCGCGAAACGTCATCCCCCATCACTACGGGTACATCCCTCGTCATTCTCACTAACAGTAGCTACAAACAAAACTCAGGTCTCATCATCTCAGAAGGCCGTCTAGTATATCGCAACATCTACCAAAACAAATTCATCACAATGGTGGAAAAAGATATTCCCATCGTCCCATCTTCTCCTTCTTCACATTTAGACCCTCTCTCAAACACACCTCCCTCCTTACAACTCTGCGTAGAGCGTTTACGAGCTTTCTTCGCCGAACGACCAATCAGTACCCGTCGCGCCATTTTCAATACATACCTTGCCCGTCATGGATTAGGAATAACCCACGATTCCGACAATTGGCGACCTCTTTATCGTTTCGCACTTCCATATGTATGCTACATGTTCAGAAGTGGACCTTTTCGAGACGCATATGTGTTGTTTGGGATTGATCCACGTAAAGAAGCAAAGTGGAGTAACTATCAAACTGCAGCATTTAATTTCCGTACAGGGAAGTGGAGGAATAAAAGTGTTGTGCAAGATGACATGAAACGTTTATGGGAAATGAGGAATAGTCATGTTTTTACTGGAAAGGATGTGGATACTCAAGTTTTATTGTATTGTTTTGTGGATATTGAGGATCCGATGTTACGAAAATTGATTGATGAGTCTCCTTTGAGAGAAAAATTTCATGTAAGTTCCTAATGGATGAGGAGTTGACGAGATAGGATGTGGATGGATGGTATCCTGCTGAAACTATGGTGAAGATTAGAAAAGTCATGAGGGCTAAATTGATGGCGTTACGACAGGGGCGAATTCCCTCAGATGAGGAATTACTTCCTATTCTGGAAGATCCGAATCTTGATGTTGCATCTGCTCAGGAAGAGGTTGAACCGTCAGTCCCTCCCGAGGAAGAGGACGAAGAAGAGGAGGGCGATGATGAACAAGTTGAAGGTGAAATTGTTGCTGAAGAAACGGAAGTGGATAAAGAAGTGAATGAGATGATGGACAACGTAATACAGCAGTCTCAAGAACATCAAAGTGAGTCCATATTCCACGTTATCTGATAGTTAGTCACTGACCCGAAATCTTCACGTCGAAGACAGCAGGATATCAAAGAGCTACGCGACGAAAATGGAATGGACTTGCAGGAAGATACTTAATCGTTTACACTACTTGAGATACCGGCGTTAGGTGGATGAAATGATTGCGGGAATATAAGGACATGATAATTAGCTTATGTAGAATGTTGCATCTCAAAGGTCCACACTGTAAGACTCCCCTCAAAATGCTCTCCCGTAAATCTAAATCCATTCTTCTCTAATACTCGCCTACTCGCCCAATTCCCTATCCGTGCGCCCGCAACCAACTTCTCCACCTTCGGATATTCACTTCTAACAATATCTAATACCGCTTTAAGGGCATTACTCATGATTCCCTTTCCCCAATATTCCTTGGCCAACCAATATCCCACAAAGAAAGTGCGGTCCTTCAAATGCCGAACCGCAAGATCTCCAATCATCTTACCACTTGCATTTTCTCTAATTGCAAAGCGAATCGGTGAAGTTTCCGGATCAAGTTTTTCCTCATCGTAGCGATCAAACCAGTCATATGCGTCTTTTAATGTATATGGATTTGGGACTTTACGAAGGTTGTCAGAAATTTCGCGGTCGGAGAGATGTTTTACGATCTCCGGAGCATCGTCTCGAGAATGAGGAGAAAGAGAATATTCTTCGGAAAAGGCTACTTTCATTGTGTACGGGATTGCAAGTTGCCAAGGACATTTGAGGGAAAGGTGGGTGTTACGATAGTTTATAAAGAAGGGTATGCTGGCTGGTGAGTCACTGAGACTGAGACCCCTGACTCAGTCCCAACTGCAATGCGCTATTCACGCTTAAGATAACCCCATACCTCTTCAGAACAGTAAACAATGATTCAGTAAAGTATCTCTTGTATAGTCTCGATTGTTATCGTGTGTCAGAAAATGCAGGGGAACGGGTGACGCTATTAGATTAGACGAAGACAAAGGAAATCCTCAACGGCTGGTTCATTGTTTGACTGCCAAAAAATGAAAAGAAGTCAAAACATTTTCAGCCACCGACCGACAGCCAGCACACAAACTTTAAAGTATTTAAGCCCGCCAATTTCCCCCTCCGTTTCGCACATCCTTCTCATCAAAATCAAAATCAAAGTTGTTTGGTGACAACAGTCGCAATCGCAATTTCAAGAAGAAAGAGAAAATGACAGAGCAGACGGATGGAGGAACATCAGGATGGAAACCACGGTTTCCTGTTGCCAGAATAAAGAAGATTATGCAGGCTGATGAGGATGTTGGAAAGGTGGCTCAAGTCACTCCTGTTGCTGTTTGTATGTTCCCCTTTTTCTGTGGTTGGCTTTTGGATGTGGGCTAATTAGCAGCGAAAGCGTTGGAGTTGTTTATGGACAGGATTATAAAGGCTGTTGCGGAGGAGACGAAAGCTAGAGGTGCTAGACGTGTAACACCATCACATTTGTAAGTTTCCCTCCATGATGAATGAGGATGGGTTGTCAATTGAGTTTTGTGGGTGATGAGGTCGGATCTTGTCTGAGAAACGACTTGACGAGCGGTTCATTGCGTCTCAACTATGCTTTGAGGACTGCGCTGTACTTCCTTTTATCAGAACTCATTGGCATCCATCCTAGCTTCCCCTCCTTCTCCGCTAGAACATCTCGCTGACATTCACAGTAAACAAATCATCTCCACTCAAAAACAATACGACTTCCTCGAATCACTAACCACTGAAATCCCTCTTCCACCATCCAGACCAAGTACACCACCGCCAACAGCTCCTTCTCAACCCCGTCGAAGGCGGAAACAATCTCCTTCCGACCTCGCCATGCCATCATCCTCCTCCGACGCCCCTCCCAAACGAAAACGAAGGTCTCCTCAAAAGGAAACATTCGACTCGAAAGAAACGCTTGACCACGAACCTCAAGTTAAGAATGAAGAAGAGGATAACAAAGTTAAACAACAGGAAGTTAAACAGGAAGAGCATCGACGATCAGGGTGGTTTGATATTGTTATGGGTGATGCGAATTCTGATGAAGATGACTCCACCGCTAAAAGAAGGTATCTACCAATTTTCCTAGGTGAATGGTTATCTGACTATTTGTAGAAGAGCTGTCAAAGACGAGGACGAGGATTATGTTTCATAAGTGTGAGTGATTGCGCATGATGTTGTGATAACGGGCGTTGAGTTTGGCGTTTGGTTTGTAGATTTATGCAGATTATACCAAAAATGCTGTTTTGTCAAGTATCATATCAGTGAGACGTCGTCTTGCAGGTCACGGTTCTTCCGTGCGTACGGGGCCTCCTCTCTAATGGTTGGACCCTTTTTTGCAAGGCGACCTACCACCTGCAGACCGATCATCTCTCCATCTGCGACACCACAACGTCTTCTCTACCATTTCGTAACGGGGTCTCTCTATTCGCCTTCCCAGTCAAATGTTCCTCATGTAACTGTGCTGTGGTGAGATGTTCGATCATACGGCAAACGATTCGCCCTATCCGCTTAGGTATCTACGTGACGCCCCTACCAGTTATCTCCATTGGATCCGTCAGATTGTTACTTCCATCCCAAGAAGCGTCGGTCAACGACCACATCCAGAAATCCATTCGTCGACCTACCTATTGCAATCTAAC
>Ga0335073_10010658_pt1 | contig 12926 bp, 9 predicted proteins | sample Lox_Sample_22_FD_207093 | JGI IMG/M metagenome (GOLD analysis project Ga0335073, IMG submission 207093) | Soil microbial communities from Loxahatchee National Wildlife Refuge, Florida, United States - Lox_Sample_2.2 | ecosystem: Environmental > Terrestrial > Soil > Wetlands | place: USA: Florida...
GGCGCGCGCTGCGCCGAGTCTCCGATCCGGTACGCCCACTCCCAGCTCACCTCGAGCTCGTGACCGCCGCGGTAACTGGCCTGCAGCACCAGGTCGGGCCCGGAGATCGCGGGCGGGGTGAACGACCCGTCCGAGGAGATCACGGCCGCGGCGTGCCGCAGCCGCGGGTAGTACCGGTCCCGGAACCGGGGCTCCTCGGCCGCGGGTACCTGCAGTGACTCACCGCCCAGGGCCATCTGCTGCAGCGGCGGCGGCACCGGCCGGATCAGCCGGGCCAGCCGGAACCGCCAGCTGCCGGGCTCACCGCCGGCCGCCTCGGCGGGGTCGACGCACACCGCGCCGTGCCCCTCGGCCCCGATGAACGCGACCGGCGCGGCGGCTTCCCCGTCGTCGGCGCGGATCACCGGGACGATCCGCAGGCCGCCGGCCGCGCCGCGGGTCACGTCCAGGCAGAACTCGGCGTCGCCGTATCCGGCCACCACCCCGCGCCGGCCCGGGTAGACCAGCGGCAGGCCGACCGCCGCGGCCTCGTCGAGCAGCGGCCAGAGCTGCCGTGAGCCGATCGCGGAGAACTCGATCGACCGGTCGTCGCCGTAGGGGTAGCCGTAGTAGCCGCCGCGGCCCGGGCGCGCCTGGTACAGCACGTACAGTTCCCGCAGCAGCCAGACCTGGTCCTCGCGGTAGTCGCCGGAGTAGCGCAGCATGTCCAGCCTGCCCCAGCTCAGGTCGCCGGCGACCCAGCCGCCGTTCTTGCCCGGCCGCACCAGCCGCGCGCTCAGCCTCAGCGGCGCGTGCCCCGCCGTCTTTCCCCAGCGGGCCTGGCCCGGCCCGCCGGCCAGCGCGAGCTCGATCGCCAGCGGCGTCGTGCCGGACATGACGGAACCGCCCGGGCTCAGCACCGAGTCCAGCGACTTCTCCCACGCGGCGGGCTGCGGGACCGGCGGCCTGGCCGGCTCCGCCGTGGCGGGCACCAGCGCCGACAGGACCAGCGCGACGACGTGCTTGCAGTTGAGCTCGACCGGGCAGCTGCACTCGCCCAGCTCGAACTCGGCGGGCCGTCCCCGGGTCAGCGAGAAGAACGCGACCGCGTCGTAGACCTTGTTCTCATGGCCGCGCACGATCCCGCGCAGCGCGTTATGGTCCGGATCCCACGCGGCGTACGAGACAAACCGCTGGCGCGCGTATCCGGCCCCCCGCGCGTACGTGGTCGGGTCGACGGCTCGCCGCAGGGTGGCCAGGTTGAGGTCAAGGATCGTGACATGCGCCATGGCAGGACGATATCGGCACGCACCGTCATTTCCGGGTCCGACATGCCCGTCGGGATAGGTGCAAGAGCTGGCCGGTCCGCCTAGGCCTTCGCCGCCCCGCGGCCCGGTGCCGACCAGGGCCAGGCGGCGGACCAGATCCGGGCGGGCGAGGGCGACCTCCTGGGCGACCAGGCCGCCCATCGAGTGCGCGACGACGTCGATCATGGTCAGGCCGAGCGCGCCGATGAAGCCGATCGCGTCGCGGGCCATGGCCTCGATGGTGTCGGGCACGGTCCCGGTGGAGGACCCCACGCCGGCGTTGTCGAACAGGATGACCTCGCGGTCGGCGGCGAAGGCGTCGCTCAACGCGGGGTCGTGGTCGTCCAGGGTGCCCATGAAGTGCTGGAAGAACACCAGCGGAGTACGCTCGGGCCGCCCGAACCGGCGGTACGCGAAGCGTATCCCGCCGGCCCCGGCAAACTGCGTGGGAGCTGTGTCATGCGTGAACTCGGTCATGATGCCAGCCAGTCGTGTCCGTCGAGCCGGAACAGCATGACCGGAATGGTCCGGCGGCCTTCCAGGAGCCACAGGGAGCCCACCGGAACGCCTAGCTCCACCAGCCGCGTCAGCACCGCCGAGATCCGCCGGAAGGCCCACGATGGCCTGGTGTACGTGGTTGTCATGACAACAGGGTTCAGCGCGGGACGGGCCGGACGGTATCCGAAGCGCGACTGCACCCGGGCCCGGGCAGGCCACAAAGCCGCAAGGTGCAGTCATGCGGCGGATACCCGGCGAACCCGGCGCCGTCCATGGTTGAGGTATTGAGCGGAAAGGACGAGAGATGAGCAATTCGCTGGTCGGAGTCGCCATCGACTGTGCCGACGCCCTGACCCTGTCCCAGTTCTGGGCGGATGTCCTCGGACGGGAGGTGGCCGAGGATTCCACTCCCGAGCACGTGGTCCTGCTCGCCGACGGCACGGACACCGACACCTTCGACGCCGAGACGGAGCGCTTGCTGGGCCTGGGTGCGCAGAAGCTCCGTGACGTGCAGACCGACAAGGCCCGCTGGACGACCTTGGCCGACGTCGAGGGTAACGAGTTCGATCTGATCGCCGGGTAGCCCGACACGGGTGGCTGATGTCATCGAGCCGGGCCGCGCGCGGCGGCATGCCCGGGCCACGGTTGCTGTTGACTCTTGGGGACGGCGTCGACGACAATGCCATGGCCGAGAGGACAGGCCCATGCCAGGCTCCGGTGAACGCCCCGCACCCATCATCGGCCGGGAAGCGGGCCTGGCCCGGGTGCGCGGGCTGGCGGACCCGGTCCCGCAGGCGAGCCAGGTGCTGGTCGTCACCGGCGAGGCGGGCATGGGCAAGACGGTGCTCCTGGCCGACGCGGTCGCCCGGGCCCGGTCGGCGGGCCTGCGGGTGCTGTTGGTCACCGGCCGGGAATCGGAGTCCAAGCTCGCGTTCGCCGGGCTGCATCAGCTCCTGCGGCCGGTGCTGTCCCGCACCGCCGCCCTCCCCGGCCGGCAGGCCCAGGCGCTGCGGGGCGCGCTCGGCCTGGCCGCGGACACCGCAGACATCGCGGACATCGCGGACACCGTGGCCGCCGACCCGCTGCTGACCGGGGTCGCCGTCCTGAACCTGCTGTCGGATCTGTCCGAACGGTCACCGGTTCTCCTGGCCGCCGACGACGCACACTGGCTGGACCGCAGCTCGCTCGACGTCATGGCGTTCGCCGCCAGCCGCCTGGATGCCGAACGCGTCGTGGTGCTCGTAGGGGCCCGGGGCCAGGTCCCGCCGCCCGGCTTTGACCGGGGATTCCCGGAGCTGCATCTCGGGCCGCTGTCCGCGGCCGACGCCGGCCGCCTGCTGGATGCGCAGCCCGTCCCGCCCCGCGGACGGGCCCGGGCGCAGGTCCTCGATCAGGCCGGGGGCAATCCCATGGCGCTGATCGAACTGGCCAAGGTCATCGCCGAGGATCCCGCCGCCAGCCGCCGCTGGGCCGCCGAGCCGCTGCCGCTCACCGACCGGCTGAGCGCCGTCATCAGCGCCAGGTTCGCCGCCCTGCCCGAGCGGGCGCAGGCGGCCCTGCTACTGGCCGCCGTGGCCGACAGCCCCGACCTGAGCGCGGCGGCCAGCCACGGCGGCGGGCCGGATGCGCTGACCCTCGCGCCGGCCGAGCGGGCGGGCCTGATCACGGTCGACCGGGCCGGCCTGCATTTCTCTCATCCCCTGGTCCGGTCCGCCATCTACCACTCCGCGCCCTTCGCGCAGCGCGCCGCGGCGCACCGCCAGCTGGCCCGGGCGCTGCACGACCAGCCCGACCGGCGGGCCTGGCACCTGGCCGCCGCGGCCCTGCGGCCTGATGAGCAGGTGGCTTCGCTGCTGGAGGCCACCGCCACCCAGGCGCAACACCGCGGCGGTGCGGCCGCCGCGACGCTGGCCATGGAACGCGCGGCCGAACTCAGCCCCGACCAGGCCGACCGGGCCCGGCGGCTGGTCGCGGCCGCTTCGATGGCCGTTCCGACCGGTCAAGCGGACTGGGTCCAGGATCTCGCCGCCCGCGCCCTGGCCGTCACCGCCGACCCGCTCCTGCGGATGACCGCCCGTCACGACGCGGGGTGGGCGCTGGCCTACTCGGGCCAGCGCACCGCCGCGCGGGCGGCGCTCATCTCCGTGGCCGAGGAGGCCGCGCGTGACCAGCCGGCTCTCGCCTGGGACGCCCTCGCGGACGCCGCCATCTTGGTCTACCACTCAGGCGGGGCCAACTGCCGCCGGGCCGTAAGCCGCGTTCTCGGATTCCTGGAAGATCAGAGCGCCCCGTCGGTGAGCCACGAACCGCACCGGCTCTGGATACGGGCCTGCACCGACCCGTTCGGCAGCAGAACCGAGCTCGTCCGGAACCTGCACCAGGTCAGCGGCTCTCCGCTGGACGAGTCCGCCTTGTGGCGAACCGGTTCCGCGGCCTGGCTCCTGGATGAATCCGCGCTGGCGGTCACCCTGCTGCAGGATGCCATGCAGCGGCTCCGGGCCCCCGGCCAGCAAGGCACCAGTAGCCCGGGCCTGACCGCGCTGGGGTGGGCCTATATCGACCTGGGACGCTGGGACGATGCCCTGGAGGCGGCCGCCGAAGCCGCCGACCTGGCCGAGGCCAACCACATGGAACTGATCGCCGCGGCCGCCGATCTGATTGCCGCCACCGTGCTGGCCATGCGCGGCGACTGCGCCGCGGCCCGCAGCCGCGCCGACCGGGTGCTCGCCGACGCCGACCTGGCCGGATCGGGGCTCCTGGCCGCCCGGGCCCGGCGGGCCCTCGGGATCGCGGCCCTGGCCGACGGCAGCCATCTTCAGGCCTTCACCCAGCTCCGCCAGCTGTTCAGCGACGAAGGCGCGCCCGTCCACAACATCTTCTCCTACCTCGGCGTGGCCGATATCGCCGCGGCCGCGGTCCACGCCGACCGGCGGATGGAAGGGCAAGACGTCCTCGAGCGGGCGCTCAGCCATCTGGACGGGCCGGCTTCGCCGCGGCTCGACCAGCTCATCGCCCGGGCGCGCGCCCTTCTCGCCGGCCCGGACGGGGCCGAAGCCCATTTCGACAAGGCGCTCTCCGATCCCGCCGGAGACCAGTGGCCCTTCGAGCGCGCCCAGCTTCGCCTCGACTACGCCGAATGGCTACGGCGGCGGCGCCGGATCAACGACGCCAAGCCCGTGCTGACGCAGGCCCTGGGCACCTTCCGGCGGCTGCGGGCCCGGTCCTGGGTGCAACGGGCCGAGGCCGAACTAAGAGCGTGCGGGGTGGCCGTCGCCGACGCGCCCGGCGAACCGGACGCCCTATCGAAGCTGACCCCCCAGCAGCGCCAGATCGTCCGCCTGGCCAGCGACGGCCTGACCAACCGCGAGATCGGCGACCGGCTCTTCCTGTCCCCGCGCACGGTCAGCTCGCACCTGTACCGGTCCTTCCCCAAGCTCGGGGTCGCCGACCGCCATCAGCTCCGCGACGTGATCGCCCGCGCCGCCCCGCCCGGCCCGTAAATCGGGTCCAGCGTGGAATGCAGTCACGCTTCGGATACCGCCCTAAATCCTGGCCCCGCACCATGGTGTGGAGGAAAGGAGCTACCGCTGTGGAAAGAACAGACATGGAGACCGGCGACATGAACCAGGCCGGCGACATGCCGGAAAGCGACGGCATGAACAAGCCCGCAGACATGGACAAGCCCGCAGACATGAAAGAGCACGGCGAAATGGAGAGGAACCCCTGAAGGGTTCACCCATGATCGTGGGTCGTTACCGGTGCCATAGCGCGGGTAACGACCCACGCTCTTTTCGGGCGACGGAGCCACGTCAGGCCAGCACGGCCTCGGCCGCGGTCTCGATGAGCCGGGCCACCTCACCGGGATGGGAGACCATCGCGACGTGGCTGGACGGGATCTCGACGGTAGTGGCGCCCATCCGGGCGGCGAACTGCCGCTCGGCATCGGGCGGGAGCGCCTCGTCGTCGGCGGCGACCAGGTACCAGGACGGCAGCGTCTTCCAGGCCGGGACACCCATCACGTCCCCGAAGGCGGACATGGCCAGCGGCTGCTGCACGGCGTACATCACCTTGGCCTGGACCGGGTCGACATCGGCGGCGAAATGGCGGACGAAGTCGTCTTCGGACAGCCACCCGAAGCCCCGCTTGTCGGTGGGCCAGGTGCGCCAGCGCCGGGGTCACCGGTCCCTGCGCCAGCAGGCCGCCCAGCGATTCACCCTGGTCCAGCCCGAACGCGGCGATGTACACCAGGCCGGCGACGTTCGCGGCGTCCGCGCCCAGAGCGGTCATGATCTGGCCGCCGTAGGAGTGCCCGGCGACGATGGCGGGGCCGTCCTGCAGGTCCAGCACCTGCCGCAGCCGGGCCACGTCATCGGCCAGCGCGGTCAGCGGGAACTGCGGTGCGGTGACGTGGTAGCCGTCGGCCTGCAGGCGCTCGATAACGCCGCTCCAGCAAGAGCCTTCGGCCCATGCGCCGTGGATGAGAACGATATTCATCTCGGGGATCCCTTCGTGGTCGTTTTCCAGATGACCGAGCAGATCCGACTATGCCTGGCCGCCCGGCGCGGCGGTATCCGCAGCGCTACTGCACTTCGGATACGCAAAAGCCACCGGCCGTTCGGGAAATTCAAGTTCTTTTATCCGAACGGCCGGTGGTGACACGTTCCAGGGAACCTGCGAGCCCGGCGGACCCGGCGAGCAGGCCGATGGCCCGGGCGCGCTGCACGGCCTCCTGGCGGCTGTGCGCGCCGAGCTTGCGGTACACGTGCCGCAGGTGGGCCTTGACCGTGTTCGCGGAGAGGCAGAGTTCGGCGGCGATCTCCGGCGCGCCCAGGTGGGTCGGCAGGTAACGCAGCACGCGGGTCTCGCCCTGGGTGAGCGGCTCGCCAGGCCAAGGCGGTTCGGCGGCCGGAGGGACGGGGGTTTTCACGTCACCGAGCAGGTCCGCTAGCTCAGCGACGCGGACCGCCGGATCGCCGGGCGCGTCGTCCGCGATCGCTTCCAGCAGCAACGCCACCGCGGCCCGCAGCAGCTGGACCCTGGGGGCCGCCTCACGCCCGCGCATAATCTCCTGCCCTTTCCGGGAGCTCCCTCCTACCATGGCGGACGGCCCCTTCCGGAAGGCATCCGCAACCTGACTGCAAGTCGCCGCTGGCCTCCGCGACGTGCAGTCACGTGACCGATACCCCGGCTGCGGTCCTGTTCCGCAAGATGGCCACAGGACACGCGAAGGGATCCCGAGATGAACGTTCCAGGCCTGACCGACCAGCGGGACCTCGAGGGCCTCAGCGCGCTGGTTACGGGGGCCACCTCGGGCATCGGCCGGGCCGCGGCCGAAGAGCTCGGCCAGCACGGCGCCGAGATCGTCGTGCACGGCCGGGACGTAGGCCGCGGGTCCGCGGTGGCCGATGCGATCACCGCCGCGGGCGGCAAGGCCCGCTTCGTGGCGGCCGACCTCACCGACCCGGCCCAGGTGGATCACCTCGCCGAGCAGGCGGGCCCGGTCGACGTGCTGGTCAACAACGCCGGCTTCGCCTGGTTCGGGCCGACCGCGGACCTCGACCTGGCGACCTTCGACCGGCTCTTCGCAGCCAACGTCCGGGCGGCGTACTTCCTGGTCGCCGCGCTGGGCCCGAAGATGGCCGCCCGGGGCAGCGGCAGCATCATCAGCACCGGGAGCATGGCCGGCCAGATCGGCCTGGCCGGCGGGGCGGCCTACAGCGCGACCAAGGCGACCCTGGCGGCCATGACCCGGTCCTGGGCGGCCGAGTTCAGTCCCTCAGGTGTCCGGGTCAACGCCGTGGCCGCCGGGCCGGTCCTGACCAACGGTGCCGCCCCCGACCGCATCGCGGCGCTGGGCGCCACGACCCTGCTGGCCCGGCCCGCCCAGCCCGGCGAGATCGCCAGCGTCATCGCCTTCCTGGCCTCGCCGAAGGCCAGCTACATCACCGGCGCGGTCATCGCCGCCGACGGCGGCCGGACCGCCATCTGACCCGGGCGACCCTAGCCCGGGTGGCCGATGAAGTCGAGCAGGGCCCGGTTGACCTCGTCGGCGTGGGTCCAGATGATCGCGTGCGGCCCGCCCCCGATGACGACGGAGCGGGCGTGGGGCAGCACCGCGGGAAGCTTGCCGCCGGTGGCTTCGTAGGGCAGGACGCGATCCTGGTCGCCCTGGATGACCAGGACGGGGACGCTGATCGTGGCCAGGTCCCCCCGGAAGTCTTCCCGGCAGGCCGTGACGCAGCGGAGGGCGGCGCGGGCCGAGGTAGAGATGGCGACGTAGAAGCTGTTCTGCCACGCCTGGTCGCTGACCCGCCCGCCGCCCAGCAGGTCGACGTTGTAGGAGCGGTCCATGAAGTCTTTCATCGCGGCCGGCCGGTCGGCGGTGATGCGCGCCGTCAGGCGGTCGAAGACGCGCCGGTCGATGCCGCCGGGATTGTCGTCCGTCTGGAGCAGGAACGGCAGCAGCGGCGCCACCAGCACGGCCGCCGTGACCCGCCCCGAGCCGTGAACCGTGAGGTAACGGGCCACCTCACCGGTGCCCATGCCGAACCCGGCCAGTACCACGTCGCGCAGGTCGAGCCGGCTGAGCAGGACATGCAGATCACCGGCCAGCGTGTCGAAGTCGTATCCGGTGCTGGGCCGGCTCGAGACACCGCCACCGCGCCGGTCGTAGGTGATCACCCGGTGCCCGGCGGCGAGCAGGGCGGCCTCCTGCTTTTCCCACGAGTGCCCGTTCAGCGCGTAGCCGTGCACCAGCACGACGGGAGAACCGGATCCGTGATCCTCGTAGTAGATCCGGATGGCGGCTGAATTCTCCCGCCCGACGGTGACAAAAGGCATCGCGGTCCTCATCGTCTGGTGCTCGCGGCGTTAACGCCTGGCCTGGTCACCACTGTGGCGGCGGGCCGGCGCCGGCCGGTATCCGCCGGGTTACTGCACTTTGCGAGGCACGGGCATGACGGGGCCGCGGTCGCTGTTGGCCTGGGGGACGGCGTTGACCAGACGCACTGGCCGAGAGGACAGGCCATGCCAGGCTCCGGTGAGCTCTCCGCAGAGCAGCCCGCGTTGATCATCGGCCGGGATGCTGGACGGGCCCGGCTGCGCGGGCTGGTGGACCCGGCCCCGCCGGCCGGCCAGGTGCTGGTCGTCACCGGTGAAGCGGGGATGGGCAAGACGGTGCTGCTGGCCGATACGGCGGAGCGCGCGCAGGCTGCGGGGATGCGGGTCCTGCGGGTGACCGGCCGGGAATCGGAGTCCAGGCTCGCGTTCGCCGGGCTGCACCAGCTCCTGCGCCCGGTGCTGTCCAGCGCCGCCGGGCTCCCCGGCCGCCAGGCCCGGGCCCTGCTGGGAGCGCTCGGCCTGTCCGAGGACCCCGGTGCTCCCGACCCGCTGCTGACCGGGGTCGCGGTCTTGACCCTGCTCTCGGACCTGTCCGAGCAGTCTCCGGTCGTGGTCGTGGCCGATGATGCGCACTGGCTGGACCGCAGCTCGCTGGACGTGCTGGCCTTCGCCGGCCGCCGGCTGGACGCCGAGCGGGTCGTGCTCCTGGTCGGGGCCCGGGGGCAGGTCCCGCCCCCCGGTTTCGACCGCGGTTTTCCCGAGCTGCATCTGGAGCCGCTGTCCGCGGCGGATGCCGGGCGGCTGCTGGACGAGCAGCCGCGGCCGCCGCGGGGGAGGGCCCGGGCGCAGGTGCTGGCCCAGGCGGCCGGCAATCCGATGGCGCTGATCGAGCTGGCCAAGGTGATCGCCGACGACCCGGCGGCCAGCCGCCGCTGGGCCGCCGAGCCGCTGCCCCCTGGTGACCGGCTGACCGCCGTGCTGGCCTCCCGATTCGCCGCGCTGCCCGAGCCGACGCGAGCCGCTCTGCTGCTGGCCGCGGTAGCCGACCGCCCGGACCTGAACGCGGTCGCCAGCCACGGCGCCGGGCCGGATGCGCGAGCCCTCGCTCCGGCCGAACAGCTGGGCTTGGTCAAGCTGGACCGGACCGGCCTGCAGTTCTCCCATCCCCTGGTCCGCTCCGCCATCTACCACTCCGCGCCCTTCGCGCAGCGCGCCGCGGCGCACCGCGAGCTCGCCGAGGCCCTGCATGATCAGCCCGACCGGCGGGCCTGGCACCTGGCCGCCGCGGCCCTGCAGCCCGACGAGCAGGTGGCTGCGCTGCTGGAGGCCACCGCGACCCAGGCGCAATACCGCGGCGGCGCGGCCGCCGCCGCGGTGGCCCTGGAACGCGCGGCCGAACTCAGCCCCGACCCCGAGGACCAGGCACGCAGGCTGGTCGCGGCCGCGTCGGCCGCCGTTCCCACCGGTGAGGGCGACTGGGTCCAGGATCTCGCCGCCCGCGCGCTGGCGGTCACGGCGGACCCCGGGCTGCGGCTGGCCGCCCGCCACGACGCGGCGTGGGTGCTGGCCTGGTCGGGCCGGCGCTCCGCCGCGCTGTCCGCGCTCATCTCCGTCGCCGAAGAGGCCTCGCGTGACCGGCCGGCCCTGGCCTGGGACGCGCTGGGGAGTGCGGCCACCGTCGCTTACCAGTCCGGAACGCCCGCCAGCCGCCAGGCCGTCAGCCGTGCCCTCGACCTACTGGAACGCCAAGGCCCGCCGCCCCCCGGCCTGGATGTCAACGTGCTGAGACTGTGGATACGCGTCAGCGCCGACCCGATCGGCAGCAGAGACCAGCTCCTCCCGGACCTGCGCCAGATCGCCGGCTCGCCCGTTGAAGAGCCCTCGTTGTGGCGGCTCGCTTCCGCCGCGTGGCTCCTGGACGAACCGGACCTGGCGGTCCGCCTGCTGGAAGAGGCCATGCAGCGGCTGCGGGCTCCCGGCGTGCGGGGTACCAGCGGGGGAACCCTGACGGTGCTCGGGTGGGCCTACATCGACACCGGCCGCTGGGACGAGGCGCTGGACGTGGCCGCCGAGGCCGCCGGGCTGGCCGAGGCGAACCAGATGGAACTCATCGCCGCGTCCGCTGACGTGATCACCGCCACCGTCCTGGCCCTGCGCGGCGACGCCGGCGCGGCCCGCCAGCATGCGGCCCGGGCGCTCGGCACCGTCGATCCGGCTGAATGCGGGCTGGTGGCGGCGCGGGCCCGGCGGGCTCTCGGCGTCGCGGCTCTGGCCGACGGCAGCTACCTGCAGGCGTTCACCCAGCTCCGCGGGCTGTTCGGCGAGGACGGCGCGCCGCTGCACAACTACGCCTCTTACCTGGGGATCGCCGATCTCGCCGCCGCGGCGGTCCGCGCGGACCGGCGGATGGAAGGATCCGACGTCGTCGAGCAGGTCCTCAGCCGCCTGCAGGGGAGGGCCTCGGCCCGGCTCGAGCAGCTCATCGCCCGGGCCCGCGGCCTGCTGGCCAGCCCGGGCGGGGCCGAAGCCCACTTCGGCAAGGCGCTGGCCGACCCGGCCGGGGACCAGTGGCCCTTCGAGCGGGCCCAGCTCCGCCTGGACTACGCCGAATGGCTGCGGCGCCGGCGGCGGATCAACGACGCCAAGCCCGTCCTGACCCACGCCCTGGGCACCTTCCGGCGGCTGGGGGCCCGGTCCTGGGAGCAGCGGGCCCAGGCCGAGCTGCGAGCCTCCGGGGTGGCCGTCGCCGGCGCGGCCGGCGAACCCGATGCCCTGCAGGAGCTGACCCCCCAGCAGCGCCAGATCATCCGGCTGGCCAGCCAGGGCCTGACCGACCGCGAGATCGGCGACCGGCTGTTCCTGTCCCCGCGCACGGTCGCCTCGCACCTGTACCGGTCCTACCCCAAGCTCGGGGTCGCCAGCCGCCACCAGCTACGCGACGTCATCGCCCGCGCCGGCACACCCACCGCAGGCGAGACCCTGGTGTAAGCCATCCGGCGTGTGCAGTAGGGCTGCGGATACCCCGGCCGCGAGCCCGACTTCCCGGCCTCGAGGCCCTGGCCGGACTGGTCGGTTCCGGGCAGCTCCGGGTCCATCTCCAGACGACGCTGCCCCTGGCCGGGGCGGCCAGGGCCCACCGGCTCCTCGAGTCCGGCCGCACCACCGGCACGATCGCGCTGACTATCTAGCGCATCGGTAGTCGAGCGCCGTTGACAGAACTGCAGTGACGTTGCGGGTACCCGACGCCAGTTTCCTGCCGCACAGTCGAAACACGGGACTTGCCGGTTAACGCCTCTCATGCGACCGAACGGACGCTCGGCATTCCCGGAAAGGAAGCTCACCGTGAACATTGCCCGAGCCGCACGTCACGCCAGGCTATGCCTCATCATCCCGGCCCTGCGTGAACTGTGAGGTGGCTGTGGCACATCACCGGCGGCGCTAGGCGGAGCGGACTGAAGTGGCGCGCGACGGGCCGGGCACCGGGTCGGGAACGGGCGCCGCCGCCTGGGCGCGCGGCAGGCGGCCGAGGACCGTGGGGGTGATGCGGCGGTATGCCGCGGGGTCGACCGGCATGAGCCAGTGCCACGCGCGGACCGCGGCGCTGATATTGACGCCGAGGTCGCCGAGCACCTCATCGACATTGTGCAGCGAGAACGGGATGATCTTCCCGCCGCGGCAGTGGTGGGTGTCGGTGGCGACGTCCATGAAGGCGAGCTGGTCGGCGACCTGCCGGCGCATCGCGGTCGGCTCGGGCACCGCGACCGCGCCCGCCAGGTCCGCGGCGATCCAGACCGCGGCCATCTCGGCGTTGAGCGGGCTGAAGAACGAGGAGTTGTACCCGTTGAAGTACAGGCCGGACGTCTCCACCGGGCGGATCTGCCGGTAGAGCAGGAAATTGCCGCGCTCGTCGAGCACCCGCCGGGTCACGTCGACGGGCAGGAAGGGCACGCCCTGGATGAACCCGGTCGCGCAGATGATGAAGTCCGCGGGCAGCAGGGTGCCGTCGTCCAGTTCAGCGGCCGGCTTTCCGCCGTCGGCCAGCAGCCGGGCGATGGTCCGGTTCGGGTGCACGACGATGCGGCTGGCCGCGACGCCCTCGTAGAACCCCTCGGTGGCGAGCCCGATCGCGCCGCGCACGATGTCCTCCATCTGCCCGGGCGGCACGAGGCCGAGCCGCTTGAGCCCGAACTGGCGCACCGACGCCGACCCGATCGAGTTGATCATGTTGCCGCGCATGCCGTTCGCCGGGCCGTGCAGGAACTTCTCGACGCCGCGCGGACGCAGGTACTTGAACAGGGCCTC
>Ga0335073_10010659_pt1 | contig 12926 bp, 11 predicted proteins | sample Lox_Sample_22_FD_207093 | JGI IMG/M metagenome (GOLD analysis project Ga0335073, IMG submission 207093) | Soil microbial communities from Loxahatchee National Wildlife Refuge, Florida, United States - Lox_Sample_2.2 | ecosystem: Environmental > Terrestrial > Soil > Wetlands | place: USA...
AATGAACTACAGCAAACCCGAAGTCAGCCTTCTCGGAGACGCAAAAACCGTCATCGAGAGGATCGACAACGTCAAGCAACATACGCAAGTGGGAGATCCTTCACCGTTCCAAAACCTCCCCGCTTACGACTTGGATGAGTAGAAACAAGCGACAAGCAACTCTCTCCTGAAAGTTACCACCAGGTTCCCAGCCAGTCCATTCGACCGGGAACCTGGACTTTTAGGGCCCTTACCGCACACTCAAGTCGTTATTATTCTGGTGCCGCGTGCAACTGACTCGCGTCGCGCAGTCGACGCCAACGGCTATATTCTTCCGCTTTAGTGGGGTCGGAGTCTTCCTCTCTGTTTAGCCAAAAGGAAAACCAGTCCACATTGCCTTCCTGTGACACCATCCTCTCCCACGGCTTTTCCAAGACATGGTCACCTTCAGGCAAGTACACCATTTCAACCGGTTTTCCAAGGGCCAATAAGGATGTGAACCATCCCCACTGCGCGATGAGCATTTCGGGTCCCGTCGCGACCATACGCAGTGGGGTTCGGACCTGATCAAAATGAAATTCGGGAGAGAGCGCTAGCCAAGATTCAAGATGCTCCCCAAACGGAAGCCCCCCATAAAACTTTTCAAAGGATAGTACGTAGTCTCGGCCGACGTTTGCAATTAGCCGGAATTCACTGGGGCCAAAATCGGATCCATCGGCCACTGACGCCGCGGCGAACCTGTATCTCGAACGCGTTAACGCATAGGAGAGAAATGTGCCAGTGCGGCTGAAGCCAATAACGCCTACACGATTACGATCTATTAGCCCTCTATGATCCAGATCCTCGATCGCGCCTTCAAACGCCGAGACCTCCCTATTTACTTCTTTGATGGTTCCCCAATCAGATCCTCCGACAATTTCATCAGCTTGCAGAACAAAGATGTCCTTCCCGGCCAATTCTTGAGCAGCAAAGGCAGTGGTAAAAGGACCGTCAATCCAGAACTTAGCCGGTTCCCAGCCATGGGTCTGAATGACAAGTGCGTATTTGCTCCCCTTTACATAGTCAATTGGGTAGTAGAGACCTCCATTCACTATGTGTCCATCCGAACCCTTCCACTTGACTGCTTCCACTCTGCCAAATCTGAGACTGGAGAATTGCGGATTCAGATCAAGCAAGAGGACCTTCTGGCCGGTAGCCCGATCGACTGCGAACAGCATTGGTGGATGATTCATGTCTTGTTCTAGTACCACCTCCGGCTGTGACTTGTCTGGTATCGCCTTTTTCTTCATCCAGCGTCCACCGTCCTTCTGAAAAACAAGTTTGAAGTCGGTCGTGTTCTCCCAATCATGCAAAATGTGGGTCAGGTTGCCTGTTGATGCATCCCATGTGGTCGTTCTTGTGACGTTACCGTCATCACGTTCATTGAAGTGCTCGCTAGCTTCATCTTCATTCTGAATCTCTGAGACTTCCATGCTTGGAATCTTTATCTCTACCACAAATCTGGTGGATTGCCTCTTCCTCCTCTCGTCCCCCTTTGTATTGTCCAAGGGTAGATACACCCCCGCCAGGACAACGGACTTGCTGTCTGGAGACCAAGCTACAGACGAAAGCCAACGAATGGGAGAATCTAGAAGTGTGCGGATTTGATCAGTGCTTGTGTCAATTGCGACGTATTGCCTTAGAAACGATACCTGCCCCGAAGCGAGCTGCTTGTGAGTAAAGACTTGTAAGTAAGGATCTGTATACCCTTTCCAACTGTCCGAGAACTGTTCTACGTTAACTTCAGATATGACATATTTGCCATCCGGCGACATTGCACAGTCTGGGTCGTTTGCGATCTTGGCTTTCAATGCCACTCTACGAGCCCCTTGTGAGTCCTCGACAAACAGTTGATTAGTATCAAAGCTCGGTCCCTGTTTGCCACCAAGAAGAAGATCGAGCCTCTGCGTGGAAATTACAATTCCTTGCCGACGAGCATCGTCGTCAACCAGTCTCTCGATAGGCGCCTCAGCGATGTATGCAAAACGGCTCTCGTCGGCTGACATGCCGTAACATAGTAGGCTCGTCGGATGGTTAGTGAGCTTCTTTAGGTCGCGAGTGAATACATTAACCGTATACAGTTGCTGCACATCACCAGGGTTTTCACCAAGGAACGCAATCGTGGTATTGTCCGGCAACCAGGTGATGTTCTGGATCGCCGGGCGGTTGGAAGAGGAGGACATAGTGACAAGCGTCTGGGCTCGGGCTGAACCAAATATCCCACCTGTACTCCACAGCACGAGCGAATACTGATTAGTATTTTGTTCGAGGTTCCCTTTTCTTAGGACAACGACGAACTTTGTCCCGTCCGGAGAAAATTTAGCTCCGCTTTCCAGTCTTGTCATCTCAATGGAATCAGCCACGGTAACGGCGCGGGCTATGACCCTTTGCCGTGCTGTCTGGCTCTTCTCGGCCCCATCAGCTAGTAGATGCTGTGCCGAATGCAAGAGTATGACGAGCACAAGCAGGCAGCGGAACGACATCGTCGCCCGGCCGATGAACGGAAGAAGCGGAGGTCGAGTGTGCACCCCATTCATCCTTGTCTCACTAACCCCAGTCAGACTCAAAACATAAGCCTTAAAGCAAACTGAATGGATCGTGGACCACCAATTTGATAAAGCGCACTCAAAGAACTTCCCGTCCCACTGAGAGCATTTGCAAGCGTTTGAGTGGACAGGCCAAATAGCGGATTACTGATGTCACCTACCGGAGAGCCGAAATTGGGATGATTCAAAACGTTAAACATCTCCGCCCGGAACTCCAGCTTGAGCGGTTCGCGGATGGCGAATGCCCGATGAACAGCAAAGTCCCACTGAGTAGCACCGAACCCTCTGAGAGCGTTTCGTCCTAAAGTTCCCTGTCGGAGTGGCACGCCTGTAGTCGGATTGAGGGGGGGAGGACTAAATGCTGCCAGATTAAACCCCTTCCCACCGGGATATTGCGACCCATAGAGGTAAAGGGCCTGTCCCGGGACGACGTCGGGGCGAATATCGCTGATACCCTGTCCAGCTAGGATCGAATACGCCAGAGCGGAATCATCGGCATCGACGGGAACTGCGGAACGGGCCTGAATGATGCTCTGAAACGACCATCCCCCAAGAATTGCCGTGGTGAGTGCACTGAACTTGGGCGAAGGAGCATCGTATGTCAATCCAGCGGCCAATGCATTGCGGATGTCAAAGTCCGAGGGCCCGCGATTTGAGCTTATCCCAAACTGTGGTGAGTAATAGTTAGACGTCTCTCCAATGGAGGAGGCAGATGCCGTGTCGATCGAATGTGCCCAGGTGTATGAGGCAAGTATTTGTAAATTGCGAGACAGCCGTTGTTGAAACTGAGCTTGCAATGAGTCATAGTCCGACGTGCCCGCATTCAACACCAAATCTGCGTAGAGAATGCTCGAATTCGCCAAGCCGAATTCTGGCTGCGTGAGTCGTCTTCCCGCGGCACCGACGTATGACAAAGAGACAGACCTTCCGGTTCCGATCCCCTGCTCTAGCGCAATATTCCACTCAAGCGTATAAGGCAGTTTAAGATGAGGATCGATTGCGACTAGGGCCCCTGAGGATAAGTTACTTGGGGACACCGGAGGCGGAACTGCTTGCGTTGGAGCAATCGGGAAAGTACCGCCGCTGAATAAACTGGATCCAAAAGGATAATACGAGGGTTGCACAGCCGAAGCTGTCTCTACATCGGCGAGATCGTAGAAAACGCCGAAACCGCCGCGTAGTACCGTCTCCCAATTCGCGTGCTGCGAGACTTGGTATGCCGCTCCGAGTCGTGGAGCTACGTTAGCGTATCCTGTGCGGAAAACGGCCGTACCTGGAGGCGCAAGCGCCACCGTTGCTAGGGTGCAACAATTGGTGACAGCAGCGATGCTGGGGCCCTTGGTTGACGAAGGAGCGAAATCAACGTCCCAGCGCAGACCGTAGGTAACAGTTAGCCGCGGACGCACCTGCCATGCGTCCTGTGCGTAAACACTAAGATTCTCGAACAACAGATATGCGTTGCTCGTTATGGTCGCAAAAAAACATCCGGGACAGAGTGTGCCTCCTTCAGCTGACGCCACGTCTTCGAAATCGTTCCCCTGCACATAGGCAGGACTCCCCAGTGATGGAGTGAGCCGACGAAAATCGGCCCCAAACTTTAGATTGTGTAAACCATGGTGCAGAGACACACTATCCACGAAATTAAGCTGACGTTGTACATTGTCGGCATTGGGACCGCTGCTGAGACTGCTGCTAATCCCTGCAATGTTGAAGCCGACGGTAGAATTCTGGAGGTTGAATGAACTGGGAAGGAGCGCGGCGAATGGCGGGCCAGTCGCACCCCCCACAGCGACGAATTGCGCGCTGTTGAGCGCCTCGTTTCTGCTGTAATTAAACCGAAAGTCATTAAACACAGTATTCGATATTGCCCAAGTCGCCCCAACCGTTCCGGTGTGTGTTGTTGTGTTACTTGCTCCTGCCGACGAGGCCTGGAAGGCAAGCACTTCAGACGGCGAGTAGTTGTATCGCGCGAAAATGTTCAGTTTGTCGTTTATCTTGTGATCAATCCGGAGACTCATTGCATCCAGCGTAGAACGATTGGAATGGCTATCTGTAAAGATTGCGGTACCGTTTCCCAAGTCTGGCCCGTTTGGTAGAGGGAACCCATTAAAGAACGGTTGGACCGTGCCAATCGCGCTCTCGCGCGCGCTAAGCGAAGGGACAGTTAGTTGATCGACTTGCGGTTGTCGAAGACGAAGACCCTCATATGATAAGAAGAAAAAGGTCCGATTTTTCAGAATCGGACCGCCGAGGGTCCCACCGAAATCATTTTGTCGCTCCTCGGGTTTCTTGATCGGAGGGTTATTCGTATAGCCGTTAAACCAGTCGTTAGCGTCCAACAAGTCATTACGGAAATAGTCGAATAGCACACCGTGGAACTGATTTGTTCCGGAGCGCGTAACGATTGATACTTGCGCTCCAGGTGTGCGACCAAACTCGGGAGAAAATGTGGAAGTCTGAACACGAAATTCTTGCATTGCATCCACAGAAACCAGACTGTTTGTGCCGCCTTGGGCGCTGGATGCGTTAAGCGCGCCCGACGCACCTCCAGCTGCAAAAGCACTGATACCGATATTGGCGCTCACACCGTCAACCGTCCAGTAATTGGAGTAGCCGCGTTGTCCGTTCACGTTGAATTGGCCTTGATCGTACGAATTACCTGTGCTCAAAACTACTCCCGGCGTAAGCTCAATCAATGTCTGAAAGCTCCTGCCGTTCAGCGGCAGGTTCTCGGCAAAGTTTCGATCGACAACGGTGCTTACCGTCGCAGATTCGGTGTCCACCAGCGGCGCTCCCCCTTCAACTGTTACTGACTCAGAAACCGAGCCGACAGCTAGTTTGAAATTCTGCTCGAGATGATCCTGGACGTTCACGGTCAGGCCCGTGACATTTACGATTTTGAAACCTGCGGCTGTGACTTCCATTCTGTAACGGCCTGGCCGAACACTTGGAAACGTGTATAGGCCAGAACTGTTGGTCATCGCGCTCGTGCTGGTATCACGGTCGATGTCGACCAGCTTTACCTGGGCACCTGAAATGCTTAGTCCGGTTGGGTCCACAACCTGGCCGGAGACGGTCGCGGTTTCGAGTTGCGCCAAGGCAAAGTTTGCGGCAAGTGCGACAAGCAACGCTAGAAGGCAAGGCTTCCCCACAACCCTAAAGGAGAGACGGAGCATCGGTTCGTATTCCTCTGCTGAGTATGCGGACTGCTCGCAGGCTTTTGCCCAACAAGAAATGCTTATGGCATCGAAATTCGGAGAACGGCGGGTTAAGGGGATCGAGGCTGGCTGACGCCGAAACTGAAGGGGCTCTTCAAGGGTGGTTAGGTTTGTCGCCTAGGAAGGCAAACAGTATCCTTCGTCCGCCGGGCTCTTTTATTGCCTTCTTGGAGGATTCAACGGTCACGAAGACGGAATCAATTTGCGCCAAAATGAGGGGATCGTCAAACGTAAGCACCCAGCGTCCATCGGTCACGTCATCGTTGTGGAAGACTCCCAGGCTCCGAATCGGTTTCTCAGCACCGAGGTGTTCACCCCACACGTAGAAAGAGACTTTCGCATCCAGTCTTCGCGGATCCGCGAGGTCGTAGGCGTAAAAGATGAGGGATTTCCCTTCGGTGTAGAAAATGCGACCAAATGCGCGCTGGCTCTTGCCGTCCCCGTTCCGGTCGTGCACATCAATAATATGGAGATTGCGCGCGACGACAAGCTCGCGGACGTCCCCTGCTTTCGCCGCAAACTCCTGTTGCTGGCCCAACGCCTCTGTCTGATCTGCGACTTTTTTTCGAAGTTCTCGATTCTCGGTTTCCTGCAAAGCCATGGCGACATCGCCCGCATTCTTCTCTGATTTGGATTTCTCGAGTTCTTCCTGAAGCCGGCTGATTCGAGCTTCAAGCTGGGCTTTGTCCGAGAGGAGACCAGCGTTCTCCCGCTCGATGTCAGCAACACGGGAATTCAAAGTGTCGTTGGCTTTGCTGGCGGATGCGAGCTCGCCTGTTTGTGCCTTGATCTTAACGTCCAAGGTGTTCAATTCGGCTCGCGCCGACGCAAGCTGCTCTCGCAAGTGAGTATCTGGAATTTGGGAAGGTTGGGACGTCGCGACTGAAGCAGCCACGGAGGCTTGATTGGCGGAGCGGTGGTCCCCCGCGGATAAAGAGGGCCTCGGCCTGCCAAACGTGAGGAAACTCACGATCAGGGCCGCTGCAGCGACGGCACCGATGGCGGCAAAAACTGCAAGCCTATTCCGCTTCGGCATAATCGAGGCGGTTTCCCGGCTCATCTCTATTCCCTCAGTGCCCGCCCGTGCCAAAAATCTCTGCGTCATTCCCGGAGGGACTGGACAGCGCTGGCGCTCCGCTGCAAGCGCGGAGAGTCCCCGAGCACTGATCTCTGTAAAGTCGTATGCCATGCTGCGGCAACTCGGGCAAGTTTCGAGGTGAGACCTGAGATCTGCCAATTCAACCTCTGACGCTTGCCCGCTGGCAGCTACGGCGCACAACTCCTCATAATGTTCGTGGGTATTCAACCAGCATCCCCTTCGCGCTCGTTTTGCGCTCAGAAGCGGAGTTCGCCCTGGCTCGCTTGGTCTCCAACAGGGCGTCGCGCACTTTCTTCATCCCCCGATACAGATGGTGCCGGACTGACGAGGCAGAGTCGCCTGTTCTTTCGGCGATCTCCAGAGCGGTCAGACCTTCAAAATATGTGAGCTCGATCACCTTGCGCTGGTGAGGCTCAAGTATTGCGAGCGCCTGCTCGACCAAGCAGACGACTTCCTGTCGAGGCAAGCATAGCAAATGGCCGGCTCCAGAGAACAGCTCGGTCGGTGCCAGGTCATCAAATTCATTTAGATCGTAAAAGTGGTTTGCCTGAAGATGTGCCCGTCGATCAAAGCTTCTGTGGTAGGCATACTGAAGGAGCCAAGTGGTGAAGGTCCCGCGATCGGAGTTGAACCGTTTCGCTGCCCGAAAAATGTCCAGAAAGACCCGCTGCACTGTCTCTTCCGCTTCGCCGTCGTCCCTCAGGATCGCTCGGGCTGTGTGGAATACCAAAGGGCTGTGTCGTTCAAAGAGGACCGCCAGGGCGTCGTTACATCCGGCGCACAGCGCCTCCATGAGATCCGCATCGCCAAGTGTTCGAAGCTGCGAGGGGGAACAAATCAGAGCTGCTAGTTCGTCATTCGTTAGAGACATCAGCTCTACCTCACCGCACATATCGACGATGACGAAGCCTTGGACAGCCGAGGCTGCCCAAGAGTAATTCGACCCGTCGTAATCCTTTTTGGGTGAGCTTTTGGGGGAAGCTCGCCAACAGCAGACAGCGACCTGGGCGACCGAATCCGATCTTCCGAAACGCCGGTCAGTCCAAGCAACTAATTACTGCTAACGACTTACAGAACTGGTCCGTGGCAAACAGACGCATTAGGTGCGAACCGTGATTTCGTTCCGAAAACCGAACACAAACCGCAGGGTCCGGCATCATCGCGTCTCGCCACGGCAAACTGTCTCGAACAAGCTTAAGGCTGGACAACCTCAAGCAGCACAAGGTTGTAGTTGGCGAAACTTTACCCGCCGCCGGTCTCGTAGGGCAAGACAATTTTCGACGAATTTTCGGCTTACGAACAGTCCTGAAAATTGTTCTTGCGAGCTCACGATCTGGCCTATACTAGACAGTTTGTTCGTTCCTGTACCCCACCCCCTAGTCACCCTGCTGCGCTTCAAGAAATCGAACCATCCCGACTCTTATGTCTCCCGGCACCGCGCCTTTTCGCTGTACCATCCGACGTACGAGCGCCGCGGAGTACCCCCAGTTCGTCGTGCAAGCCTATGACAGAAGAGATGCCAACAACCCAGTGGCGCCTTCATTGATGCCTCGTAGTCATAAGGCACTTCCCGTTAACGAGAATCGCGGTTGACTTCGGTCCGTAAGAAGTGCCGGTTGTCCAAGAGGGTCCGGCCCCCAAAATGGATACTATACTTTGTGGAACTATTCATTGACTACTTGCACACTCCATGCTGCTCATGGCAGCTGGGAACAAATCCGTCTCGTGGGAAAAGCGTGCGTTCTCACGAGTACTTTTCGAATTGCGTCAAGAATGCAATCTGACCCAGGAGGAACTTGCATTTGAAAGTGGCTACCACCCCAAATACATCGGTCTCCTGGAACGCGGAAAATACAGCCCATCGCTGACAACCATCCTGGAACTTGCGGCTGCTCTGAACACCACGGGAGCGGATCTCGTAGAGCGGGTTGAAAAGCTGCTGCCTCGCAACCGATACCGTAGGCGTGATACACGCAGCCTCCGCTAAAGCTACCCGAACCACGGCAGCTACAGGGCACTCAAAAAAGGATAGTATACTTGGTGGAACTATAGTTGGTAAAGCGTAATTATTTAGCCGCCTATGGAGAAGCAGGGCGGCAAAGAGCCTCGGCACCCGAAAGAACCCGTCGTGAGGGCCGCCTTCGCGCGGGTGCTTGTTGAGCTACGGAAGGAGGCAAAAATGAAGCAGGGCAAGGTAGGAGAGGAGAGCGGCTACGAGGAGAAATACATTGGAGCTTTGGAGCACCGAAAACACACTCCAACGCTGACGGCCATGATCGAGATCTCCAGAGCTCTTAAAGTATCACCGGTGGAAACCCTAACCAGGGTGTTGGATTTGATGCCCAAATTTGCTCATCTCGAGAACAGCGCCCCGACATCGCATGGTGACATTCCGTAGCAGAGTGGAATCCAATCTGTGCCGACCGGCTTGAGAGTGCGCCGAAATTCATTCAGTGAAACCGAGCCATTCAAAGGTGATGTCTATCACCTTGGTTCCCACATAGGAGAGAGATCATCTGTTCTGCCGAGTTGCCTCAATGTTGCAGACGTTTGATGACCAAAGCCTATGGCTCCTTTAGCAAGTGCTCAGCAAATGACCGATGGATTTCGGCAAACTGTGCCGAAAGAGTGGGGACTTCGTGAAGCGGCACCTGGTGCCTCTTCAGGAATTTACGCAACGCTCGCTGGGTCAGGCGGTTCCACTGGTTCCCGTCTACGAGTTGCGAGCACGTCCTGCAGGAAGCCCACGACCCTGTTGGCGCTGACGCGAAGACTGACCGCCCGCAGCATTCGAAGTTGCTGCATTTGTAGAATTTGAAAATCGAGCGGGAGCAACAGAAATCGCAACACTCGCCCCCAAGCGGGACGGCCTGAAAAACGACGGTCATCTACTGCGCACCTGGCGGGCCTTCCCTTGTCCCACGGCAAGATCGGGTTAGTGTGGCCCTGGAAGAGGCTGTGCTCGGTGTGGCTCTTGATCCCACTACCAAACACCCCCCTCGCGAGCACAGCCTCAGATCAAGAATTCCACTTTGAACGCCGTACCGGAGTAGCGGTACCGAGGAATAACACTGTACCGCAGAATCGGTACGATGGCAAGGCCGACGATCCCCTCGCTACAGATCAGATTCGGTCAGAGAATCAGGCGTCTGCGGGAGTCCCGCGGCTGGAGTTTTACGTACCTTGCCATCCACAGCGGCGTTGCAAAAAGCACGCTCTTAGAACTCGAAAAGGGTCGTACCGAAGCGCGACTGAACACGATTGCCGCCCTGGCCGGTTCCTTCGACAAGTCCATTTCAGAATTGTTCAAAGGCCTTTAGATTCGGCCGTCATCTGTGCCGGACAGCTCGCATTATCCGAACTCTGGGCTTGCAGTCGGCACCAGCAGAAGAATCGGCTCACCCGGAACCCCAAACACAGATCGGGGCCGTGGCTCAGGCCCTATTGCTCATGTGTGGGGGTTGGGCACACAGTTCGCGCACTTGAGTCGGACGAGAGCCAGCAAACTGGCCTCCTCCCGCCGAGCAACAGACAGTCGCTTTATCGGGGCTGCAACTAGCTAGAGGGATAGTTGATTTTGCGACCGTGGGCCCGCTGGCGGAATTTCGCGTTAGGTCTTTTGGAATTCCCAGGGTTTCCGATGTTCGCGGACTTTTTCAAAACTGACAGCCATCTGTTGCCCAAGCTCCGCCTCGGCTGTGACCAAAGGTTCGCTGTCTAATCTGCCGAATAACAGGCGGCGTGTCTCGTCGCAATAATCGACGCGCACCCACATCCATTCGCCGGGCATGCCACCTTGGCCTTCAAATTCGACTTTTACATAATCACCACGTTCGTATAGCAAGGGACCCGTCTCCTTCTTGATTGTAGATGATCTGCAGAGTGTCATCGAAGTAATACGAAGAGGCGGGACAGATGGTACAGCACACTCACAATCTCGGAGCGATCGTGTTGTCCCGGATAAGTTTTTGAACAGAACGTTCTGTGATGCGGACACAACGTCCGACTTTGACGATCTCCAGCTTCTCTCGTCGAAGAATCCAGGCCCGAATGGTCGCCGGTTTGACACCCAGGCGGTCTGCAACTTCACGAACGGTTAGTAAACGGGAAAATAGCAGACCATCATCTTTGTTCATTGTTCCTCCTCAATAAGGTGCAGCGAGTTTCCAGTAGGTTCCGCCAGCAGGCGGTATGCTTAGCCCAAGGTTGAGACTAGAAATGCGCGCTAACGGCCGCACGAATCGGCAGGGTGCCATCAAAAGTCGAAAGGGGGGCTTGCGTGTGATTCTTAGGAGACACTCCGAGCATGTTGGAGGATTTTGAGCTTGATGCGCCCGATCACATCTCGTATCTGCAGTGGGGTCTTGAGTCTGTGTTCCCAGATTCGCATCACTGCGTAACCCTTTTGTCGCAGGACTGCATCAATTGCCTTTGCCCTTGCGATATTTCCCGCAATTTTGGCCGACCAGTAAACGCGGTTGCCTTTGGGCAATCGCAAGCAGCGGGGGCAACCATGCCAGAAGCATCCGTCCACAAACAGCGCGACTCCTTCTCGCCTAAACCAGAAGTCGGGCGTCCCAGCAATCCCGCGAGGATGAAGCTGCCAGCCTGTGACCCCATGCCGTACCAATGCCATGCGGAGCCGAAGTTCCGTAGAGCGATTTCCAGTAGAGCGTACCTTGCTCATCACTAGGCTGCGCGCTTCTTTGGTTAGCGTGTCCAGTTTCTAAACCTCGACTTCTTAACCTAAAATGATAGATGATGAGGAAATTGCGGGTAGCGGAAATCTATGCCGGAATCGCCCGGACTTGGGAGCCATTCAGGCAATGGCGTAGATGCGAACTCGGGCTTTTGGTCGATTTGGACTCCCTCGCACGTGACACCTATACAGACAACTTTCCCCGAGCCCCGTATTGGAAACGCGATCTCACGTGGGTAAGACCCGACGAATTGGAGGCCCAAGCAGGAGGAAAGGTCGACATTCTGTTAGGCTGCCCTCCGTGTCAAGGTTTTAGTGACACAGGGAAACGGGATCCTAACGATCCCCGTAACGCTCATATCGACGTATTCGCTAGGTTTGTTTGTGGTTTAGGACCTCGGGCCGTTGTGATGGAGAATGTCCCTCTGCTTGCGGGTTCTGCGCGTTATCGCCGGTTTACCCGACGCCTAGAAAAAGCTGGGTATCGCTGGACTGCGGCTGTCGTAAATGCAGCCCTCTATGGGAGTTGTCAAACCCGCCAACGGCTTGTGTTAGTAGCCGTTCGCAAGGGTGCTGGACTGGACCCTGAATTGCCAGCGCCTACCCATGGCGGTGGTTGCGTCTATTTTGGTTATCAGAGTCAAAAGCTCATTCCTCTTAAGCACCACCACGCCGAGCTTCTGGGCATTACACCTGCTGCCCAGCAGCTCCAAGCCAAGATGCGCGTGATCAGCGAAGTAGGTCAGATTCCGATTCCAACGTTGGGTGACACGCTAGATGGCTTGCCCGTAATGGGCAGCACAAATGCCGTTTGTCTCTCGCACGAACCTTGGCAAACGTCGGCCACGATGAGGCGCAGGATGTCCTTTGTCAATGAAGGGGGGCGATGGAAAGGTGGGCAGGACCACTACTCTCACGCTTACGGGCGCCTCCATCGGCGTGGACTTTCGCGCACTATCACGACGTACTTCGCAAACCCTGGGAGCGGACGTTTCTGGCATCCGGTCGAAGACAGGCCACTTTCAGTGAGAGAGGCCGCTCGTATTCAGGGAATCGACGACAACCTCCTTTTCCAAGGTTCCCTGTCCGGGGCAGCACGGTTAGTCGGCAACGCATTGGATGGAGCAATTGCTGAGGTTGGCTACCAAGCTGTTAGGCGTGCGCTAGAGTAGATCAACCCACCTTATTAAAGTGGTAGCAATAATTCTCTTGACATGATAACAGATAACACGTTAGCGTTATCAGTAGCAAATAGGCTTGTGGGTGCTAGTCCCTAGGCGGTAATGAGGAGGGCCAAGATGGCTCCAACTGAACCAAAGCAAACCCAGGAAATCGCCCCAGTGCTG
>Ga0335073_10010660_pt1 | contig 12925 bp, 10 predicted proteins | sample Lox_Sample_22_FD_207093 | JGI IMG/M metagenome (GOLD analysis project Ga0335073, IMG submission 207093) | Soil microbial communities from Loxahatchee National Wildlife Refuge, Florida, United States - Lox_Sample_2.2 | ecosystem: Environmental > Terrestrial > Soil > Wetlands | place: USA...
CCCTCGACCATACTTTGCGTTCCGGCCGCCTTCAGCGAGCGGCAGCGGATCGGGTGGGGATGGAATTCTGGAGCGGGAGACGGGATTTGAACCCGCGACTTCGACCTTGGCAAGGTCGCACTCTACCGCTGAGTTACTCCCGCTCGACGTGAAAATTATACAGCATCCGACCATTGCAAGCGGTTTTCGGAATGGCGCCGCATTACCGACGTGATCGGCGCTACGCCAGTTCGAGTTCGATTTTCTTAGCTTCGCGGTCGAGCTTTTTAATGCGGAAGCTGCGGATCTGCCCGGCACGTGCGGGCTCGGGCTTCGGAGGACCTCCACTGCCGGTTTTCCAGCGAGCCTGCAGCATGGAACTCAGGGAGGAGAGGTCGGCTTTCGCTGGTTTTGTGGCGTCGCTATTTGCAGGGCGTGCTTCTGTCAACTTACAGGTCGCGAAGATTCCTTCTCCCAGTTCCACTCGAGCCTGACTTGCAGATTCATCGGCGAGGCGCCCGGTTACGACATCGCCTTCCTTATGTTCGGCGACATATTCATCGAGGCCGGTCGGAACCAACTGTTTCATGCCGAGACGCATCTGCCGTTTTTCAGGATCAACCGCGATCACAACCGCTTTGACGACTTGACCGGATCGAAGCACGTCCGCTGGCTGATTGATTCGCTTTTCGGCGCTGATATCGCTGACGTGGATCATACCTTCGATGCCTTCGGAAAGCTGTACGAACGCGCCGAACTTTGTGAGGCTGATGATTGGTCCCTCGACTTGCGATCCGAGAGGGAATCGCTGTGGCACGTCATTCCACGGATCGCCGAGAGCCTGCTTGAGGCCGAGCGAGAGGCGGCGCTCTGCCGCGTTCACGCCGAGAATGACGGCCTCAACCGTTTCGCCCTGCTTTACTGCGTCGCTAGCCTTGCGCAGCTTTCCTCTGCTCCAGGACATTTCTGAGATGTGGATCAAGCCTTCGATCCCCGGCTCGAGTTCGACGAAGGCGCCGAAGTCGACGATGCGCGTGACGGTACCGCGAACGCGGTCGGTGACTTTGTATTTCTGCGCGACTGCATCCCAGGGATGCGGTTGCAGCTGTTTTAAGCCAACTGAGATGCGCCGCTTGTCGCCTTCACTGGCCAGCTTGAGCACTTTTACTTCTACCTGCTGTCCGACGGAGAGCACGTCTGCGGGTTTGTTAATACGGCTCCATGCAATGTCGCCAACATGCAGTAAGGCATCGACTCCGCCGAGATCGACGAAGGCGCCATAGTCGGTGAGGCTGCGGACTGTGCCAGAAATGATGTCGCCTTCTTTCATCTGTCCGTAGACGCGCTCACGGGCCGAGCGTTCTTCTTCTTCAGCTATGGCGCGGCGATCGACGACGACGTCTTCATCCGCCACGTCGAGCTTGATAATGCGGCAGCGAATCTCCTGCCCAACCAGTTTCTCCATGTCAGCAGCTTCACGAACGCCGCTGCGCGAGGCGGGCATGAAAGCACGCACGCCGACGTCGACGCTAAACCCGCCTTTGACTACGGCGGTGACCGTACCGAGGACTGCCGACTTGTCGGCGAAAGCCTTTTCCAGGGCAGTCCAGTCCATCGGGCGTTCGACTTTGAAGCGGGAGAGTTCGTAGTATCCGTCGAGATCGCGCCCTTTGACGGTTACAAACGCTTTGTCGCCTGGCTTCAGAGTCTCTCCTTGAAGCGCGGAGAGAGGAAGAATGCCCTCTGACTTATAACCGATGTCGAAAAACACAGACTCGGCGTTAACCGAGATTACCGTGGCCTCGATTTGCGACTGGCCCGCGGCCTTGCGCGAGTGGCTCTTCTGATATTCGGAGAAAATCTCCCCGAACGATTCGCCGTTCTCAGGAGTTGGTTGTGGAGTTTCAGGATTAGAGGCTTGTGGATCAGACATGAAGAATCAACGGCCCTCGATTACAGGATTGAAGTATCAGGATATCGCGAAACTTAGGTGTGCGCCCACTGCGGATCTTCCTCAGGCTTCACGATCTGTCCATCGCGCATATGAATGATGCGGTCGCCGTACCGCGCTGCTTCGGGATTGTGCGTGATCATCAGGACCGTTTGTCCGAGTTCCTGGTTTGATTTTCGCAGCATGCCGAGCACGATATCCGAGTTTTTCGAATCCAGATTGCCGGTAGGCTCGTCGGCCAGCACAACCGTCGGCTTATTAATCAGGGCGCGAGCCAGGGCGACGCGCTGTTGCTCGCCGCCGGAAAGTTCGGAGGGTCGATGCGGGAGGCGCTTGCTCAGCCCGAGCATTTCGGTGATGCGGCTGAAGTAGGCCGGATCCTTGTCGCCGTTTCCGGAGATTTCCAGCGCCATCATGATATTGGAGCGCGCGTCGAGCGTCGGCAGCAGATTGAACTTTTGGAAGACGAATCCAATCTTGTGCTTGCGCATGCGGGTACGTTCGGCGTCAGAAAGTTTGGCAAGATCATCGCCATCAAGCACGACACTGCCGCCGTCGGGGCGAGTGAGTCCGCCCAGTAGATAGAAAAGAGTCGATTTCCCGCTGCCGGATGGGCCGACCACGCTGACAAACTCGCCCCTTTTCACGCTGAACGAGATGCCGCGCAGAGCTTCTACTTCGATCTTGCCGATGTGGTAGGTCTTGCGAAGATTGTTCGCTTCAATGAATCCGGCGGGCATTCTGACAAGAATCTTACACGAACTCGCCGATCAGGCGCGCTGCGCTGAGTTCTGCGCGGGGCCAGCTCAGGCGACGCCAATCTGGTTGGGAAGTGGCGAGGGACGCGTGTGATGCATGCGTTTGGGGCCGCGCTTGCGAACGAGAAGTAACCGCACACGCTCGAGCAGGTCGGCCGGAGCGTACGTGCCCTTGGTCAGAAAAACGTCGGCTTGAGAGGCATGATCGTAGATTCGCACCTTGCTGGAAATCAAAATTGCCGGAGTGTGAGGAGAAAGATCTTTGATCTTGGCGATGAGTTGAGGTCCGTCAAGGCCGGGCATCGCCATATCGGCGATCACGAGGTCCACGCCGCCTTGCTCGAATCGGGCGAACGCCTCCTCGCCGCGCGCAAAACTTGCTACGCGATATCCGCGGGTCTCCAGCATGATTTTCCGATGGGAAAGAGACTGCTCATTATCGTCGACGCACAAAATAGTCCGTTTGGGTTTCATCAGCATTCTGCATCCCTTGGCCCCGGAGCATCGCCGGACGGAAGGGAAGCTTCTCTCGATATGAAGTGTGAAAGCGAAATGGATGTTAAAGAGAAACGATGCGCCTGTAAAGTAGCGTCGATGCTAATGGAACTTTTTGGCTATTGATTTTCTGAACAGCAAATGCGCATCAGTATTTTCCGCAGGTTGCGCTATGCGTATCACAGGAAAAGTTCGCCACGGATGACTTCAATCGCATTGCCTCCGACGCGAACGTTAACTATCCCGTTATCGCGGCGGGAGGCGCGCACAAAAATCCGGCTCGGACGCCGCATCTCGATGCCCTGTTCGATCAAGACGCGCTGGTCCGGCTGGGCCAAACCATTTGCGACCATCCACGCTCCGGCGCAACCTGCCGCCGACCCCGTTGCAGGATCTTCTCCGTTGTAAAACAGCATCCGCGCATGCAGTCCGGAGGCTGGATCGACCGTTTCCCGCGTGACGAAGTACAGAAACTTGCCTCCAGTCTTTTCCAAATACGCGGCAGCACGATGCACATCGATCCGCAGCCGGCTCGCAATTGCCAGCGATTTCAGGGGAGTTACTGTGAACGGAACTCCGGTAGAAACCGTCTGGATGGGCAACGACGGATCGAAATCGTCCGGACTCAACCCGGCGGCTCGCGCGACGGCCTCGCGGTCATGCTGAACCCCGAAGACCGGATCAATTTGTGTCATCTCGCCAAACACGGGCTCGACCTGCGAATCCTCGAAGCGCACGGGAACTCTTCCGACGTTCAGCTCAAGCGCGATTTCTTCGGCGCCCGTCTGCCCGCGCAAGGCGAATGCCGTTCCAAGCGTGGGATGCCCGGCGAAGGGGAGTTCCTCCTCGACGGTGAAGATTCTTACGCGAACGCCGCGTTCACGTTCGACTTGCGGTTCACGCGGAAGAATGAAAGTCGTTTCCGACAGATTCATTTCCTTCGCGATCGCCTGCATTTCAGCGTCGCTCAGGCCGCGCGCGTCGGCGATGACTGCCAGAGAATTTCCTTCGAGCGCGGTGGAAGTGAAAACGTCCCATTGCGTCATCGCGAAGCGGCGGGATGGTTTATTCATTCGGTTTCTCGGTATGGCGGTTAGAGAAGCGATGACAAAACCTCAAGGGACGATGCAGAAAAGATTACTGTGACCGCGATGAAATATCGTAAACGCCGTTGACACGCCGCATTTCACGCGCCTATTCTAAACGGCATGATGCGTTCCCTGACCGCCGGAATGATGTGTTGTTGTTGCCCGACGCCGGCGTGTGGATAGGGGCCTCAGCGAAATTCCTCCCATCCCACCCGGCAAGCGGGTGGGTTTTGTTTTCATCCGCTTTTCTTAGCTGGGCCCACGGAAGGGCGATTTTCGAGAATTCAGCATATTCAATTTTGAGAAGGAGACAACATGGCTACCGCGACCGCAAGCGAAACGTATACCGTTCCCAGAATTAATGACACGGCGCCCGACTTCACTGCCGAGACGACGCAAGGCACAATTCACTTTCACGATTGGATTGGTGACAACTGGGCCATTCTGTTTTCACACCCGAAGGATTTCACGCCCGTTTGCACCACCGAACTCGGCTATATGGCGAAGCTGCAACCCGATTTTGCGAAACGCAATGTGAAGATCATCGGCCTTAGCGTGGATCCGGTTACAAACCACAGCAAGTGGGCGGCCGACATCGAAGAGACGCAGGGAGCAAAGGTGAGCTATCCGATGATCGGCGATCCGCAACTCAAAGTCGCCAAACTGTACGGGATGCTCCCGGCCGATGCAGGCGAGACCTGCGAAGGCCGCACCGCGGCAGATAACGCTACGGTTCGCACGGTATTCGTAATCGGGCCCGATAAGAAGATCAAGCTGCAGCTCAGCTATCCGATGAGCACCGGCCGGAATTTCGATGAGATCCTGCGGGTGATCGATTCGATTCAACTGACGGCCAAACATAAGGTCGCGACACCGGTGAATTGGAAGCCCGGAGACGACGTGATCATCTCGCCTGCCGTCTCGAACGAAGAGGCGCAGCAGAAATATCCAGGTTTCAAAACACTGAAACCATATCTGCGGGTGGTATCGCAGCCGAAATAAGGCCGCACAGACGGTTGCAATTGACTTACGGCGCCGGATGCTGAGAAGGACAGTATGCTTGGCATTCCGGCGCCATTGCTGTTTTCATGAGGCTTCGTCCCGAGATTTACAAGCGGGAGCGGAGATGATTTTCACCTGCTGCCGCCTCCGGTGAGGGCAAGATGCAGGTTTGAGCAGACCGGGTGGCAGGAGCAACGCCGCCGGAGCATTGGCTCCGTCAAGATTGGGTCGGAGAGTGTGAATCAGTCGGATTCGATCGCCAGGATTGAGTCAATGCCGGAGTGCATGGATGCGGGGCGCTGATTGCCGGTTCGAAGCTGTTCGGCGTCCACGGCCGCCCGACGAATTCGGTCGGCAAGTTCCAGCATCTGTGTCCAGGAGTCTTCTCCCAATGCCGTTCGAAGGCGGTACTGAGCTCGCTCCCAATACGGCAGGGCGGCCTTGTATGTCTCCACGCCTTTTTCGGTGAGGCTGTAGATGCGCTCGCCATGGCGGTCGCCTCTTCGAATTTGAATGTAGTCTTTCCTGCGCAGTCCGCCGAAACGCCGCGAGAGCGTTGGAACGGCAATAGCGAAATCGCGGGCGAAATCGCATTGCGCGACTTCTCCGGCTTCATGAATCGCCTGCAAAATCACGAACTGAGTGCCCTTCAATCCCGTGGGTGCAAGCACCAGATCGTAAAACTGAGTGATTGCGCGGCTGGCTGTCCGCAAAGCCGCGAATGCCGAAAAGCCGTTTGGCGGTTCTGTTTCTTTTGAAGGAATGTTCATGGTGTGGACCGATGAATCGATCGGAACAACGTTTGCGCTGCCGTTTCCATTCGAAACAGATGTTGCGGCTGCTTTCTGCGAGCCGTTGTCTTTTGAAGTTCGAGGCCGGACTGCCACCGAGAGTCCCGAAACCACTTCATGAACTCGCGCGGCGGAAGAGGGAGAGAAGGTTTTTGTGAGGGGTTCCTGTTGACTGTGGACTGGTGAGCCATTATGGTGCGGCATGATGATGGTCCTCGTATAGCAACAGCGATATAACCGATATGGTACATCCAATGGACTAAGATTTGTCCAGCGATATCAACGGAACTGAAAACGTTACTCCGGTTCGATTACCATGAAAGTAGTGTTTCCTCCCCGATTTACTAATAAGACCAAAGCCTTGTTTCCATTTTGTCGGACCAGCCGGTCATAATCGGTTACTGAATTGACCGGTTGTCGATTTACTTGCTCAATGACGTCTCCCCGCTGCAATCCTGCGGACGCCGGCGCGGAAGCTTCCGCGACATTAGTCACCACAACTCCCTTAACATCAGGCTGTAAGCCGAGTTGATTGCGAATATCCGAGGTAAGCTCTTGAACCTCGACTCCGCTCATGACGTTGTTGCCCTCGGAGCCGCCGGGCGAAGTTGCAGATTTCTTCGTACTGGGAGCTTCTTCAAGAACTACAGTAAAACCCTTAGACTCCCCAGCCCGATCGACTTGGAGATGGACCGTCGCGCCCGGAGCCATGGTGCCGATCTTTAGCCGAAGGTCATTGGGACCGGTGATCGGCTGTCCGTTGAGTTCGGTGATCACATCCCCTCTTTGCAGGCCGGCCTTAGCGCCGGGACTACTTGGCTGGACCTCCCCTACCAATGCGCCCTTTTCTGCCGGAACGTGAAAAGCCTGCGCAAGATCCGGCGTGACCTCCTGAATGCCAACTCCGATGTAGCCGCGTTCGACTTTTCCGTGCCGGAGAATCTCGTCCATGACGTACTTCGCCATAGTGATCGGAATGGCGAAGCCAATGCCTTCGTTGCCGCCGGTGCCGCCACCGGAAAGAATAGCTGTATTGATCCCAATGAGCTGGCCGCGGGCGTCCAAGAGAGCTCCGCCGGAATTGCCAGGATTGATAGCGGCATCCGTTTGGATGAAGTCTTCGTAGTCTTCAATATCGAGACCGTTGCGTCCGGTCGCGCTAATGATCCCCATGGTTGCAGTCTCACCCACGCCGAAGGGGTCTCCGATCGCAAACGCGTAATCGCCGACGCGCAGCTTCGACGAATCTCCGAGAGTGACCGTGGGCAATCCGGTGGTTGCGATCTTTACCACGGCGATATCCGTCTTCGGATCTGTCCCAATCACCTTTCCCGGGAATTGCCGCTTGTCGGCCAGAATGACTTTGATGTCGTTTGATTTTTCGACCACGTGATTGTTGGTGAGAATGTAGCCGTCAGGGCTGACGATCACTCCCGACCCAAGTCCCATCTCCCGTTGTTGCTGCGGCTGGCTCTGGCCACCAAAAAAATGCCGGAAAAAGGGATCGCTGAAAAATGGATTTTGCGGAGCGGTGACGATCCGTGAAGACGTTATGCTGACCACTGCCGGAAGAACGGGGGCCAGGACAGGAGCGAAACCCGCCCCGTTGGGTTGTCCCGCATCGCGACCATCTTTCTCCCCAATGTATACCGGGATTCCGCGCGACGATCCAAGAACGGTGCGCCCGGACCAGGATGTAACCCCGATTCCGAGAGCGGCTCCGATTATGAAAATGCAGACGGTGACAGCGATCGCAATCGAGTGGCGAATGTGCATAAAACGTTCCACGGCGTTAAGTCCTCCGGCACATCAGTACAGATTCCAATTTGTCGTCCACTGTTGGCTTGTCGAATGTCGGAAAGATGACGGACAGCCACTTGGGCAAGCCGATAGTGCCGGTCGTAGGTAAAAGCAACAATCTGGATGAAGATCCGAGCGGAAGGGTGCTGAGCCGCGATTGCGATGCCAGCATCGCTCGCGGTAGTTCTCGCGCTCAAGCGATCAGCCTTGCGGAGACGGAGCGGGAGAGATCGCTCCGACCGCGATCAGGATCTCATTGTCCGACTACCTTTTGGCCGGAACTTCCATCTTAAAAAGTGCCTCCACATTGCTGCGGGCCGATTTGAAAAAACGTCGCGCCACTCGAAACCGGCAAGGCGAAACTCATAATTTGACACGCGAAGGCGAGCCTCGACTTCTTCTCGAATCCGCTCTTCTGGGCGTGGTTGGGGCGCTGAGTGCTCGTGCCTTCATGTGGATGCTCCATCTTTCCGACCGATTCCTGCTCTATGGAATCGCGCGATATCGTCCTCCATATTTTTCTAGCGATGGATCCTTCTCGGTGCAGACGATTGGACCGCACGGTTTGTGGTGGGTACCAGCCGTGACCACCCTTGGTGGACTTCTCTCAGGAATTCTTGTTTATCGTTTCGCGCCCGAAGCCGAAGGACACGGCACCGATACTGCAGTCGACGCTTTTCATCGCAAAGAAGGGATCATTCGATCGCGAGTCCCGCTGATCAAAATGGTCGCTTCCGCCATCACAATTGGGTCCGGAGGGTCTGCCGGGCGGGAGGGCCCAATCGCACTGATTGCTGCGGGCTTAGGTTCGGCCTACGCGCGCATAGCTCACCGCCCGGAGAAAGAACGCAGACTGCTGCTGCTCGTGGGCATGGCCGCAGGTCTATCCGCCATCTTTCGCTCCCCGATGGGAACCGGCGTATTCGCAATTGAAGTCTTGTACGGAAATATGGAGTTTGAGGTTGGGGCGCTTCTCTACACGATGCTCTCCTCCGGTGTCGCTTATGCCCTGAACGGCGCGTTCATCGGATTTCATCCTTTATTTTCGGTGCCAGTTGTTCCGTCGCCGGCATTCTCCGATTACGCGGCATACGCGATCCTGGGTTTAGGAGCAGGCATCATTGCGACGGCGTTGCCGCAAGTCTTCTACTACATCCGCGACGGTTTTCGAAGTTTGCCCATTCCATCCTGGACTAAGCCAGCGATCGGCGGATTGTGCGTTGGATTGATCGCGCTCCGTCTCCCGCAAGTCCTCGGAGGAGGTTACGGATGGATCCAGCTCGCGATCGACGGCAAGCTAACGCTGTTCGTCCTTCTGGCCCTGATTTTTGCGAAGATGTTCGCCTTCGCATTCACGGTTTCGTCGGGCGGCTCAGGCGGCGTGTTCGCGCCTTCGCTATTTGTTGGCGCAATGCTGGGAGGAAGTTTCGCGATCCTCATGCACCAAATTCCCGCCGTCTTCGTAATCGTCGGGATGGCAGCCGTGTTTGGCGCCGCGGCCCGCGTGCCCATCGCAACCATGCTGATGGTTACAGAAATGACGGGTGGTTATTCCTTGCTTGTTCCCGCTGGGATGGCAGTAATGATCGCCTACCTCCTGCAAGGCCGTCTCGCCTCGGCTCTGAAGTATCGAAGCTTGTATGAAGGGCAAGTCCCGACGCGGGAAGATTCTCCCGCACACTATCTCGAACAGATCCAGGTTGGGCTGCAGTTGCTCGGCAAGAAAGATCTTCCCCTCATGGATGAACTCGGGCATGTCGACCTACTGCGCCTGTTGCGCTCACGAATCCGTTTTGATCTGCCGGGCGACCGCCAGCTTACGATGGGAATCGTCAAGGACGACAGCCCCATCGCAGGTCAGACACTGCGAAGCCTCTATCAGAGACTGAGGCTGGAGGATTTCGAGGTCGTCGCCATCCGGCGGCGCGAGCATGTTCTCTTGCCTCACCCGGACACGATTTTACAGCCGAACGACCGCGCCATCATTGTAGTGTCGCAGCGGGCGCAGGAGCGCTTGGCGAAATACCTGATGCCGGTGCCGGAGCTGGACGAAAGTGCCGGACAATCTCCTGAAGGTCAGTCCGCTGCCTGAACAGGCAGCAACGGTAAACTCTCTCGACGCGCCACGAAACGATATCCCACCCACGGCTCGGTAAGAAGGTGCCTCGGGTTTCGAGGATCGGCCTCGATCTTCTTTCGCAACTGGTTTACGAAAACTCGCAAATATTGAACCTCGTCGCCGTGATCTGGCCCCCATAACGCCTGGAGCAGCCTGCGATGGGGAAGAATCTGCCCGGCGTGGGAGGCCATATAACGCAGCAGTTCGAATTCCTTCGGAGTCAGATGAACTTCGCGATCGGGAGTGCTCACGCGATGTGTCGCAAAGTTCACCAGCGCGCTATCCAGAGCCAACATCTGCGGTGCAGCTTCGCGGGGAGACGCCCTTCGAAAGATTGCGTCAATGCGCGCCAGAAGCTCCTGACTTCCGAAAGGTTTGGTGACGTAGTCGTCGACGCCCGCGTTGAACGCGTCCACTTTATCCTTTTCAGAACTGCGAATCGACAGCGCCACAATGGGCACGTCGGAATCTGATCGGATCTTCCGGCAGAGCTCCAGTCCGTTGTGGTCAGTCGGTGTGAGGTCCAACAGAATAAAATCACATGCCTCGCTGGCCAGTTTTCTCAGACCTTCTTCGGAGGACTCGGCCTCCATCACGCCATACCCGTGAGCCAGAATCGAAGTGCGTAACTTCCTTCGGGCCTGCGCGTCGTCATCCATAATCAACAGTTTGTGAGGTGTCACTGTTGACCTCCAAGAATTGGCTTTTCGGATAAAACCCCAGACGTTCTGAATAGTTGAGATGACGCTACCGGAAGAATGGCAGCCAGAGAATAAAGAAAAAATAATCGTAATGACGCATTGCATTTCTGTTGTCGGAACTTGACGCTTGCTCTCGTCCGGCCGCGGTGTAACGTGCGATTAGACATGCACGTTAGCAGATCTAGGACGCTTGGAACCCAGGTCTACGGCCGCCCGTGCCTAAGCGATGCATGGCTCTCACCCGACCTTCCTTTCTTATTTGCGCATATGGAGGAGAAATGAGCCGTTGTCAGGCACTTCTGGGTTTCCTCGTCGTCCTGCCGTTGCTGGCGGCCACCTTGTCAACCGATGCTAATGCTCTTCCGGCTTTCGCCCGAAAATACGGACTCCGCTGTTCCGCCTGTCACGAGTCGTGGCCAATGCTCAATTACTTCGGGCAGAAGTTTAAGGACAACGGCTATCAATTAATGAATGATCGGGATTCGCCGATTTGGCAGAACCCATCCTACTGGCCCGTAACGTTTCGTATTACTCCCATTTGGCACCGAGTCAGCACCGGCAAGGTCCTGGTAGACACTTATCCCGGTGGGACGCTTGTCCCGGATGGGGGAGTGCGACGCGTCACCACCTCCGGCTTCGATCTGAGTGGGTTGGACTTCCATACCGGCGGCACACTGGAGAAGAACTTCTCCTTTTACGTTCTCCCATCTTCAGACAGCACTGCAGCATTCCACTTCGAGACCGTCATGGCGCGGCTCGACAATTTGTTCGGCAGCAGTTGGCTCAACCTGAAGCTCGGGAAGTTCGAGCTCGACAACTTATTGTCGGAAAAGAGAATTCTCACTCTTACTGGGAACGGCGGAATTTACCAGCTGTACCACTACATTCCCGTCGGTGACGGTAATATCTTCGGTCAAATGGGCGATAACCAGCTTGGCCTTGAACTAATGGGCCACTCCTACGATGACCGGACCCGTTACTCGGCTTCTCTTCTAAGTTCCACCGACGGCAATGTGGGACTTCCTTATGGAAACGCCTATACAGGATTCTTCACCTTTAGCCAGTCTTTTGATGCCGGTAAGCTGGGAGTTGAGCGGATCGGCGGCTACGCAATGGTCGGCGAGGCACCCACTTATTATCAGACATCAGCGGGAACTGTTCTCGCTGGCACTGGAATCGGGAATAAGTCCTTTCACCGGGAAGGATTTGTCGGATTGTTCTACTTCGGCCAACATGTCGATGTATCAGTTGTAACCCAACACGGATGGGATAACGCATGGTTCGGCCAGGGATATGGCGATCCCGTCGATGTAGCTGGGGCGCCGAATAACCTTCCTGGGACTGCGCTTCCGGCAGGCTCGCAAGCACCCACGTGGAACGGGATAACAATCGAGCCACATTACGTCGTCAGCCCACAGTTCATCATAATTGGCCGCTACGAGACGATTCGAATGTCGCGTCAGGCCGATGGCGCGCTGTATACAGTAACGGGACCCAACGGACTGACCGGTCCGGCCCCTTCTAACTACGGCAACATTTCCACTTACACCGTCGGCTTTCGATATAACCCGTTCATGACCAGCCGGGCCGGATTCGCATGGCATAACGAATACAACTGGCTCCATCAAGACGGAACTGGACCGACTCTCGGGTTAGGCACTGCAAACGTCAACACTAGTGAAGTTCTGTCGGGATTTGATTTTGACTTCTAGAAAGGAAAATCGAATGAACTCGCAATTGCTCAAATGGCTGCGCCCGATGGTGATATCCGCTTTAGTCATTATTCCGAGCTTCGCTCTGGCGCAGATCACTGAGTACCAGCAGGAGCAGTGGCTGCATACGCCGGCAGTGACCGCCCATATCGGAAATATCACCGGCAACGCAAATTCCGCCCGAGTGAAATCCGATTACAGGCGTTATTGCGTGGGATGCCACGGTGAGCTGGGGGACGGCAACGGAGAAAACGCGATTTGGTTCCAACCGCCTGAGTTTCCGAAACCTCGCGATTTTCAGCTGGCGGTGTTTGAGTGCCGGTCGACGCCAACGGGAACCCTGCCCACGGATGAAGACTTATTTGACACCATTGCGCGCGGATTAGACCGCTCCAACATGCCCCCATGGAACACGTTTACAAAGCAACAGCGGGCCGACCTCGTCGCCTGGATCAAGCACTTTTCTCCGCGCTGGCAAAATGAAAAAGCGGGTACTCCGATCCAGATTCCGCCCGCGCCGGAAGTTACT
>Ga0335073_10010661_pt1 | contig 12924 bp, 12 predicted proteins | sample Lox_Sample_22_FD_207093 | JGI IMG/M metagenome (GOLD analysis project Ga0335073, IMG submission 207093) | Soil microbial communities from Loxahatchee National Wildlife Refuge, Florida, United States - Lox_Sample_2.2 | ecosystem: Environmental > Terrestrial > Soil > Wetlands | place: USA...
AAGTATAGCGGGGTGAACCAGTATCGAGTGGATCTGACGGCAACGGCGGAGGAGATTCAGCTGGTGGTGAGCGATTCGGGCCAAGGCTTTGATGTAGAGGCGGCGAAGGGAAATCGGGGTCTGGGGCTGGTGAGCATGCAGGAGCGGGTGCACCTGGTTCAGGGAAGTCTCCATGTGGAATCGGAGGCCGGGCAAGGAACGCGAATCCTGGCAGTTGTGCCGCTGGTGAGTAAGCGTCAGGGATCTCCAGAAGACGACGGCATCGATGAGCCCGAGGGTGTTTCCGCGTGGCATAACTGCGAACCCTAGCGCGGGTGCTTGTGGACGGTTCTTCAGTTTTTCGACTTGCACTCAGCGTCGTACTCTTTAACCTGCTTCTCCTGGGCCGCGACAGCGATGGGGATTCGCTTCAACATGGGCCAAAATCTACATCTAACTGATTTGCGAGAAAGTGATCCGCGTCACACAACCTGACCAAGAGCAAGGGCAGCACCATGGCTATCGGCCCCTCAACGCTCAGAGCAGCAAGACTCAAGCAGTCTGCATACTTCCGTATTGCCGGTGACACGACCTGTCGACTGAATTTTGCGCTCCGCGGTATGTCTGCGGAACGCTCACTACATTGGCGAAGGTCTACCGGGCCGCTCGAAGCGAACTGCTGCGGTCCTTTTTCCGTTCGGGCCGGTAACAGACACGGTACCGTCGGGTCCCTGATCTTGGAATTTGAGATAGTAGAGAAACGTTTTCTGCCCTATTTGCAACTCGAAGCTAACGGATTCGCCGGCCACCAGACCTTCGAAGATGGGATATTGTGCGGAGCGATTCGGTCCACCTGTGCCACCAAGCTTTGCACCGTCCTCGCTGAGGCTGAACCATTGGGGGAAGTCGGGATCTCCGTCCACCGCTCGCCAGGACCCAGTCCAGCGTGCTGATACGTTTTCCAACACGGTGGCAGGCGACTGCGGAGTGAGCCCGCTGGCGCTGCGGACCACGATTCGAATGGGGGCTGGCTGCACAAACTGCGGCGATGCCGATCCGGAAAATGTTGTGGCTGCACGCGACTGCGCCGGCCTGGAATCGACTAGGTTTGGATCTTGATCAACCGCCCCGGCGAGTTGATATCCCACGCTGCTTGAATCAGACCGGAAAGCAACGGAAGCGGCCTTGTTTGCTTCATCAACCGTCAGTGGTTGATTGAGATGCTCCATCACGAGTTCGATAGGAGACTTGTGGCCTTTCGGCTCGGCAGGATGAAAGGCAACCGGCCCCTGCATCACGTAAATAAATGCGGCTAGCACGGTGATCGAGGCACAGCCACCAATGAGGACGACTCCGCGTTGCATTGGCTCTTTCTGTAGAACCTGGAACGACGGGGCTCCATCAAAACGGGGTGCAGGCGAAGCAGCCGCAGGCTTTGGGTATGTGTTTCTGTATGCCTGGGGCAATGCCCCGATCAGATCCACCAACAGATCGAATCCGAGACGTAATTGCCGGAAGAAACCCTTTTCATCGCGGAGCCGGTCGCGCAGAAGCCGCAACGCTTCCTGCTGATACTGTCTGCGGAAGGCTGGCGGGAACAAGCGAAGCAGGCAGACGTATATCTTCTCAGACATAATCCCCCCTTAGAATCCCCTTTGTCCGCGCGGCGCGGAGCAGGTTCGCGAGCCTTTCGGCTTCGGATCGGGCCACCTTTCGACCTGCGGTGGTTAGACGGTAGTATCGACGCCGCTCATCGGCCGCAGACCGCTCGCCGCTGTGATCCACCTCATTAATCAGCCCGTCTTCGAGGAGCGATTGGATCGAACTGTAGAGGGTACCGGGACCCAGGCGCATGCGGCCGCTGGTCTGCTGCTCGACCTGGCGCATGATGCCATAGCCGTGAAGATCCTCGTCGGTGAGGGAGAGCAGGATCTGAAACGCCGCCGAGGGTAAAGGATCGAGTCTGCGTTTGGGCATATTTAGTCGATGATCAATATATCGACTATCGATTATTGGTAAGGCGACCCGAAGACGTCAAGAATTGGTTGTAGCCTGGTTTCGATCGCATGAAAAGGCGCAGAGATGTTGGGCTGCCCTAATCTGAATGGCTCGTCCGCTTGATATGCGCAGTAACCGGGTAGAGGCGCGCACTGCAACGGGCCGCCATCCATTGCATTGCGCGTGGGGATGACAGCGCTCGAAGTAACCGTGGCGAGTGATATGTTCATATCGGATTGTCGCCAAACAGGAAGTGATGCGCCTGTAGCCGTTACTTCCGTATTGGCGGTGATACTGCCGGAACTCAAGAATGGCGAGCTGTCCCGTGCCCTGCCTAATGATTGCTGACGCGCAGTCGCTGCTCGAGAGAGTGCAGCGACTCTTTCGAAACCTCCCGCAGTGATTCCAACTCATCTGTTTTTGCCGGTTGGATCGAAATCTGCCGCAAAGGAGCAAGTGCAGCGTCCGTTCCGCTCCGACCGAGAGCGCGAGCGGCGTTTTCCCGCTTCCAATCGGGGGCGGATGAATCGAGGAGGAGGGAGATCACTTCTGGTTCGTAGCTCTGCAATTCCCGTGAGAGCAGAGCCACTGCGAGGTCACACCGAACCGCCCTAGGTACCGACTTCGAGAACCTGGACAGTTCGGCGATCCCATCCTGCACACCAAGCCAGTCGAACAGGTAATCGATATCGGAGATATTATCGTCGCCGCGACCACGGTCCTCCTGTAGCAAAGCGGCTTCTAGTTCCCGAGTGACTACGACTCGGGTGAATTGCGCTGACCCGGCCGCCGGATAGATAGGCGGCTGGTCTGCAAGAGGTATAGCCGTCGCATAGATCAGGACCGAAGTCTCATACTCACCAGGAACGTTGGTCCTGCGCAGGAAAAGAAGGTTGCGCCCCTTTCGAGCGAACCCAGTCGGAGGGCCGCTGTAACCATATCCGCTTCTGCCTTCCAGGTCCTTCTGCGCAAAGACGGCATAGTCAAATGCACGAATCTTTGTAGGGTTCGGACGATCGCCCTTGAAGCATATCTGCAGGTCAATATCGGCCGACATCTGGTCACGGTCACTTCCGTCAATGAATCCGGTGATGCCGGTTCTGACCGGGGTTGTAACCTCACCGATACAGACCAGATCGGAAACGTCCCAGCGCTGCTGAATTGTCGGCAGATACCGGGCGTCTACTGCTCCCGTTGCGAACGCCAGGGTCAGAAATGACAGAAATGTCGGCTGGATCATCTGTCTGACCCTCCGAGTATCTAGAATAGTCCCCATGTTTCCGAGTTGTGGATGTATCGTCGGCTACCCTTCAGTAACGAAGTGGTAATTTCCGGGTGGGCGGTAATCCACTCCAAACACGACTTCGCTCACTGAACTCTTGCAGGCTGCTCTTCGAAACGATTGACCTCAAGAAACTGTGTGACGATGGTCAGGAACTCTTCCGGTTTCTCGATATACATGAGATGGCCAACATCGGAAACCACGATTCGGCGCGAGTTGGGAATCGCGGTCTCGATGGCTCCCGCCTGCGCATGGACGTCAGGGATGTCGGCATCGCCGACGAGGATGAGCGTTGGCACATGAATCTCGTGCAGACGAGGCAACGACGACGGGACAGCTCGGGCCATGTCATTGTGCGTGAAATCCTGGGGTGCCGCGGTCAACAGATCGCGAATTTTCTGGCGTGCTGCGGGATGATCAGCCGCGGCGAGATATTTGTCGTTTGCGATTCGTGCAATGGCTGCAGCAGTGTTGCCCTGATCGACCGGAGCCCAGGTAGCCGCTCCTCGAATCAAGAAGTGGTCGGAAAAGGGATATCCGTTAACAACCGCGCCTACCAGAACGAGTTGCTCAACCAGGTCTGGATGCTCAAGAGTAAATTCGATCGATAGTTCGCCGCCATGCGAGCTGCCCACGAGCATCGCACGGTGCACCTTCAGATGCCGGAGGAGTGCGAACAAGTCATCGGTTTCCGTGTACCAGCCTGTGGCCGCCGGCGAACGCCCGTAACCACGGCGGTCGTATCGAATCGTATGGAACTCCTTGCACAAACTTGGCCAAACATCGTTCCACACGGCCGAATGCACGACTCCATCGTGCAACAGTACGAGAGCCTCGTCACCCGTTCCACATTCTTCGTAATAGATTTTGCCATTCTCGACATCCAAGTAACTTCCCGGTGCGTTTCCGGATTGAGCTTTTGCCGATCGAAACGAGCCTGCCAAAATAGCGCTGGCCGCCAGTGCGATAGCTGTGATCATCCCAAAGCTTAAGCCTCTCCGCACCGTTCCTTGCATGTCTTCTCCTTCCAAAACTGTCGGTCAAGACCGACATTTGCGCGAGGCACGTTAGCCATCGCGTGACGCCAGCCACTATAGACGAAAACCTCGATCCAAGCGGCCACAGGCGCGTGTGATGATGAGTGGTTGGTCAGCAACACGGAAGTGACGCCGTTTTGGAGCTACTTCTTGGCCAGCGGTGACGCAGCAAAAATGTTACGGACACGATTGTCAGCTCGTCAGGATCTGCACCCGCGCTTTTCAGTTTTTCGACTTGCGCTCAGCGTCGTACTCTTTAACCTGCTTCTCCTGGGCCGCGACAGGTGGAACTCCAAGCTGACGCCGGAGGGCATCGGATATCAGCGTGCGATCGTATGGGTCCTGTGTCGTCGGCTGGCCAGGAGGGAATCGGAATTGCGTGCCGTAGATCTGTGGCTTGCCTATCGACTGGAGATATCGGTCCAGCGACGCTGAGGCAATCCACAATCCGTCACTTTCCCCTTTTGCCAGCGCGATGAGAGCGAGGGTATGCGCCAAGAGATAGTCGTTTGGAGTATCGCCGTGCTGGAAAACAAAAGCTGCTTCCACAAAGTCCCTTCCCGAGTGCAGCTCGCCTGAATCCATCAATTTCTTTGTTTCAGCACGGCGTTCGGCATCGGATGGGCTCACCGCGGTCCAGTTGATATGGCCGGCAGGCTGTTGTCGCACGCGCTGGTCTTCATCGAAAATGCGCTTCATCTCCGGATTCGACGCAGCGTTATCGTCCGGCGAATAGATCTTCTGAGGATCCCAATCCGTAGAAACTTCCGACGCTCCGCTGGCCCGAATCAAAGTCAAAGGAGGCAGAGGCAAACCCTGCATCCCCAGCTTCGCGTGCATCGAATCGACGACTGTTAACAGGTACGAGTCCGTATCCTTTGGATCGGCGGGGTTCTGCACAGTGAATTGGAGGGCATCTCCCTTCCAAGTCGAGGCGATTACCGGCTCCGTTTCAACCGGTCCCTGAACGTGCGAAAAAGACACATCGTCGCCAGTTTGAAAATGCCTTGGCCGAGCCAATGTGCCGGAGATGCCACCACTGACATCCTTCTTCAGCGAAAGGACGACCAGTCGGCGGTTGCCGAGTTGCAGGACCCATATACCCGCCGGGGTCGAGGAATTCTGCGCGTGGCCAGTTGTCTGCGTGAAGATCAGTGCACATATGAACAGGCCGAGCAATCTGAGCTTCTGCATCCCCGCACTCTACCACTCTCTAAAGCTCCCCGCGAAGCACTTCGTGCATTGCTGGTGTTCCAGCTCATCCTCTCCCCTCGGAGAGGAAGGGGAAGATTTTTTCTTGACATCCCCTCTCATAGGACCCATTGAGAGGTTCTGGGCGGATGGTCGGCCACCCGGAAATAACTCAAGAGTAAACATTTGAGACCGAGACGGCCGCCTTCTTCCAAGATAGATACCGAAAACGCCCTAGTGTCCATTGATCCGTTGGCGTTGAGCTGTCACTTTGCCGAATAGTCCCCATTTCCAGACAAGTGACCCTTGGTTCACTGTTGCCTCCAGGACGAAGCACTCATCGAGGTAGTCACGGCATGCTGTCGGCAATCGTTATTCTTCGTCGTGAGAGCGAATGGAGTGTGCCGTAGGTTGATATTATGTTGCGCGCTCGAAACGCACCCGCCAATAGTTGTGCTGACCCGCTACTGTCACGCAACATAACTTCCTGCGCTACATAAGAAATCAAGCTCGAGGGCTATCGACTTGAAGCTGTGAGAGCTGAGAATTACGTCATCCTTTATTCACGCAAACGAAACGTCCTCAATGATCGATTCGGTTATATTGCGACGTCTTTGGAATACCTGCCAGCGGGAACCATCATCGACGGCGAGATAGTCAATGATTTCGACGCGCTATCTGGAGAGCGCCCAAAGTTGCGGACGCCGCATTTGGAGTTATTTGCATCCGGGGCGGCCCAGTCGGTGTGACCAACTAAACATACTCTCTCGTGCTATCAGGATGTTGCGCGTGATGGTCAGAACTTGAACAACGCTTTGCGCAGGACTCCGGCAAATGAGTCAGGCTGCCAAAGTGGATTTGTGGAGTCAGGGCATTGCGCAATCATAGCTACTTGAGTTCCAGGCAATGCGGTATCAGAAGAGAGCAACGGGCCAACGTCGTTGGCTTTGTCGGTGCGGGTTGTGAAGCTGGGCACAGTTCCTTCGCTTCCTTGACAGAAGCGGCGCAGAACCGTGGCGAGCATGCTTGTGTGATCGAGGACAATGTTGCTGACAGAACCGGGCTGAACCCACGGAGATATGACAAATGCCGGCACGCGCACTCCGTAGCGGGTAAGAGCAGGATCGTCATCGGGCGGTCCCCCAGGGGCGGGAGGCGCGCCAACCGAAGACGGTAGCAGCAAAGAAAGGCGGTCAGCGCGTCGGCTACATTCGCGTCAGCAGCGTTGATCAGAACACAGTGCGGCAGTTGGATGGCGTCGAGGTGGATGAGAAGTTCACCGATAAGGCCAGCGGCAAGGACACCCACCGGCCCCAGCTACAGGCTGCGCTCAAGCACGTACGCCGAGGCGATGTGCTGGTGGTTCACTCCATGGATCGGCTGGCGCGTAGCTTGGGCGATCTGCTGAAGTTGGTGAAGGAACTGACAGAGCGCGGCGTGGCCGTCGAGTTCGTGAAAAACAATCTGGTATTCACGGGCGACGATGCGGCTACATCGAAGCTCATGCTGGCCATCATGGGCGCAGTCGCGGAGTTTGAGCGCGACATGATCAAAGAGCGCCAGCGTGAAGGCATTGCCGCCGCCAAGGCGCGTGGTGAGCATCTGGGCCGCAAGGCGATCCTGAATCCGAAACAGGTGACGGAACTTCGCAGACGCGTCAAAGCCGGGGAAGACAAGGCTGCGCTGGCAGTGGAGTTCGGCATCAGCCGCCCGTCAGTCTACCGCTACATGGCATCCTGAACTCGCATTCCAGCTACGAACGCCAATGGCGCCACTTTTGGCTCTAACAGAAAAGCCTCAAGTGGTTATGGCGTTCCCCCGCTCACGAGCAGGATGATACTAGTCGCGACCGTTCTCCCGTTCCGTGATGGTGGCGTCGCATCCGTTTCGAGACGCAGTTCGGCGCGAAGTTAATCTTCCAAATGCAGCTTGAACAGCGCAGTGGGGCGGTAGCCGCGCATGGCGCAATCAAACGCGCAGGCTCCACTGTGCTTTTTTGCATGGTCGCAGCGTGAAGCGTCGATGTAGGGTGATCTCTACAAAATCGCGATCACACATAAACCTGTTACGTATGAGCGCTCGTTCCCAGCGGGCGCTTTGTGTGTCTGCGCACCCGCAACCTCAATGCAGCTACATAGCTTGCAAGATAGCCTCACAACGCATTCTGGATCAGCTTGACCGCCGTGTCAGGATCGTTCACTTCGACGACCAATTCGTTATATCGCTCATCATGCAGGTCGATAACGATGGTCTTCTCCGGATGATGAACGTCCCAGAATACTTGCTTGCCATCCTGATAGAAGGTTCCCGCCGTGATGACACCGGGCAGGTTGGTTCCGGGCATCTTCATCCCGTGATACCAACCACGTGCGGCTTCTGGATCGGCGCGGACGCCCGCAATGTGTGCGAGCGGTATTTCGAGACTGCTCTTGAATGCCCAGAGCTTGTCAGCGCCCCGGACGTACACCGTCAGCTTGCCTTCCGCTATCGACAAATCTACCAAGGCATGACTCCGCGATTTCGATTATATCTTTGGAGAGAAACCCCAATCGAAGGATCGATGGGGGATCGGCGCGGCATAGCTGAAAGTCGTTTTCCGTATCTTCGCATGCGGCATCCTGCGCCTCCGTCGCCACCAGAGGCGCTCAAAGCGATTCGAGGCATCGGCTGCGGGGTTGGCACGACAACAGGGCCACCGGCTTCACAGCGAGTCGCGCAAGCGTCAGGATTCGCTTTCCGCAGCGACTCTGATCGCTTCGGGACGGTAACCTGTACCCCAACTTGAATTCTTGAAAGGAGAATGATGACAAGGACATTCGCCGAGATTCTGCTCTTTGCTCTCCTCGCCATTAATGCAGCGCTATTGATCTTCATTGCGGGCGTGCTTCGCAAGGTGATGAACGATATGGACGAGGCTGCATTCAAGCAGTTTGTGGTGTCGTTGGTTCATCACTCAACAAAATCGCCGTTCATGGTTACCGTGTTAACCATTCCATTCTTTGGGGCAATCCCGTATTTCTACTTCTTTGGTTTTGGCAACCGCTGGATGCTCGCCGGACTCGCTCTCTGGCTGGTTGCCGGAGGCTTGGGAAAGACCATGAAACTTCCCATCTTCAAAGCTGTTGCTACCCTTGCGGCTGGCGATGTCGCAAGGCTTAGAGAAGTGCGGCAAAAGCTGAACGCTGGCAACGCGCTTCAAGCAATACTGAACTCTGCCGCAGCACTCCTTGCCCTCGTCTCGTTTGTCGGAAGATAGTGCCGTGATCAGCGTTCAAGTGCGGAAGGCGCTCACTTCTCCCGATGAGTGGCGACATCCCCTGTCATAAACCTAAGCCTGCTTTGAGGCGTCGCAGCGTCGCGAGGCGCTTCAGGCCGTCGCGGAGCCAGCGGCCTCGCAGGGAGCGTACAGAGGCCGGGGACGTGATTCTGGCAGCAAGTATCTGCTTAATTCCGCGCAACGCATAGTTGCTCGTGAGCAACGACCCCGTCCGTGGTTGGTGCGAGCATGATCATAGGGGGTATCCCAGTAGTGAGTCTGAGTGAACGAGTTCTAGATTTCCTAGACCGCTGGTACGCGCAGCGTGCGTGGCAGCAACAACTGATCATCTGTCGCTAACGCATCACCGGCACATGGTGCAAGTACAGCCCGCCGCGTGCTGCGGCCTTGGTGGTAGTACCGACTGTCCACCATCGCGATTCCACTTCCGCGATCTGCATCCACGCCGCGCACAGCGAATCGGCGGCTTACCCCGGTTGAGCCACTCCCAGCGACAGCGCCCGCAGCGAAAGGCTGGCGCTACAGCGGTGCTCTCAGACCCATCCGGGGTCTGGTTCCAGCGGCGCGACTGGCATGCTGGGTTGGGACAGTGCGCCGGGGTCCGGTCCTGCATCCCGATAAAGACGTGGCCGCAGACGAGGCACTTTCGCGCCAGCACCTGAATCATCGCCATGGCCGAACTATACGCCCGGAACCGCTGTACGAAATGCGTCCAGAACGTCTTTACCCATGGCCGCGATTTTTTAATTCACGCCGAAACTTCCATACTTGTTGCGCGACGAATTTTTTCAAGCGCGGCGAAAAAGGCTTTCAGCATCCAGCTAATTCCGGAAGGGAGTGCGTGAACACACAGGCAGCGGGCGGCCTATTTCATTGTACGAGCCTCGGGCCTTGCTGGTCGCGTCGCAGGCGGCATGCGGCGAGCGGTCGGCGCTTCGAAGGGCGAGCAAGCTTCTGGGTGCGCCAGCGTGCGAGCGCGGGGATCACCGCGAAGCGCGGAAGAGCGACGCTTCGCTTACAGAGAGTAATTCGGAATGATGACTAAGAGCTAAGTGTCCTGTCGCGCTACCTTTGACACTTTGACTTTGACAGGCGTGACGGAGGCGGACCCCCCAGACCCCCAAAAGCCTTCTCCTCACGCTGCGCGTTCGGAGGCGCACTTCACCCTATTTTTGTTCTTTGCCTTTGTTCCTAGCAGAAATGCCAGAGCCAGAGTGAGCAGAGCAAAGGCTGGGTCAGGAACCCCGTCTCTGCTCAGCGCGGGCAGCTATTGCCGTCACCGTCGTTTCGCTGTCGCAGCGTGCAGTGTGGCTTGGCTAATTTTTGGCTCCCACGGAAGTCAAATCCCCTGACGATGGCCCACGGCGCACGCGCCTGCTGGCACCGAGCAACCCTTTAGGGAACGATCCCGATTGGCTTGCCAGCGCCCGAGCCAAAACCTATCCGTCAGTGAGCCGCGCTGCTGGCGGCATGACAGGAGCCTGTATCCCGGAGTTCAGGAGAGCGATGGGAACTTGCGGGGCGTTATCTGCGCGGGAAGTGCCGTACCGCAGTTCTGAACGCCACCAGTAAAGCTCAAATCGCGGCGGGTGTCCAACGATTTTTTGCCTGCTGCCCGCAGGCTGTGTACCATGTGGTACGTAGGGATGCTGGCCCCACACGGGTGCCGTCGCAATTCTGAACAAGTTTCGACCCAGCATCCCTACCCACGCCCTCAAAACCTTTGGCGCTTTGCTCCGGCCAGCATTAAAATCGCAGATCACTCCGCGAGGTGTTGAAGAGCTACACCTCTCTTTAGATTGGTGATCTGACGATGACGGAGATACACGTCCTGTTGCCAGTTCGGCTGGCCCTTGCCAGCGAAAATTAGCAAGCGTCGCAAAATTTAATTTTTAGGCGGGCCTAGTTATCTGACGATAGTCTAGTTCTGCAATGATGCGTAACCGCTCTCTTCTCGTGTGCCTATTGCCGGTTTTATCTGTTGTTATGTGGGCCGACGCTGGTTTCCGCGTCCTCCATATATACCCACACGATCCAAATGCCTATACGCAGGGACTGATCTTTGAGGACGGTCATTTGTACGAGAGCACGGGGCTGTATGGCCATTCCTCGCTGCGCGAAGTCGATTTGCAAACCGGACGAGCGATTCGTGAACATGATTTGCCCAGCCAGTACTTCGGTGAAGGTCTGACAAATTGGAAAGATACGCTGGTCCAAATCACATGGAAAGAGCACACCGGTTTCGTGTATGACCGCGCAACTTTCCGACTGATCCGGACTTTTCATTACTCCGGCGAAGGCTGGGGTCTCACACAGGATGGCCGCAATCTCATCCTCAGCGATGGCACGTCCACCCTCCGCTTTTTCAATCCAGAGACTTTTCAGCAACTCCGTAGTGTCGCCGTGACCGACCACGGCAAGGCGGTGCAGCAGATCAACGAACTGGAATACATCCACGGCGAAGTCTACGCAAACATCTGGTTTTCGAACAGAATTGCGCGTATATCTCCTCAAACCGGCCAAGTGCTGGGGTGGATCGACCTCGCAGGTATCATTCCGGTTGTCGAGCTTCGCAGTGATGATTCGGTTCTGAATGGCATCGCTTTAGATGCCAAGGCCGACCGACTTTTTGTCACTGGAAAACTCTGGCCAGAACTGTTTGAAATTCGCGTGATCCCGTCGATTCATTAGCACGCACAAGTTACCAACCGAGGATCCGATAGAACCGAACGGGAGCCAGTTCACGTTATGACGTTGGTCCGTGACCCATATCGATGCGCTCCCGATCTTCCAATCGCGACCTCAATGCCTGAGTCACGGTATACCTGTACCGCAGACCATTGGCTGCAAACAAAAACAGAAAAAACAAAACCGCTGCCAAAACCATTAGGCCGATCACTGATCCCGGTCTGTTTTTGAAGGCGTTGCTAATCCAATGGGTGCTTACCATGAACACAAGCACGCAGCAGAATCCAACGCAGAGGGATAAATTCACGAGGGCAGCGAGTAGTTTCTCTTTAAGGCGTACACGCCTTAAAGTACCCTTTGCGTCGCTTTCGGTGGCTCCCATCCCTAGGGAACCTCCATTTCCCACTCGCTAGCGATTTGAGTGTATCACCGGCGTACCGGAAGTTTCGCGTCGAAATGTCCGTAATGCCGACAACCCAGACAGAACTGGTTGTTTGCCTTACCAGTGAGGAGTCACCATAGCCTTCCTCGGTGTCTAATAATCTTGTGGAACCCCACATCATGCGACGTTTTGTTCTATTGATGGTCGGTCTGTCGCCAATCATGATCGTGACCATCGCACTCGCTCAAGCTGCAGGCGCACAGCAGCCCGAAGCCCCTATTGCCAAAGGAGTGATTTATGGGACGGTCGTCGATCAGGACGGACAACCCGCGAAAGAGCTTGGGTTAACGGCCCACCCGCTAGGCGTTGGGCTAGGGACAGTGTTGCCTGCTACAAAAACTGACCAAAACGGCAAATTTCGTTTCACTAGGATTCCTTGGTGGGGCCGCTACACAGTATTTGCAGCAGACGAGGACGCGGGATATTCCCTGTTCAGCACTGGCCCAAACGGTCCGGAAAGCACCAAGGAAGTGAACCTTTCCCCAGAGCAGCCGGAAGCCGAATTCAATCTCGTCCTTCCTCCAAAGGCAGGCTTCCTTGAGATTCATCTGACGAACCGGAAAACCGGGCGAGTCATCGAAGCAGTTCATATCACTCTGATGGAGGCAGACGACCCCCAGAAGCTGATCTTCTCGATGAGCGGTTCTTCCACGCACGCCATTTTGATGCCACCTGACAAAGACCTGCTCCTGCATGTAACCTCCTGGGGTTTTGTTGAATGGGCGCAGAGTGTTGGAAATGGAATGCCAATCCGCATACACTCAGGCAGCCGTCTGGCATTGGATGTAGAACTCGATCCCTCTGATTGAACGGCTCTGACAGTCAACGGAAAACGGAAACACCCTGAGTCGTGTATCACCGACATTCCGGCAGTTTCGAGTCGAAATGTCCGTAATGCCGACATCCATGTAAGTCAAAGTCAAGGGAAAAGCACGAGGTCTGTGGGCGCGCTCAGGAGAGCGCGCAGTTGATCTGATCAGGATGCCTCATAGCGCAACGGGTGCCTCTCGGCGGGTGGTTCCTGCCCATG
>Ga0335073_10010662_pt1 | contig 12924 bp, 7 predicted proteins | sample Lox_Sample_22_FD_207093 | JGI IMG/M metagenome (GOLD analysis project Ga0335073, IMG submission 207093) | Soil microbial communities from Loxahatchee National Wildlife Refuge, Florida, United States - Lox_Sample_2.2 | ecosystem: Environmental > Terrestrial > Soil > Wetlands | place: USA: Florida...
AGCTGCCAGGCCCACCGGCCCGCGGCGATGCCGACCGGGACGCCGACGATCAGCGCGACCGCGGTCACGGTGGCGACCTGCCAGAACGCGACCGCGCTGAGCTGCGCGCGGGCCATCCCAAGCACCTTGAGCAGCGCGAAGTCGCGCCGCCCGCGGCGGGCCGAGGCGAGGATGAACTGGGCGAGCACCGCCAGGCCGAGGACCGCGAGCACGCCGGCCAGGATCTCCGGGGTGGCGTCGATGGCGGCGTAGTTGTCGACGGTGTTCGGCCGCTGGTTGGTGACCAGGCACGAGCTCTGCTCGATGACGGTCGCGCAGGTGTGCTGCCACGCGCGCTCGAGCGCGGCGATGTCCGCCTGCCTGGCCGGCCCCGGCGCGAAGCTGTACAAGGCGAAGCTGTACCCGGCGCCGTTCGAGGCCGCCGCCTGCGGCTCGAGCACGGCCGCGGTGGTCTCGGCCCCCTGCCCGGCGTCGGTGGGCGTGAAGCTGCCCTGGCCGAAGTAGGGGAACACGGCGCTGCCGGTGATCAGCATCCGGCGCGGGCCATCCGGGGTGGTCACCTCGATCGCCTGGCCGACCCGCAGCCCGAGCTGGCGCAGCACCAGGGTGCCGAGCGCGATCTGGCCGCCGGTGGCCGGCGGACGTCCGGCGAGCACGGTCGAGGACGTCATCGGGCCGGTTCCCGGCGCCAGGCCGATCGCCGGGACCACGGTCGTGCCGATGGTGACCGTGCCGTGCACGCCGTACGTCACGCCGGTGATGCCGGGCACGTGGCTGGTGATCTGGCTGAGCGTCTTCGGCGGCAGGGTGCCGAACTGCCCGTCGAACGCGATGTCCCAGTTCTGCCCGTACAGGCTGGGAGTGTCGACGAGGCGCAGCAGGTTCGCGCCGAACGTGCCCGCGGCCGCCACCGCGGCGACCGCGACCGCCAGGCCGAGCATAGCGCTGCCCACCGGGACGCCAGGCCTGCCGCGTCGCCCGCTCCCGGCGCCCGGGGCGCCTGAGTCGAGCGCGAACCGCACACCGGTCACGGCCGACAGGGGCGCGCCCCACCGCGCCAGCCGCTCGGCGAACCGCGGGTGACTCCGCGCTGGTTCCACCGCCCCCGCGGCGCCGAAGGCGGGGCGGGCGCTGGCCTGCCGCCACGCCGTCACCGACACCCGGGCGGCGAGCAGCACCACGATCGCGACCGCGCCAACCGCGAGCACGGCGACGTTGACGCTGACGCCGGGATCCGGCTCGGCCAGCCGCGCCGGGCCGATCGGGGTCAGCGGCGACGCCGCGATCGCTATCGCCACCGCCCCGGCCGCACCGGTCACCGTGGCGGCGGTCACTTCAAGCAGGCTCGCCGCGAACAGCTGGCGGCGGGTCATGCCGAGGCCCGCCAGCGTGCCGTTGTCCGCCGCCGCCGCGAGCAGCGTGCGCGCCGCGACCTGGCCGACGATCAGCAGCGCGGTGAGCGCCAGCGCGAGCGCGAACAGCGCGAGGGCCACCGCCTGCGGGCGGATCGCGCGCTCGACGGTGGCCGCCTGCGCGGACTCGTCGGTGACGAGGATCTGGCCGCCGGTGCTCGGGTAGCGCTTGGTGAGAGCCTGCGCCTGCGCGGTGAAGGCGGCCACCGTGGTGCCCGGCGCGAGCTTCACGTACACGCCGTCGAACGCCTCGTAACTGGGGCCGAGCTCGCGATAGAGCGCGAGGCTGGCCAGGATCTGCGACACCTTGTCCAGGTCGGTCACCGGGAGGACGGTGCCGCGGGTCACGAACACGCCGACGACATGCTCAGTCAGCGGGACGGGCCGCGCCTTGGGCAGACCGGTGCTCGCGACCATCCGCAGCGTGGACCCGACGTGCAGGTGCAGGTCCGCGGCGGTGATCTGGGTGACCGCGATCTCCCCGGGGGCGTCGGGGCCAGGCAGGCGGCCGGCGAGCATCTTGGGGATGTCGAGCACGCGGGCCCAGCGGCCGTCGAGCGAGGCCGCCGTGGTGGCGTCGCCGTCCATGCTGCCGTTGGCGTTCAGCGGCAGCGCCTCGATGCCCACCAGCGCGGCGCTCGCGGTCACTCCGGGCAGCCGGCCGACCGCGGCGTCGTAGCCGCCGACACCGGATCCCTCCGGCCCGACGAGCACGTCGGACGCGTTGGACTTCGCCAGGAACCGCGGGTAGGCGCTGTTGGTGCGGCTCGCGCCGACCGCGGCGGCGAGCACCGCGCCGCCGGAGATCGCGATGATCAGGGTCAGGGCGGCCCAGGCGCGCCAGCCGGCCCGCAGCTTGAGTCCCGCCAAGCGGAAGACCGCGTCCATGCGGCCGAGCGTAGGGGCGCCGCCGCCCGGCCGCGAGGGGGGTGCCGCGCGGCGGGTGGTGTGCCTACCACCACCGGATTTGCTGCTGTTCGCACACTGGCGGCGGGACCCCCGCTTGTGGGTAACTAGCACCGTGCAGGGGAACGCCACGGCACCGGTGACATCCGGGCAGACAGGCCGCGCTATCGACGTCTTCCTCGCGGACGACAACCTGATCGTCCGCGAGGGGGTCCGCGCGCTCATCGAGCGCAACACCGACCTGCGCGTGGTCGGGGTGGCCGCCGACTACGACGGCGTGGTCGCCGGCTGCGCCGCCACCGAGCCGCACGTGCTGGTGACGGACGTGCGGATGCCACCGTCGTTCCGGCGGGAGGGGATCGACGCCGCCAAGGAGGTGCGGGCGCGATTCCCCGGCACCGGCGTGGTGATCCTCTCCCAGTACGACGACCCGGAATACGCGGTGTCGCTGCTCGCCGAGGGCTCGGCCGGCTACGGCTACCTGCTCAAGGACCGGGTCGCCGAGGGCACCCAGCTGGCCGACGCGATCCGCGACGTGGCAACCGGCGGCACGGCGCTCGACCCGGTCATCGTCGAATCCCTGGTGCGGCCGGTGCTCGCGCCCGGCGGGCTGTCCGCCGCCGAGGAATCGCTGCTCGGCCTGATCGCCGAGGGCCGCACGATCAAGGCGATCGCCGCGGTGCGGAAGGTGCCGCCGTCGGTGGTCGACGCGGAGGTGGAGGAGGTCTTCGTCAAGCTCGCCACCGGCGTGTCGGCCGGCGACCACGCGGCGCTGAACCGGCTCCGGATGCTGCACCAGGCCATCGTGGACCGTGAGGAGCAGGGCGAGACCCTGTCCAGGCTGCTGCCATCCGGGCTGGCCTCGAAGCTGCGGTCCGCCTCCGACCTGCGGATCGGCGAGACAGAGAAGGTGGTGGTCACGGTGCTGATGAGCGACATCAGGTCGTACTCCACCATCGCCGAGCACGCCGACCCCTCGCAGCTGGCCAGCCAGCTCAACACGCACAGGGCCGCGATGAACCGGGCCATCCTCGGCGAGGGCGGCACGGTCATGCAGTTCGTCGGGGACGCGGTGATGGCCGTGTTCGGCGCCCCGTTCCCGCAGGAGGACCACGCGGACCGCGCGCTCGCCGCCGCGGCGGGCATGCACGCGCTGCAGGCCGACATCAACGCGTCATGGCGCGCGATCGGGCTGCCGGTATTCGGTCTGGGCATCGGGCTGTCGACCGGGCCGGCGGCCGCGGCGATGCTCGGCTCGGAGGAGCGGCTCGAGTACACGCTCGTCGGCGACACGGTCAACCTGGCGCAGCGGCTGCAGAACTTCGCGTCCGCGGGCGAGACGGTGCTGTCGTCGGCCACGCAGGAAGTCCTGTCGGTGCCGGTGCCGGTGGCCGCGCTGCCCCCGCAGCTCGTCAAGGGCCGGGACACGCCGGTCGTGGCATACAAGATCTCATCGATGACTAAGGCGGGGACGATATGACCACCGAATCTTCTGTTTCCTCTCCTGAAGCCGCCGCGCTGACCGTCTCCGGGCTGCGCAAGACGTTCGAGGCGGAGAACGCCCCGGTGCGGGCGCTGCGCGGCGTGGACCTGACGGTTGCCTCCGGTGAGTTCGCCGCCGTGATGGGGCCGTCCGGCTGCGGCAAGTCCACGTTGCTCAACCTGGTGGCCGGGCTCGACGTGCCCGACGAGGGCACGATCCTGGTCGCCGGCGAGCCGGTGACCGGCCGGACCGAGGACGAGCTGGCCCGGATGCGCCGCAAGCACATGGGCATCGTCTTCCAGTTCTTCAACCTGCTCGAGGGCATGACGGTGCTGGAGAACGTGGTGCTGCCCTCGGTGATCGCCGGGCGGCGCAGGAAGATGGCGGAAACCAGGGCGCGGGACCTGCTCGACCTGCTCGGCATCGGGGACAAGGCCTCGTCCGTGCCCGGCGTGCTGTCCGGCGGGCAGCGGCAGCGGCTGGCGATCGCCAGGGCGCTGGCCAACGAGCCGACCCTGCTGCTGGCCGACGAGCCGACCGGCGCCCTGGACTCGGCGGGCGGCGCGGAGATCATCGAACTGCTGCGCCGCCTGCACGCGGGCGGGCAGACGATCATCCTCGTCACGCACGACCCCGCGGTGGCACAGGCCGCGGGCCGCATCGTCCGGATGCGCGACGGCCGGGTGGTGACCGACGACGAGACCCCGGCCGCTGCCGCGCCGGCCTCCGCGACGGGAATGGTATGAACCCCGGGGCCGCGCCCGCGGCCCGGCGGCTGGGCGCGGGACTGCTGCTGCCCGGCATCGCCGTCGCGCTGGCCGTGGCCGGCCTGCTGATACCGGTCCCCGGGGGGCCAGGGGGGTATGGGGGGACGGGCAGTCCCCCCATACACGGAGGGATCAGCGTGCTCGCCGCGGTGACGGCCGGGCTGGTCATCGCCTGGGCGGTGTGCACCGCGGCGACGGCCTTCGCGCCGGAACGGACCCCGCAGTGGCAGCAGGCGGCGGGCGTGGTCGCCGCGGCGGTGGTGGCCGGGGCCGGGCGGCTGTCCGGCCGGTACGCGGCCGGGTCCGCGGCGCACCACGGGGCGGTGGCGACCGAGGTGGTGGCGGCGGCGCTGATGGCCGCGATCTCGGTGCACCTGCTGCTCGCGCTGCCTGACGGCAGGCTGGCGTCGTCCGGACGGCGGATCGGCGCGGGTCTCGCCTACGTGGCCTACCTGGCGGGCGGGATCGCGCTGGCGGCCGCCGGGCGCTGGGTCCCGGTGTGGCTCGGCGTGCTGGCGTGGTCGGTGGGGCTGCTGCTCGCGCTGCCCGCCGCCCGGCTGCGGTACGAGCATTCGGCCGCCAGAGACCGGGAGCGGCTGCAATGGGCCGCCATCGGCCTGGTCACGGCCTGCGGGCTCGCGCTGGCCGTCGCCGTGCTCTACCTGCTCGTCGGGTGGCCCGGGCAGGTGGCCCCGGTGGCGGCGGGGGTGATGGTGCTCGTCCCCGCCGGGGTGGCCGCCGGGGACGTGCCGCGGATCGGCTCGCGCGGCGGGCGGCTGCTCGTGCAGGTCCTCGCGGTCGCCGGGTTCGCCGCGACCGTGGCGCTGATCTACCTGGTGGTTATCCTCGGGCTCGGCCGGCCGCCGGCCAGCTCCGCGGACCGCCAGCTGCTCGGGCTTTCCATGATCGCGGCGGCGGTCGCCGCGATCAGCTTCGCGCCCGCCAGGGAGCGGCTGGTCGACTGGGCGACGCGCGGGGTGTTCGGGGCCAGGCAGGCGCCTGACGAGGTGCTGCGGACGTTCGGCAGCCGGATGACGCGCGCGATTTCGATGGACGAGCTCCTTCTCCAGCTCGCCGAGTCGCTGCGCAAGACGATGGAGCTGACGTCCGCCGAGGTGTACACCGGCACGGGCGACGTCCTCGAGCGGACCGCCGCGGTGCCCGACACCGGGCCGCGGTCGCTGCTCGTGGGCTCGCGGGAGCGGCAGATCGTGGCGCGGGCGGGCGTGTCGGGGCATGCCTGGGCGTCGGTGTGGCTGCCCGCCCTCAACGGCTCGGGGCCGGACGGCGGGCAGCTGCGCGTGGCGCCGGTCAGCCACGCCGGGGACCTGCTCGGCCTCATCGTGGTGCGGCGGCCGGGGACGGCGGACCCGTTCTCGGCGGAGGACGACCGGGTGCTGACCGAGCTGGCCCGCCAGGTGGGCCTGGCCGTGCACAACGCGCGGCTCGACACCGCGCTGCAGACCACGCTGGACGAGCTGCGCAAGCAGGCCGACGAGCTGCGCCAGTCCCGGGCGCGGATCGTGGCCACCGCCGACGCCGAACGCCGCCGGGTGGAACGCGACCTGCACGACGGCGCGCAGCAGCACCTGGTCGCGCTGGCGGTGAACCTGCGGCTCACCCGCGACCTGCTCACCGACGACCCGGAGACCGCGGCCTCGATGCTCGAGGAGCTGGCGGAGGAGGTCAAGAGCACGATCCAGGAGCTGCGCGACCTCGCGCACGGCATCTACCCGCCGCTGCTGGCCGACAGCGGGCTCGGCGAGGCGCTGGCCGCCGCGGGCCGGCGCAGCCCGCTCGCGGTGACCGTGTCCGCCGAGGGCACCGGCCGGTACGGCCTCGAGATCGAGTCGGCGGTGTACTTCTGCTGCCTGGAGGCGCTGCAGAACGCCGCCAAGCACGCCGCCGGGGCCTCCGTCCAGGTCCGGATCTGGGAGGAGTCGGGCGGCCTGCTGTTCTCCGTGTCCGACAACGGCCCCGGCTTCGAGGCGGCCCGCGCCAGGAGCGGCCACGGCTACGTGAACATGGCCGACCGCCTTGGCGCCATCGGCGGCACCGTCCGCTGGGAATCCGCCCCCGGCGCCGGCACCCGCGTCCTCGGCTCGGTCCCCCTCCTCACGTCCTAGCGGCGGGTGACGCCGACGGAACCCGCCGCCGCGCTCAGCGCGTTCATGCAGGCGCTGAGCTGGCAGGAGAGACACCTCCAGCATCACCATCAGCCCCGGTGGGGCTGGTCCCGGGGTGAGCGTGCGAATAACGTAGTTGTCATGCCCGGCCGGGCGGAGCACGTGAGGCTCCCGGTCTGCTGGATGCTGGCGGTGTGCTGCGCGGCGGCCGCTCTGGCCGGATGCGCGTCTGGCAGGAGCGGCCCCGATGTCGTGACCGCACCGATCCAGGTCGTCCGCACCCCTGACGGGACGGTCGGCTACCGCGAGCTGGGCAGCGGGCCCGCGCTGCTGCTCATCACCGGCGGGGCCACATCCATGGACGACTGGCCGCCGGGTTTCGTCGACGCCCTGGCCGCCCAGCACACCGTCGTGGTCTTCGACAACGCCGGGGTCGGCCGCACCTCGCCGGTCCCGGCGCCGGGTTCGCTGAGCATCACCGCCATGGCCGCCCAGACCAGCGCGCTGATCTCCGCCCTTGGGCTGCGCCACCCGGCCGTGCTCGGCTGGTCCATGGGCGGCATGATCGCGCAAGCCCTGGCCGTCAGCCACCCGGCCCAGGTCAGCCGGCTCATCCTGGCCGCGACCGCGGCAGGGACCGGCACGGGCGTGCCCATCCCGCAGCCCACCCCCACCGAATTCGACCGCAACCCCCTGAATCTGGTGGCCCCGCTCTTCCCGGACGATCCAGCCGCCGCCAGGGCATACCTCAGCGCCATCCAGCAATACCCAGACCCCTACCAGATGTCCGGCGCCACCTACCGCAGCCAGTACCTCGCCGTCCAGCGCTGGGTCGCCGGACAAGACCCAGCGGGCCATCTGGTGGGAGATATCCGGGTGCCCACGCTGGTCGCCGACGGAACCCTGGATCAGTTCGCCGGGCCGGTCAACGCCCGGCTCCTCGCCAGCAGCGTGCCCGGCGCGAAGCTGCTTCTCTATCCCGGGGCCGGCCACGCCTTCTGGTTCCAGGACGCGGCGGCGTTCATCCCAGCCATCGAGACCTTTCTGAGGTGAAACCACACGAGCTCAGGTGCGCATCAAACCCGGCGCGCGCTGGGACGGAGGGCCATCCCTTGCCGGGCCTACGCCTCTGCTGTGCTGTCATGCGGCCGGGTGTAGTGGCGGCATGCTGATAGGCGCGAAAATCATGCTGCACACGGAGGTGGTTGCCGCGCGGGACGGGCTGCTAGGGCTGGCCGGGGCCAGCTGGATGATGAGCCTTCCGCAACGGCAGGCCGCACACGGCGGGCATCCCGCCGGGCGCGCCCGGCCCGGGCTGCCCGCCGACCGCGACCCGGGACTGGTCGCGGTCACGTTCGGTCCCATGGACGCGTGCGCCGCGGCCCGCCTCCTGCTGCCCGTCTGCTGGGAACTGGTAGAGCCAGGTGACCAGTTCACCGTCCTGCTGGACGGCGACCTCACCCTGGCCCCGGCCACCGCGCAGGGGCGCAGCTCGCTGACCTTGGCCGGGGTCTGCCGGATGCCACCCGGCACCCTGACCGCGGACGATCGCGAGCAGGCCAGGCTGCAAGCCATCGAGGCGTCCCGCGAGTTCATCACCAGCGTTGCCCGCACCGTGATCCCCTTTCCAGGCCCCGGCCTGGCGCAGGACCCGCTGGGTCCGGCCTGGTCATGGGTCACCGGATGTCCCGGGTTAGGGTGCGGCGGGACCAGAGACCCGGCATCGGGGACCTTCGGCCGTGCGTGCCTGGAACTGGAAGAGGGTTACGTGGGGGCATGTTCGCCTCTGACGATCTGGTGCTGCCCGTCAGCTTCGAAACCGCCGCCGCGCGCCTGGCCCGGCTTGTCAGCGGCAGGTTCCTGCACGGGGTGTCCGGGAGCCTATACCAGGGCGGCCTGGAGTACCTGCTGCGGGTCGGGCCGCTGGGCGCGATACCGGGCGCGTCCCGGCTCGTGCGTGTCCGGTTCACCGAGCCGGCCCGTCAGGACGGCACGATGACGGTGGGCCTGCGCTGGGAGGCCGAGGGGATGACCGGGGGGCTGTTCCCCGCGCTGGATGCTGACATCCGGCTCTACGATGACGGCGAGCACCAGGTACGCGTGTCGCTGGCCGGCTCCTACCGGCCTCCGCTCGGCGCCCTGGGCGCCGGGCTGGACCGGCTGGTGCTGCACACCGTCGCCACCGCCACCATCAAGACGCTGCTGACCAGCGTCGCGGCCGTCCTGGCAGGTACCGCCGCCGAGGCGGTGGGGCCCGCCGCGGCGTGACAGCCCGAACCGGGCCCGGCGTCACCCCCGCCGGCCCGCCGGACCGGAAGGCTCGCCGTCACCCGTGAAGAGGACGCTGGCCGGCGGGCGGCGCACGCCAGCCCCGGTCTGCACGGTCGTGCCCAGCCGGAGCAGCAGCTGCGGGCACAGGCCCGGACGGGATCCCGTCAGGCCGCCTGCCCAGCCGACTTCGAACGGCTGGCTGTGCAGTGCCACCGCCACGCCGCAGGCGGCGCAAGTGAGCAGGATGCGCTGCAGCGCCTGCCCGGCGTTGACCCAGTCGGCGGGCTGATCGGAGCCGGTCGCCAGGACGCAGACGACGCCGGCGGACCGGCCGGGCGCGATGCTCAGCGGCGGCTGTCCCCAGCCCCGGCCGCGGGCGAAGTCCGGGCTTGGAAAGTCCGGGAAGGTCCGCTCGGCCCGCGCCGGGTAGCCGGTGGCCGGCACCCCGTCGCCCCGGGTGCTGCCCGGCGGGGTGGTCCACGCCGTGCGCTCGCGGACGTGCGCGCTGTCCAGTTCCAGGGCGCGCTCGGCCGCCCGGACGACTCCGGCGAGCGCGGCGCGGGTGCCCTCGTCGGTGACGACGCGCAGCACCGCGCCGTACCGGCCGGCGCACTCCCGCAGCACCGCGAGCAGCGCCGGGGCCAGCGGCAGCGGCTCGAATCCGCCCCGGTGCGCCCGCCGCGAGCGCACCCGCGCCGACAGCTGGCGCTCGTACTCGGTGCCGGCCGGGCCGGGTTCCCAGCTCAGCCGGGCGACCAGCAACGGCCGGGCCGGGTCCGGCAGGATCCGCGCCCGCGGAGCGTACCCGGCCGCTCGCAGCGCCAGCCGGGCGGTGAACAGTGCCGCGCCGCAGCTGATCAGCATCTCCCGGCCAGCCGGATCGGCGACCGGCAGCTGCCGGGTCGGGTCGGCATACAGGCTGAGCCCGCTGGGGCCGGCGCTGAACCACCAAGGCTGGGTGTTGTGGACCGACGGCGCCCACACAGCCTCGCCCACGACATACCCGGCGATCTCGGCCGGGTCCGTCTCCGGCCCGCCCAGCGTCGCGACGGGCACAACAAGACCGTTCACGGGGTCCTCCGTCCCGGCGGCCACGGATACCGCCGGACTCCATGCTGACGCGGCAGGCCGGCCGGAACTCAGCCGCGAAAGTCCGCATCCGGGCGGGACCTTCGTCCGGCTCTGGCCGGACGCTAGGTCTGGGCGCCGGGCAGGTCCGGCCCGGCCCGCTGGATGCGCCGCCCGCTGATGCGAGCTGGCATGATCCGCATGTACACGTCGCGGGCGCCGTCCGCCCACGGCTCAAGGTGCGTCCCGTCCTCGAGACGCTGAACCTCGCGTTCACTGGTGACTTTGCGCGCGTGCCCCTGCAGCAGCACGCTCCAGCCTTCGCGGCGCCCCGCGTCGAGGCAGTCGGCCTCGAAGCTGACCGGCGCATTGCCATACGCTGCCAGCAGCGTGTCCGGCGCGGTGCGGAAGACGATGGTCTTGCCCGCTACGGCGAAGTTGACCGGCAGGATCACGACTCCCTCGGCGGACGTGAACCCGACCCGGCCGACGCCGCCCTGTTCAAGCAGGCTGAAGCATTCCCCGGGGTCGAGGGTCCGCAGGTTCCGCCCGGCGGCAGCAGGCGCGGAACCCGGGGACCCCTGGCGTGGCCGGTTCCCCGTCAGCATGCTGCGGCTGTCCGCCGACCCTGTAGCCATATCCCTCACCTCCGTCATCGCAAGGACGTTCACGCGTCTACGCTGACGCAGGGCCCGCGCGGGCGCTGCGGCCGGAGGTCCCGCCTGGCCATGCCATCCGGCTGTGGGAAGAGTGACCCGGTGGGAGCCCGGTCGCGCCGGCATCCTCGTCCTTGGCTCCGTCCACCCCGCTGGCCCAACAGCGCGGCGCGGCAATCCCCGCCGCAACCGCCGCGCCAGCCACACCGGGCGCGCGGCCGGCGCCGCGCTGTCCCTCGGTATCGATTGCCCAATCCGCACTCACGGCTTCGCCGGGCGACCCGGTACCTCTCGTTAGGCGCGGCCGTCGGCGATGTCGTTCAGCAGCGTGCCAATTTCGCTTGCTTCCGCTACACCCAACCGGGTGACGATCGCGTGTGCTTCCGCCAGCATGGCCAGCGCATCGGCGGCGTGCCCGGCGGCCAGTGCGCAGCGGCCGAGGCCTGCGAGCGCGCGCGCCTCGTCCAGCTGGCTTTCCGCCTCGCGGGCCCTCTTGAGAGCCTGCCGGTGGCATGCCTCGGCGGGGACCAGGTCGCGGCGAACCCGGTGCAGCGTCCCTAGCTCGTTAAGTGCCTCGGCCTCGTCACCGAGTTCCCCGGCGATCCGCACGGCCTGTTCCAGCAGCTCCCCGGCGCTCGCGAAATCTCTGGCCTGCCGGCGCAGCGCGCCAAGCTCGCACAGCGACATGGCCTCACCCGCGCGGTCGCTGAGCTCCCGGTAGATGCCTAGTGCTTCCTCCTGGAGACGGACCGCGCCCGGGTAATCTCCCACCATCCGGCGCACCACCCCTAGCTCGGACATCGCGTTGGCCTCGCCTAGCCGACTGCCTATTTCGCGGTACATGCCGAGCGCCTGCTCGTGGTCCTGGGCGGCGCGCTCGTATAGTCCGGCCTCCCGGTGAAGCGTCCCGAGATAGCACAGGGCGTTGGCCTGGCCTTGCTTGTTGCCGAGCTCACGCTGGATGTCCAATGCCTGTTCCTGGGCACGGGCCGCGCCCGGGTAATCCCCGGTCCGCCGCCGGATCGTGCCGAGGTAGGTCAACGTGGTGGCCTGCCCCTGCTTGTTACCTAGGTCGCGGTAGATATCCAGCGCCTCCTCGAGGACCTTGGCCGCGCCACGCTGGTCGTGCGTGAGGCGCCGCACGACTCCCACGTGGTTGAGGGTGTCGGCCTGTCCCTCGCGGTCGTCCATCGTGCGATACAAGACGAGTGCCGCGTCGAGGGCAGCGGCGGCCCGCTGATAGTCGTCGGCCAGGGTCCATACGGTGCCTAGGTGGCTGAGGCTGTTCGCCTGGCCTTGCCTGCTGCCGAGCTCACGGTAGATGGACAGCGCCTCTTCCTGGGCGAGTGCGGCGCCCGCGTAGTCTCCCGTCAGCCGGCGCACGATGCCCAGATCGTCGAGCGCGTTGGCCAGGCCCAGCCGGTCACCGAGCTGCCTGGCAGCCGCCACGGCGGTAGCGTGCCGCGTGATCGCGTCGGTCCACGGTCCGTCTTGCCGCAGCACGGCGGCCGTACCGGAGGTGAGGGCAACCACCCTGGCGAGCTGGCCGGCCTGGGTCACGTGGTCGAGGCAGGCGAGCACGTTGGCGTGCTCGGTCCGTGCCCACCACAGGGCGGCCGCCCGGTCGGGGATGTCGGGCACTGCGGCTGGCGATGCGGCGGAGCGGGCAGCCGGGCTGGGCTGCGGCCGGGCCTGGCGGGTGAGCATCGCCTCGGTGACGGACGTGGTGTGCTCGTAGTAGTCGAGCAATCGGTCCAGTGCCCTGGCACGCTCGGCCTGAGGATCGCCGGCGGCGCGATCCAGGGCGTAGCGGCGGAGCAGGTCGTGCATCACGTAGCGGCGGTGACCCGTCTCGGTCAGCAGCGCCTCCTGATGGAGAGCATCGAGCCCGGCCCGGGCCGCATCGAGCGGAATCCCGCCGAGAGCGGCCGCGGTGTAGACGTCGATGGCGCTGCCCGGATGCAGGCTGAGGCAGCGGAACAGCCGCTGCTGATCCGCGCTGAGGTACCGGTAGGACACCTCGAACGCCACCTCGACGGTGTCCTTCTCCGCCGCGAGGGTGAGGACGCCGGCTCTGGTCTCCCGGATAAGGTCCCCGAGTTCCCACGCGGGGTGCCCGGTGTAGACGCGCGCGAGCAGCGCCACGGCCAGCGGCAGACAACCGGCCAGCTTGACCAGTTCGCCCACCGGCCCGGGCGGGTGGGCGCCGGCACGGGGCGCGAGCCGCGCGAACAT
>Ga0335073_10010663_pt1 | contig 12922 bp, 9 predicted proteins | sample Lox_Sample_22_FD_207093 | JGI IMG/M metagenome (GOLD analysis project Ga0335073, IMG submission 207093) | Soil microbial communities from Loxahatchee National Wildlife Refuge, Florida, United States - Lox_Sample_2.2 | ecosystem: Environmental > Terrestrial > Soil > Wetlands | place: USA: Florida...
AGGACGTGGTCACCGGCGGGGACCCTGGTGCTCACCTCGCACTCGAATGCAGCCAGCCCGCCCTCGGGAATGAGAGCGCCGGTGCGGCTGCCGCGACGATGCGGCACTTCGGCCAGCAGGAGCCGCGCGCTGGGCCGGCCCGCTGCGGCGAACCGGCCGGCCAGCACGCGCTGCGATGCGCCGAGGAGCGTCACCGCGAAGGTGGTCAGCCGCCCGAGTACCTCCGCCGGGTACGACTCGGCCATCAACGACACCAGGACCAGCGGCGGATCAGCCGAAACGGGGCTGAATGCGCTGACCGTTGTCCCGATGTCGTCCCTGCCGTCGGCGATCGTCAGCAGCGTGACCGCGCTCGGCCAGTTTCCCAGGGCATCCGCGTAGCCAGCCGGGACGGGTTGGCTAGCCGGCGCCATCGCGTCGGACGCGGCCGGGCTGTGATCCAAGTCGGTCAGCCGGGATAGCCCCGTTTCCTGTCATTCGAAAATCCAGTCTCCGGGCAGCATGAGCGGGCCTGCGGCGGAGAGCCCGAGCCGTGTCGCTAGCTGCCAAACCGGGCCCCAGCTGTCAGCGACCAGGTCGAGGCTGGCAGCGGCGGCGCCGTGGCTCTCGCTGGAGCTTGGCGGCCGCAGCCGGTCCAACGGGTGGGCGCGGGGGTATACCCGCACCGGCGCCGTGGCCGGCAGGCCAGCCCGGCGGCGGGCCGCTGCCGTCGCCCGGTCCACGCCGCCCAGCTCGTCGACCAGGCCGCGAGTTATCGCATCGGCCCCGGTCCAGACCCGGCCCCTGGCCACCTGGTCCACCTGCTCGGGCGTCATGTTGCGGCCATCGGCCACCTTGCCGGTGAAGTCGGCGTAGATGTGATCGAGCCAGTCGTTGACCAGCGCCCACTCGTCCGGGGAGAACGGGCGCAGCTGCGAGAACATCGCGGCATGCGCGCCCTGGCTGATCAGGTCGCTGGTAACGCCCGCCCGGCCGAGTGCGTTGCCGAGCACTGGCTTGCCGGTCAGCACCCCGATCGAGCCGGTGATCGTGCCCGGCTGAGCCACGATCTGGTCGGCCGCCATGGAGATGTAGTAGCCGCCGGATGCGGCCACATCGCCCATCGACACGACGACAGGGAGTCCGCCGGCCCTCGCCCGGACAACCTCGCGCCAGATCGTGTCGGAGGCGACGTACGACCCGCCGGGGCTGTTGACGCGCAGCACAATCGACTTGGTTTGCTCGTCGCGTGCCGCCGACCGGATGGCGGCTGCGATCGTGTCCGAGCCCATCCAGCCGCCGGATCGAAGGCCGCGGCCACTGCGGCCGCGGCGGATCGGCCCGGTCGCGTAGATCAGCGCGACGCCGGGCTCTGGCGTGACTGGATTCTTGGTGATCGCGCGCCGGGCATGCTCGGCCAGTATCTTGCCGCGCTGGTAGCGGCCGAGGTAGAGGAGGGCTGCCTCCGGGCCGGCCAGCTTGCGTGCCTCGGCGTAGACCTCGTCCCGGTAGCCGAGCTGATCGACGAGGTTCTCGGCCTGGGCGCGCGCTGCGAGGAACGGGCCGGCGTTGATCAGCTCGCTGACCTTCGCCTGGCTGAGCCCGCGGCGCTCGGCGATCGCCTGCACGAGTTGCTCAGTGATGGACGTGGTCAGCCGCTCGGTCTCCTCCCTGGCGGGCGCGGAGAATCCGGACTCGGTGAACTGCTCGGCGGCGCTCTTGTACTCGTGCCGCTTGGCCACCTCGAAGTCGGCCCCGAACTTATCGAGCAACCCGCGCAGGAAAACCCGCTCGATGGCGAGGCCGGTCAGGCCGAGGTCACCGGATGGCTGAAGCCAGATCTTCTCGAACGCGGTCGCCAGGTAGTACTGCACGTTGCTGGCGGAGAACTCGCCGAACGACTCGGCCCAGGCAACGGTCGACTTCCCCGCGGCGGCGAATTCCGTGATCGCCTGGCGTAGTTCCTGGACCGCGGCCAGCCCGATGCCTTTGCCGCCGAGCCTGGCGACCAGAACGGCAACCCGGTGGTCCTCGCGGGCCCGGCGCAGGCCGTCGAGAATATCGGGCAGCGGTGCCCGGCTCCTTCCGACGAGGGCAGAGACCGGATCGGTCGGCCTGGTCTCGCTGATCCCTTCGGTCAGGTCGAGCTCCAGGATCAGCGGCGCCGTGCGATGCTGGCGCAGCTTGGCCAGCTGGGTGGTAAGGAGGGATTCTGGCATGCGTTACAGCCTAAGCCGGGTAGCCGGGCCCGCGGGCTCTCGGGCAGCCGCAGCAAAGTAAACGGGCACTTGCGCGTTCCGCAGGCGTGAAATGTCGGCCGCGACCGCAAGGGCCGTGGCCTGTTCGCGACGAATGCCCGGCCGCCGCTGGTCGCCTTAGTTGCTCCTGGAATCTCCCGTGACAGCGCGGGGTACCATAAGAAGTGGAGGTTCCTCCGAATCTTAATCGGAGGTACCTCCGGATAGTAACTTGCCGCGCGCGGGCGGACTACACACCGGCGCGGACCTCGGCGATGCGCGCCTGCGGGCGCGGGGAGGAGCGGTATTGGCCGCCGCCGACCGGCCCATGCGCGCCGACGCGCAGCGCAACCGCGAGCAGTTGCTGACCGCGGCCGTCGCCGCATTCTCCGGTGAGGACCCTGAGGTGACGCTTGAGTCGATCGCCAAGGACGCCGGAGTCGGCATCGGTACCCTGTACCGGCACTTCCCGAGCCGTGAGGCACTTGTCGACGCCGCTTACCGCAGTGAGCTAGCCAGGCTGTGCGATTCTGTTCCGGCCCTGCTCGAGACAATGGCGGCCGACAAGGCAATGCGCACGTGGATGGATCAGTTCGTCGAGTACATGACGACGAAGCGCGGGATGGCAGACGCCCTTCGGAAGGTGATCGCGTCAGGCGGCAACCCGTTCGCCGAGAGCCGGACCCGCCTGCTTGCCGCCTTCGGGACGCTCATGAAGGCCGGCGCTGCCGACGGAACTATCCGATCTGACCTCGACCCGGCGGACTTGCTCGCGAGCATGAGCGGGGTGTCGCTTGCCGTCGGTGATCCGGCTCAGCGCGGGCAGGCAGGCCGGCTGCTTGACCTGCTCATGGATGGCTTGCGTTACGGCGCGGCCAGATGAGGACCAGGCCTGCTGACTGTGAGCGCCGGGATGGCTAGCCGGGACGGGAACGGCTGGGTGCGGTGCCAGCTCGGGCACCGGCACTGGGGGCGGTACGGGGCCGCGGGCCTGCTTGCGTACGTGGCTGAGGGCCCGGTGCTCCTGCAGCGCCGCACCTGGTGGAGCCACCACGGGGGGACCTGGGGCCTGCCGGGCGGAGCGCGCGACAGCCATGAATCGGCGGTGGCGGGTGCGCTTCGGGAGGCCGCCGAGGAGTGCGGCGTGCCGCCGGACGCAGTGCGCCAGCGCGGTCTCTTCACTGACGACCACGGCGGCTGGTCCTACACGACCGTGCTCGCCGAGGCCGCCACCCCGTTCGCGGTGCAGTCCGACGATGACGAGACCGATGAGGTCGCGTGGGTTCCACTGGCCGGGGTAACCGCGCTCGACCTGCATCCGGGGCTCGCGGCGCACTGGGAAGAGCTACTCGCCGAGCTGACGCCGGTGACGATCATCGTGGACGGTGCCAACGTCGTGGGCTCAAGGCCGGATGGCTGGTGGCGCGACCGGGCGGGCGCCGCTCTGCGGCTGCGCGACCAGCTTGCCCCGCTGGTGACCGAGGGCATCGCCGAGCTGCCCGCGGGTCTGGACACGCCGGCCGGGATGCCAGTCGTGGCCACTGCCGTTGCCCCCGCCCTGGCGGTCGACGCTCCACCTGACCGAGCGACCAGGCGCGGGATCGCCGGGATGGCGGACGGCCTGATCCGGATGCAGTGGCTGCCGGACATCTTCCTGGTCGTCGAGGGTGCGGCCAAGCCTGTTGCGGCCCAGAGCGGGGCCAGCCCGGTCCAGGTAATGGCGGCCAGCGGCTCAGGCGATGACACCATCGCCGCCCTGGCCGGTAACACGACCGGACGGCGCATCGTGGTGACCGCCGACCGAGAGCTCCGGCAGCGCTGCCTGGCGGCCGGAGCCGCGGTGGCCGGCCCCGGCTGGCTGCTCGGCCTGCTCTGACCCTGGGTCCGGGCTGCCAGAACCGGCTCTGGCGCACTGATATTCAGACCCGCGCATAACAATCGATTGTCATTTGCCGGGTCAAGTACGTGGAAGAGTGACCTTCAACGCAACTAAGCCGGCAATGATATTGGCGGAGCCCCTGACACTTTCGAGGAGACCAGCTTCGTGCTGCAGGCGTCACTCGTAGAGCCGCTGCGCCGGTGGGACCCGGAGCAGGTCGGCGGCTACGTGCTGATCGGCCGCCTCGGTTCCGGCGCGATGGGACAGGTCTACCTCGGCCGGTCGGCAGCGGGCCGGCTGGTGGCCGTCAAGACCATCAAGCCGGAGCTGGCTGAGGAGCCCGACTTCCGGAACCGGTTCGGCCAGGAGGTTGCCGCGGCCCGGCGGGTCAGCGGGGCCTTCACCGCAGCGGTCGTCGCGGCCGACTCAGAGGCCGACGTCCCCTGGCTGGCAACGGTCTACGTCCCGGCGCCGTCGCTGAGCAGGATGGTGCGCACGTGCGGTCCGATCTCCGTTCCCGCCGTTCGCTGGCTCGCAGCGGGCTGCGCCGAGGCGCTGGAGTCGATCCACAGTGTCGGGCTGGTGCACCGCGACCTGAAGCCGGCCAACGTCCTGGTGTCGCTGGACGGTCCGCGGGTGATCGACTTCGGTGTCGCCCGTGCCGCCGAGCGGATCCAGCTCACGGTGACCCGCGGAAGTGTCGGGACACCTGCCTACATGGCGCCTGAACAGGCCAGGGATACCCGGCAGGCAACATCTGCCAGCGACATCTTCGCGCTCGGCGCCACCATGCTGTTCGCTGCCACCGGCCACGCTCCGTATCAAGGCGAGACCGTCATCGACGTCCTGGTGCAACTGGCTACCGGGCCACCGGACCTGGCCGGGCTGCCCCGTGAGCTCGCTGAGATCGTCGTTGCCTGCCTCGAGCGCAACCCGCGTAACCGGCCGACCGCGGCCTCGATCGTGTCCCGCCTCGCGCCGGCGCTTGCGGCCAGCGGCGCAATAGGCGCCCCGCCGCTGCCGCCCGCGGCGCTGACGCTGATCGAGGAATACCGCCGCATCCCGCGGTCGCCTGCCGAGGTGCAATCCGCGCCCGCCGGCCCGGCGATGGGCGATGCGCTTCACCCGAACGGGAACGGGGCCGCCGGGGACGATGACACCATGGGCTCCCAGCTGGCTGGCGACATCGCCGGGTGGGGGCCCGGCGGGCCGGCACCGGCCCGGAACGGCGGGGCGCCTGCACGGCCGGGCGGCGCGCTAGCCCGGCGCGCTGCGTTCATTGTCGCGGTCGCCGCCGTCGGCGTCGCGCTCGTCGGCGCGGGCTGGGTACTGCGTACGGAGCAGCCACATCAGCAGGCCGGGGGCACCGGGTCAGGAGCGGCAACGCTGTCGGCGACCTGCCCGTCGTCACCGGGATCGCAGAACCTGAACCAGGCAGATCTCGGACCTGTGCTGGGGGTGCCATCCGGGCAGAGCCCGCCGCCGGGCTCGGGCCTGGCGCGGGGACAGGGCCCGGCACTGGTTCACCCGACCTCGGGCGTGCCGTACATCGCGCTCAGTCAGCCTTTTGGCGACAGCAACACCGGGTTCGTTATCCACGGCGGGAACTGGCCGCCAGGCAAGATAGTCAGCCTCCAGCTGGTCGGATGCGCCGCACCGCAGTCTCTGGTAGCCGACCAGCAGGGAACGGTCAACTACGTGATCAACCAGGACCACGATTTCTTCCGGGGCGGTCTGCCTAAGGGTGTATACACGGTCCGGGCCGCCGACGCGGCCGGCGCAAGCGCGACCGCGAGGTTTGCGGTCGTCAACTAGCGCTCAGGCAGCACTAGCGCTCAGGCTGCAGCGTGCCGGCGGATCACAGTACGGGCGTCCACCACAGGTCCTCCTGCCGTGAGCACCAGGCCGGATCGTCGATCTTGTCCAGGTCGCTGCCGGTGATGATCCCGTTCTCGATCAGCGCGCCGACTGCCACCTCGTCGGATAGCCGCATGCCGGGCCGGACCAAGCTGCGCTCGGTGAGCTTGCGGCGGAGTACTTTCAGGTGCTCGCCGACCCTGGCAGACAGCCGGTCGCGGAAGGCCGGGTCGGTATCGAAGAGATCGAGCTCGTGATGAGCGTCGGTGACCATCAGCGCGCCGCGCGCGATCTCCGGAGTGCGGGGTAGCGGCGTGCTCCGGGCTGGGTCGACCAGCCACGGGCGGCACCACAGCAGCGCGACGAGGAAGAGCTTGGTGTTCGGGTCGAGGTAGAACGGCAGCAGCGTGACGTCTCCGCTGGCCGGCGATGAGTGCACGGCGGAACTGTCGGCAGGAGTTGCCTGGGCGGCGACGACCAGCCGCAGCGGCTGGCCTTCGTCCAGCATGGTCCGCGAGCCCACCAGTGCGGTTCCGGCGCGCAGGAACCAGCCCTTGGATGGCTCCGTCGCGGCAGCGGGCTCGCCTGCCTCATCCATCCGGGGCAGCCGCACCCGGTAGCCGTCGCCCTCCGCGTACAGCGCGTGCGTACGGCTGATATTCGCTACCCAGACGCCGCCTGCCACGGCTGCGATGACTCCAGCTCGCCGGGACAGCCCGCGGCCGGCTTGGATCACCAGGTCGGCGTCGGGTCCCCGGCCGAATACGATGCGGTCGCCCTCCGGAATGGCGATTACGGCACCAGCCGGGCTGATGACATTCGCCCGTGCCGCGGCCGAGTCGAGCGTCATCTGCGTCCTGCCTGTCTTGCCAGCGCGCGGTTGGGCCCGCACTGGAAACGTCGCTTCGTGAGCCGGGCTTCCCACGGCCGCCCGGCCGATCACCAGCGAGCATCGCGACAACCAGTGCCGGGACGTGATCCACACACAGCCAGCGCGTACTGGGCTGTCTTAGATATTGAGGGTGTTAGCGCAGTTTAGGCCCCTCTGGGGGAGTCCGCATCCACCAGTTCGGGGATAGCACGTGACCCGGGCGCTGGGTTGACTTTCTTCTTAGCCAGGGCGAGGTTCGCCGGCGTACGGCGGCTCTGCGCCGTCGGCGGGCCTGTCGGCCTAGCAATAGTGCTGCAGCCGGGAGTTGGGGGGGATCTGCGGGTCTCGCGCATGCAAGGCGCGCAGGTTCCGTGGGTGGCACGGGGCTAGCGGGTCTCGCGCAGGCAGCCTCGCCCTGGCCTGCCTGCCAGTGACGCCGCACGTCGGCGGTCGCGGTCGCCAGGGAGTCTCAGGCGACCTGCACTGATCGCTTGGCCAGGCCCATCCAGTACCCGGCGATCGTCGTCACGGGGGCAGGCGCCTCGGCGAGTCCGAGCGTCACAAACAGCGGTGCATAGTGCTCGGTCGTCGGATGCGCGTATCTGGCGGCAGGCGCGCCGCGAAAGCCCGCCAGCGCGTCGACGTCCCCGTTGTCGAGCGCTGCGGCAGCCCACTGGTCGAACTCGGCCGACCACGCTGGCGGCGCGGCATTGAACCGGAAGTCGGTCAGGAACGGCAGGCCGTGGGTGAGGAAGCCGCTGCCGACGATGAGGACGCCCTCGTCGCGCAGTGGCCGCAGCGCGGCTCCGACTCGCAGCAGTCGATGCGGGTCGAGGCTGGGCATGGAGATCTGCAGCACCGGAATGTCGGCCTGCGGGTACATCACCGTCAGCGGCACGTAGGCACCGTGGTCCAGGCCGCGGTCCGGGACGTCGGTCACCTGCTCGGTTCCGGCCAGCAGCGACCGTATCTGCGCAGCTAGTCCGGGCGCGCCCGGAGCCGGGTAGCTGGCTCGGTAGTAGCGCTCCGGGAATCCCCAGAAGTCGTAGGTCAGCGGCGCCGCATCGGACGTGGCCCCGATCGCCAGCGGGGCGTTCTCCCAGTGCGCGGAAACCACCAGGATCGCAGCGGGCCGTGGCAGGGCCCGCGCCCAGGCTTCCAGTTGCACGACCCACAGCGGGTCGTCGACCAGCGGCGGAGCGCCGTGGCCCAGGTACATGGCGGGCATCCGGCCTGGCTCGATAGCCGCTGCGGCACGGACGCCGACCTGATCAGCGGCATCGGCCGGAACCGGGGCGTGGTCAGGTGCCCGTCCGCTGAGTTCTTCATCCACGTTGACCTCCGCCAGGCGCCAGCCGCTGGCTAGCTGATCAGCCGGCCAGTCAGTTGCGACGATAACCTGCTGGCGCCGGCTAGCGAAGCCAGCGAGCCCCGGACGCCAGGCTGAAAATCGAACGCATCAGCGTCGGAGGAAGAGGCAGGATGTGGGTGTGCGCGTCGTCGTGCTGTCGGACACTCATGCCCCGCGCTTCTGGAAGTCGTGTCCTGCGTCAGTCGCCTCGTGGCTCCGCCAGGCTGATCTGATCTTGCATGCCGGAGACGTCTGCATCGCCAGCGTTCTCGACGAACTCGCGGAGTACGCTCCGGTGCGCGTCGTGCTCGGCAATAACGACAGCGCCGAGGTGGCCGGCTGGGGCGCGCCGCCCAGGCTCGAGTTCACGATCGAGGGCGTGCCGGTCGGGATGATCCACGACAGCGGCCAGGCGAACGGGCGGCTGCGCAGGATGCGTGCCACGTTCCCGGCCGCGGATCTCGTCGTCTTCGGCCACTCACACATCCCGCTGGACGACGGCGACGGGCGGTTGCGGATCTTCAACCCCGGCTCGCCCACGGACAAGCGGCGTCAGCCCTGCCGCACGCTCGGCGTGCTGGAGATCGCTGACGGCCGGCTGACCGAGGCGCGTATCGTCGGCCTGGACTGACTGCGAGGGCTCGCCGCGGCCCTGCGCTCGGGGACGCTGCTCGTCCCCTGCCAAGCGGCCCTCCGGCCTCGGCGCTGTCCAACGGTCCGCAGCCCAGCTGCCTTGACAGCTGTTACGAGTCAGCTGCCGATCGCAGCTGAGCCGGAGCCAGCCAGAGCACCCCGAGCGGCGGAATGCTGAGCGCCGCCGACGCGGGCCGTCCGTGCCACGGCTTGGTGACCGCGTCGACCTGCCCGAAGTTGCCGACGCCGCTGCCGCCGTAGATCTCAGCATCGGTATTCAGCACTTCGCTCCACGCGCCGGCGACAGGCAACCCGATCCGGTAGTCGTAGTGGGGCATCGCTGCGAAGTTGCAGACGCAGGCCAGCACGCTGCCGTCAGAGCCGTAGCGCAGGAACGACAGCACGTTGCCGGAGAAGTCGCCGGCGTCGATCCACTGGAAGCCGTCTGGCAGGCTGTCCTGCTGCCACAGCGCAGGGCGCTCACCGTAGATCCGGTTGAGATCCTTGACTAGCTGCTGCACGCCGATGTGCGTCGGGTACTCGAGCACGTACCACTGCAGCCCGGCTTCCTGTGACCACTCATCGCCCTGGCCGAATTCCCCGCCCATGAACAGCAGTTGCTTGCCCGGATGCGCCCACATGAAGCCAAGCAGCGAGCGCAGGCCGGCGAACTGGCGCCACTCGTCCCCTGGCATTTTCCGCAGCAGCGAGCCTTTGCCGTGCACGACCTCGTCGTGCGACAGCGGGAGCACGTAGTGCTCGCTGTAGGCATAGATCATCGAGAACGTCATCTCGTCATGGTGGTAACTGCGATGCACCGGATCCCTGCTGAGATAGCTCAGCGTGTCGTGCATCCAGCCCATGTTCCACTTGAGCCCGAAACCGAGCCCGCCGAGGTACACCGGCCTTGTCACGCCCGGCCACGCAGTCGACTCCTCGGCGATCATCGCGATGCCCGGTACCCGCTTGTAGCACGTGGCGTTGACCTCGCGCAGGAACGAGACCGCGTCCAGGTTCTCGCGGCCGCCGAGTGAGTTCGGCGACCACTCGCCGGCCTTGCGCGAGTAGTCGAGGTACAGCATGGACGCCACCGCGTCAACCCGCAGACCGTCGGCGTGGAACTCCTCGAGCCAGTAGATGGCGTTGGCCACCAGGAAGTTACGCACCTCGGGCCGGCCGTAGTCGAAGATCAGGGTGCCCCAGTCCGGATGCTGGCCGCGTTGCGGGTCGGCGTGCTCGTACAGGGCGGTGCCGTCGAACTGCGCCAGCGCCCAGCTATCCCGCGGGAAGTGCGCCGGCACCCAGTCCAGGAACACCCCGATGCCGGCCTGGTGCAAGCAGTCCACCAGATAGCGGAATTCGTCCGGCGTTCCGAACCGCGAGGTTGGCGCGTAGTAAGAGGTGACCTGATATCCCCAGGAACCCCCGAACGGATGCTCGGCCACCGGCAGGAACTCCACGTGCGTGAAGCCCATCTCGGTGACGTAGCCGGTTAGCTGGCTTGCCAGCTCGGTGTACGACAAACCGGGGCGCCACGACCCGAGGTGCACCTCGTACACGCTCATCGGCCTGGTGAGCAGATCCCGCTCGGCCCGGCGGGCCAGCCAGTCGGCGTCGCCCCACTCGTACCGCGAGTCGGTGACCCTGGACGCGGTGGCCGGCGGTCGCTCCGCCCAGCGTGCCATCGGATCGGCCTTGCGATGCCAGTTACCGTCCGGCCCGAGGATGTCGTACTTGTAGGTGGCGCCCTCACTGATGCCGGGAATCATGAGCTCCCAGATGCCGGAACTGCCCAGCGAGCGCATCGGGTGCGCCTGCCCGTCCCAGTGGTTGAAGTCGCCGATTACCCGCACGCCGCGGGCGTTCGGCGCCCACACCGCGAACGAGGTGCCGCCGAGGTCGGGGCGGACAATGGCGCCGAGCACAGCCCACAACTCTTCGTGGCGGCCCTCGGCGATCAAGTGCAAGTCCACTGCGCCGAGCGTCGGCAAGTGCCGGTACGGGTCATCGGCGATCGTCTCCGGCATGCCTTTGTACGCCACCGCGAGCCGGTAGTCGGGCACCTCGGTACCCGGCACCGTCGCTGAGAACACTCCCTGGTGCAGGTGCTGCATTGGTACCCGGCTGCCGTCTGGCAGCACGACCGTCACTGTCTCGGCCAGCGGTCGCAGCGCCCGGATTGTCACGCCCTCAAGCCCCGGATGCCCGCCGAGCACGGCATGCGGGTCATGGTGCGTTCCAGCCACCACCGTGCCGATCTCGGCGTGGCTGATCTGGTCAGCTGGATAGGTCCCGGCGGTCATGCTGCGGCCACGTATCCGAGCGGGATCGGCAGCCAGGTCGGCCGGTGCCGGTGTTCGTAAATCACTTCGTAGACCGCCTTCTCAATGGTGAGCGCGCGCAGCAGGACGCCGTAGCCAGCCGGGTCGATTCCGCCGCGGGCCGCGTAGCCGCCGCAGAACGCTGCCTGGCATTGCCGCACCCAGGCGTCGGCTAGCGCGGTGACCGCGTGGTCAGCGGGCCGGGAGATCAGCTGATGCCGGGCCGCGTAGTCGAACGAGCGCAGCATTCCGGCGACATCCCGTAGCGCCGGAGCTGGTGCCCGGCGCACGGCCAGCGGCACGGCCGGCTCGCCTTCGAAATCGAGCGCGACCCAGCCCTGGCTGGCCCGGAGCACTTGTCCCAGGTGGTAGTCGCCATGAATCCGTTGCACCGCGACTGGGCTGGTTGAGCGGGCAACCTCGTCGTACGCCGCCGCGATTCGGCTCTCGTAGTCACGTAGCGCGGGCACTATCGCCGCCGCCTCGGTCAGCTTGGCGTGCAGGCCGGCCACCAGCTCGGTCAGTTCGGCTGCGGTCATGTCCCGGCTGCCGAACGTGCTGGCCATATCGGCGTGCAGCTCGGCTGTGGCCTGCCCGAGCAGCCGTGCCTCGGTGACAAACGGCAGCTCGGCCAGAGGGCTGGCCGATACTTCCCCGTTTCCGGTATTGGAGGCAGGAAGTGGTTCGGTGAGGTACTCCTGGCCGTAGGCGTCGTGGCGCGCGTACAGCCGCCGGAGCGTGTCAAGCGCGAGCGTCCAGCCGTCGCTGGCCCCGGCAAGGAACTGCGACAGCACGCCGAGCAGCACCGGCTGCGAGTCCAGGTCCGTCTCGATCCAGCCGTACGGCGCCGCTACCCGAGCCGAGCCCCGGCGAGCCAGCGCGTCCGCGACCTCCAGGTCCGGGTTGGCGCCGGGGAAGAGCCGGCGCAGCAGCTTGAGAATGGCACGGTCGCCGAAGATCAGGCTGGTGTTGCTCTGCTCCGCGCCGAGCACGCGGCTCACCAGGCCGGCGCCGGGATCGCCCGGATCGTTGCCGGCCAGCGCCGGCGCGGCCGGCTCGCGCACGAAGCGCACATGCTCGACCAGGCGCTGCTGGAGGATGCCTCGCAGCAGCACGTCGGCGAGCTCCGGATCATGCGTCGCGTCGTAGCAAGCGATGCCATGCTCGCGTCCGATGAGTACCGCGGCGAGCTCGGGTGGCAACTCACGGCGGTACCCGACCAGCACCTGGAACCGGGCCAGCCCGCCGGGGAGCGCAGTCTCGATGATCAGGTGCCGCAGTGCCGGGTCGCCGGCCTTGAGGATGACGTCCGAGACGATACTGAGCCCGGCGAGGCTGGCGCCGCGGCCAGGGAACCAGCGCTGGCGCGGCAGCCACCCGGCCAGCATGTGAAGCAGGCTGACGGTACCGGCCGGGCCGGTGAAGCCGTCGGATCCGAACGCGCCGCCGGGTCCGGTCATGCCCTCACGCGCAGCCACATTGTCGTGCGCGGCCGCGCGGCGAGACCGGGCGGTGCTCTCGAACACGGTCACCTACTGCCCACGACTGCACCTTTTTACTCCGGATCGCGTGCTCCGGATCGCGTGGTCCGGATAGGGCGTCACTCTACGGCGAGAGCGCTGTCGCTGCTCCACTCGGTCCGCCAGAATTGGAGGTGCAAATGAACTCGGCCGTCGCAAGCACGGGAGCATCCGGATGTCCGACACGAGGCCGGCTGATGCGGGGACAGCTGATGCGGGGACAGCTGATGCGGGGACAGCTGAGCCGGGACCGGGCGGGCTGGTAACGATCACC
>Ga0335073_10010664_pt1 | contig 12921 bp, 12 predicted proteins | sample Lox_Sample_22_FD_207093 | JGI IMG/M metagenome (GOLD analysis project Ga0335073, IMG submission 207093) | Soil microbial communities from Loxahatchee National Wildlife Refuge, Florida, United States - Lox_Sample_2.2 | ecosystem: Environmental > Terrestrial > Soil > Wetlands | place: USA...
ACGGTTTCACCGACACCCAACGGATTGCCGATGGCCAGGCACACGTCGCCGACCTGAACTTTATCCGAATCGCCCAGTTCGAGCGTCGGCAGATTGGTGGCCTCGATTTTCAGCACCGCCAGATCGCTCAGCGCGTCGGAGCCGACCAGTTTCGCGGAAAAGGTTTGCCCATTGCTCAGATCGACGCTGATTTTCTGCGCGCCGTCGATCACATGATGATTGGTGAGAATGTAGCCGTCGGAGCGGACCAGCACGCCCGAACCGAGCGCGTGTTCAATCTGCTGCGCGCCTTGCTGCTGGCTGCCGGGATTGCCGAAAAACCAGCGGAAAAAAGGCTCATTCTGAAACGGGAACTGCTGGGGGCTGTGCACGCGAAGCGCGGCATGTACGGTGACCACGGCCGGCGCGACGCGCACCACCAGCGGCGCGTAAGATTGCGGCGCGGCGGAGGAAATGTTGGGCGGCGCACTGGCGTAGGTGACTTCGGGTTGCGACTTCTGGCAGGCGCAAACGATCAGCAGCGGAGCGATCGCGGCCAGGATCTTCGGGGTCGGCATGGCGGAACTCCTCAACCAGTGAGATGCCGTACGTGACGGAAGTGTGTCGGAAACAAAAACGGCGGCCGCGCGTCTTCTCTATGGGGGTGCTTGCGCCGCCGGGGAAGTTGCCGCAAAGTGATCTGTAGATGAAGAAAATGATGGGTGCTTTGCTGGCGATGGCGGCGCTCGCCTGGGGCCAGGATCTGCGCATCGCACCGTCGCCGCCGGCCCAGAACGCGGCGCTCGCTCTGATCATCACCTATCGCTGCCCTCCGCCGCGCCGCGCCGGATTCCGCCAGTACATGACGGAGTTCGGTCTCCCGCGTTTCGAGCGCTGGAAACAGAGCGGCGTGATTCAGAATTACCGCTTCCTGTTCAATTCCTTTGTCGATGTGGATGACTGGGACGCCATGGCGCTGCTGTCTTTCGCCGACGACGCGCAGGTCGCAAAGTGGGCGGAGGTGGAAAAGATAAATCCGGGAGGGTTGGCGCGCGACGCACTGGAAATCGCGTGGCCGTTAAACACCTATTCGGCGGTTTTGATGAACGGAGCCAGCGCCTCGCCGCAAACTTCGTCAAACAGCATATTTTTTGTGGTGCCCTACGACGGGACCGAAGCCGAGTATCGCGATTTCGCCAATTCCTGCCTGGCGCCGCAAGCCAATGCGTGGATGCGCGAAGGAGTGCTCGCCAGCTGCAGCATTTTCCGCAACCGTTATCCCGGCGGCAAGCGATGGCAGGGGCTGATGGTGATCGAATATAAGGATGTGCAGGCGTTTTCGAGGCGGGATGAAGTGGACGCCAAGGTTCGCGCGCAGCTTGAAAACGATCCGGCATGGCGCGCGGCGGCGGAAAAAGCCAGATCGGTCAGCGCCCGCGAACCGGTGATCGCGTCCGCGCTGCGTTGAGCTGCGCATCCCGATGCAGCTTCGCGTTGATTCGGATACCCCCGCCATCACTGGCGGGGCTGTAACGCGCATTGGAGCCCGCCAGTGATGGCGGGGGCTCATCGCGAGCCAACGCAGATTTCACGCGCCACTTCGCACCGCACGTTAGCACATCCCTGCTATTCTTAAGTTACACGTGAATCTTTCGGTTGTTATTCCGATCCACAACGAAGAACCATCCATTCTTCCTCTTTATGACCGCCTCACCGCGGTGATGGAGCGTATTCACAAGCCGTACGAAATCATCTTCGTCGACGACGCCTCCACCGACCGCAGCTTCGACCTGCTGGCCAACCTGGTGGAGACCGATACGCGCCTGAAAGTGATTCGTCTGCGGCGGAATTTCGGACAAACGGCCGCGCTCGCCGCCGGATTCGATGAAGCGCAGGGCAACGTGATCATTTCGCTCGACGGCGATTTGCAGCACGCGCCGGAAGATATTCCCGCGCTGCTCGAAAAAATCGAAGAGGGCTACGACATCGCCAGCGGCTGGCGGAAAAACCGGCTGGATAACGCGATCACCCGCAAAATTCCTTCGCGAATCGCCAACTGGCTGATGAAAAAGGCCTCAAATGTCGACCTGCGCGATTTCGGCACCACCTTCAAAGCCTATCGCGCCGAAGTGCTCAAGGACGTCAATCTCTATGGCGAATTGCACCGCTTCATTCCGGCGCTGGCCGCTTTTTACGGCGCGCGCGTGGCCGAAGTACCGATTCGCAATCTGCCGCGATCCTCGGGCGGATCGCATTACGGGCTGGGCCGGACGTTCCGCGTGATGTTCGACATTTTCACCATCTGGTTTCTACTCAAATATTTCACGCGTCCGATGCATTTTTTCGGCAAATGGGGATTGGCGTCGACCGGAGTCGGCGGCTGTATTCTGGCCTTTCTAGCCGGCGAAAAAATGTGGACCGGGCGGGATATTATTCAGGATCACGGTCCGCTGATGGTGCTGGGCGCGCTGGCGCTGGTCACAGGAGTCGTTTTGTTCTGCACCGGTCTGCTCGGCGAAGTGCTGACGCGAACGTATTTCGAAAGCCAGGGCCGGCGGATTTACGCGGTCCGTGAAATTCGTACCCGCCGCGAGCCGCAGGTGGCCGACGGCGCGCACGGCGCACGGTGATGACCCGCCAACAAACCCCGCCAGTCATGCCGGGGGCTATGGAGGAGTCGGCAATGGCCGAAAGAGTGCGGTCCACAACGCCAATCCGGGCCGTCATCTTCGATTACGGCGGCGTCATCTGCCTTCATCCCTCCGCGGAACAGATCGCCGAAGCGGCCCGGGTGTGCGACGTTTCTTCGGAAGACTTCGTGCGCGCGTTGTGGAAGAATCGCCTGCGCTACGACGCCGGCCAGCATCCGCAAGAATACTGGCGTGAAACCGCGGCGCTGATGGACCGGGCCTTCGACGACGCGATGATCGAGGAAATGATCCGCCGCGAAATCGATTTCTGGATCCGCTGCGACGATCGGGTGCTGGCCTGGATCGATCAGTTGCGCTCGGACGGCGTGCGCACCGCGATTCTTTCGAATCTCCCGATCCCGCTTGGGCGCCGTCTGCGCGGCAACGGCTTATTAAAACATTTCGATCACGTCACGTTTTCTTGCGAGTTAGGCTGCACCAAGCCCGACCGGCGGATTTACGAACACGCGATCGCCGGTCTCGACGTTGCGCCGCAACAGGCGCTGTTTATCGACGATCGTCCGGAAAACGTGAAAGGCGCGCGCGAAACCGGGCTGCATGCCGAGCTGTACACCACCTGGGGCGAATTTACACCGATTCCGGCCCGCTATGATCTGCCGCTTCTGACCGCTGACTCCTGACTTCTGACTCCTTTTCCGCGCGCCGCCAGTATTCTTCAAACAGCGCCCGCATGGCCTCCGCCATTCCTTCGTGCTCGAACACCACCGAGGTCCACGCCGGTTTGGTGATCACCGGATCGAGCAGCGCCAGCAAGCCTTCCCGCTCGTCGAGCAGCGCCATTTTCATCGGCACCCGTTCGATCTGCCGCACCTCCACGCCCGCCGCGCGATAGGCGGCAAGAAAGGTTTCATGCGCCAGGTCCAGCGTGCCGCGTTCCACGAGAACGCGGCATTTCACGCCGCGCCGGCAGGCTTCAATCACCAGCTCCGCTTCGAGCGGATCCACGGCGTAGGGCGGGCGCGAAAATTCCAGATACTCCCGTTGCGCCGCGGCCAGCATCCGCCGGAACTGCAACGCGACCTGTCCCGGATCGTTCACAATGCGCAGATAATCGAGCGTTCCACGGCCGCCTTGACCCTCCGCATACGCCGCCATCAGATCGTCCACCAGGCCGCCGGCGGCGCGCGATTGATCGGCGAGCTCCTGCTGAAGCGTTTGCGCGCGGCGCGCCAGGTAGCTGGGAATGGCCTGGTCCGGCGGAACCGCCGAGAACAGTTTTGTTTTTTCCTGAATCATCTGGGCGAAGCCCTTTTCCACCAGGCTGTCCAGCACTTCGTAAATTTTCTGCCGCGGGACGTGCGCGCGGGCGGCCAGCTCCAGCGCCTTGAATCGCGCATGTCCCACCAGAACCAGATACGATCGCGCTTCGTAGGCGTTCAGCCCCATGGCTTGCAGGCTCTGCCAGAAACGCCGGAAATCGACCTCGGAAAGTTCCCTCATGTGTTCGCGAATGGATCGAGCATAGCAAATTGCTACAATCGCGATAGGAAGCAGTAATGAAACATCCCTCCGTTCTCCCGGAAACGCTTGGAGCGCTGCGCGGATTTAAGAATTACCAATCCACGCTGGCGCACCGGACCGTGAAAGACGAGCTTCGCCAGAACCTGATCTGCAAGCTGGAGCGCAAGGAAACGTTATTCCCGGGCATTGTCGGCTACGAGGATACCGTGGTGCCGCAGATGGTCAACGCGATTCTGTCGCGCCACAACTTTATTCTGCTGGGGCTGCGCGGGCAGGCGAAAACGAAGCTGATCCGCATGCTGGTGAGCCTGCTCGACGAGAATCTCCCCTACGTCGCGGGTTGCGAGATCCGCGATAACCCGTTCTCGCCGATCTGCCGCGCCTGCCGCGACGTGATCGAAATGAAGGGCGACGACGCGCCCATCGCGTGGCTGCCGCGGGAGCAGCGTTACGTCGAAAAACTGGCCACGCCCGACGTGACCATCGCCGATATGATCGGCGACATCGATCCCATCAAGGCCGCTCGCCAGGGCCAGAATATTTCCGACGAGTTGACGGTTCACTACGGGCTGCTGCCGCGCGCCAATCGCGGCATTTTCGCGGTCAACGAATTGCCCGATCTGGCCGGAAAAATTCAAGTCGGATTGTTCAACATCATGCAGGAAGGCGACGTGCAGATTAAAGGTTATCCGGTGCGTCTGCCGCTCGATCTGCTGCTGGTGTTCACCGCCAATCCGGAGGATTACACCGCGCGCGGAAAAATCATCACGCCGCTGAAGGACCGCATCGGCAGCGAAATTCGCACGCATTATCCGGCCACGCTGGAGCACGGCCTGGCGATCACGGAACAGGAATCGTGGACGCAGCGCCAGTCGCCGATCGAGCTGCGCGTGCCGGATTACATTCGCGAAACCGTCGAACAGCTCGCGTTCGCCGCGCGTGAAGATAAAAAGGTTGACAAGCGCAGCGGCGTCAGCCAGCGTTTGCCGATTTCGGTGCTCGAAAACGTGGCGTCGAATGCAGAGCGGCGCGCGTTGCTGGCCAGCGAATCGGTCGCGGTGCCGCGCGTTCTGGATATTTACGCCGCGCTGCCGTCGATCACCGGCAAACTTGAGCTGGAATACGAAGGCGAGCTGAAAGGCGGCGACCAGGTGGCGCGCGAGCTGATTCGCCTGGCCGTCGGCAAAGTTTTCACGCGCTATTTCGACGGAGAAAACCTGTCGCAGGTGGTTCAATGGTTCGAACTCGGCGGATCGTTGAAGCTCGAGGAAAACGTAAAATCGCACGCCATGGTGAAAGAGCTCGGCCGCATTCAGGGGCTGATGGAGAAAACCGGCGTGCTGGGACTCGGCGCGAGCGAGCCGGATGCGGTTCGCGCAGCCGCGGCCGAGTTTATTCTGGAAGGTTTGTACGCGCATCGCCGCATCAGCCGCAATGAAGAAGCCGGGTTCATGGCCGAGCCGCGCCGCCGCGAGCCTCCGCCCGAGGACAAAGGAAAGAAAAGGCAGTACCAGTGAAATCGGTTCGCTATTCGCGATATACCGGAGAAGATTTCGGCTTAAGCGCCGAGGATTTGCTGAAAGCGCTTGCCGATTTTTTCCTGGAAAGCGGCTTTCAAAATCCGTACATGCAGTTCAGCGAATTAAACCAGCACTCGCTGGAGGATTTGAAGCGGGCGATTGAACAAGCCCTGGAACGCGGGGAAATGTTCGATCCGGAGCGTGCCGAGCAGATCCGGCAGGCGCTGGAGCAGATGAACGAAGAGCAGCTTGATCAGTTATTGAATCGCCTGGTGCAGAAACTGGTGGACGAAGGATACATCAATACCGAGCCGCAGTCCGGCAGCGCGGGCAAAAATGAAGCGAAAGTCGAAGTAAAAGTTACAGATAAAAGCATCGATTTTCTTGGATTTAAGACTTTAAAGGACCTGCTCGGGTCGCTGGGCCATGCTAGTTTCGGGGCGCACGATACGCGCGACCTGGCGACCGGAGTCGAATCCTCCGGCGCGGCGAAGATCTACGAATTCGGCGACACGCTGAACCTGGATATTCCGCAGACGCTTTTTTCCGCCCTGCGCCGTGAAGGTGTGAAGCTGCCGCTGAATCTCGAATACGAAGACCTGCACGTCCATCAATCCGAGTATCAAAGCTCCTGCGCGACGGTGCTGATGCTCGATTGCAGCCACAGCATGATTCTGTACGGCGAGGATCGCTTCACGCCGGCGAAAAAAGTGGCACTGGCGCTGGCTCATTTAATTCGCACGCAATATCCGGGCGATTCGCTGCGCTGCGTGCTGTTTCACGACACCGCCGAAGAGTTGCGCATTGAAGAACTGGCGCGCGTGCAGGTGGGCCCGTATTACACCAACACGCGCGACGGCCTGATTCTGGCGCAGCGCCTTCTTTCCCAGGAAAAGAAGGACATGAAGCAGATCATCATGATCACCGACGGCAAGCCGAGTGCACTGACTCTTGACGACGGCCGCATCTACCGCAACGCCTTCGGATTAGACCCGCTGGTGATCAGCCGCACGCTTGAAGAAGTGAGCCGGTGCAAGCGGCAGGGCATTTTGATCAACACATTTATGCTCGCGAGCGATTATGGCCTGGTGAATTTCATCCAAAAAGTCACCGAATTATGCCGCGGCAAGGCATATTTCACGACGCCGTACACGCTGGGGCAGTATTTATTGATGGATTATATGAATCGGAAGACGCGGACGATTCATTAACGAATTCGGATTCTTCTCCTGTGCGCCCCGCTCCTTCTCGGCGGCTGGGGAATCGTCGGTCAATTCGACCAGAACTAGGGGACGAGGCTCAGCAAGGTATATGCAACTGCGAATAACGACGGGCGCTCGGCAAAGAGGGCTGGGCGTGTTTCGGAGTTAACGTGTCACCCACATTTCGTTAAAAAGCCAGAAGGCGAAGGTCGGGGAAGTCTCGCTTGTAGAAGTTGCCGGAGTCTAGCGTGAGTAATCGATCTGCCTGGGTTAGGGCGTGCGCCGCCACGATGAAATCGGCGAGCAACCTCTTCGGCAATCCTCCGCGGGAAGCACGACGCCTTTTCGCATATCGGGAGAAGCGGTTTGCGACTTCACGCCAAGTCCGTTCGCTAACGACAAAATCCGTCTCGATGCCTGTTTCGCCGAGAAACCGTTCGAGGAACGCGGCCGTGGCTCTCGGATGCGCGGAAATTTCGGCGTAGACGATTGGTGAGATTACAAGCGAACCCTCGTCGCGAGCGCGTAGAAGCGCTGTTCTCACGGCATCCGCACGCGGCTCGTCGGTCCAGATCGCGGAGATGATGTTGGTATCGATAGCCGTCCTCATTCGGGATCGCGGATGTCCCGCAGCCAGGCATTGATCTCCCGCCGGTTCTTAAAAACCCCTCTGAGGGCTCCCTGGTATTTCTTAAATGGGTCTGTCTTGGCCGGCGCGCGCCGAATCACCGTGCGCTGCTCCTCTGCAATGAATTCGACTTCATCGCCAGCATGGACACCCAACCGCCGCCGAATCTCTTGCGGAATGGTGATCTGCCCCTTGCTGGTAACCCGGCTTTTGTACTTCCTTACCATGAAGTAAGGATAACATTCCTTACCCAATCCGGTATTTCTCCAGCAACCTCCGCGCGATAATCAACTTCTGCAACTCATTCGTCCCCCCGCCGATTACCACCAGCGGAGCGTCCCGATAAAATCTTTCTACCGGAAAATCCTTCGAATAGCCGTTGCCGCCTAAAATCCGCATCGCTTCGAAGGAAACTTCCGCCGCTGTTTCCGTGGCGAACAGTTTCGCCATCCCCGCTTCCAGATCGCAGCGCTCGCCGCGATCCTTTTTCTCCGCGGCCGATTCGATCAGCAAGCGCGACGCTTCGATTCTTGTCGCCATTTCCGCCAATTTCGCCTGAATTAACTGATGCTGCGCGATCGGTTTGCCGAACGTTACCCGCTGCTGTGCATAGCGGATCGCTTCTTCGAACGCCGCCTGCGCCACGCCCAAGCCGCGCGCCGCGACGTTCAACCGCTCGGCTTCAAGTCCGGTCATCGCCTGTGAAAATCCTTCGCCTTCCGCGCCGCCGATCAGGTTTTCCGCGGGAACGGGGAAATTTTCGAAATGCAACTCGCAGGTTTCCACCGTTTTATATCCGAGTTTGTCGATATCCCGGCTTACCACCAGGCCCGGCGCGCCTTTTTCAATCACGAACGCGCTCATGCCGCGATGGGCCGGCTTTGCCGACGCGTCGGTCTTGGTGAGCAGCAAAAACGTGTTCCCGTAGCGCGCATTCGTGATCCACATTTTCGATCCGTTCACGCGATAAACAGAGCCGTCGCGCGTCGCCGTGGTTGAGATGTTTTGCAGGTCGGTTCCCGCGTTCGCCTCCGACAAACAAATGCCGCCGCGCCGCTCGCCGCTCGCCAAACCAGGAAGAAAACGGCTTTTCTGATCCGCGGTTCCGAATCGCACCAGCACGTCGCACAAAACGCCATGCGTGCCGATAATTCCGGCGAGTCCCAGCCAGCCGCGCGACAATTCCGTAAAAATCCGCGCGAAGGTCACGTAATCGACTTCGCTGCCGCCGAATTGTTCGGGCACATTCAGACCGAACAGGCCCATGCGCGCCATCTGATCGGAGAGCGCGTGCGGATATTCGCCGCGATGCTCCATTTCGCTCGCCACCGGAATCACTTCGCGGTCGACAAACTCGCGGACGGTGCGCAGAATCAGGCGCTGCTCTTCGGAGACGTCAGACATTCTTCGATTTTACGGCGGTGCCCCGGCGTCGTGAGTCGTCAATCGGAGGCCGAGCGCTGATTGGCGGTGAAGGTTCTATGGCGGTGCTCCAGACACTACACCCGAAAATAATCGGGACGCCATTCGCGAATGGACTGTTTGATCGTTTTGTTATCCAGATTTCCGCCCAGCGTTTTTTCGACCAAGGCCGGCAACTCCGCGTCGGAGGCGAAGCGCAGCGCGATTAACTGCGACTCGCTCAACTCCGGAATGCGCGATTTGAGCGGCTCGGATAGTAACTTTTCCAGGCGCAGGCGTTCTTCCAGGCGAATCACGCGATCCTGAACTTTCAACGCGTACAACCGGATCTTGAACAAGGCGACGATGGCCCAAATCACCACCACGACGTGCGCGGCGGTCATCCAGCCGGGATCGCGAATCAGCTCATAAATGGCGCCGATCAGCATCAGCAGCGCGACCGGAGCGAGGAACAAGTGATACAGCGGATCGAGTCTCGCGTGATTTTGCAGCGTCTGCGGTTTCTTTTCGGCCACGGGTCCTCCTTCCGCGCGAAGGCGGGAAACAATCGTAACATGATTAGACATGAAAATGTTTTCGTTTTTGCTGGTCGCGCTGATGGCTTCGGCCGCTCCGTTTCCCGCCGCCGTTGAAGGCGACTACACGATTCACAATTTCAAGTTTCACGACGGCGAAACGCTGGCCGATTTGCGGCTGCATTACTACACCGTCGGCAACCCGTCGGCGACCAACGCGGTGCTGATCATGCACGGCACCGGCGGATCGGGGCACGGTTTTCTGTCGCAACAATTCGGAGGCGAATTGTTCGGGGAGGGCCAGCCGCTGGACGCGTCGAAATTTTTCATCATTATGCCCGACGCCATCGGGCATGGCGGATCGTCCAAGCCGAGCGACAGAATGCGCGCGCATTTCCCGAAATACTGTTACCACGACATGATTCACGCCGATTACCAACTGCTGACCGAACATCTGGGCGTGAAGCACCTGCGGCTGGTGATGGGCACCAGCATGGGCGCGATGCACACCTGGCTGTGGGGCGAGATGTATCCCGATTTCATGGACTCGTTGATGCCGCTGGCGAGCGCGCCGATTCAAATCGCCGGCCGCAATCGCCTGCTGCGCGACATGATCATGGACGCGATCACGTCCGATCCGGAATATAATAACGGCAATTACGACCATCCCATTCACGGCCTGCGCGCCGCGCAATACGGGCTGACGATGATGACCTCGAGTCCGCTGCAAATGCAGAAGTTGTATCCGACGCGCGATGCGGCCGACTCGGAGTTTCAAAAATTGATGGATGCGGCCATGAAAAAAGACGCCAACGATATGCTGTATCAGTTCGCGTCTTCAAGCGACTACAATCCGGAGCCGGATCTTGAAAAAATCAAAGCACGGCTGATCGCGGTGAATTCCGCCGACGATGTGGTGAACCCGCCGGAGCTGGGCATTCTGGAGCGCTGCATCAAGCGCGTGAAGCACGGCCGCTATGTTCTCATCCCGACCAGCGATCAGACGCGCGGCCACGGCACGCACTCGGTGGCGAAGCTGTGGAAGCAGTACGTGCTGGAGCTGCTGTCGGAATAATGAAGATCCCGGCAGAGCTCTGCCGCGATTTTGCGCGGTCGTCGAAAATCGAGTGGCTGGAGACGAACGGCACCGGTGCGTTTGCCATGGGAACGGTGGCGGGCTTGAATACCAGGCGTTATCACGCGCTGTTGCTTGCCTCGTTGCGGCCGCCGGTGCAGCGATACGTTCTGCTTTCGCGGGTCGAAGAAGAAGCCGACGGGTGCGCGCTGGGTGCGTGCCAATATCCCGGCGTGGTGACGCCGCGCGGGTTTGAATTTCTTGAAGAATTCGAAAGTGAACCCTGCGCGACGTGGCGATTTCGCATCGGCGCCGCGCGCCTCGAAAAACAGGTTTACCTGATCGACGGGCGGCAAGCGGTGGTGGTGCGGTATCGCGCGGATCGTGCGATGAAGCTCCGCGTGCGCCCGTTTTTTGCTTATCGCGATTATCACTCGGTCGGACGCAGGCGCGACGATCTGTTCGGCGGCTTGCCGCGCATGGAATTTCATCACAACGGCAGATTTATTGAGCAGCCGGACTGGTATTACAACGTCGAGTACCTGGTGGAGCTGGAGCGTGGGCTCGATTTTCGCGAAGATCTGTTCACACCCGGCGTCATCGAAATGGAATTGCAGCCCGGCGAATGGTCGCCGATCGTGGCTGCGATCGAGCCGGCCGCGTACGCGGAGCCTTCCCAGCGCGATGATCCGTTCCTGGTGCGCCGCGCCGATGGTTCGCCGACGATTGTCGCGGGGTATCCGTGGTTCACCGATTGGGGCCGCGACACCATGATCAGTTTGCCCGGACTGCTGATCGCCGGCGGCAAGCGCGACAGCGCGCGGCAAATCATCGAGGGATTTTTGGCGCATCGCCATCGCGGCGTGATCCCCAACCGGTTTCCCGATTCGGGCGAAACGCCGGAATACAACACCGCGGATGCGACATTGTGGATGTTTCGCGCCGTGCGCGCGCTTTCCGATGCCGGCGGCGACGTGGAATTTTTCCGGGCGCCGGCGCGGGAAATTGTCGAATGCCTGCTGGCCGATTCGGCCGATCCCGCGGATCTTCTGCTGCGTGCCCCGCCGGGGCACACCTGGATGGACGCGCGAGTTGCCGATCGGGCGGTGACGCCTCGCGCCGGCAAGCCTGTCGAGATTAATGCGCTGTGGTATGAAGCGCTGCTCTTCGCCGGATTCGACGCCGAAGCGGATCGGGTGCGGGAAAATTTCGCCGGCAAATTCTGGAATCAGAAACGCGGTTGTCTTTATGACCTGATCGACGGCGAGGGCGCGGAGCAGATTCGTCCGAACCAGATTTTTGCGGTGCGAATGCTGGATCGGGAGCGGGCGCGATCGGTGGTGCGGGTGGTGGAACGCGAATTGCTGGCGCCGCAGGGTCTGCGGACACTGGCACGTGACGATCCGCAGTACATCGGCCGGTACGAAGGTGGTCCGGCGCAGCGCGACAGCGCGTATCACCAGGGAACGGTGTGGCCGTGGCTGATCGGCGGGTTTATCGACGCGTATCTGTTGGCGTTCGGAAAAAGTGAGGAGACCCTCACATATTGCCGGGAGCTGGTGCAGACCGTTGAAGCTTCGGGCGCGGGATGCCTTGGGTCCATCGCGGAAATTTTCGATGGCGACGAGCCTCGTTTCCCGCGCGGCTGTCCGGCACAGGCCTGGAGCGTCGCCGAAGTTGCCCGGGTGAAGGCGCTGCTCGGGCTTTAGCCGGCTACTCGATTCGATTTGCGGAGCTGAAGCTCCGCGCGGGATCAATCCCACCCTCCAACTCCAGATCTTGGATCGCCTGCGCCGCGGACTCAACAGCCGTGACGTTACTTCGCGGGCGGGGAGATGCCGCGAAAAGCCAGCCAGTCGGCCAGGCGAGCGGGCCAGCTTTCGACCGGCGCGCCCGGCCTCTTGGTCGGGCGCAGCGCGTAGCCGTGATCGCCGTAGCCGTAGATGTGCATCTCGGCCGGGATTTGATGAGCTTCCAATTCCAGATAGAACTGCACGGTGGCGACGACATGGGCGCGATCGGTGGTGGTGCACACTAGAAAGGCCGGAGGCGCGTCATCGGGAACTGGAAAGAGCCGGTTGTCCTGAATTGGGAGCAACGCCGGCTGCACGGCCGCAGCGCCATTCAAGGGCCGCGGCGGCACTGATCCGGGGCGATAGAACGGGTAAATGAGCGCAGTGAAATCCGGGCGCGAGCTGGCGCGTTCAACCGGATCGGCGGCCTGGGGATCTCCGGCGTCGAACTTCGTTTCGATCATTCCGGCCACTTCGCCGCCCGCGGAGAAGCCGATGAAGCCGATGCGATGCGGGTCCAGGTTCCATTCGCTGGCGCGGCTGCGCACCAGGCGCACCGAACGCGCCGCGTCGGCGTAAACTTCCTTGGGCAGTGTGTATCGGGAACCCGGCGCG
>Ga0335073_10010665_pt1 | contig 12921 bp, 11 predicted proteins | sample Lox_Sample_22_FD_207093 | JGI IMG/M metagenome (GOLD analysis project Ga0335073, IMG submission 207093) | Soil microbial communities from Loxahatchee National Wildlife Refuge, Florida, United States - Lox_Sample_2.2 | ecosystem: Environmental > Terrestrial > Soil > Wetlands | place: USA...
GAACCGGTCGACCTGCCCGTCAACAAGCGGCATCTCGAGATGGTCTATGCCCATCTCAAATATTCGGACAAGCCGTTCATGGGCTCGGTCACCAAGCCCGAGCGGGCCGAGGACAGCGTGCGCATCTGCGAGCTTCTTTTCGGCGAGGACTTTGTCCGCGACAACACGGTGCTGACCAGCCTCATCAACGCCAATTCGCCGCTCGTCTGGGATTCGAGCATGCTCGGCGCCGCGGAAGCCTACGCCCGGGCCAATCAGGCCTGCATCATCACTCCCTTCATTCTGTCCGGCGCGATGAGCCCGGTGACGGTCGCCGGCACCCTCACCCAGGTGCTGGCCGAAGTCATGGCGGGAACCGCGTTCTGCCAGCTCACCCGTCCCGGCGCGCCGGTCGTATTCGGAACCTTCGTCTCGACGCTCTCCATGCAGTCCGGCGCGCCGACCTTCGGCACGCCCGAGGCGTCGCTCGCGATCTTCGGCGCGGGTCAGCTCGCGCGGCGGATGAACATGCCGTTCCGCACCGGCGGCTCGCTCTGCGCCTCCAAGATCCCCGACGCACAAGCCGCCTACGAGAGCGCCCAGACGCTCGTGCCGACGGTGCTGGCGGGCGCGAATTTCGTGCTCCACGCCGCCGGCTGGCTCGAGGGCGGGCTCGCCGCGTCCTACGAGAAATTCGTGATGGACTTCGACCAGCTCGGCGCGATGCATGTGCTCGCCAAGGGCGTCGACTTCAGCGACAACGGCCAGGCGATGGAGGCCTTCCACCAGGTCGAGCCGGGCGGCCATTTTCTCGGCTGCGCGCATACGCAAGCCAATTTCGAGACCGCGTTCTATCGCTCGAACATCGCCGACAACAATTCGGTCGAGCAGTGGCGCGAGGAAGGCTCGAAGGACGCCGCGACCCGCGCCAACGGCTTATGGAAGTCGATGCTGGCCGAATACGAGCCGCCGCCGCTGGACCCGGCAAAGGACGAAGCGATCCGCGCCTTCATCGATGAGCGCAAGGCGTCGATGCCGGACATGAACTACTGATGTTTGGATCGGCGCATGGACCCGCTTTCCTATTGCGCCGGATATCCCTTCCACAGCCATTCGAGCGCCGCGGGCAGCGTTTGGGCCACGGTCGCCCTGTCGACATGCTGGGCATTGCGGGCGAAGAGGAACTGGTAGTGATAGCCCTTGTCGGCGAGGACTTTCGCCAGGCGCTCGTCCGCCAGCACCCAGTCGTGCATGCCGTCGGCCATCGGCGTGACAAAGTAGAACAGGTCGCGGTCCCCGGTCTCGAACCAGATGCGGATGGGCTTCGCCGGGCTCATCGCAATGAGGGGCGATCCGAGGCGCCCATCGGTCTTAGAAACGTCGGCGCCCTCGACGCTGAGAGCAGCGACCCGCGGTCCGGCCCACGGGCTATGATATTCCCAGGCGCCGCCGGGCAGCGCGGGATTGTGCGGCCATTGCTGGTTCACCACCGTCGGCGAATAGGCAAGCACCCGGTGGTAGAGCTCGGGGTGGAACCAGGCCATCGTGAGGGCCGCGGCGCCGCTCGAGCTGATCCCCATCGTCGCGCGGCCGTCCGGATTCCGGGTAAGTTTCACATTCGCATGGGCTTCGGCCAGGGGCAGCACTTCATTCTCGACGAACTCCGCGTAAGCCCCCGAGACCGTATCGTACTCGAGCCCCCTTTCGCTCCCTTGCGCATCCTGGCCGCCCGCGCCGATGCTGACTGCGACCATCGGCGGCAGGCGCCGCTCATGGATGAGATTGTCGAGAATGGTGAAGAATTGCCTTTCGTTGGGGTAGCCCCTGTCGCCAAGAACAATGAACGGAGCTTCGGTTCCCGCCACATAACCGGGCGGAACATAAACGTCGACCGCGCGGGTCCAGATCCCGGCGTGAGCGGTTGGAACCACAAGATTCGACTTGTCTCCAGGCGCCGTCTCGGCGGCGAAGATCGACGCATCGAGACAGCCGTCCGGGTCATCGCGGATCATGCCGGGATTGAAGATTGTGCTGTCGTTGGACGACATGGTGAAGGAGTAAACCTTACCGGCCGGGACGCCGTCTTGAGCGGCAAGTTCCGGGGCAGGGGGATGCGTCGGCCCAATGATAAAGTTTCCTTCGGCCCCATCCGGGGGAAGCGTCCCGTCGGGCAGCTCCGCCGCCGGCGGATAAAGGGGATTCTTAGGGTCGCGGGTCGGGGGCGCGGTTTTGAGGTCGAGGCCGGACATGTTGATGTAGAACGGCGCCGATGGATCGGTCGTATTCGCGCCCGGCGGAATGCCGCCGTTTCCCCTTGGGCAGCCGGCATGCGCCGCGCCCGCGATCATGATGCACGACAACGCCAGCGTCCGAAGCCTGTTCACGATTGGCGCTGCTCCCTGGGCTGGGAGGGTATGATCGCGCGCGAGGCCGTCAATCGCGCCGGTCCCGGAAAGTTCGCAGCCAAACGAGGATCTGAATGAGAACGCAGGCGCGGGCGGTGGTGATCGGCGGGGGCGTGGTCGGCGTGTCGACGCTCTATCATCTGGCCAAGAAAGGCTGGACCGACAGCGTGCTCGTTGAGCGCAGGGAGCTGACTTCCGGCTCGACCTGGCACGCGGCGGGCCTGCTGCCCCTGTTCAACCTCAGCTATTCGGTCGGTCAGATCCATAAATATTCCGTCGCCCTCTATCAGACGCTCGAGAAGGAGACCGGCCTCGACGTCGGCTTCCGCCAAGTCTCCAACATCCGCCTCGCCCGCACCCGCGACCGGATGGATGAATATCACTATTACGCCGGCGTCGCCGCGACCATCGGCGTCGAGGTCAGGTTCCTCACGCCGCAGGAGGTCAAGCAAATCTGGCCGCTCTGCGACGTCGAGGGAATCGTCGGCGCGATCCAGCATCCCGAGGACGGCTATATCCAGCCCGCCGATCTCACCCAGGCGCTGGCGCGCAGCGCGCGCGACCGCGGCGCCGAGATCAACAGACAGACGACCGTGATCGCGATCGAGCGGCGCGCGAGCGGCGAATGGAAGGTTGAGACCGACAAGGGCGACGTTGTCTGCGAGCACATCGTCTCGGCGACCGGCAATTTCGCGCGGCGCACCGGCGCCATGGTCGGCATCAGCGTGCCGGTGATCCCTGTCCAGCACCAATATATCGTCACCGAAGCCCATCCTGAGATTGTCGCGCGCAAGGCCAAGGGCCTGCCGGAGATGGGGGTCTTACGCGAGTCGGATTCGTCCTGGTACATGCGCGAGGAGGCGGGCGGGCTCCTGCTTGGGCCTTACGAAAAGGGCGCGCCGGCCTGCTATGTCGACGGGCCGTCGGCGGATAGCGAATACGAGCTCTTTCCCGAAGACCTCGACCGCCTCGCGCCGCACATCGAGACCGCGATCGCGCGCGTTCCCGCCTTCGGCGAGGTCGGGGTCAAGAAGGTCTACAATGGCGCGATCGCCTATACGCCGGACGGCTCGCCGATCGTCGGCCCGGCGCCGGGCTTGAAGAACTTCTGGCTCAACGAGGGCCATTCGTTCGGCGTCACCGCGGCCGGCGGCGCCGGCTGGCAGCTCGCCGAATGGATCGTCGAGGGCGAGCCAACGATCGACATGCTGGGCGTCGATCCGCGCCGGTTTGGCCCTTACGCCGAGACCGGCTATCTCATCGAGAAGAACGAGGAGGCCTACGCCAAGGTCTTCACCGTGCATTATCCCGATGAAGAGCGGGTCGCCGCGCGGCCGTTGCGCCAGACGCCCTGCTATTCGCGGATGAGGGATCTCGGCGCCGTCTTCGGCTCGATCTACGGCTGGGAGCGGCCGAACTGGTTCGCGCCTGAGGGCTACGGTTTAACCGAGGCCGACCTCGCCAGGCCCGACGTGCTTCTGAACGAGAACCATCCCGCCGTCGCACAGGGGCAGAAGCCGCGCGAGAAGTGGAGCTTCCGCCGCTCGAACTATTTCAAGTTCGTCGGCGACGAATGCCGCAATGTGCACGAGAACGTCGGCCTGCAGGACATGTCGGCTTTCGCCAAGCTCGAGGTTTCCGGCCCCGGCGCCGAGGGCTGGCTCAATTCCATATTCACCAACCGGGTCCCCAAGGCGGTCGGCCGCGTCACGCTAACCTACCTGCTCACCGCGCGCGGCGGCGTGCGCGCCGAGTTCACGCTGACCCGGATCGGGCCGGAGCGGTTCTATCTCGTCTCCGCGGGCGCGCTTGAAGCCCACGATTTCGATTCGCTTGAGAAGCTGCTTCCCGCCGACATGCGGGTGCGCCTCGATCGGGTGACGACCCAGCGCGGCGTCCTCGTGCTCGCCGGCCCAAGGTCGCGCGAGGTTCTGGCGAAGGTCGCCTCGATCGACGTCTCGAACGAAGCGTTCCCGTGGCTCACGGCCAAGCGTCTGTCGATCGGCCCGGCCGGCCTCATCGCCATGCGGGTCAATTTCGTCGGCGAGCTCGGCTACGAACTGCATCATCCGATCGAGATGCAGAACGCGATCTTCGATGCCCTGATGATCGCCGGCGCGCCTTATGGCATCAGGCCGTTCGGCATCCGGGCGATGGATTCGCTCAGGCTGGAGAAGTCCTACAAGCTCGTCGGACGGGAGCTCTCGATCGAATACGCGGCGCTTGAATCCGGCCTCGACCGGTTCGTCGATTTCGACAAAGGCGCGTTCCTCGGCCGCGACGCGCTCGTCACCTGGGTCGGCAAGGGTTTCGAGAACAAGCTGGTCACGCTCGAGGTCCAAGGCGGGAGCGACGCCGACGCTCGCGGCTCCGAGCCGGTCAGCAAAAACGGAGCGCCGATCGGCCGCACCACCTCAGGCGGCTATGGCTGGCGGACCGGCAAATCGCTGGCGCTGGCGATGGTGAGACCCGAGTTCTCCAACATCGGCAGCGAGGTCGATCTGCGCATTCTCGGCGAGACCCGCCGCGCGGTCGTCATAGGCGACAGCCCCTACGATCCTGAGAACAAGGCGCTGAGGGCGTGAGCGACCCCGATCGGATTTTCGCGCCAACCCTCGCTGGTCCCGAACCGCGTTTCTTGGTCGTCGGAAAGATGGCAGGTCGAATCTGGACAGCGGTCTTCACATGGCGCGGCGATCGTGTTCGGATCATATCGGTTCGCCGCGCGCGCAAAGACGAGGCTGAGCGGTATGAAGAGGATTAGCGCGAAGGCGTTTGACGCCAAGTTCGACGCCGGCGAGGACATTTCCGGATTTGTCGACTGGTCCAGGTCCCGCCGTCCTGGCCGCGAGGTTCGCCGTGTCAACGTGGATTTCCCTGGCTGGGTCGTTGAGGCGCTCGACCGTGAAGCTCAGCATCTCGGTGTGACCCGTCAGGCTCTGGTCAAGATGTGCATCGCGGAGCGGCTCGAAAGCGCGGGATAGGACGTCAGCTTGTTCTCGAGAATCGCCGTGCTCGGCCTCGGCAAGGTTGGCCGTCTTGCCGCCGAGCTCCTGGCTGACGCCGGGTTCGACGTCATCGGCTTTGATGCGCGCCCGATCGCCGACGCGCCGTTTCCCGTTCATGTCCTCGACCTGCGCGACGCCGCAGCGGCGCGCGCGGCGCTTGCCGGCCGGGAGGCCGTTCTCTCCTGTCTGCCCTATGCCTTCAACAAGGACGTGGCGTCGGCGGCTCACGCCCTTGGGCTCCACTATTTCGATCTCACCGAGGATGTGGGGACGACCAGGCGCATCCGCGCGCTCGCCAGCTCCGCGCAAGGGATCATGGCCCCGCAATGCGGGCTTGCGCCCGGCTTCGTCGGCATCGTCGGCGCGCATCTGGCCGAGAGGTTCGACCGCGTGCGTTCGATCCGGCTCAGGGTCGGCGCGCTGCCGCAGCATCCGAGCGGCCTCCTCGGCTACGCCTTCAACTGGTCGCCCGAGGGCGTCGTCAACGAATATCTCAACGATTGCGAAGTCATCGAAGAGGGGGTGCTCAAGACGATTTCGGCCATGGAATGGCTGGAGACGATTTATGTCGGCGGGGTCCGGCTCGAGGCTTTCACCACCTCGGGCGGTTTGGGGACGATGTGCGAAACCTTCGCCGGCCGGGTCGAGAACCTCGACTACAAGAGCCTGCGCTATCCGGGCCACGCTTCGCTGATGAATTTCTTCTTCCACGAGCTTCTGATGCGCGAGGACCGAGCGGCCGCCGGGAAGATCCTCACCCACGCCAAGCCTCCGGTCGACGACGACGTGGTCTATGTCCATGTCGCCGCCGAGGGCTGGAAGGACGGACTCCTCGGCCGCCGGGAGTTCGTGCGCGCCTACTATCCGATCGAGATCAGGGGCAGGGCGCGGACCGCGATCGCCTGGATCACCGCCGCTTCGGTCTGCGCGGTCATCGAAATGGCGCGTTCCGGCGCGCTTCCCGACAAGGGCTTCGTGAGGCAGGAGACAATCCCGCTCGAACGCTTCCTCGAGACGGGCGCCGGACGGCTCTATGCCGAACATGGGCGGAAAGGCCGCTAGCCTCACCCTTGCCGGCGATTGTGACGTGAACCGGGCCCCGGTTGTTTGAGCTTCCCCTCGCGAGCCGCTAGAAGCGGGCCCGCGTCTCCCGTTTTCCGGAGCCCCGATGTCCGATCGCCTCAACGTAACCCCGCAGCAGCAGTCCGAAATCCTAATGCAGGCGCTGCCGCACATGCTGCGGTACGACGATGCGATCGTGGTGGTGAAGTACGGCGGCCATGCGATGGGCGACGAGGCGAAGGCGCGCGATTTCGCCAAGGACATGGTGCTTCTCGAGCAGTCGGGCATCAATCCGGTCGTCGTGCATGGCGGCGGGCCGCAGATCGGCTCGATGCTGAAGAAGCTCGGGATCGAATCGCACTTTTCCAACGGCCTGCGGGTCACCGACAAGCCGACGATGGAGATCGTCGAGATGGTGCTCGCAGGATCGATCAACAAGCAGATCGTCGGCTCGATCAACGCCGAGGGGGGACGCGCGGTCGGCCTCTGCGGCAAGGACGGCAATATGGTGAGCGCGCGCAAGGTCCACCGCCCTCATAGTCCTGGCGACGACGTCGTCGATCTCGGCTTCGTTGGCGAGCCCGACAAGGTGGATGTGACCGTGCTCGGGCAGATTCTCGGACGAGAGCTGATCCCGGTGCTGGCCCCGGTTGCGCAAGGGGCGGACGGCCAGACCTATAACGTCAACGCCGACACTTTCGCCGGCGCCGTCGCCGGCGCGCTCGGGGCCAAGCGGCTTTTGTTCCTGACCGACGTTCCCGGCGTCCTCGACAAGAGCGGCGCCCTGATGAAGGAGCTCAGAGTCGACGACGTCCGTCGCCTGATCGCCGACGGCACGATCACCGGCGGCATGATCCCCAAGGTCGAAACCTGCATTTATGCGCTCGAGCGCGGGGTCGAGGGCGTCGTGATCCTCGACGGAAAAGTTCCCCACGCGGTCTTGATCGAGCTCTTGACCGATTACGGCGCAGGGACATTGATTATGCGATAGCGAGGCGCGAAACCGCGCTTGGGAACGCGCCCGGAGCGCTGGTCCGCTGAGAGCCGAAGCGCCTCAGTTGGCGCCGAGACAGCCGTATTTCGCGCAATCGTCCGTATTGCGGGTCAGCCCTTCGACTTCATATTGCCGGTGCGAAGTCCTGTAGGACGGCGACCAGAAGCCGAAGCTCGGAACGGACGCTAACGCCGGGGCCGGTGGGGCGGCGCGATAAACGACCGTTCCATGATACGCGCCCCTATAGTGATGATGGCTCGCCGCCGAGGCGGCGGCTGCGGTCGGCGCTGCGAGCGCAAGTCCCAAGGCGAGAAACAGCCTCCAGGAGACAGGCATGCTTTCCTCCGTGACATCTGAATGACAAAAGAAGCTGTTGCCGTTCAGGGCTTTATCATTCTGTGCGCACGACAGTATGCGCCTCGTTCACGGCAAGGACGTGTTCGTTTGGTGAAATTGGCTTTATATAGATAATATTAGGGCTTGACCAAAAAGCCGTTCTTGCCGTCTGGGCGGGCCGGGCGCCCTTGACCGACTACGGCGCAGGGACATTGATTAGGCGATAGCGGGCGATCGGGGCGGAGCTGACCCATGCGCATTCTGGCGATCGACACCTCTTGCGGAGCGGCGTCGGTCGCGGTCGTCGAAGGGGGCGTCGCCGAGCCGCTGGCGGTGATGAGCCGGCCAATGGCGCGGGGTCACGCCGATGCCCTGGCGCCGATGGTCGAGGAGGTCATGCGCGGGCTCGACGGCGGATTTGGGTCGCTCACGCGGATTGCGGTCGCGACCGGTCCCGGCTCCTTCACCGGTATCCGCATCGGCCTTGCGATGGCGCGGGCGATGGCGGTCGCGCTCGGGATTCCGGTCGTCGGGGTTTCGACTTTGGCCGCGTTCGCCGCGCCGCTGCTCAGCGCGCCCCGACAAGGGATCATCGCCGCGGCGATCGACGCCCGCCACGGCTCGGTCTATTTCCAGCTGTTCGAGCCGTCCGGCCGCCCGTTGGGGCCGCCGCGCTGCGACACGGCGCGCGAATGCGTGCGCGCGATCGGCGCCGGCCCGGCGTGGCTCGCAGGCGACGCCGCCGCGCTCGTCGCCAATGAAGCGCAGCGCGCCGGCTTGCCTTACGACCTCGGCGCCGCCGGCGACGCGCCGGACATCGTCGCCCTGGCGTGGATGGGCCTCGCCGTCGACGCCGCGACCAACCCGGCGCGACCGATCTACGCCAAGGCCCCGGACGCCCGGCCAAATCAGGCCGAAGCGATCGCGCGCGCGCCCGCCTGAGATTGCCGGCTTAAAGCCATGATCTTCGGCCTGCGCCGATCCTCCCCGCCAGTCATTCGTCCGCTGAGGCCGGACAAAGCCGAAGCTTGCGCGCGCCTGCACGCCGGGAGCTTCGCCCATCCCTGGTCGACCGAGGAAGTCGCCCAGCTCATCGCCGGTTCGTCGACCCTCGCCGCCGCGGCGCTCGATCCGGCGAACGGACGGTTGCGCGGGTTCGTGCTCGCGCGGCTGGCGGCGGACGAAGCCGAAATCCTCACCGTCGCCGTCGAGGCCGCCTCGCGCGGCAAGGGCGTCGGCCGGGCGCTCGTCGCCGAAGCGCTGCGTCAGGCGGCGAATGCGGGGGCGAAGGCGATGTTCCTCGAGGTCGGTAAAGATAATGCGCCGGCGCTGGCGCTCTATGAGCGCTTCGGCTTCGCCAAGGTCGGCGAACGCGCCGGCTATTATCGCCGCGAGGACGGAACCCGGGCCGCCGCGGTGATCATGCGCAAGGCGCTCTGATGAGCCCGCCTATTTTCCTCGGGCAGGAAAGCGCCTACATTGGGGCGGGATCCCCTGGAGCCGCTAATTGTCCGAGTCCGTTGTGCTTGAAGAGCCCCGTCGCAGCGCGAGCCCCGCGCGGGACGAGGATCGGCGGGCGTTCATCAAGTCATTCGGATGCCAGATGAACGTCTACGACGCCGAGCGGATGGCGGATGTCGCGGCGACGCAAGGCTACTCGGAAGCTAAATCGGCCGACGACGCCGATCTCGTCGTCCTCAACACCTGCCATATCCGCGAGAAGGCGTCGGAGAAGATCTATTCCGAGCTCGGCAAGCTTCGCGAGCTCAAGGAAGAGCGCCGCCGGGCAGGGCGGCGGATGACGCTGGTCGTCGCCGGCTGCCTCGCCCAGGCCGAGGGCGCCGAGATCCTGCGCCGCCAGCCGGCGGTCGATGTCGTGGTCGGCCCGCAGAGCTATCACCGCCTGCCTGACCTCCTGAGCGAAGCGCGGCTCAGGCCCGGCGTTGTCGCCGCCGACTTCCCGGCCGAGGACAAGTTCGCCCATCTTCCAATCGCGGCGCCGGAGACAATCGCTAGGCGCGGCGTCGCGGCGTTCGTGACCGTCCAGGAGGGCTGCGACAAGTTCTGCTCGTTCTGCGTCGTGCCCTATACGCGCGGCGCCGAGGCTTCGCGTCCCCTTCGCGCCGTCGTCGGCGAGATCGCGCGGCTCGCGGCGGCCGGGGTGCGCGAGGTCACACTCCTCGGACAGAACGTCAACGCCTATCACGGGCAGGACGGCGACGGCCGGGCGGTCGGGCTCGCCGATCTCGTCCGCGCCGCCGCCGCCGTGCCCGGGATCGCCCGCGTCCGCTATACCACCTCGCATCCGGGCGACATGAACGACGAATTGATCGCCGCCCATCGCGATGTTGAGGCGCTCGCCCCTTATCTTCATCTGCCGGTGCAGTCCGGCTCCGACCGGGTGCTGAAGGCGATGAACCGGCGCCATCGCGCCGCCGATTATCTCGACATCGTCGCCCGAGTGCGGGCGGCGCGGCCGGACATCGCCTTCTCGTCCGACTTCATCGTCGGCTATCCCGGCGAGACCGACGCCGACTTCGAAGCGACGCTCGCGCTCATTCGCGCGGTCGGTTTCGCCTCGGCCTACGCCTTCAAATATTCCGCCCGGCCCGGCACCCCTGCCGCCGAGGCGCCCGGCCAGATCGACGCTCCGGTCAAGGAGGGCCGGCTGGCCCGGCTTCAGGCGCTGGTCGAGGACGAGCGTCAGGCCTTCAACCGGGCGACGGTGGGGAGGCGCCTCGAGGTTCTGTTCGAGAAGCCGGGAAAGCGCGCGGGCCAGGTCGTCGGCCGTTCGCCCTATATGCAGGCTGTGTTCGCCGACGGGCCGAAGTCGCTGATCGGCGTCATGGCTGAAGTCGAAATTATCGCCGCCGAGGCACATTCGCTGCGCGGACGCGTTGTCTCGCCAGCGTCGTAAAATTCGGATTTGAATGGCGTGCAGGATGATTCCAGGCCCCGACAGGACACAAGGGAGAGAGCCGATTTGAAGCCGCAGGACAGTTCGCCGACGCGCATCGCCGCCGCCCCCGCCGTCAGCAACCCGACGCTCCGCGAATCCAAACCGGCCGAAATCGCCATTGCTTTCCCCGACAACGCCGCCGCTTCGGTCGTGTTCGGCCATTACGATCAGAACATTGCCCGGATCGAGCGCTCGCTCGGCGTCTCCGCTTACGCCAACGGCAATCAGGTGGTCATCAAGGGTCCGCGCGAGGCCAGCGAGCAGGCGCGGCGGGTGTTCGAGATGCTCTACGAGCGGGTGAAGCTCGGCCAGCCGGCGAGCGAGGGCGACGTCGAGGGAGTCATCGCCGAGAGCGCCTATCAGGGGCTCCTGTTCCCGGGCGACGACGGGTCGAAGGACACTTTCGGCGTCGTCAAGACCCGCAAGCGCGGCGTTGTGCGGGCCCGCAGCGCCGCCCAGGACCACTATCTCGCGGCGCTGCGCAAGGATGAGCTGGTGTTCGCCGAAGGTCCCGCCGGCACCGGCAAGACCTGGCTTGCGGTCGGCCACGCGGTATCGCTGCTCGAACAGGGCCTGGTCGAACGGCTGGTGCTGTCGCGCCCCGCGGTCGAGGCCGGCGAGCGGCTCGGATTCCTGCCGGGCGATATGCGCGAGAAGGTCGATCCCTATCTGCGCCCGATCTATGACGCCCTCTACGATTTCATGGACGGACGGATGGTCGAGCGCGGACTTCAGACCGGCATGATCGAGATCGCGCCGCTCGCCTTCATGCGCGGGCGGACGCTCAGCAAGGCCGCGATCCTGCTCGACGAGGCGCAGAACGCGACCGCGATGCAAATGAAGATGTTCCTGACCCGGCTTGGCGAAGGTTCGCGGATGATGGTCAATGGCGATCCGAGCCAGACCGACCTCGCGCCCGGACAGAAGTCGGGATTGGGCGACGCGATTTCCCTCTTGAGGGCGATCCCGCGCATCGGTCACGTCCGCTTCACCCATGTCGACGTCGTGCGCCATGATCTGGTGCGCCAGATCGTCGAAGCCTACGAGCGCGCCGGCCGCGAGGGACAGCCAACGCCGCCGAGATGAAGGTCGCGCTCGACATCAGCATTCCGTCACTGCTGTGGCGCGGCTTGCCGCGGGCGCGCGCGCTCGCGCGCGAGACGATCGCCGCGGCGGTCGCCGAGAGCGGGCTGGCAAAAGGGCAGGGCGCGGAGATCAGCCTTTGCCTCGCCGACGACGCGCGCCTGCGGGCGCTCAACCTGCGCTGGCGCGGCGTCGACAAGCCGACCAACGTACTTTCCTTTCCTGCCGCCGACGCCGGCCGCGGTCCTCGACCGCGGCTACAGCTCGGCGATGTCGCGCTGGCCTACGAGACGCTCTCGCGCGAGGCGAGCGAGCTCGGCGTTCCGCTGGCCGACCATTATCGTCATCTCGTCGCCCATGGATTTCTCCATCTGTTGGGCTACGATCACGAGACGGCGCGCGAGGCGGAGCGCATGGAGGCGCTCGAAACCAGGATCATGGCGCGGCTCGGGGCGGCCGACCCTTACCCGCGCGAAGTCGCTGACGGATGAACGAGACGGAAGAGGGCGAACGGGCGCCGGACGCGCCGGAGCCGAGCAGTCCACGCGAGCAGCCTTCGGGCCTGTTCGACCGCGTGCGGGCGCTGTTCGGCCTTGCGCCGGCCTCGGCGCGCGACGACATCGAGGACGCGATCGAGGAAAGCGCCAGCGAGGAGTTCACGCCCCAGGAGCGCGCGATCCTCAAAAACGTTCTGGCGCTGCACGACGTCAGGGTCGAGGACGTGATGGTGCCGCGCGCCGACATCGTCTCGCTTTCGCTCGATACGCCGCTGAGCGAGGTTCTCGACTGCTTCCGCACCGCCGGCCACTCACGTCTGCCGGTCTACGACGAGACGCTCGACGATCCGCGCGGCATGATCCACATCCGCGACTTCGTCGTCTTTCTGGCTTCCGATCCGCGCTTCGGACTGACGAAGGGGCCCGTTCCGGCCGACGCCGACGCCGAGACCGGGCTCGACATGCCGCTCACGGCGGCGCGGATCTTAAGGCCGGTTCTCTACGCGCCCCCGTCGATGCCGGCGCTCGATCTCCTGCTCAAGATGCAGGCCTCACGCACGCATATGGCGCTGGTCATCGATGAATACGGCGGGACTGA
>Ga0335073_10010666_pt1 | contig 12921 bp, 12 predicted proteins | sample Lox_Sample_22_FD_207093 | JGI IMG/M metagenome (GOLD analysis project Ga0335073, IMG submission 207093) | Soil microbial communities from Loxahatchee National Wildlife Refuge, Florida, United States - Lox_Sample_2.2 | ecosystem: Environmental > Terrestrial > Soil > Wetlands | place: USA...
CGCGAAACCACGCCAGCCGCGCATTTTTCTCGGCCAGCGTCTCGGTGTCCTGGATGGCCGGCACCGGATGCCCGTTCGCCATCTTGTAATGCTCACCCTCTACCTGCGCCCACCCCGGCACCGCCCCCGCCAGAGCGCTTCCGGTAGCCGTCAGCGCACAACCCCTCGCAAATGCCCGTCTCGTCAGATTCATGTCAAAAACCCTCGCAATTTCGTCCCCGATTGTACCCTCCGCAGCTTTGTCATCCCGAGCGGAGCCGAGGGACCTGCTTTTCTATGTTCGGACCTCCACGGCACCCGCGCTCAAATCGAGCATTGTGCTCAGATTGCCCCCAGGCAAGCTACCCCGGGGCGTAGAATTCCGGCGATGCTCGTTTCCTTCGCACATTGGCCCCTGTGGCTGCGCGTCGCCCTGCTCGCGCCCTTCGCATGGTTCATCGGAGTGGTGACCGCCGGATGGTGGCCCAGAAGCCCCCGCGGCTGGAGATGGTTCAGCCTCACGCTCGCGGCCTTCACCCTCCTTTGTGTCACCATGATCTGCATCTTCCACCGCGCCTAACAATTTCCTTCGCCCTGCCCCACCCCGCGCTGTCATCCTGACGACTCGCCCCGCGAGGGGCAGAAGGACCTGCGGTTGCTTTTAGGTGCGCGTATCGCGGGCCAACCTTCCGGGTGAACAACGATCCGCAGGACAAACCATTCGGTCCGACGCCCACCGTCCTCCGTAACCTGCAACCTGCAACCTGCAACCTGTCTTTCAGAAGACCTCAACCGCCGCCGTATGCCCCGCCGCTGCCCCCATCCGCTGGTCCCGGGTGATCAACGGAGCCCGCAACTCCTCCGCCAGAGCCACGTAAGCCGCATCGTAAGCAGTCAGGTTCTGCCGCAGCCGCCAGATCCGCCGCAGCAGCAGCACGGGAGCATGGCGCGTGATCCGGAGAGCGAGCAGGTCCTCGATCGCCAACTCGGCACGCCCCGGGTTCACGATGCCCTGACGCACAAGCCGCCGCAGCACCTGAACAAACTCCACGTCGAGCAGATGCACGCTGTGCAGCGTGTCCTGGCGGGCATAGATGCGTTCCTCGATGCGTTGTCCGGCCGGAGTCCGCAGCAGCCAGTCAATCGCTGCCGACGCATCCAGCACAATCATCGCGCCGCGCGTTCTTCACGCAGCAGATCGGCGGTATTCAGATCCGCCTCAACCGGCCGGCGCGTGTGCAGGCGCTCGCGGAACTCGGCCAGCGTAGGACGCTCCGCAATCTCGCGCAGCTCGCCCAGCAGATAGTCGGAAAGAGACATCCCCGCAGTGGCCGCCCTGGCCTTCAAAGCGCGATGCAGCCCATCCGGAACATTCCGCACCTGGATCATCCTGGCCATGCGCAGAGCATAGTTGCATGTGCTACACATGTCAACTCGGCGCTGTCATCCTGACGACTCGCGCCGCCATGCGGACGGCCCATCGAGCAGCCCCCTGTGCTCTCTGTGTCCTCCGTGGTGGAGTCTTCGCTGACGCTACCCGCTATACGCTATCCGCTGTCCGCTGTCCGCTGTCCGCTATCCGCTTTACGCTTTACGCACTTTTCCCCGCCAATGTGGAAATCCTGTCAAGCCCCCCTCGTCCCAAACGAAAGTAACACACACTGATACAAAACAACTTCCCCGCCAAATTTCCGTTTGGAATCTGGCAGTAAACCTGTCCGAACTTGGTATTCTGAACTTAGATAGGAAAAAAGAAAAAAGCCGCCTTCCAGGGCGGCTTTTCTCGTGGGAGGCATGCTTCTGTGACAGACCGATTCAGGACGTCCGCCTCGCCGATGGCCGTGTCCGTACTCTGCCCGCTATTCCAAATACGCTATTCGCTATTCGCTATACGCTAACTGCTAACCGCTATCCTCTGCCCTTTCTATCAGGTACCCGCAACCCCATTGCCTGCCACACATAACAAGAGGAGCCCCATCGAAGTGATTTGTTTGTCACACATAACAATTTTTGCGAGATAAATTTTTTGCGAACGGGAATCTGACCATGGATCGGAATTCGTGACCAGGAAGAGACTGCCGGGGACGAACCCTGAAGCCCGTCCCCTGCAACCTGCAACATGACACCTGTGACCCGTTTGGCTACGAGACGCGCGCGGCGCTCCAGGCGCAGCGAAAGCCAATGTTCGAAGTGGAGCTGTCCGGGGTCTGCGAGGTGCGCGCCGCCACCCGGTAGCGATTGCAATACGACCGATGGCAGAGGAAAGATCCGCCCTTCATCACGCGGCTCGTTCCCTCCAGCGGTCCCCGGGGATTTACGGGCGACGCATTGCGGTGGAAGGCGGCGTCAAACCAGTCGGCGCACCACTCCCAGGTGTTGCCGGTCACGGAATACAGGCCGAAGCCGTTCGCCGGAAATGCATCCACGGGACAGGTGCCCGCGTACCCGTCATCCGCTGTATCGTGACGGGGAAATTCACCCTGCCAGATGTTGCACATGTGTTGTCCGTTGGGGCGCAGCTTGTCCCCCCAGGGATACAGCTTCTGCACCAGCCCCCCTCGCGCCGCGCATTCCCATTCCGCCTCGGTCGGCAGCCGCTGGCCCGACCACCGGCAATAGGCCTGGGCGTCGTTCCAGGACACGTGAACAACCGGGTGCTGCTGCCGCTGCGCCACGTGCGAGCCGGGGCCCTCCGGCGATTTCCAGCTGGCCCCCGGAACCTTGCACCACCAGGGAGCCGCCGCCACCGTGTCTTCCACCAATTCCGCGAATCGCTCCGGGGGGACGTGGGACCAGAACACAAACGACCAGCCGAATCGCTCCGCCTCCGTTCGGTAGCCTGTTTCCGCAACAAAGAGGCCGAAACGCTCGTTGGTCACGGGAAAGCGATCGATCAGGAAGGGGTCGAGGGTGACGGACCGCACCGGTCCTTCCCCATCCTGAGGGAAGGCTCCGGCAAAATCGGTCCCCATCAGAAAAGACCCGCCGGGGATCGCTGTCATCCCCGCCGCGATCTCCGGCCGCACGGGGGCGGGTTCCTGCGGTCCTGAGAGGTTCGCCGCCGGCCCATCTGCGTCGTGCTTCCGGCAGGCTTCCGGGGCGCAGCAGGCCTTCTTCTCGCCTTGTGCAGTCTCGCTGGACATTACGGGTACTCGACTCGCGAGCGCGTCAACGGACTCATCTCCGCACTGAGCCTGGCTACCCGAGTCATCATCGTCAGTCATTGTTTCACAGAGAGATCGCTCGCCGGCCGTGAGATCCCGCTGCAAAAGCTCTTAATCAGCGGCCCGATCGACGATTGTCCGGACGGCCGACGCAATGGAAAGAGGAAGCTCCGCAGTCGGGTAATACGGAGGCGGGTTGCGCTGGTCTTTGTCAAACGGAGCAATCCCCGTTGTGTTCACGTACCAGTGCAGCAACTGCTCCTGCAGTCCCCTCTGAACGTCGGCGCATTCGCGGTCGTCGTAGCGATTGCGCAGCTCCTGGGGATCATCCTTATAGATGTAGAGTTCACTCTGTCCCTGCGGACGGCTGACCAGTTTGTACTGGTGCGTGCGGATCATCGCCGCCCGGCTGATGGTCTGCGGATCGCTCGTTTCGAGGTGTTCCTTGGGGTAATACAGCGTGCCTGCGTGCGGCTCGTTGTGCTCAAAGCACTGCGGTTCATATTGGTTATAACCACCCTCGCAGAAGGCAGCGCGGTGGGGGTCGCCCGGGGCGCCATTCACCTGAGGCATCAGGCTCCGCGCAAAATGGGTGTGACGAGCCTCGGTTCGGGCTAGCTCAAGGCAGGTCGCCATGACGTCGAACAACTCGATGAAATTCGCCGAGCTGACTCCGGGCTTTCCGCCCGGGACGCGTGCAATTACGGGGACATGCGTCAGAACATCCTCCAGACCGCTTGGCCATTTCTCTACCAGCCCATAGTCTCCCGCGTAGTCGCCATGATCCGACAGAAGAAAGACAGCTGTGTCCGGTTGATGATTCGTACGGTCGATGGCCTCCAGAACCTCTCCCATCAGCCAGTCGCTGAAACTCACCGCGCCGTAGTAGGCTGCTCGAACTTTTCGAAAGGTATCTTCCCCCAGGGTGTCCAGCCCGTAGGCTCTGCGGAGAGCCGATATATAAGAAGGTTTCCGGGGAAGCCCGATCGGCCGTAAACCATGGATGTCGGCAGGATTGTACATATCGCTGAATCCCTGAGGGGAAGCATATGGCGGGTGCGGCGACAGAAGCGGAAGAAAGATGCAGAAGGGGCGATCCTTTTCTCTCCTCTCGAGGATGCGAATGGCGGCCTGAACCAGACCGTATTCGTAGGTTTCCCGACGATCCACGTCTTCGCGGGCAAGGAACGTATCCGGACCTGTGATCGAACTCCCGAAGATCCGGGCCATTGCGCGGCCCCCCGCGGGCGGCGTAGATTCCGGGTAGTTCCACATGCTGACGCTGTCAGAGAATGACTCAGCGGCCAGCGCGTCGTTCTTTCCGTACCAAAACACGTCATAGCCTGCCTGCCGCAGATATCGGAACAGGTTCGGCTCGTATGGGCGAAGGAAGTAGAACAAGCTGCGATGGCCTCGAACACTCGTAGGCCAGCCCGTCAACAGGCTGCACCGGGAGGCGCCACAGACCGGATATTGCACATGGCAGTTGGCAAACCGGGCGCCCTCCTTTGCCAGCAGGTCGAAATTTGGCGTTTTTGTCAGCGGGTTCCCGTAACAGGCCAGCGCATCTGCCCGCAACTCGTCCGGCATGAAAAGGATGAGATTCCGCTGGGGCCCGGGGTTCGCGCCTCCGGGATTTCGCGCCTCCTCACTGGTTGACTCGCCGGCTGTCTCCCCAGACATCTGAGGTCCCAGACCAGCGAGCAGAGTGGCGGCTGACGATCCCAGAAAGCCCCGACGTGTTATTTGCCAGTCCATTGACGCACTCCCCGTTTGCGATTGATGTCTTTGCGGTCGCCCGGTCCACCAGGATCTCAAGCCGTCGCTACGGCCCCCGGTGCCTCGGAATCTTCAGAACGGAACTTCCCTCCAACTAAATCTCACGCGGATCCGCTGCAGCCGTCACTCTTCCAAATGCCGCCTGATCGGTGTTGACTCCGATCGTGGTGAAATTCGTATGTTTGAAGGCATTGAAGAACTCACCTCGGAACTGGAAAACTGTAACGTCGCTCAAATATTACATTCCGGATGGCCGCGATATCGAAGTCGACATAGCCTGGGCCCAGCAGAACACCGTTCCCTGAATCCCCAAAATGGCCGACGGCGTCAGTAAAAGTGCTGTGCGCTATACACTGCTCTCCGCCCGTTCCTCCTCAGATACGCGCTGCTGGCTCCCGGCTGCTCCAGGCTCCGGGCTGCCCCGGAGGCGTCTACACTGGAACCACGGTTATGGATAAATTCGTCATTCGCGGCGGCAATCCCCTCCTCGGCACGATTCGCGTCAGCGGCTCCAAGAACTCGGCCCTGCCCTGCATGGCCGCGGCCATCCTCACCGAGGAGGAGGTCGTCCTCGAGAACATCCCCCAGGTGCGCGACATCGAGACGGAGCGCAAGCTGCTCACCTCCATGGGCGCGGAAGTCGAGCTGGGCTACGGACGCGCGCAGCACCGCACCACCATCAGCTGCCGCTCGCTGCCCAATCCCGTCGCTCCCTACGAGATCGTCAAGACCATGCGCGCCTCTTCGCTGGTGCTCGGCCCCCTGGTCGCCCGCTGCGGAGTGGCCCGGGTCTCCATGCCCGGCGGCTGCGCCATCGGCGCCCGCCCCATCGACCTCCACACCAAAAGCCTCGAGATGCTGGGCGCGAAGATCACCTACGAGCACGGCTACATCGAGGCCAAAGCCGACCGCCTGCGCGGCGCCCACATCCTCTTCGACAAGATCACCGTCACCGGCACCGAAGACGTCCTCATGGCCGCGGTGCTCGCCGAGGGCGAGACGGTCATGGAGAACTGCGCGAGAGAGCCCGAGGTCACCGACCTCGCCGCCATGCTCACCGCCATGGGCGCAAAGATTCACGGCGCCGGAACCTCGACGATCCGCGTCCAGGGGGTTTCGAAGCTCCACGGCGCCAGACACCGCATCAATCCGGACCGCATCGAGGCCGGCACGTTCCTCATCGCCGGAGCCATCACCGGCGGCGACCTGCGCGTCGCCCACTGCAACCCCGCCCACCTCACCGCCCTCATCGGCAAGCTGCAGCCGATGGGCGTGCGCATCGACGTCGAAGGCCCCGACCAGATCCGCGTCCGCACCGAAGCGCCCGTCCGCCGGCGCCGCGCTTCCGATGCTGAAGTCCCCGAAGGCGCCCGCAGCACGGGCGGCCTTGAGGCTGCCGACATCTCCACCGAGGAATACCCCGGCTTCCCCACCGACATGCAGGCGCAGTTCATGGCCCTCGCCACCCAGGCCGAAGGCACCTCGCTCGTGAAGGAGAATATCTTCGAGAACCGTTTCATGCACGTGCAGGAGCTGGTCCGCATGGGCGCCAACATCCGCGTCGACGGACGCACCGCGACAGTCCGGGGCCGCACGCCGCTCTCGGCCGCCGCCGTCATGTGCTCCGATCTGCGCGCCTCGGCATCGCTCGTCCTCGCCGCCCTCGTCGCCGACGGGGAATCAATCCTCGACCGCGTCTACAACATCGACCGCGGCTACGAGCACATCGAGGAAAAGCTCCGTGGCGTCGGCGCCCAGATTCGCCGCATGGGCAACGTCTTCGCCGATAAGCACGAGCCGGAAATGGCGGCGCAATGATCGAGGGCAGGCGTCAGTGAGTTTCGGATCGCGAGCGGTTGAATCCGAGTGCAACTCACAACCGGCGCGCCTGATCTGAATCCACGAACGATTCAGGGTTCTGTATCGGGGCACGACTTCAGTCGTGCCGCAAACACGCACCTGCAGGGAAGTGCTTCAGCGCCCTGCGCGTTTTACGAATCAACACCGGGAGCCACCGCATCTGAACCACGAGGAGAGTCCTGTTATGGCCAATGCCGAGGATCGCGCGCTGCGTAAGCTGCTGGTCGAGTTCATGCGGGGCGGAAGCGCCCACGCCGAGCTGAAGTCGGTTGTCGACGACTTTCCCGCCGAACTCCGCGGGAAAAAGTTGAAGGGAATGCCGTACTCGGCCTGGCAGCTGCTGGAGCACATCCGCATCGCCCTGCACGACCTGCTGGACTTTTCGACCGACTCGCACTACGAAGCCATGAAGTGGCCGGACGACTACTGGCCGAAGGAAGCGGCTCCCCCGGACGATGCTGCCTGGGACAAATCGGTCCGCGCGGTGAAGAAAGACATGGCCGACTTTGAAAAGCTGGTCGGCGATCCGGAGTCGAACCTCTACGCCGAGATCCCCTGGGGCGAGGGCCAGACCATCCTGCGCGAGGTTCTGTTGGCTGGCCAGCACACCAGCTACCACCTGGGTCAGCTCGTGGTGTTGCGCCGCGAACTCGGCGCCTGGAAAGATTAGCCCCGGGGCTTATTTCCCGCGCGGCTTCTGAGGCGTTTCCTGAGGAGCGGAGGACGATTCGGGCTGATCCTCGGTCCAGATCACCTCGCCCGGCCGCGCGTAGTGCAGCCGCTCCCGCGCCTCGTGCTCGATGGCGTCGGGATCGGTCTTCAGAGCCTTCACCTGCTGTTGAAGCTTTGCATTCTCCTGCTGCAGCTCGCCGATGTGCTTCTTGATCGCCGCGTCCTCGGCGCGACGCTGCTCGTACACGTTCACGCCGTTCTCGCCAAAGATGGCGTGGTAGCCAAAGAACAGCGCGGCAACGATCACCGCCGCGGTGGCGATGCGCCGCCGCATGCGATAAAGCACCTGCCCCGCTCTCACCGGAATTCCGGTTTCCTGTTGCTCGCTTCTCAACCGCTCCGCCTCTATGCCCCGATCACCGCAGCACCCAGTCCTTCGCCGCCTGGCTCAGCGGTTCCTGGTCGCTCTCACGCCGTGCCTCGGAATAGACACGCACCACCGGCTCAGTTCCGCTCAGCCGGTAGCAGACCCACGAACCGTCCGCCAGAATCAGCTTGAGACCATCGGTCCGGACGACCTGGGTCACCTTGCGCCCGCCGATTTCTGCCGGGTCCGTCTTTATTTTCTCAGTGAACTGACTCTTCACTTCGGGCGTCAAGCGGAAATTCTCCCGGAGGGGATAAAAGGAGCCAACCCTCGCAAACAGCTGCCGCAGTTGCTCGCCCAGGCTCTTCCCGCGCACCGCGACCATCTCGGTGGCCAGCAGCCCGGCGATGATCCCGTCCTTCTCCGGAACGTGCCCGCGGATCGTCAGCCCGGCGCTCTCTTCCCCGCCGATGACGATCTTGTCCTCGTTGATGAGCTCGCCGATGTACTTGAAGCCGACCGGGGTCTCATAGAGCGGAATCCCCTTCTCATCGGCCAGCGCGTTGACCAGGTTCGTGGTGGCCACCGATTTGGCCACGCCGTTCTTCCAGCCGCGCGTCTCCACCAGGTAATCGAAGAGGAGCGCAATGATGTAGTTCGGCTGCATGAAGGTGCCGTCGGCGTCGACGATGCCGAAGCGGTCCGCATCGCCGTCGGTGGCGATGCCGATGGCCGCGCCGGTCTCCTTCATCTTCTTCTTGCAGTCGCCCAGCAGATGATCGTCGGGTTCGGGCGCATGGCCGCCAAACAGGACGTCGCGGTAGTCGTGGACCGTTGCCGTCTCGACTCCATGTTCACGCAATACGTGACAGCTGTAGCCGCGCCCCGCTCCCCAGAACGGGTCGAAGACGACCTTCAGCCCGGCCTTTTTGATCGCCTTGAGATCGACCAGTTCCGCCAGCCGCTTCAGGTAATCCGGCTTCACATCGGCTTCCTGGTACTTTGCCCCGGTATCAGCCGGCGCAGGTACGTCGTCGCCGAGCGCCCGGACCTTTGCCTCGATCTGCTGGGTCACCTCGGGCAACGCCGGCGCGCCGTCCGGCGTGGAGTACTTGATCCCGTTGTACTCGGGAGGATTGTGCGAGGCGGTGAAGTTGATCGACCCGCCGGTCCTGAGCTGGCGGACAGCATAGGCAATCGCGGGCGTGGGTGCGGGTTCCGGAATCACGATGGGCGTCACGCCGTGGGCGGCGAGCATTCTGGCGGCATCGGCGACAAACATCTCGCCCAGAAATCGGGGGTCGCGGCCGACAAGAACCGTCTTCGATCCCGGCTGCGAGGCCACGTATTGCGCGATGCCGGCCACCGCGCGCCGAATGTTGCCCAGGGTGAAGTCTTCCGCGACGATCGCGCGCCACCCCGAAGTTCCAAACCTGATTTCGGCAGTCATGCTTCTGTCCTTGTCGTTATTGGCCGTATGATGCAGGGAGCCGGACCTCGAGTCGCTTCCGGCCCGCATCGATGATAGTACCCGCATCGGAAGTTCGTGTGATTGTCTCGACGGCCGGCTCGCCGGAAGAAGGCGAGCGGATCGCCCGCACTCTGGTCGAGCAGCGCCTGGCGGCCTGCGTGAACCTCATACCGAAGATCGGGTCCGTGTATCGCTGGAGAGGCAGCGTGGAGTCCGCGGAGGAGGTTTTGCTGCTGATCAAGACGACCGCCGGTCTGCTGGAAGAAGTCGAATCCGCACTGCGCGCGGCTCATTCGTACGAGATCCCGGAGGTGCTGGTCTTCAGCCCGGAATCAGGGGGTGCCGACTACGTAAGCTGGCTGCAGGATTCGGTGCGGATACCGCAGTAATCTGCGCCGCGGGAAGCCTTCGTCCGGGCAACTTCCCGCATGAGGGACAGCATCGTAACAGTTTCCCCGACGCGCCCCAGGTCCGGCCCTGATCGACACATGTCACCGGCCACGGAAAATCCCAATCCGCAAAGGGCTGAGATCGATCGCTTCATTCTGAGCGAGATCGACAGCGTTCCTCATCTGGAAGCCCTCCTGCTTCTGTGGAACAGCCGGCCCAAACAGTGGCCGGTTGAGGAACTGGCGAGCTTTCTCTATATCCCCGCCGATCGCACCCGTGAAATCCTCCAGGACCTCCAGCAGCGTGAGCTGGTGGTCATGACCTTTTCCGGCTGTTTCTACAACCCCAATTATTCCGGCGGCAACCTGATGGAAGAAGTGGACCGGACATATCGTCGCGAACTGGTCCGCGTCTCCAACATGATTCACTCGAAAGCATCACCCGCGGTGCGGGAATTCGCCCGCGCCTTCAGGTTCAAGAAAGACAAGCCATGAACGCGATCGCTCCGGCCGTTTACATCCTGGGATTTCTGGTGACGCTCGCCTGCGGCGTTCTCCTCTTCCGCGCCTGGGCCGCGGTCCGCAAACGCCTGCTGCTGTGGAGCGCGATCTGCTTCTGCGGCCTCGCGCTTTCCAACCTGCTGGTGTTTGTCGACCTTGTTTTGCTGCCCAATGTCGACCTGTACCTGCCGCGCCTGCTGACGGCAGCGATCGCCATGCTCATCCTCCTCTACGGACTGATCTGGGAGGGCCAGCAATGACCTACACGCCACTGGTCGAAGGTTTCCTGCTCGGCATCATTGCCACGTCGTCCGTGGTAGCCGGGATTTTCTTCCTCCGATTCTGGAAAGACACGCGCGATTCGCTCTTCCTTGCGTTCGCATTGGCGTTTCTGATCGAGGGAGTTAATCGCAGCTTCCGCATCTTCTTCGCCCATCCAAGCGAGGCCAGCCCGTGGGTCTTTCTCGTACGAGCCTGCGCGTTTCTCATTATCCTGGCGGGTATCGTGAACAAGAATCGCCACTCCAGCGCCTGATCCGGTTCGCGAACAGAAAAGTGCAGCGCCTGGCTGCACTTCTTCTTCCGGAAAATGCCGGCAAGCCTATGCTTCGGTGGCGCCGTGGCACTTCTTGTACTTCTTGCCGGAACCGCAGGGACAGGGATCGTTGCGACCCACCTTCTCACCGACGCGGCGCTGCTGCGGCCCGCTGGCATCGCCTCCACCGGCCATGCGAGCGTGTTCGAGCTCCTGTTTCTTTTTGCGCTCGAACTCCTTCTCGAGTGCATCGATGGTCGTCGATGGTGTTCGCGAAGGGGGAAGCGGCAGGGGAGGCGCTGACGGCAGGCGGTGGCCGTTGCCGCCTGAACCATCCGCCGAGGCCACATCCGGAGCCGCGGGAATTGCCGGGCGGGGCCGCGCCGGGATATCGACGGGCTGGCCGTCGGGACCAACGATTTTCATGAGGAAGAGGAAGCGGACCGTATCCTCCTGGAAGCGCTCCATCATCCCTTCGAACATCTCGAAGGATTCCTTCTTGTAGGCCACCAGCGGATCCTGCTGCCCGTAGCCGCGCAGCCCGATCCCCTCCTTCAGGTGGTCCATGTTGAGCAGGTGGTCCTTCCAGAGCCCATCGATCACGCTGAGCATAATCATGCGCTCGTGGAAGCGCATGGCCTGATCGCCGATGAGCTGCTGCTTGGCCTCGTACTTGCCTTTCAGCCGCTCGAAGATGGTCTCGCCCAGTTCGTGACGGGTCATCTGAGCGGTGTCGACGCCTTCTACGTCCATATCGAAGCCGAACTGCGACAGGAGCTTATCCTTGAGGCCCTTGAGATCCCACTGGTCGGGATGCACCCGCTCGCCGGCAAACTCATCGAGGAGGTCGCTCATGAGGTTGGGCACGTAGTCTTCGACAATGAGCTCCTTCTGATCGATCCCCTCCAGCAGCTGCCGCCGCAAACCGTAGACGGCCTCGCGCTGCTTGTTCATCACGTCGTCATATTCGAGCAGGTGTTTGCGGGCTTCGAAATTCTGCCCTTCGACGGCCTTTTGGGCCGCTTCGATGCGGTTGGAGATCATGCGCGATTCGATCGGCATGCCCTCCTCCATGCCCATCTTCTGCAGCAGGGTCGAGACCCACTCGCGCGCAAAGATGCGCATCAGGTCGTCTTCGAGAGAGAGATAGAAGCGGGAGGCGCCGGGGTCGCCCTGGCGGCCGGCGCGCCCGCGGAGCTGGTTGTCGATGCGCCGCGATTCGTGACGCTCGGTACCAAGGATGAACAAACCGCCGGCTTCCACAACGGCGTCATGTTCGGCCGCGGCGGAGGTTGCATGCCCCTGATAGACGCGGTCCCAGTTCTCCTGGGAGGTTTCGTACTCCTGCCCCGCGTAGTAGAAGCGCAGCATGCCGGCGGCGGCCATGGGATTGATGGCGCCTTCGGCCGGTGAAATGGCGCGGGCCATGGACTTCTTTACCAGTTCCTGGCGGGCGACAAAATCGGCGTTGCCGCCGAGCAGAATGTCGGTGCCGCGGCCGGCCATATTGGTGGCGATGGTGACCATGCCGAGCCGACCCGCCTGAGCGACGATCTCCGCTTCGCGCTCGTGGTATTTGGCGTTGAGAACAACGTGGCGGACGCCCTTGCGCGCCAGGATCTGCGAGAGCAGCTCCGATTTCTCGATGGAGGTAGTGCCCACCAGAACCGGCTGCTGCTTCTCGTGGAGCTGCGCGATCTCGTCGGCGACGGCAAAATACTTTTCCTTCGCAGTCCGGAAGACAACGTCCGGATTCTCGATGCGCAGGAGCGGACGGTTGGTGGGAATGACAACGATGTCGAGCTTGTAGATCTCGCCGAACTCCGAGGCCTCGGTTTCAGCCGTGCCGGTCATGCCGGCCAGTTTCTTGTACAGGCGGAAATAATTCTGGAAGGTGATGGTCGCCAGGGTCTGGTCTTCGCGGCGGATGTTCACGCCTTCCTTGGCTTCGACCGCCTGGTGCAGGCCGTCGGACCAGCGGCGGCCCGGCATCATGCGGCCGGTGAACTCGTCAACGATGATGACTTCGCCATCCTTGACCACGTACTGCACATCGCGTTTGTACAGCGTGTGCGCCTTGATGGCCGTCTCGACGTGGTGCTTGAGCTCCCAGTTCTCCGGATCGGCGATGTTACCGATGCCCAGGAGCCCCTCGATCTTCTCCCAGCCTTCGTCGGTGACGGAGATGGTCTTGTGTTTCTCGT
>Ga0335073_10010667_pt1 | contig 12921 bp, 9 predicted proteins | sample Lox_Sample_22_FD_207093 | JGI IMG/M metagenome (GOLD analysis project Ga0335073, IMG submission 207093) | Soil microbial communities from Loxahatchee National Wildlife Refuge, Florida, United States - Lox_Sample_2.2 | ecosystem: Environmental > Terrestrial > Soil > Wetlands | place: USA: Florida...
GCGTTCATCGCCGGGCTCGAACCGTATCGCAGTCGATGAAGGGATGTCGAGGTGTAACCCGAACGCCTCCTCGCGATCGAATTCCAGGGCGGGATTGACCTCGAAAAAATGAAAGTGTGATCCTACTTGTATAGGCCGGTCGCCGGTATTGCGTACCGTGAGGGTTGTCACAGGCCTGTCTGCATCAAAAGTGACCGGCGCCGGATTGCAGACATAACCACCTATGGCGACATCCGCTGTTGCCGGGTCGACGTCGGCGGCAACCGTGGGTCCCGCTTTAACTTCAGCCATCTTAACCTCCTTAAACACCTATTACTGAATCGGCGTGTGCACCGTCACCAGGCGACTGCCGTCTGTAAACACAGCCTCGACCTGCAGCACCGGAATCAGGTCGGCGACGCCATCCATGACATCAGCCTTGGTCAACGCCTTGCGCGCATCTTTGGTCGCCTCTTCGATAGTGCTGCCGGCGCGTGCTCCATCCAGGGCGGCCGCCGATATGACCGCGACGGCTTCCGGATAGTTGAGCTTAAGGCCCTTAGCCTTCCGCTTCAGGGCGACGTCAGCCATCATGTAGATGAGTAACTTGTCGAATTCCCTCTCCGTCAACCTCATTCTTATCCTCCAGAGAATTGTTTCATCGGCCTCAGCGGACCACCCGATGGCGAGTCAGCTTTACCACAAACGATTCGATCCGGGCAGTCGGGGTTCATTATTTGTTTCGTGGAAACCGCCGAATCGGGGCTGGGTCGGTTTCGCGGTGACCGACATTCATATTGGGCCACAAGACCGACGAGAATTCCAGTAAAAATAAGTGACGCCAGTGTCAGACGCGACAAAGCGATATCGATCGTTAGCCGCTGCCGACTGATTAGTCATGGAACTAACTGTCTAATGATCATTGATGTGAGACAGTCTTCCATATGAGAAAGTGGCTCATCAACGCGATGCTATCTGTCGCTGCAGCCATGCCGCTTCTGGCCGTCGATGGTGGTATCGGGCGCACCATCACCGGAACCTGGGTGATACCGGGAGTCGCTGTCGTCGGACCGACGCCCGGCCCAGGTTTGACGGTGCTTCCCTTTGGCTATATGGGCGCGATTGGCGGGAGCCGTCTGGATCCGGTTGCAGGTGTGATCGTGTCCAACGACCAAGCCAACGCGAGCATCAACGTTGTCATACCCAGCTACACCTGGAACACGGATACGAAGAAGGTCAATTTCTCCTCGGCGCTTATGCTGCCCGTGAACTGGTGGGGCGCCAGCGGTTCGGTACTGGCGAATAACATCTTCACAAGCACGAGTTCCGCGAATGCAAGTGTCGGCGACATCATTTTTATCCCGGTGACAGTCGGGATCCACTTCAGCCAGAACAACAATCTTTCGGTCAGCTTCTGGATCTGGGCTCCCACCGGTCTGTGGAGGACCGGCAACATTTCGAACGTGGGAATGGGCGTGGTTACTTTCATGCCGAACTTCGGGCATACATACTACTGGGAAAAGCACAAAGTGGAATTCGATAATTTCGTGGGTTTCGATATCTACCAGCGCAACAGGGCCACGGATTATGGCAGCGGCACCATGTTTCATTGGGACGGCATGGCAATCAAATACTTTGGCCAGAAGAAAGGCGGGATCGGCGCCATCATCGCGAACCAGACACAGATTACGGACGACACGGGACCGCTAGCCGAAACCTTGAATGGCTTCTCAGGGCGCAAATGGGGTGTTGGCCCTACGGTGGTCTATACCGCCAGGGCCGATAATCCCGGCGTGACCCTTCAATTCCGCTGGATCAACGAATTCCATGTCAGGAATATGTTGAAGGGAAACGTATTTATGGCCGGAATCTACTTCAAGCTGAAGTGACCTGGCTCAATAGTCAGAAACCGTCCTTAAGCTACGCTGACTCTGTGGCAGATTTGTGACGTAGCTGGCTTAGTTAGAAAGGAGTAGTCTCTCGTGAAGGAGAACAGTGAAGGGCAAGTTCAGCAGCGGCAGTCTCGCCGAAGGCAGTTTCTCACAATTCTGAGCGCTGCGGCCGTCGGCGAAGGGTTGGGACCGCGCCTGGCCTATGCCGCCGGCACGATGACCAAGGCGGAACGTGACAAATTGAGGCCGGACCAGATTATCGCCATGATGAAGCAGGGCAACGAACGGTTTCGCCAAGGTACCGAACCGACTCCCAACTACATCGCGCAGCAGAAGGCCGTGGCCAATGACCAGCACCCCGCGGCCGTCATTCTGAGTTGTATCGATTCGCGCGCGCCGGCCGAAATCATTATGAACCTCGGCCTTGGGGACATTTTCAATTCCCGTGTGGCCGGCAATATCGCGAACGACGATATCCTCGGCAGCATGGAGTTCGGCTGTAAGGTGGCTGGGGCGAAGGTGGTGCTGGTGATGGGGCACACAGCGTGCGGCGCCATCAAAGGAGCCATCGACGGAGTCAAGTTAGGCAATCTAACGGGGTTGCTCGCAAAGATCCGTCCAGCAGTCCAAGCGACTTCCTTTACGGGTGATCGTTCGTCCAAGAATCCGGCTTTCGTGGATGCCGTGGCAACTAAGAATGTTGAGTTGACAATGGATTCCATTCGCGCGAATAGCGCGATACTGCGTGATCTCGAGTCGGCCAAGGCGATCAAGATTGCGGGAGCAATGTACAACCTGGAAACAGCAAGGCTTAATTTCCTCGCCTGAAGGCTGTCCGTTCGCGAAGCGCGCGGCACCCCAAACGTGACCACGTCCAGATCTCCGTCTATCGTCATGTGGGGTTGGTGCGGCGCGCTCCGGCGTGCGCAATCTCGCTCTCACGGCAGCGTGAAGCTGCGAACATTGTTGGTGGCCGGTGTTGTGGCACTCTGCTGTTTCGTGCGGACTACCCCGGCGAGGGCACAACCACAACCGCCGCAGCAAGAGAAGCCGGAGGATCCGGAAGACGAACGGCTGTGGGGAATCTGGCTGGACCAGGCAATTTCCGTCGGCCTTTCCGGGGACAGATCCCTGGAGTTCGAATTCCATCAACGGTTCGACGAGAGAGCCACCAACCTTTTCGAATACTTCTTCCAGGGCGGCCTGGCATTTCGCCCGCGCCCGTGGTTCATGGTTCTACCGATCTATCGCTATCAGCGCTACCCGGGCAACGCTACCTCTTACGAAAACCGGCTGCTTCTCAATGTCACCGTAAGCGTGGCACGAGGCCGGTGGAGGTTTATTGTCCGCACTCTGACCGAGGGGCGATTTCCTCAAAATCGCATTGCGTCCGCGCGCCTTCGATTGCGCCCCGGCATCGAATACACCCTGCCTCTTCGCATGAAGCGCCCGCCGGTCGCGGTCATAAACAATGAGTTCTTCATCGTCCTTGGCGCTAACAGCTTTGAAGCCGGCGGCCAATACACCCAGAACCGCTTTCAGGCAGGAATCCGTATGCCTATCACGGATTCCTTTGCTATTCGGCCTTATTACTTACGACAGTCGGTGAACCTTCCCGGGGGCTGGGACGGCAATAGTGTGCTTGGCATTTCACTCGCGTTTCGGTTCTAGGGATGGAAAAGAGCGAGCGCGCCAGGTGCGATGCGCAGGTGCTTTCGATTTCCATGCGCGCCGCCCGGCCCATCCGATCGCCGTCGATTCTTGCTAAGAAGTGGACGCAATCGGAAAAAGGTGAACGCTTGGGACCGCCTGCCGGCCTCTGCGGACAAAAAAAGGGCCGGTTGCGCGAAGAGCGCAACCGGCCTGGTTTGGGTCAGGTTCTAAGTCAGGGTTAGAACATGAACCGGAACCCGAGGTTGAACTGGCGGCCCGTACCGGTCAGAGTGGCTACCTGCTGGCCGAAATCGGGCAAGTTGACGTTGTTCACCGGAGGAGCGAAATGTGCCGTGTTCGACAAATTGTACGCTTCGCCGCGCAGTTGAATGTTGTAGCGGTCGTGAATGCGGAAGTTCTTGAACAGGGACATATTGGCGTTGCTGAAGCCGGGAGCGCCCAGTGCGCCGCGGTTCAGATTGCCGAACGTGCCGGGAGCCGGTGCGGCGAACGAAGCCGGGTTCAGCACGGTGAGATTGGAGTTCACGAAGGGGGCTCCAATCGCGTTCGCAAACGGGGTGAAGCCGGGGCAGTTGCACGTAGCCGGATCTGCGAACGCAGTAAGCGGAGTGGTGGTGGCATAGCTGATGATGCTGTTGAGTTGCCACCCGCCGAGCACAGCGGACTTCCAGCCGGCGGAATGCCTTCCGAACGGCAGCTCCCAGAGGAAGCTGATGTTGAGGATGCTCTGACGGTTGAAATCGAGCGGCCCGTAATTGTTATGCAGATCGAACGGATTCAGGAGCGTGTTCGTGTTGGTGGTGTAGCCCAAGGCGCGCGCGTAAGTATAGTCGAGCACGAAGCTGACGCCCCTCGCCATACGCTTGCTCAGCAAGACTTGCAGCGAGTTATAGTTGCTGGTCAGCCCGGTGTTGAAGAGCACCGTGGGCGCTGTGCGGCCGAAGACCGCATTGAACGGCATGCCGTCCGGGCCCGTGCCGGGCAGAGCGGCGTTCAGTTCTTCGTTGAACGGCAATTGGCGGCTCACCGAACCCAGGTATCCCACCGACAACATGGTTCCCCAGTAGAACTCGCGCTGCACCTGAAGGCTGTAATTCTGCACATAAGGAGTCTTGGCGTTGGGTGGAACCAATGCAGCAGGAATGTTGTCGGCCGGCATGCCGTTGATCAATTGCGACGAAGCGGTCACGGGCGGCGCCGGCGGAGTAATCAGCAGTGGATTCAGGCCCGGAGCCACGGTGAAACCGGACGGAACACCCACTATCGAGCCGAAAGCGGTCGGCGTGAAGCCCGACAGCGAATACGGCGGCTGGAAGTACTGGATCGCGTACCCGCCGCGGATTACGGTCTTTTCGTTCCAGCGGTAGGCGAAGCCGAAGCGCGGAGCGAAATTCGTCTTCCGGGACACCGTTTGATTTCCCGAAGTGCTGCCGATGCTCGCGTAATCAAACGTATTGTCAGCGGGATTATAGAACATGGCGGCTCCGGCATTGCGCGGCGCCAGCGATCCGAACCATTCGTAGCGAAGGCCGAAATCGAGGCTCAGCTTGTGGAAGAGCTGAACCGTGTCTCCGACCCAGCCGGCCACGAGGGTCTGGCGGATGGTCGGTGTGGTCAGATAATTGAGCGAGCCGTACTCCGTTGGAGTATTCAGCAGGAACGAACCGAGCGCGTTATACGAAGCGTTGTTACCCAATGCCAAGGATCCGAGAGGCGACAACGTCGCGCCCGCCGTGTAGTAAGCTGATCCGAAGGGACCAAACGTCGAACCCAGTAGCGAATCGGTGAACCCGTCGGAACGGATGCGGCGGACGTCCGTACCCCATTTCACGTTGTGCATGCCGTGATGCCATCCCCAAGTCCACACCCAGTTGAACGTGTTATCCACGGCAAACGCTGGAACGGTTGCAGAGTTGCCGAGCGGTGAAAAGCCAGTGATGTTGAGCGAAGGCAGGGTAGTGAGGCCGGTGAGGCCAAGCTCATTGCCGAGCGGTAAGGCATTGGTTCCGCTATTCAGCGACTGCTGCCAGCGGTTGTAACCGAAACGGAAATCGGTAACCAATGAGCCGCTAAACGCATAGGTCCCATCAGCGACCACGTTCTGGGCGATCAGACGGCCACGCTCGGCGTTACTGATCACGGAGCCCAGGGGCGAATTCTGGAACGCATAATCGTTGGTGAAGCCATAGCGTAGAAAAGCCGCGGCCTTGTCACTGAAATGTTCGTCGAGCCGGGCGTCGGCCTTATTCTGATGATCCTGGAAGAGCGAGTTGGCCTGGTAGTTGTTGACGAAACCCGGCAGATTCGGCGCCGGGTAGAATCCGGCGATCGCCTGCGTGGTCGGATTTAGCTGCGCGGCGGGAATGATATTGCCGGCAAACGGAAGGCGTCCGACACCCGACGGCAGGCCGGTGGCCGGATTGTAGAGTGTCAGCCCGGGAATTCCGCTGAAGTTACCACTCAACTCTGCCGCTGTGGGTACAGTGGTCAGATTGGTATTGCTGCCGTTAGCAAAGGTACCTTCGTAGGAACCGAACAGGAACGTCTTATCCTTAACGATGGCACCGCCGCCATCCGCGGCCGGCTGGTTATAGACGAACCGTGGCGTGGGTGCCGCTGGCGTACTGAAGAAGTCACGGCTGCGGATGATGTTTCCGCTGTAGAACTCCCACAGATCGCCATGGAAAGAGTTGGTCCCTCCCGGCGTGATGGCGGTTGTAAAGGCGCCTCCCACAAAGCCCAGCGGAACCGAGTACACTCCGGTCACGACGTCCATCTGTTGGACCGTTGGCTCAGGCTGCACTCGGACCGAGGTGTTGCGGAACGGCTCCAGATTCATCACGCCATCCAGCTCCCAGAGATTGTTCCAGGGCATCTGGCCATTGGTGGAAAAGGACCGGTTGCGATCCGGATCCACAACGATTGGCTGCGCCGGAACGGCCCAGTTAGGAATCACCGGAGGGGGATTCACGGACATTGGGAACGGCGGAGTGATTCCAGTCTGCAACTGCACCAGTTGCTGGTAATTGCGGTCGATCACCGGTAACTCGCGGATGGTACGGGTATCGATACCCATATCTACCTGCCCGCCAACCGTCTGTATGGCCGGCGCGTTACCTTTGATCTCGACCGTTTCGGACATGGGTCCCGCTTCCAGCGTGATGGTGAGGGTCTCGGGCGGGCCCGCTACCAGCTTGATGTTCTGCTGCGTGGTATGTTTGTATCCTTGCGTCTCGACGTCGATCCGATAAGTGCCTGGAGGAAGCGAGATGGCGAAGTTGCCACTCGGCCCCGTCAGGACCTTCTGCGATTGATTGGTCGACGCATTCGTAACGGTAATGGCCGCATTTGGAACCGCGACCCCTGAAGCATTCGTTACCTTCCCAGCGAGTGTCCCACTTACTGGTTGCGCCAGCAGGGCTGGCGACATGGCGAACAATAAGAGACACGCGTATTTTAGGATTCTCTTACCCATTTAACCTCCAAACAAACTAACCTCTCCATCGAGGCTAACAGCGGCGAGAAATTGGCGTCAACGGGTAGAGCGCTGTAACCATGCATTTCTTCGTCTCACAGCGGACGGATAGCGGCCGCAAGGTGAGATAGAAAACGGAGCTAACGTTACGGGCACAACCGATAAGGGGTGCTTCCAACCAGTGCGAGTTAACGCGCAATCGGCCGATTGTCCGGGAACGAACGCGTGTCCGGGGGTCCAGGCACGTCGTGCCTTGAGCCATGGCCGTGGCGGCTTTCAGGAACAGGCTGCCGGTCCTATAGGAGTTTATCCAATGTAAGATTGAGATGAACCTATGCGCATCGGCATTCTTGGGTCGGGATTGATCGGCGGCAAACTCGGAAGGATATTCGCCCGGGCCGGCCATGATGTGGTGTTCAGCTATTCGCGCAGCCACCAAAAGCTGGAGGACCTGGCTAAGGAGGCGGGGCCAAACGCGCAGGCAGGAACTGCGGCGGAAGCATGCCGCGACGCCGAGGTCGTGTTACTCGCGGTTCACTGGACGCGCATCGATGACGTACTCGCCCAGACGGGCACGATATCGGACAAAGTCCTTCTAACATGCTCCCTGCCTATGAGCGAAGATGACAGCCACATGGTTATCGGGCTCACTACGTCGGGTGCGGAGGTCCTGGCAGCAAAGGTGCCAGGGGCGCACGTGGTGTCCGCTTTCAGTACCGTTCCAAGCGAAGTGCTGTTTGCCGTGTTCGAGAGGCGCGGCGAGAAATCGGGACCTGACCTTATATACTGCGGTGACGACGACGGAGCGAAGCGGAAGGCGGCCAGACTGATCCACGATGCGGGTTTTCATCCGCTGGATATAGGCTCGCTGTCCGCCGCCCGCTATATAGAACCTTTTTCGCTGCTGGTTGCGGAACTTGCCTATAACGGCCCGGGCGGCCCGGAGCTTAGTTATCGCTTCGAGCGTTTCCGGAAGCGGAGCTAAGTCCGCGTGCTTAGCCCCGACAGAAATAACTAGGGGAGGAAAGATGGGTCTCGGTCGAAGGTTCGCCCTGGTGGCCGCCAGCACCGCCGCGTATTTCGCCCTCGCAATTCTCGGCTGGGGTGGGATGGCGTTCTTTGCGAATCCTGCGCGAATCGCCCTCGGCATCGTAACTTTTCTGATGGCACTGGTCGCGCTTTTCGCGGGTGGCAACCTGAGTCCGGGCGTGCGCGAAGATCGCGGCAACCGTTGGGTGATTGCCGCATTCTCAGGGATAGGGCTCCTGGGCGGCTTCCTGCCGGCCTATACCGATCGGATCGGCTTTTGGACAATCGATGCCGATACGGTTCGCTGGTTGGGCGTCGCCATTTTCGCCGCCGGCGGCGCACTAAGGCTATGGCCGGTATTTGTCCTCGGGCCCCGGTTCAGCGGCCTGGTGGCCATCCAACCCGGGCACACTCTCGTAACGACCGGCATTTATCGGTTCATACGCCACCCGAGCTATCTCGGCCTGATTCTGACCGCGCTCGGATGGGCACTTGCTTTTCGCTCGGGCGTGGGACTCCTGCTGCTGGCACTCCTCGCGCCGCCGCTTCTGAGCCGGATTCATGCCGAAGAGCGATTGCTCGAAATGCAGTTTGGCGACCAATACCGCGCTTATGTCAAGAACACGTGGCGGCTGTTTCCCGGAATCTATTGAGGCTTACCAGCCAATCCGCCTCCGTGCAGCCGCTCCGCCAGGGCCGGCCCTGGCGTGCGGCCGTGAATCCCGGGGGCTGGCTACTCTATTGCACCGGGATCACCACGCCCGATTGCGAAGTCTGCCCGTTGACCTGCACGGTGACAGGATACTCGCCCGACGCAAGATTCGGCATCACCACATTGATCTGGAATTCGCCCGAGGCTACCAGGCCGGCGAAACTAGGGGTTACCTGCTGGCCACCGATGGTGACGGTCACCGGGCTGGTGACAACTACCGGAGACTGGATGATGGTTCCGGCCGTCGAGGGCGCGAGTCCTGTAGCGAATAGCAGGATGGTGTCGCCCGCATGCGCCTTCGATACGGCCGTGCCGGAAAGTGCCGGATCCCCCACAATCAGCGAATTCAGGAAGACGGCCGCCGGATAGGTTTTGGTGCCGGCCTGATAGGTGAAGAGCGCGGGCGCGGCGGAGACGGCCGTGGCACTGGCCGTGTTACTCGGAGTGCCGTTGTGCGTCACCTGTACGGAAACGGTGCCGCCGATGTTCGCGGGCGCCTGGACGTTGATCTGCGTCGAGCTGATGTAGTACACGGCCGAGGACAGTCCGTTAATGGTCACCTGAACTCCGCTGAGGTTGGTGGGCAGGTTGTTCCCGTCCGTGAAGTCGGCGCTGGCCCAGGTGCGAGTCACATCAGAAAGATTGACGCCGCGAATGGTGACCCAGGAACCGCCCACGATATTCGGGCGGAAACTGGCGCCATCGACGACGTCGGAAATCGAAGGACCGGTGACGGCGCTCGCAGGCGGCTCGCGGTACATCAACACGCCGGTGTTGGCCTGGGTATCGCCCTGTTCCCACCACAGCAGGTAGAGCCTGTCGTTGCCTCCGAAAGCCAACTGGATCGAGCCGGGATACGGCCCGAAATTGCCCGTGACGTTCACCGGGGCGATGGCGCAAGTGGTCCAGTGAGCCAGATCCGTGGAGCGCGACAGCTTGGGATTGCCGCAGACCGCGTCGCCCGAGCCGCTGTTCTCGCCGAAAGCCGCCGCCGCGTTGCCTTGGGAATCCAGCGAAAGATCGAACGGGTAATCCGTGCTGGAAGTACCGTCGGGCGGGATGACTACCGGCGTCTGCCAGGTGAGCCCTGCGTCGTCGGAGCGGGCGAAGTGCAAGCCATCGCTGGGATCGGCATCGTTGCGCGGCAGATAGGCCAAAACCCGCGGATTCAGGCCGTGATAGAGCAGCTTGACGTCCTCATTGTCCGCGCTGTTGTTCTCGCTGTCCATGATCTTCACCGGTGCGCCGCCGCCAAGTGGTTTCCAGTAGAGCAGCACGACGTTATAGCTGTTGTCCTGAACCGTCCAATATGCCACGCCGGGGTTGGTGGCGCTATCGAGCGCGAGCGACGTCGAGGTGTTGTTTATGAGGGTGAGGCCGGAGACACCGGGCGCGGTCTTGTCCGTCCAAGTGCCGGAGTCGGCGGAGAATTTGCCGGTGACGAAGTGCACCGTTTCGGAGACACTTTCGAGCATGGAGAGGTACACGTTGCCGCCGGAGAGAGCCAGAGAGGGGCCCGTATACGACGCGGCGCCGGAGTTGCTTGCAAAAATCTTCTTTTGCGTCCAGGTGACTCCGCCGTCCGCGGACGCCCAGACGATGACATCGCCATTCTCGTCCATGGCGGCCGCGGCAAAGGTTGCGGTCGACGCGTCGTAGGCCAGGCTGCTCATGGTGGTGAACGTGGTGAACGCATCCCCGATGGTGGCCACCTTCACCGGAGCATTCCAGGTATACTGCGCGCGATTCCAGGAACGAAATAGAAGTTGACCGTCGGAGAGGTCGCTATCGCCATTGGGGTCGGACCACCCGAACAAGAATGCGGGGTCGCCATTGCCATCCAGCGCGAGCGTAATGTTGAAGCCGTAATTGTTGGCAGGAGTGGAGCCGAGCAAAGGCGCCGGAGCCGCATTGCTGAGGCCGGAGGGTGGGGGCCCTACAGTGACCGAATTCGAAGTCGCCCCACCGGACGTGACCTGGTAGTCATACGTAGTGTATGGATCTATACTCGTGTCGCTATATGTGCTATTTGTAACGGTCGCGATCGTGGAGTAGGTACTGCCTAGTACTCGCCGCTGAACCGAATAGGAGCTGGACGTGCCAGTCCAAGAGAGATCCACATGTTTGCTAGTTGCAGCCTTAACCTGAAGCCCGGCAACCGTTTGTGCCACGGCAGGCAGACTCAAAATGATCACGGCAAGGACCCTTGCCACCCTCCATCGGAACAAGCTCATGCTGGTATACGCCGCAAAACAATCCGGTTCGGCTCAGATAAAATAAACAGGATTCGATGGGAGGAAGGGGTTGTCGGCAACTCCGGATATCACTGGGTTACTGGTTAGTTGGGGTCGGGGCAACAAATCGGCGCTGGATGAAATGACGCCGGTGCTCTACGACGAATTGCGGCGGTTGGCCAGGCACTTCCTGGCTGCGGAACGCCCGGATCACACGTTGCAGCCGACGGCGTTGGTGCACGAAGCCTACCTGCGGCTGGTGGATCAGCGGCAGGTGGACTGGCGCAATCGCGCCCAGTTCCTCGGCCTGGCTGCCAGTATGATGCGCCGCATTCTGATCAACCACGCACAGGCGCACCACGCCGCCAAGCGAGGAGGCCCCGCCGGAAAGTTGACGCTGGACGACGCGCTGGGCGTGTTCACGCAGCCGCATCTGGACGTGCTGGAGTTGAACCAGTCATTGGAAGAGCTTGAGCGCCTTGACGGACAGCAGGCGCGGGTGGTTGAGCTGCGGTATTTCGGCGGCCTTTCGATCGAAGAGACCGCCGAAGCGATGGGCATCTCGCCGGCCACGGTGAAGCGCGAATGGGGAACGGCGCGGTTGTGGCTGCTGCACCAGATGCAGGGAGGCGAAGCCCCACAATGAGCGGGGCATCGTGGTGCGACGTGAAGGCCGTGCTGGCGCGCATTCTGGAAGCGCCGGCGCAGGAGCGGCCCGCATTGCTGGAAGAGCTGTGCGCGAGCGATGCCGATCTGCGCCGGCCGGTGGAAGCCCTGCTGAAACTGGAAGAGCGCGCCAATTCGGTGTTCGATACAGCCATTGTGCCGGGCGCCGCACTGCGGCAGGAGGAGCCCACGCCCGAGACGATCGGCCGATACCGCATCGTCCGCGAGCTGGGCCGCGGCGGCATGGGCGTGGTTTACCTGGGGGAGCGCGACGACGGCGAATATCGGAAGCAGGTCGCCATCAAATTGATCACTGCCGGATGGGGCGGCGGCCTGCTGGAGCGGGCCTTCCGGCGCGAGCGGCAGATTCTGGCGCAACTCGATCACCCTGGCATCGCGCGGCTGCTGGACGGAGGCTCCACGGCGCAAGGGCAGCCCTACTTCATCATGGAGTACGTGGAGGGCCTGCCTCTGCTCGCCTACTGCGAGCGGCGGAACCTCGATGTGCGTGCACGGCTCGGCCTCTTCCTGCAGGTCTGCGATGCCATGCAGTACGCTCAACAACGATTCATCATGCATCGCGACCTGAAGCCGGGCAACATTCTGGTGACAGCGGAAGGAACGGCCAAGCTGCTGGATTTCGGCCTGGCGCGTGTGGCGGATTCGGCTGCGTCTGGCGAAGACCTGACCCAGACCGGCTTCCACGCCATGACCCCCGCCTATGCGAGCCCGGAGCAGATGCGCGGCGAGCCTTACACCGCGGCCGGCGACGCGTACTCGCTGGGCGTCATCCTCTACGAGATGCTGGCGGGACGGCGGCCCTACCGGCGCGACAGCACACTGCCGGAGCTGGTGCGCGCCATCGCGGACGAGGACCCGATTCCGCTCCCGGACGCGGCGCGGGAACGGCCGGCAAAATGGCGGCACACTCTGGCCGGCGACCTGGAACGGATCGCCGCCCGGGCCCTCGCCAAGGGCCCGGCGCAGCGATACTCCGCGGTGGCGGACCTGGCGGCCGATCTCCGGCGGTATCTGGACGGCCTTCCGATCATGGCACGCCCGGCTACGCTGCGCTATCGCGCCGGGAAGTTTCTAAGGCGCCATCGCGTGGCGATTCCCGCTGCGGCAACGGCGGCCGCTCTGGTGCTCTCTTTCGCGGGTGCTGCCTGGTGGGAGGCGCGGCGCGCCGAGCGGCGTTTCGAGCAGGTTCGCAGGCTGGCGCACTCCGTGATGTTTGAGCTGCACGATTCCATCCAGCAC
>Ga0335073_10010668_pt1 | contig 12920 bp, 14 predicted proteins | sample Lox_Sample_22_FD_207093 | JGI IMG/M metagenome (GOLD analysis project Ga0335073, IMG submission 207093) | Soil microbial communities from Loxahatchee National Wildlife Refuge, Florida, United States - Lox_Sample_2.2 | ecosystem: Environmental > Terrestrial > Soil > Wetlands | place: USA...
TTCGGGGAGGCGGTGCCGGAGGGCGAGCCCTGGGTCGTCGCCGGAGCGGTGGGCGCCGGGGCGGCAGACTGCGTCCCCGCGGCGGGCTGCGTGCCGGGCGTTGGGGCCGCGGTCGGCGGGGGCGGCAGGCCGGTCTGCTGCGCCAGCAGCGCGACCTTGGTAAAGCCGCCGAGCGTGATGGTGCCCATCACCTGCATGATGCGGCCGTAGGCGAGGTCCTTGTCGCCGCGCACGAAGATACGGCGATCCGGATTGTTCTGCGAGATCGCCTGGAGCTTGGCCACCAGTTCGTCGAGATCGACCTGCTGATCCTGCAGGTAGATATCGCCCTGGGCGTTGACGGTGACGGTCAGCGGCTGGCTGTCGCTATTGATCTGCTGGGCGTTGGTCTTCGGCAGGTCGACCGAGACGCCGGAGGTCATCAGCGGCGCGGTGACCATGAAGATGATCAGCAGCACCAGCATGACGTCCACCAGTGGCGTGACGTTGATCTCGGCGAGCGGGCGATAGCGTCCGCGGCCGGTGCGCGTGTTGAGGGCAAAGGCCATGGTTCAGGCTCCTCCCCCTCCCCATGCGGAAGCGGATTGGGGGGAGGGGGAGACGTTGTGCTTGCCCACCCGTCCGGTCTCCTGACGCCCCGTCTGACGCCCCGTCTGACGCCCCGTCTGACGCCCCGTCTGACGCCCCGTCATCACGCCCTCTCCTCCGTCTGGCGGGACAGGATGGCGCTGAACTCGGCGCCGAAGCCCTCCAGGCGCGCGGCAAAACGCGACAGGTCCGTGCTGATCTTGTTGTAGGCGAGCACGGCCGGGATGGCGGCCACGAGGCCGATCGCGGTAGCGAACAAGGCCTCGGCGATGCCGGGGGCGACCACGGCGAGGTTGGTGTTGTGCATCGCCGCGATGGCCGAGAACGAGTGCATGATGCCCCAGACGGTGCCGAACAATCCGATGAACGGGGCGGTGGCGCCGACCGAGGCGAGGAACACCATCCAGCGCTCCATCCGGTCCATCTCCCGCTGCACGGTCACGGCGATGGCGCGGTCGATGCGCTCACGGACGGAGGTATGGCTGACATCGGCGCCGGCGACTCGCACCGTGCGCCGCCATTCGCCCATCGCGGCGGCGAACACGCCGGCCATCGGATGATTGGGGTTCACGCCTTCCTGGTCGAACAATTCGTCGAGGCTGCCGCCGGACCAGAAGCGGTCCTCGAAACCGTCGGCCTCGCGGTTGACCTTGCGCAGGCTGGACCACTTTTCGAACACCACGGCCCACACCCAGATGCTGGCGGCCAGCAGGCCCAGCATCACCAGCTTCACCACGATGTCCGCCTGCAAGAACAAGCCCCAGAGCGACAGGTCGCTCCCGGCCGCCGCCAGGTTCACGGCATCCACAGCTCGATCCACCTCGACCCCCTATGCGGCGCCGTCCGGGGTGCCGCCTGTACCCGATTTCGCCGGCCCTGCATCACGCATGGCCTGCAACCCAGCTCGCCAGGGCGGCGGCAGCCGCGCCGGGCGGCCCGCTTCCTGGGGCGATGTTGTGTTTCCTCCCGCCGTCACGCACGCCAGCTTCAGTCTCAGCACGGCGCAGGCGCCATGTGGGCCTCGCACCGTCTGGCGCAATGTGGCCGAGGCGCCGCCCGCCTCCAGCACCTCGGACTCCACGACCAGCGAATCGTCGACCCGGGCCGCACGGAGATAGTCCACTTCAACGCGCCGCACCACGAACATGCGGTTGAAGTTCTGCAACAGCGCGGCATGCGGGATGCCGAGGTCGCGCAGGGCCTCGGTGCGGGCGCGTTCGGCAAAGCGCAGATAGGTCGCATGGTAGACGATGCCGCCGGCGTCGGTGTCCTCATAGTAGACTCGCACCGTATAACGATGGCGGCCATCCGGCGGGATGACGGCAGGATGTTGGTTCATCCATCGTCCCGCAGCAGGTCGAGCTGGGCGGGAAGCGGCGCCGGTGGCGCCAGGCCGAGGTGGCGCCAGCCCGGCTCCCCCAGCATGCGCCCGCGGCTGGTGCGCAGCACGAGGCCCTCCTGGATCAGGAACGGCTCGACCACGTCTTCCAGCGTGTCGCGGGCTTCCGCCAGCGCGGCGGCCAGCGTCTCCACCCCCACCGGGCCGCCGGCATGATGCTCTGCGATGCGACGGAGGTAGCGGCGGTCCATCGCATCGAGGCCGAGTCGATCCACCTCCAGGCGGGTGAGCGCGGCGTCGGCAACGGCGCGATCCACCGGGTCGGCGTGGTCCACCGCGGCGAAGTCGCGCACGCGCCGCAGCAGCCGGCCAGCGATGCGGGGGGTGCCGCGGGAACGGCGGGCGATCTCCGCGGCGCCTTCCGGGGTGATTCGGAAGTCCAGTTTCTGGGCACCGCGGTTGACGATCAGCTCCAGTTCGTCGGGGGTGTAGAACACCAGGCGCAGCGGAATGCCGAAGCGGTCGCGCAGCGGCGTGGTGACCAGCCCCGCGCGGGTGGTGGCGCCGACCAGCGTGAACGGCGGCAGGTCGATTCGCACCGACCGCGCCGAGGGGCCCTCGCCGATGATCAGGTCGAGCTGAAAGTCCTCCATGGCGGGGTAGAGGACTTCCTCGATCGCCGGTTGCAGGCGGTGGATCTCGTCGATGAACAACACGTCGCGCGGTTGGAGATTGGTCAGGATGGCGGCGAGGTCGCCGGCGCGCTGGATCACCGGCCCGGAGGTGGCGCGAAAGCCGACGCCCAGTTCGCGGGCAACGATCTGGGCGAGCGTGGTCTTGCCAAGGCCGGGCGGGCCATGGAGCAAGACGTGATCCAGCGCCTCGGCGCGGGCGCGCGCGGCCTGGATGAAGACCGCGAGATTCTCCCGTGAGGCTTTCTGGCCGACGAACTCCGCCAGCGTCTGCGGGCGGAGGGACGCTTCGGCGGCGTCCTCGGCCCGGCGGGCGGGGGTGACGGTGCGGTCGGTGTCGCTCATCGGGCATGGCCGCGGCCATGACGCGTCGGCGGCAAGACGCGGCAATGACCGCGGCAAGACGGGCCTGCGGCCGGTCCGCGGATAGCACCGATGCGTGGTCCGCCTTGGCTCATGCTGGCAGGGTGAGTTCCTCGTCGGTGCCTATATAACTGGTCGGAAGGAGTCGGCTACCGCGGGGAGCTGCCCTGCGATCGTGCACCACGGAAGATCACTCGCCAAGACAGTTCGCAGCTACATCTTTCGTAGCATAAAGGCAGCCAACGCTCGTAAGGCCATATCACCGCGCTCTTAAGGCAAAGCCCACCAGGAACATCAGGGTAACGCCAATCGGCGGCAACATTAGTAAAATGACGCCAACCGCCGGCGTTGGCATCCTCGCGTGCACTGTGTGGCCAGGCCGCAAGCCCGCCGTTGCGACGGCCACGCGCGGATGTGGCGCGGCCGTATCCAGCGTCGCGCCGCGGCGCAAGCTCCGTTGCCGCGCCTCCCCCGCGTCGGTTTCAGCTCATGCCATGCTGCGGCAACAGCACAGTCCCCGGCGGCAGCGTGGTGGAGCTTGATCCGATGAACACGCCGGTCGTGGTCTCGCCGACCTGGATGCCGGAGCTGTCAGTCAGGCGCAGCACGTCGATCGGCCGATTGCCATGGAACAACGTCAGCATGTCCTGCGCGTAGCTGTAGCTGTCGGCGCTGGTTATGCCCTGCAGGCCGATGGTGAAGCTGCCGCCGCCATTGGCGATGTCCACCGGTCCGAGAAAACTCTGCGGCATGCCGATCGACAGGGTATCCTGTCCGGCAAGAATAACGGACTCCCCTGGTCCGACAGCGGACATGAAACTCAGGCTCGATTCGGCATTGACCGAGAAGCTGCCAATGCCAAGCACCTTGGCATTGATGGTGGCAACGCAGTTGGGACCGACCGAACTCGCGCCATCGTTGTCGAATGCCGAGTGGGCGGCGCCATTCATGATGAGATTGCCGTTATGACCACCCACCGCCACGGTGCCGCTCAACCGCGCGTTGGCGGCGATATTCACCGTAGTATTCATCGTCGCGTAGTAGTTGTTGTTGATCGACAGGTTGAGCGTATCGACGCCCGAGGCATTGAAAGTGACATTCTGTGCCGCAAAACCCGCGGTGGCGGCGACCGCGGTCAAATCCGCCCCGCGCGACAGGTTCACCACCGCGGGTGGCGTGCTGGAGGCATAGCTGGTCTGGGTCCCGACGTACAATGTGTCGCCTGACAGATCGCCGCCGGCCATGTTAGCGGTGCCGCTGTACAGGGACAGGACGTCGCCGGGTTCAATCGGTCCCGGCGGCGACCAGTTCTGACCCTGATAGATGTTGTTGTTACCGCTGCCGCCAACCCATGTCCGAGATGCCATCGAGAAGTCTCCTGGGGAACGCCCCGACCTTGCGCGGCGAGGTGGCACGCAAATCATCTGGATGCGGAGCCATTCGCGTCGATCTGGCTCAAAGAATATTCAGTTGTGAATACATAATCAGGTTATTCCGCTGGCGTTGTTATTGGCTTCAGCATGGCAGTGCCGCGAATTTCCATGCATTCGCCGGAGCAAGCACCGAGTTTGTGTCGAACCCGTGACCGGAATCGCGACTATCCGGTGGTCGGCTGCGCCAACTCCTTCAAACTCTCGCGGATCACTTCGTCGATGGCGGCGGCATCGCCCAGGCGCTCGATCACGCGCGCCACGGCCGGCTGCGCTTCAGCGCGGCGATAGCCCAGATTGGTCAACGCCGAGAGGGCGTCATCGGCCATGGTGCCAGCGCGGGCACTGGGGATGCTGAGGCCGGCGGCGCTGCTGGGCATCGCGCCGGCCTTCTCGCGCAGTTCGGTGAGCAATCGCGCCGCGAGGCGGGGGCCAACGCCCGGGGCGCGGGTGAGGCTGGCACGATCGCCGGAAGCAATGGCGCCGACCAGGTCGCGTGGGGAAAGCGCGGAAAGCATCGAGAGCGCGACCTTGGCGCCGACGCCCTGGACGGTGGTGAGCAAACGGAACCATTCGCGCTCGGCCGGGTCGGCAAAGCCGTAGAGCAATATGGCGTCCTCGCGGACATGGGTCTCGATCAGCAGGCGGGCGGTGGCGGGAGGCTGCGGCAACGCCGCCAGCGTGCGCGTGGAGGCGTGCACCAGGTAGCCGACGCCATTCACGTCGAGCACGACGGCGGCGTCGGTCAGTTGGTCGATGCGGCCGGTGAGGAGGGCGATCATGGGGGGACGACTCGAAGCCGGGCAGGGTGACCGCAAGATACGGACATAGACGGGTGCATGCGAACTGCCTTCGGCCGGGCGCGCCACGACGCACGTGTCGAGGTGTGCATGACGCCAGGTGACCGCGTGGACGCCAGCAACCCGGCGGTTGGGGCAATCCGCCTGGAACCGCGCCTGTTGCGTGGTGCCTCATCGCCGCGCGACTTCGCGCCGGCGGCGCGGTGGATCGGCGCCAACGCTGCAGCCGCTGCGCGAATATTGGGAGAGCGAGCGGAGCATTGTGGCGTTCGCGATGGGCATCGGAAGGTTGGATCGGATCCAGCCGGGAGGCGATCGCGAAGGCCTGGTCGCTGTCCGCCGGAACGCGACCTGGCGGCGGCGGCACCCAACCCTTGCAACGGCCCCGCTTCGCCCCTTACGCTCGCGTCAACTTCCCTCCACCACAGGAGCGTCCAAATGCCGCAATCCCAAGGAACCCGCTTCACCGCCGAGCCTCTGGCCTTTGTCGTCCGCCACCAGCTCTGGGATGCCAACGTCGAGGATCATACCGACCAGGGCGTCTCCATCGACGTCGTCGCCGACGTCGCCGGCAAGGAGACCTCATTGCTCCGCTTCAACTGCTTCGACCTGGAGCGCAGCTACGTCTATGGCCCGGAGAATGCCGAGCTGAAGACCCCGCTCCGCGTTGGCGGCGGCATGGGCATCCATTGCCGCATGGACCCGATCGTCGATGGCAACCCGGTCGGCTGGACCGTCCGCGTGCTGGGCCAGAAGCTGCCGGCGATGCTGGAGCGCGCCGGTTACGCCGACCTCGCCAAGGCGACCAACATGGCCTGGGTGCGGCGCGCCCTGCCCGACGTCGAGGCCTGCGCGCGCGACATGTACGTCGCTCGCCGCAACACCGTGAAGCACAATCGCGGCACCGAGATGTTCGAGGCCGGCAACATCCGCTTCGGTCTCGAAATGCGGCGGCTGAAGGACGGTGACGGCGGGCTTGCGGTGCATGTGCTCGCCGATATCGGCGGTTCCAAGGGCAAGGCCTATGTCGAGGAAACCGAACTGCTGGCGTTCGACTGCTTCTGGAGCAACGCGCACTACCACTATGGACCACGCAACAAGAACCACCGCCTCAACTTCGACCGCACGCTGGTCGAGGATCCGCTGGAGTGGACGTTCGAACAATTCGAAAGCCGCAGGCTGCCGGCGATGATCGAACGCGCGGGCTATCCGGGCGTGGCGGCGGAACTGGACCAGGACCTCATCGCCGCGGTGCTGCCGGCGCTGAAGAAGCGCGCTTTCGAGATGTGGGAGGAAGGCGAGCGGCTGACCGGCCACAAGGGCCTGCCGCTGGAGTTCACCCCGAACCTGGCCGCGGAATAGCCCGAACCTGGCCACGGAATAGCTGCGGCCAGGCTGGCGGATGCTTGTCATTGCGAGGACCGCGAGCGAAGCGCGCGGGACGAAGCAACCTCGGTCGGATCGGCACACGGAAAGCCGTGCGCTGGTCCGACCGAGATAGCATCGGCCCAGGTACGGGCCGCGCAATGACATGGGGCTGAGCGTGTCGCGCTTCTCCGCCACCGGATAGCAGGGCAACATGCAACGGCCGTCAGTCGGCCGGTCGCACGCCTCTTCCCGTTTGACGGCGGCGGCCAGTTCTCTACATGCTCCGGCCCTGCGTTGCGGACCACAACAAAGCCGCCAGCATGCCGGGAGAAACAGTCCAGTACGACACACCCCATCGGGGGATGATCACGGCGTGCGCCATCGGCGCCACCGTGCTGCAATTGCTCGACCAGACCATCGCCAACGTGGCGCTGCCGTACATGCAGGGCAGTTTCTCCGCGAGCTTCGACGAGATCACCTGGGTCCTGACCTCCTACATCACGGCATCGGCGATCATGACTGCGCCGGTCGGCTGGCTCGCGGCGCGCTACGGACGCAAGCCGCTCTATGTCGTCTGCATCATCGGCTTCACCGCGACATCGATGCTGTGCGGCGCCGCCCAGTCGCTCGACCAGATGGTGGTGTTCCGCATCTTCCAGGGCGTCTTCGGCGCGGCCCTGGTGCCGCTGTCACAGGCCATATTGCTCGACATCTACCCGCCCGAGCGGCGCGGCTTCGCCATGGCGATCTGGGGTGTCGGCGTCATGCTGGGGCCGATCATGGGCCCCACTGTCGGCGGCTGGCTCACCGAAACCTATAACTGGCGCTATGTGTTCTATATCAACCTGCCGTTCGGCATGCTCGCCGCCGCCGGGCTGATGATCTTCCTGCCGGGCGGCAACGAGCCCCGGCCGCTGCGCTTCGACTGGTTCGGCTTCAGTGTGCTGGCAATCGGCCTTGGCAGCCTGCAGTTGATGCTGGACCGCGGCCACGACCTGGATTGGTTCACCTCCCGCGAGATCATGACCGAGGCGGTATTCGCCGGCCTGGGATTCTATCTCTTCCTGGTACAGGCGTCGTCCGCGCGCCAGCCGCTGATCCGGCCGGCATTGTTCCGCGACCTCAACTTCGCCTCCGGCGTGCTGCTGATGTTCATGGTCGGCATCTTCATGGTGTCAAGTCTCGCGCTGATGACGCCATGGCTGCAATTGCTGAGCCAGTACCCGGTGGAAACCGCCGGCCTGATCATGGCGCCACGCGGGCTCGGCAGTTGCATCACGACATTGGCGACCGGGCGCCTGGCATCGCGCGTTGACGCGCGCTTGCTCGTGGCGATCGGCCTGGTGATGCTCTGCTACAGCTATTTCCTGATGAGCCGCTGGACGCCGGACGTATCGGAACGCGAGATCATCGTTGCGATCATCATTCAGGGCGGTGCCATGGGGCTCCTGTTCACGCCGATCCAGGTCCTGGCCTTCGTCACACTGCCACCAGCCATGCGCACCGAGGGCGCCGCATTGTTCAGCTTGCTGCGCAATCTCGGTGCGGCGATCGGCGTTTCGGTCGCGACCTCGATGGTGGCGCGCACCTCCCAGGCGATGCACGAAATGATCGGCGGCGCCGTCACGCCGTTCAATCGCGCCTTGCAAGCCGCCGGACCAGTGCACCGCTGGCTGGATCCGGCCTCCCTGCATGGCGCGGCATTGCTCGATCGGATCATCAACGAGCAAGCACAGATCGTCTCCTATAACGACATCTATCTGCTGCTGATCATGGCAACCGTGCCGGCGTGGCTGCTGCTGCTGATGATGCGTCTGCCGCGCAAAACGCTGAGCGCGGCAGCGGAATAGCCGCCGTACCGGCCAATCACGCGACCCGTGTCATGGCAATGAGGGCGTGTCACGCGCCGCCGATTGCGGCTACCGGCGGTTCACCGGCGCGATCAGTTGCATCACGAACCATATCCTACCGCGTCACGAACTTCTCCAGCCAATGGATGGTATAGTCGCCGGCCTGGAACGTCGGATCGTCGACGATCCGCTGATGCAGCGGCACCGTCGTTTGAATCCCGACGATCGCGAATTCCTCCAGCGCGCGGCGCAGGCGGTTGATCGCGTCCAACCGCGTCGGCGCGTGCACGATCAGCTTCGCCACCATGCTGTCGTAATAGGGCGGCACCACGTAGCCGGCGTAGAGCGCCGAATCCACCCGCACGCCCAGCCCGCCCGGCGCGTGGAACACCGTTACGCGCCCGGGCGTCGGGAGGAACGTATCCGGATCCTCGGCGGTGATGCGGCACTCGATGGCGTGGCCAGAGAAGCGAATATCCGCCTGGCCGTAACCCAGCGTGGCGCCCGCGGCGATGCGGATTTGCTCCCGCACCAGGTCGACACCGCATACCATCTCGGTGACCGGATGCTCCACTTGCAGCCGCGTGTTCATCTCGATGAATGCGAAACTGCCGTCCTGATGCAGGAACTCGAGTGTCCCCGCGTTGCGGTAGCCGAGCTGCCGCAAGGCCGCCGTGGCCCGCGCCCCCAGCGCATCGCGCTCAGCCCGCGTGATCGCCGGCGAGCCGGCCTCCTCCAGCAGCTTCTGGTGCCGCCGCTGCAGGCTGCAATCGCGTTCGCCGAAATGCACCACGTTGCCATGCGCGTCCGCCATCACCTGCAATTCGATATGGCGCGGCCGGTCCAGATACTTTTCCAGGTAGACGGCGTCATTGCCAAACGAGGCGCGCGCCTCGGCGCGTGCCAGGCTGAACGCTTCCTCCAGCGACGCCGCACCGCGCGCCACCTTCATGCCGCGCCCGCCACCGCCCGCCACCGCCTTCACCAGCAGCGGATAGCCAATGTCATTGGCCACGCGCCGCGCCGCCGCCAGGTCCGCGACCACGCCGTCCGACCCCGGCACCAGAGGCACGCCAAGCGAGGCCATCGCCGCCTTGGCCGCGATCTTGTCGCCCATCATCGCGATATGCGCCGCCGTCGGGCCGATGAAGGTCAGCCCATGCGCCTCCACCATTTCGACAAAGCGGGCGTTCTCCGCCAGGAAGCCATAGCCTGGATGGATCGCATCCGCGCCGGTGATGCTGGCGGCCGACAGGATGGCGGGGATGTTGAGATAGCTGTCCTTCGCCAGCGGCGGCCCGATGCACACGCTCTCCTCTGCCAGACGCACGTGCATCGCCTCGGCATCGGCGGTGGAATGGACAGCGACGGTCGGAATGCCGAGCTCGCGGCAGGCACGCTGGATGCGGAGCGCGATCTCGCCGCGATTGGCAATGAGGATCTTCTGGAACAAGACCGCCGGCTATTCCAGGATCATCAGGACTTCGCCGTACTCGACGGGCGTGCCGTTGGCCACCAGCACGCGCGCCACGGTCCCGGCCTTCGGTGCCTTGATCTGGTTGAAGGTCTTCATCGCTTCGATCAGCAGCAAAGTCTGACCGGCCGCCACGCTCTGCCCCACCGTGACGAACGGCGGCGAGCCGGGCTCGGGAAGCAGGTAGGCGACGCCGACCATCGGGCTGATCACCGCGCCGGGATGCGCGGCGAGTTCCGCCTCGGGTGATGCCTGCGCCGCGCCGGCAAGCGGCACCGGCGCACCAGGTGCGGGCACCGAAACGGCAGGGGCCGCCACCGCCACGCCACCCCGCACCACGCGGATGCGGCTGTCCTTTTCCGCGATCTCGATCTCGGTGAGGCCGGTTTCGGTGAGCACTGCGGCCAGCATGCGGATCGCGTCGGGATCGAACGGAATGCGCGTCATGCGCCGTCATCCTGCGTCTCTGCCACGATCTCCGCCATCGCCTGCAACGCCAGCCCATAGCCGCGGATGCCGAGGCCGGCGATCACACCCACCGCCACTTTCGATACGTAGGAGTGCTGGCGGAACTCCTCGCGGCGATGGATGTTGGTGATGTGCACCTCGATCACCGGCAGTTCGCTGGCAAGCAGGGCGTCCATCAGCGCGATGGAGGTGGTGGTGTAGCCCGCCGGATTGATCACGATGCCGGCGGCACGGCCGCGGCATTCCTGCACCCAGGACACCAGCTCGCCCTCGCCGTTGGTCTGGCGGAAATCGATGGCCAGGCCCAGCCGGTCGGCCGTCTCGGCGCACAATTGTTCCACATCATCGAGCGTCGCGCTGCCATAGAGGTGCGGCTGGCGCAGGCCGAGCATGTTCATGTTCGGGCCGTTCAAAACGGCGATCAGCGGCGGATCGGCGGAGAGGGACATGACCAGCGCGGGTAGCATAGGCGGCGGGCGGTGTCAGCCCTGGGAACAGCGGCGTCATGCTGACCCGACGCGTCATCCCGGCCCGACCCGTCATCCCGGCCCGACCCGTCATCCCGGCCCGACCCGTCATCCCGGCCCGACCCGTCATCCCGGCCCGACACGTCATCCCGGCCAACGCCGGGACCCAATGCCCGGAACTGAACCTGGACCGAGGTCGTGCCAATCAGGATTGTGCGTCTCGATCAATGTCAACCGCCACGCCCTGCGCCAGCGCTGCAACGGCTTTTCACGCCGGATCGCGCCTTTCATGCGATCGTGGAATTCGCAGCAGAGCAACGTGTAGACGTGGTACTGCCTGGTAAATCCGTCGCTATAACCGGCGCGGTGCTGCCAGGCCCGTTGCACCAGGTCGCCGGTGACCCCACGCCAGCCCCGACGCAGACGGTGCCGTTACGCTTGGCGGCCAAAATGGCGACGCAAGGCTGCTGCACTGGGAGTTCGCTGCCTGGGTCCCGGCTTGCGCCGGGATGACGCAGGTCACCGATCATCCGCTCCTGCGGTGCATCGCTGGCAACACCGCTTGCACGCCCCCTTGCTTGCCCCCTTGCTTGCCCCCCTGCCCCGCCGCGCTCATATTCCCGCCATGCAGACCGTCATCACCGTTACGCTGAATGGCGAATCCCGCTCGCTGAATGGGCCGGTTTCGGTGACCGGCCTGCTGGAATCGCTCGGCTTCGAGGGCCGCAAGGTCGCGGTGGAACGCAACGAGGCGATCGTGCCGCGCTCGCGCTATGCGCAGACCTGGCTCGCCACCGGCGATTCGCTGGAGATCGTGCACTTCATCGGTGGAGGCTGAGATGGATGGAACGCAGCTAGGCGAGGACACCTGGACGGTCGCCGGCCGCCGCTTCCGCTCGCGCCTGATCGTCGGGACCGGGAAATACAAGGACCTGGAGGAGACCGCCGCCGCCATCGAAGCGAGCGGCGCCGAGATCGTCACGGTGGCGGTACGGCGCGTCAATTTGTCGGATCCGAGCGCGCCGATGCTACAGGACCATGTGGATCCGAAGAAATACACCTACCTGCCCAACACCGCCGGCTGCCATACCGCCAACGAAGCAGTCCGCACCTTGCGCCTCGCGCGCGAGGCCGGCGGCTGGAACCTGGTGAAGCTGGAAGTGCTGGGTCCCCCGCCCCTGCTCTATCCCGACATGCGCGGCACGTTCGAAGCGGCCGAGGCGCTGATCAAGGACGGCTTCGAGGTCATGGTGTACTGCGCCGACGATCCGCTGGCGGCGAAGCGGCTGGAGGAAATGGGCTGTGTCGCCATCATGCCGCTGGGGGCGCCGATCGGCTCCGGCCTGGGCGTGCAGAACCCGGCGATGATCTGCATGATGATGGAGCATGTCACCGTGCCGTTCCTGGTGGATGCCGGGGTGGGCACCGCCTCCGATGCGGCGATCGCCATGGAGCTGGGCTGCGACGCCGTGCTGCTGAACTCCGCGATAGCGCAGGCGAAGGACCCGATCCGCATGGCGCGGGCGATGAAGCTGGCGGTGGAGGCCGGGCGGCTGGCGCATCTGGCCGGGCGGATGCCGCGGCGGATGGGAGCGGATCCGTCCAGTCCGCTGACCGGGCTGATCAGGTAGCAGCCGACGACCTGCGAGGCGGGGGAGTGGGAATATGCGGCCTGCCGAGGCGTTGGCCGACCACCGTAACGCCGTGCCGACGTTGTCGTTGTCTGCGCGTTATGGCCTGCGCAACGCCCGTATCTGTGGCCCGGCTGCGCGCGGAGACGACCGGGACGGCTGCCACCTGGACCTGTTGGTCGAGGCCATCCCGGAACTAACGACCCTGCTCGACATCGTCGGCATGACACAAGAAGCCGGGGCCATGCCGGGCGTGCCGGTCGTTGTGCGGACGCTCGAAGACATCCACCAGCGTTTTGACATCGACCAGCGTTTTGACATCGACCAGCGTTTTGACATCGACCAGCGTTTTGACATCGACCAGCGTTTTCGTGCCCGGGTCGTCAGGGATGCGAGACCTCTGTGACCGCCGACGAAGCAACGTTTGAGCTCGCCGACTGCCTGTACTTC
>Ga0335073_10010669_pt1 | contig 12920 bp, 10 predicted proteins | sample Lox_Sample_22_FD_207093 | JGI IMG/M metagenome (GOLD analysis project Ga0335073, IMG submission 207093) | Soil microbial communities from Loxahatchee National Wildlife Refuge, Florida, United States - Lox_Sample_2.2 | ecosystem: Environmental > Terrestrial > Soil > Wetlands | place: USA...
CCGTTAGCTCAGTCGGCAGAGCGTCTCCATGGTAAGGAGAAGGTCTACGGTTCGATTCCGTAACGGGGCTCTGCAGCTAGATCGAATTATTTGAAAAGACTTGCGCAGGTGTTGGGCATCGCCGGTGGGGGCTAGCGGCTGCCAGATGGCGGCTTGGACAGCTCGGCCAGCGTGTTCCCGCGAGATGCAGTTGGCAGGTCCGGGTGACGCGGGAGATCAAGCGGAGCGCGCATTGCCGCCATTCAGGGCGCTACGCCGAGGAATGCGGGTTATGACCTGCCCCGCTCACGTCACGATGGTCCGTGCGTCAACGACCGTCCGGGAGTCTGGGCAAAACAGTTAGGGCTCGGCGGCTTACTTGGCCGTGCGGTGCACGGGTCTTCCCGTCGGTTGCCGACTGGCCGGGACTTGGGGCGGCGAGGCCGTTATGCGCGCGTGCGCAAAGTTATACGCGCTTGACGATATGATCGCGATGGTGTCGCATAACTCTGCGCAAAAGGGGCTGGTGCATGGAGACGCCGACGGGCCCGGCAGCAGACTTGCCTGCGCGTGTCGCGCAGTGGATCGCTGGCGGGGAGACCTATGAGGTCGAGTTCAAGGGCGAGCAGCGCGAGCGGCTGAGCGACCGCGACCTGGTCGAGGCTGTGGTGTGCCTGGCCAACGGGACCGGTGGGGTGCTGCTGGTTGGCGTCGAGGACAACGGGACGGTCAGCGGCGCGCGGCCGCGGCATGAGACGGGGCGAACCGACCCGCTGCGGGTCCAGGCGCTGATCGCGAACATGACTCAGCCTGCGCTTTCCACGGTCGCCGGGCTCGTCCAGGTCGAAGGCGCGGAAGTCCTGGTAGTGGAGGTGCCGGATAGCCCGCGCGTGGTGGGGACGACGAAAGGGACCTACGTCCGGCGGGCGGTCGCGGGCGACGGCCGGCCGACCTGTGTCCCCTACCATGCCCACGAGATGCTCGCTCACGAGGTGGACCGCGGTGCCGTGGACTGGGCGGGACTGCGCATCGGAGGTGCTGCGTGGGCGGACCTTGACCCTCTGGAATTCGAGCGGCTCCGGCGGCTGACCGGCACTGCGGGCGACCGGGCCGATCGCTTGCTCGCCTCGCTATCTGATCGCGAGATTGCCAGCGCGCTCGGGCTCACCCGGGCCGAGGCCGAGGTCACTGCGGGAGCGCTGCTGCTGTTCGGGCGATCGGAGGCGCTGCGGCGCTTCCTGCCAACCCATGAGGCCGCATTTCAGGTGCTACGGGGGCTAGAGGTTGAAGTCAACGACTTCCTTCCCTATCCGCTGCTGCGGCTCGCCGAGGAGATGTTCACCCGGTTCCAGGCGCGGAACGCAGAGGAAGAGCTGCAGTTCGGGCTGTTTCGGGTGGCGATCTCCACCTATTCCGAGACGGCGTTCCGGGAGGCTCTTGCGAACGCGCTCATCCACCGGGACTACACGCGGCGGGGTGCTGTCCACGTGCAGTGGAGCGAGGAGCAGCTGGAGATATCCAGTCCCGGGGGCTTCCCGAGCGGGATACGGCTGGACAACCTGCTCGTTGCCCCGCCGCACCCGCGCAGCCCGCTGCTCGCGGACGCGTTCAAGCGCACCGGCCTGGTCGAGCGCACCGGTCGCGGGATCAACCGGATGTTCGCCGAGCAGCTCCGGGTCGGCCGGCCGGCACCCGATTACGGGAGAAGCTCCGACGCCCACGTTGTCGCTGTCCTCCCTGGCGGCCCAGCCAACCTGTCTATGACCAGGTGGGTGATTGAGCAGGAGAACCAGCAAGGGATGCCCCTGCGTCTCGCGGAACTGCAGGTGCTCGCGGAACTGGTTCGGGAGCGCCGGGCCACCACCCCGGAACTGGCCCGGGTACTGCAGCGGACCGACGCGGAGACCCGCAACATCCTCGCCCGCATGGTCGAACGAGGCTGGATACAGGCACGTGGCGAGGGAAAAGGCCGGAGCTGGCACCTGTCCGCTGCGGTCTACCGGGTACTTGACGCCCCGGCCGGCTACGTCCGCGTGCACGGCTTCGAGCCGCTGCAGCAAGAGCAGATGGTCTTGCAATACGTCGACGCCCACGGCCAGATCACCCGGACCGAGGCCGCCGATCTGTGCTCACTCACCCCAGACCAGGCCAGCCGCCTGCTGCGGCGCCTGGCCAGGGAGGGAAAGCTCGAGCTGCGCGGAGAACGCCGGGGATCGGAATACGTCAAGCCGGCCCGGTAAAACTGCTGCGAACACCCCGCAGCCAGGACACCTCGCCCAAGACGCCCTTTCGTTACCTGGCGTGACCGGGTGCTGATCGAGCTCGCGCGCGTAGCCGCCGATATGGCGCAGATCCCATCGGCATGACAAGGCGGCCTCCCCGGCGCAGAACAGGGTGATCGGCGCGACTGCCAGCGCTCACTCTTCTGCATGTTATGAGGTACGCCGTTCGACGAGGAGATCGCACTGAACAGGAGCGTCTGCGCACAGCTGCGGTGCCGCGACGATCCTGCCGACAGCGGAAATGATCGGCGATGGGCGTCACCCGATGGGCGTTACCCGCCCGGTTGCGGCAGGCCCGAGCCGGTCACTCGCCGTGATGCCAATCCGGCCTTGGGCGGGATCGACGGCGCGGCTTGGCGGGAGCATGACGGGTCACCGGGAAGGAACGCGCGCAGTGGTGGAAGCGCGGTCGCCGGGTGCCCGTTCGTGCGGAAGATACAGGTCTTCGTCCTAGAGCCCGTCGCCGGTTCCTGACAGCGGGCGGCTGTTCCGCGGGTCCGGGCTGGCCGGCGGGGCGGCCGCGGAGGTCAGCCGTTGATGGTGCCCACACCGGGCTTGACGGGCCCGACGCTCATGTAGGTCGGCCCGGCGTGCGAGCATGCCTCCAGGTCGAAGAAGGCGAACGTCGCGCCGCGCTGGTCCGGCGGGTAGACACGCAGCTCGAACGTGGTGTTCACGGGATGGCAGGCCGACGGCGAGTAGGCCCCCACGTCGTGGTAGGCCAGTATCGCGTGGACGGTCGCGCCGGGGGCCACGATGACGGTGCGCGGCGTCCCGGAGCCGCCTCCGGACCCCCAGCTCGCGGGGCTGCCGAGCTGCTTTCCGGTGCGGCTGATCGCGGACACGCCGGGGAAGCCGTACATCGAGCAGGTGTGGCCGCTCAGGTTGGTGAACTCAAGCGGGTAATAGGTGGTCCCGGCCGTCCCGTTGCCCTGGCCGTCCGCGACCCAGACGCTGACGTTGCCGTTCTGGCCGAGGGCGGCGGTGCACTCGGGGATGGCGGCGGAGGCGACGCGTGCGGCGGTCTTCCCGGCCGACGCGGCCGGCGAGGTGGCCGCGAACGCGGCGCCGGTGATGGCCAGCGCGGCGACCGCGGTCCCGGCCATGACGCCGATGGCGCGGCGGCCGGTCCGTGACAGGTGGTACTTCATGACAGCCGTCCTACGGACTTCGGGATCCGTGCTGTTCGCGAACCCCTCATGCCCGGTAAGACTGAGACGACCCACCTCTGGTTGCCGGTCTCGCCGGACAGCACTTGCCGCCGGGCCCGCCAGCCCGGTCAGCGCAGCCCGATGAGCGGACGTCGAAGCCCTTATAACTATGCGCTTCAACACTGGCCCCTTGGCCGGCTCCGCGCCTTCCTGGCCAGCGACCGCTGAATCGTCCTGGTGACCAGGCGCGCGCGGTGGACAATGAGCGGTGAGGCCACATCGCCTCCAGCCCCCGCACGGGAGGTCTGCCATGTCTGAGACCGCCCTCGCCGCGGCCGGTCCCGGGGCCCTGCCACCGCTGGTATCCGGGGCTCGGCCGCTGGTTGGACACGCCACCCAGTTCCTCAGCGACCAGCTACGGCTGCTGGAACGCGGTTACGCTGAGCACGGCGAGAGGGCAGGCGACTGAAAGTGAATTGGTGTCCCAAGGCAGAATAGGCGCAGGCCAAGGCTCACCGCCGCTGTGCCGGGCCGGAGTTGGCCGGCGCAGGCTGCTCCGGCCGGTCAGCGGTCCATGCCGGCAGTAGGGCTCGCACCTGCCAGCCGCCGTGTCCATCCGGACCCGCTGTGAGGCTGCCGCCGCATGCCGTCACGCGTTCGCGCATCGCTGGCAGGCCGTACTGGCCTCCGGACCGCGCGAGCGCGGCCGGCCGTTCGGCAGGCGCCGCGTTCTGCACGCAGATCGCCACGTGTGCGTCCTGGGCGGCGACAGTCACCGTGACTGGCGCGCCGGGCGCATGCTTGAGCGCGTTGGTCAGGGCCTCCTGGACGAGCCGGTAGGCGGTCTCGGACGCGGTCGGCGCTAGCTCGCAGCCGCCAGTGAACCGGCAGGTCACGGCCAGGCCGGTGGTCGCCGCGCGCCGAAGCAGCTCATGGATCATCTGCAGATTCGGCGAGTTGCCGGGCGGCACGTCGCCACGCAGCAGCTCGACCAGCCTTCCGATCTCTTGCTGGGCCTGCGCGGCCGCCTCGGCTACGGACATGAGCGCCTCGGCCATGCCGTCGCGATCGGCGTCCTTCACCCGCTGGCCCGCGCTTGCCTGCACGACCATGACGCTCAGGCAGTGCGCGACGATGTCATGCAGTTCCCTGCTGATGCGCGCGCGCTCATAACGCACCGACTCCTGCGCGAACCGCTCCTGTTCGGCTGCCAGCTCCAGGTTCCTGGCTTCCAGCTGGTCGGTCAGCATCCGCCGGGAGCGCATGAGCAGCCCGGCAAGCCACGATCCGAGCGTGATCATCTCCACGATCGGGTTGAACTGCCCTGGCCCGCCGGCGACCTGCATGCTTACTGCGAGCACGATGACTCCAGCCAGCCCGATGGTGACACGAGCGCTGGTGCCGAGCGCGAAGCAGAGCAGGAATGCGGTCCACGCGACCGGCAGCGCAAGCCAGTTGCCGTCCATCCCGGTCAGGCCAAGCGGCACGGCGAGGAACAGCGCCGCGGCGGCGAGCACCACCGCCGGCCCGGGCCACCGGCGCCGCAGCACCAGCGCGACCGCAATCGACAACAGGAGGACCAGCGCCACCAGGTGCTCGCCAAGACGGGCGGTCGCTGCCGCCGCGGCCACCATCCAGGCCAGGGTGAGCATGGCCAGCAGCAGGTCGCTTCGCCAGGCGAGGCCGGCGATACGGCCGATAGCCTCACGCATGGCTAGACACGAGAGGCAGCCGGGCCGATGCGTAGCAGATGCGGCCGTCGAGTCGGTGCTCTACGGTCCCGCTATGCAGCGATGCTCGCTCTGCGGCTGCTGCCAGCACGGCGCGCAGATCGGCGCCAGCCGAGGAAGGCCCACTCACGTGCAGTTCGACAGCGTCGGGGCAGAACCGGAGCAGGACCTCGACCGCTGCCTCAGGGGTGTCTTCCAGTGCCTCGAGCAGGTGCTCAACAATCCGGTACCCAGATAGCTCGAGCCCGGCCGACAGCGTGCGCGGGTTGCCGTCGACTGTCAGCTTGGCCGACGCGGTGGTCGCGCTGGCGAGCAGCTCAGGCAGCCGCGCCAGCGTCGGCTGCGGTTCGCTTGGCGCTGCCTCGCGCAGCGAGCTGAGCATCTGCCGCATGTGCTCGAGTGCATGCCTGCCGTCGTGCTCGATCGCAGCTATGGCCTGGCGGGCAGCCGCGTGATCGGTGTCCAGGACCTCTAGCCCGGCAGCGGCCGCGGTGGCGATCCCGCCGATCTGCGCGTGCAGGCTCTGCTCAAGATCGGCCGATATTTCTGTGCGATCCGCGTGCACCGCCAGACGCGCTGTCTGCTCACGCTGGCGGCGCAGCTCAGCTGACTTGTGCCGCAACGCACTTGCCATCTCGGTGCGCGCGCGAACCAGGCATCCCGCCGCGTAGAAGCCGACCAGCACCGGCAGCACGAACGCCAGGCCAGACGCCTCGATCTGCGGGTCGTACATGCCTTCCGCCACTACGCCGCCGACGCACAGCGCAAGGCCAAGCGCCGACCAGCCCCGATCACGGCGCACCCCGGCAGCGAACACCACGAGGAAGAACGCGGGCAGCGCCACGCCGCAGCGCACGAGCGACCCGAAGACGAGCCCGTTCAACAGCGCCGCCGCCGCCATGATCCCGGCAGCCGCGACCGGCGCCGGCCGACGGCTGGCAACCGGCACCGTCATGGCCAGCACCCCTACTGCGGCGGCGACGCCGAGATGCTTGCCACTGGTGTGCAGCCAGCCGAAGCCGACGGCCAGCATGATGCCGCTCAGCAAGGCTGCCGACGCAATGTCGAGGATCCCGAGGCCGCCGACCGTCCATCGCATCCGCGGCAGGCGGCCATCAAGTGCGGCTGACCTGCTCGCCTGCATCATGATCCCCGCCTTCCGCCGCATTCCGATCATCCTCCCGCCCGGCTCTGCCGGGCAGTGCCGACCGCGGCCTGGTTCCTGCGGATCACCCCAGGCACCAGGCCGCGGCGCATCTGCCAGCCGGTCAGAACGACACGTGCCCGGATCCGGTTGCCCAGGTGAGCTTGACCGTCGCCACGTTGATGTTCTCGTCGCAGCGGCCGGTCTTGGCCCGCGGGAAAACGACAGCGTTCACGACCGTGATCGAGAGCATGCCGTGGATGCCCGAGTACGCACCGGTGCCGTGAGACACGGCCATCGGGGCCGTGCCCTTAAGCACCAGTATGCAGGCACCCGGGTTCGATGACACGACCTTGAGGCGTGGGGCGAGCTTGCTCACGTTGACCTCGAATGTGCCCTTTGTGAGCACGATCTTGTTGACCGTCCCGTGGTCGAGCGCACCGAGGTGGTCGACTCCGTGGTCGCCGACCGCGCCGGTCAACACGTCGGCGTCTGCCGGGCCGCCCGTGCCGGTCTCGTAGACGTCCACGACTCCGCCTGCTGCCGGGCGGCTCGGGTGCGCGGCAGTGGCGCCTGCCGTGCCGAGCATGAGCGCCGCGCCGACCGCCAGCGCGCCGACTCGCGTGCCACTGCCAGGGCGGCTGTAACCGGCGCGGACGCTGGCCGCCGCGCCGGGCTGCCTGGTCAGGGCGGCCTGCCGCCTGCCGGCGATCGTCATAACTGCGAGCACGATCAGGCTGAGGATGAGGACGCCCATGCCGATGAGGCCCTGCGCCGGCGGTGAGCCTCCCGAGGAGTGATGCGCCACCGGGGCTGAGGACAGCCACACGCCGATGCAGGACCCGGCTGTCAGGACCGAAGCGGCGGCTGCGGCTATCTTGGTGCGGCGGCCAAGGTCGCTGCCATCAGAGCCTGCGGCCGCCCGCTGCGCCCGGACGGCGCCAAGCAGTGTCCCGACGCCGAGGGTGGCAGCCATGATGAGTAGCTGCACGACGTAGTATGGGACCGAGCCGCTGTTCAGCGGCCAGACGGTGCCGGGCGGGCTGACGCCGTGCCCGTCGGCGATGCCGTAGGTCTGCAGGGCAGTCATGGCTAGGAATGGGATGATGATGATGGCGCCGGCCCGGCGGCCATCGCGGGTGATCCAGCCCGCGCTGACGGCCAGGACGAATCCCGCTAGAGGTGTCATGGCGATGCCTCCGTCTGATTCGGGCGGGACCGGCCCGCCGGACAGGTTCGATGCAACAAAACGCTAGGCAGCAGGCCCGCGGCGGTCGTCCTGCCCGCTAGTGACCTTTGCGCGGCCGCAGATCACTCTTGAGGACTACGGTGGACACCGACCGGATCGAGCAGCAGCCGATCACTGTCGTGATCGCGGATGACCAGCGGATGGTCCGCAGCGGCTTCCGGGTGATCCTGGAGGCCGAGGACGACATCAAGGTGCTCGGCGAGGCTGGCGACGGCGCAGCGGCTGTCGAACTGGTACGCCAGCTGAGCCCGGCAGTCGCCCTGCTCGACATCCGCATGCCGGTCCTTGACGGCCTACAGGCCGCGCGCCAGGTCATTGCGCTGCGGCCGGCCACCCGCGTGCTGATCCTGACCACATTCGATGCTGACGATTACGTCTACGAGGCGCTACGGGCCGGCGCCAGCGGATTCCTGGTCAAAGACGCGCCAGCTGACCAGCTGGTCACCGCGGTGCGCTGCCTGGCAGCCGGCGACGCGCTCATTGACCCTTCCATCACCCGGCGCCTCATCACCAGGTTCGCGCTGGCCGCCCGCCGCACCGATGGCCTGCCGCCAGAGCTGTACCGGCTGACCGCGCGCGAGCTTGACGTACTGCGCCTGGTCGCCCGCGGCCTGTCCAACAACGAGATCGCGCGCGAGCTGGTGGTCGAGGAGAACACCGTCAAGACTCATGTCAGCCGGATCCTGACGAAGCTGAACTTGCGCGACCGCGTCCAGGCCGTCGTACTCGCTTACGAGACTGGCTTCGTCACGCCCGTGGTGCGGGGCTGACGGATCGGTGCACCAGTTTCCGCGACTTTGAGCTTGCTCGTCGCCCAAGTCGGCGATGAGTCTCGCAGGGGACGACGTTCAAATGGCACTTGGCGCGATCCGCCTCGGCCCGGACCGCCTTTCCTGGCCAGGCCTTTACAGACCAGCTCAACGAATCAGTGCTGGCCTGACAATCACGAACCCTGGGTAATGCGTCAGCTGACCCACTACCAACCCCTGGCTCGGCGCCGTCCCGTGGGATGCGGCTCAGATCCGCATAACCGGGTGATCGGTACACGGCCTGAGAGTGAAGAACCAGATGCGGCTGCAATACGGATTCGGCGTTCGGCGTGTAATTGAGCGTAAGGGACAGGGAACTCGGTCACCATGAGTGATGCCGGTCCAGCGGAGATGGCTGCTGCGCAGACTTGAGGGCCTTCATGCCCAGCGGCTGACCGGCACTAGTCTGCACCAGACGCCATGGTCTGCGAGGATGCGGGCGTTTCTAACAGGGAACCTGACGCGCCGTTAGAGTCCCGCACCCGCGCGCGTCGAACGCTGACGTCAGCGCGCTAGTCGCAGGCGGATTTGACAGGACGTCCGGGGGCACCCAAAGCACGCGCGCTAGCCAAGCTGCGCTACAGCCCGTTGACCACGACGAGTGTATCGTCTTGGCGCGGTGGGCGGCGTGCCCGCGCCAGCGTTGTGGAGGCTCATCCAGCACAGTAGACGTTCAGCAACGGCGAGCGCGTTCTCTTGTGGCCATGCGGTCCCGGCGGCGGGCTCACGATCGGTCGGTCTGGAACGGGTTCTCCGCGCGGACCCCGGAGTATTCCTGTCCAGGGTTGAGATCCTCTGAATAGAGCGCAGTGCAGCCCATTTCGACTGCGCTGCGGACGATCATCGCGTCCCAGAACGAGATCCCGGTGCGCTGGTGGATGCCGATCGCGCCAAGGACGTCGTCGGCTGCCGGGACGTGCACATGCCAGCGGGAGAAGTCGGCAACGATCTCCTTCGCCGTTTCCGCGCCGAGCGGCTTGGCGATCTTGCGGGTGATGTTCACGAAGAACTCTTGCAGTACCTGAACGCTCAGGCAGCCCTCACGGGATTCCCAGAGCTGCTCGAGCAGCATCCGCGCCTGATCCCGCTTGGCGCCCGCCGAATCGTCGTGTGCGTACACCAAGATGTTGGTGTCGACGAACCGGCGGTTACCGCTCATGGACGCTGTCCCGGCTCCAGCTGATGTGCCCGCCGGTGCCGAGGTCCATCCCGTCGCGCAGCCGGGCAAGGCTCCGGTCGCGGGCGCGGGCATATCCGGTCTCCTGCTCGACCAGTTCCCTCAGCATCCGGGCAAGCAGCTGCGACACCGACGTGCCGCGGCTAGCCGCCAGGATCCTGGCTTCCCGCAGGTCCTCTTCGGGAAGCGACAGCGTGATGTTCTGGTTGCCCACGACGATCCACCTCAGACGACTCAACGTTACACGTAAGTAAGTGTAGCACGGGATTACGTGAACGTTGGATCGCGAAGAGCCCGGGATAAGCACGTCCCAGGACAGGCAAGACATCGACGGCCCATTCATCGCACGGATGTCAGCCAGCGGACCGGCAAGCGTGCCACTGCCGCGCCGGCACAGCAAGAGCGTGCCCTGTGCCGCTGTCCGCCGGCACCTGTGCCTTCCGCGGCACGAGTTCTCGCGCAGTGACCTGTCAGGTACTGCGAATGGTGGCACGGATAACAGACGGCGGCGGCCATAACACAGCGTTACCAGCACTTATGGAGCGAGCGTGCCAGATCCGCCGATCTGCACGCTTTGGCGATCGGCCCGTATCTCTGCGGATGACGCACAGAACTGGCCGTTCTGCATGGTGCCGGTCCCAATGGGGCAGATAGGTGGCTTGGTTACGCTGGCTCGTTCAGCGGGAGATGCCGCGGGCGCTGGTCACGGCCTGAGGAAATTCAACGCTAACTTTGCTGGACTAAGATTAACATTTTCCCCAGCAAGATGGTTGAAGGTTCCCGGCCGGACGCTTTAGGCCGGTGCCGCGCCTATTATCCTGCTATGCCGGGTGCTGCGGGAGATCTGGTTGGCGGGCGGTACCTGCTGGCTGAGCCAGTGGGGCAGGGCGGAATGGGCCGAGTATGGCGCGGTCGCGATGAGCTGCTGGACCGGGTGGTGGCGGTCAAGGAGGTCCTGCTGCCCCCGCAGTCGCCGGATGAGCATGCCGACCTGGTCGCCCGCACTATGCGCGAGGCCCGGGCGGCGGCCCGGCTAGACCACCCAGGGGTGGTCACCATCCATGACGTGGTCGAGCATGGCGGCGCGCCATGGATCGTGATGCAGTACGTTCCTGGGGCGCCGCTGGGCGCTGAGGTCGCCGCGTGCGGGCGGCTGCCGTGGCGGCGGGCGGCGGAGGTCGGCGCGCAGGTTGCGGACGCGCTGGGGCACGCGCACGCGGCCGGGATTGTGCACCGCGACCTGAAGCCGGACAACATCCTGCTGTCAGGGAACCGCGTCATCGTAACCGATTTCGGAATCGCCCGGGTCATCGACGCCACGACCAGGCTGACCGGTACTGGAACGCGGATCGGCACGGTCTACTACATGGCGCCTGAGCAGCTGGAGGGCGGCGATGCCGGTCCTCCTGCGGACATGTGGGCGCTGGGCGCCACCCTGTATGCCGCTGTCGAGGGCAGGCCACCGTTCGGCGGCCCGACGCTGACTGCGGTCCTCACCGCTGTCCTCACCCGGTCCCCGGACCCGCCGGAGCATGCCGGCCCGCTGGCGGAGCTGATCGAGGCGCTTCTCGCCAAGGACCCGACTATGCGCCCGGATGCGCAGGATGTGGCGCTCGCGCTCGCCCGTGACCGTTTGGCGCTGGCCGGGGCTGACGAGGTCCCGGACCGTACAGCCCCGGCGCTTCCGGAGGCCGTTCCCGATCCGCCCGCATCCCGCCCGTCGACCATGGTCGTCCCGGCTCCGCTGTCCGAAGCCAGGTCAGCCATGCCGACGGAGACCGTTGCCCGGGGCTCGTCAGGGCCTGCCCTGGACCCTGCCCCAGGCCGGGCTTCGTCATCCCACGGCATGCTGGTCCGTGAGGGAGCCGTAGGGATGCACTCGCCGCGTCGGCACCGCACGATAACCGTGGCGGCGGTCGCGGCGGTCGCCGTGATCGTCGCGGTAGGGCTGGCCGGATGGCTGGTCCGCCGGCCATCAGCAATGCCCGGCGGCGTTGCACCGCCACCTCTGGCGTGGACTACGGCGCAGGTGCCGCTGCCCGCGGGCACGGTCGCCGGAAGCTCTCAGTACGCCCAACTGAGTAACGTGGCATGCCCCGCCGTCGGCAGCTGCGTCGCGGTCGGCTCTTTCGAGGCAGGCGGCACAGTCGATGAGCCCTTGATCGAGACGCTAGCCAGCGGGACCTGGCACGCCTCCGGCGATGTGGCCGGTGCAAGTGTCTCCCTACTCGACGGGGTTGCCTGTCCCGCTCAGGGCTCATGCGTAGCCGTCGGTGAATATGCCCCTGACCAGGGGGGCAGCGGCAGCCCTGTCGCGGCGACGCTCTCCGCCGGTACCTGGACCGCGAGCGACCTGCCGTTGCCGGGGGACGCGGACATGAGCGGGGCCAACTACTACCCAGACCTCCAAGGTGTCGAATGCCCGGTGCAGGGCATGTGCATTGCCACAGGCTTTTACTTCGGCCAGAACCACTCCCTGCAAGGCCTGATCGAGACGCTGTCTGGCGGGCTCTGGACGGCGGAGCGGGCGCCGCTGCCGACAGGCGCAACGACGGCCATCCTCAACGGCGTGGCGTGCCCGTCGGTAGGCTCGTGCGTCGCGGTCGGGCTATACGCCGAAGGCAGTGATGCTAGCGCGGGCTTTACCGACACGCTGTCGGGCGGGACCTGGATGCCGGGGACGGTACCGCTGCCCGGCGCGGCAGACGGCCAGGCCGCCGCCCTCGCCGGGATCTCATGCCGAGCACCAGGGAACTGTGTGGCCGTCGGGACCTACACAAACCGCAGCGGCCAGCCCGTGTACCTCGCCGAGACGCTGTCAGGCGGCACCTGGACCGCAGCGACACTCCCACTGCCCGCCGATGCCGCAGCGTCCCAGAAAGCAAACCCGCAGCAGGAGCCTCCCCTGCAGGCTAATACGGTCGCGTGCCAGGCGGCGGGCTCCTGTGTGGCCCTGGGAACCTACCAAGCCGACACCGGGGCGGTTGACGGCGCGATCGACACGCTGTCAGGCGGGACGTGGACAGCGGCACGTGCGCCCCTGCCTCCCGAGGCCGCGACCTCGAAGCAGAAGCTGTCCTTCCGAGCGTCCGTCTGCCCGGCATCTGGCGACTGCGTCGCCGTCGGCACCTACACGGCGCAAAACGGCAGCACCCAGGCCCTAGTCGAGGCAGCCACGGCCAAGCACGGGTAAGCCACACCCTCCGATCCCGTCGAGCTGACGGCAACACTCACTCACACAGCCTCACCGATAGCTGCTGCGCCACCGGCGACGCACTCGGCGAGCACAGTGATGCGGATCAGGCCGCCCGTTCATCCGGGGTTCCGCAGTTGACCTGCGGTCTAGGTGACGTTTCGGGGTATGACTGCAGGTCGCTGTCCTCCCGGTGGTCGACGGAA
>Ga0335073_10010671_pt1 | contig 12919 bp, 9 predicted proteins | sample Lox_Sample_22_FD_207093 | JGI IMG/M metagenome (GOLD analysis project Ga0335073, IMG submission 207093) | Soil microbial communities from Loxahatchee National Wildlife Refuge, Florida, United States - Lox_Sample_2.2 | ecosystem: Environmental > Terrestrial > Soil > Wetlands | place: USA: Florida...
CGGCGAGTTCCGCGAGGAAGGTGCGGGCGCGGTCGTAATCGCTGTAATCGAGGTCGAAGCCGCGGTAGGCGCGATTGGTGACTTTCGCCATGACGGGATCGTTGACCCTGTCAATCTGATCGCTGCCCCACGGCGCGATCTGCTTCGAATTTTCCACCACGAAGCCGAAATTGCGCAGCGAAAGTCCTTTCATGTCGGCATTGGTCCAAAGGTAGCCGGCGGGTGGGAGCGCGGTAATGTCCTGTTCTTCGAAATCGTAGAGTTTATGGCGGCCGGCGTATTGCGATGGCCAAAGCTTCTCCACCCAATCGGGCGAGATGGCCGCCGTAGACCAGTTCTGGCCGTCGGCGCTGACGTCGGCATTCACGTAGAAGTTGTCGAGCAGCACGAAATCGCGGGCGATCTTGTGGAGATTCGGCGTCACGTTCTCGCCGAACAGCACGAGCGATGAATCGCCGTTGCCTTCCTTCATATCGCCCAGCACCTGATCGTAGGTGCGGTTCTCTTTCTCGATGTAGAGAACGTGCTGGATCTGCGGCGGAAAGGTGCTGGCGATGTCGAGCTTTTCGTCCCGGTAGGGCGAGAACTCCATCGCCTTCCTGGTCCACGCGGCAAGTTGATCGTCGGTGAAGGGGTCGATCCACGATGCGGTGCCGGTTTCCAGGTAAGCCACATACCCCGGCTCTCGCGGGGCGCCTTGAGCGCGTTTGCTGGGAACAGGTCCATTGGGGTTCGGGTAGGACCTTGTGCCGCGTCCATTGAGAACCACCACGGTCCCCGAAGGCAGAACACGAACCGCGGTCGGGTACCAACCGGTCGGAATGAATCCCTCCACTTGGCTGTCCGCGCTCGAAACGTTGACGACCGCGGCCACATTGCCATCGGAGCAGGCGACGAAAAGGCGTTTGCCGTCGGGCGAGAGTGCCAGAGCCGACGGCGTCATGCCCAGCGGCTGGCGCGGCGTCATGGAAATATTGATGCGCTCCACCACGCTAAGCTCTTTCGCGGCGTTGATGCCCACGGAATAAACGCTGTTGGTATTCGCGGCGGCAACGAAAATCCTCGCGGTGTACTTCACTTCGTCGCCGTCGGAGTCGGTGACGGCTCCATTCCGCCAGACCATGTCCGTGGGATGCATGCCGAGAGGAACGCGCGCCAATTCGGCGCCGCTCGCGGTGTCATACTGGCCAAGCGTGCCATCGGCCCAACTGGTGGCGAAGAACGACTTGCCGTCGGGATGGAACAGAATGCGATACGGCCGGCGGCCGGTCTTGACGCGCCCGATGATCATCCCCGATTGCGGATTGATCACCACCACGGAATCGTGATAAAGGTCCGCCGCGTAAATGGTCCGGCCATCGGGCGTGATGGCGACATCGCCGATCATGTCGTGCCCGCTGACGTGATCGAGCGACGGCACCGGGAAGGTGCGGGCGGGCGTCAGCGCGCCATCTGAAAACGTAAATTCCAGAACCGATGCCTTCGATCCGCCGCCCACGTAGACGCGATCGCCGCGAGGGGTGAAAGCGAGACCGAGCCACGCATCCGGCACGGGCACGGTCGATTTCACCGTCCCTGAAGCGGCGTCGATCACGGTGATGGATGGCGGGCGATATCCGCCGTTCAGAACGAGCAGATATTTGCCGTCGGGCGAAAGCGCCGAGGACATGGGAAGCGTGTCGAGCGGGACCTGCTTGCCCACCGGATCGAGCACCCACCCGCTATTGAGCAGAAATCCGCCACCGGTCAGCGGACCTACATGCTCGCGCGGAACCGGCTGCGAACCCAGGATGGCGATGAAGGAAATGAGGGCAACTGCAACCACTATGCGAGCGCTCAAGAGTTTCGATGCGCGTGTCATAGGGTCTATTGTACAAACCGGCGCGGGCACGGATTCGATTTCCGAATCAGCGCGCGGAGGCGGCATAACTTTGATATGTTCCGTACCATTGGCGGGCGCGCACGGGATCGCCAACCTGGGTAAAAACCTGCGCCATGGCGCGGGCGCAGAGCGGCATTTTCGGATCGTGCTGCAAGTGCAGGCGGCACTCGGCTTCCATGTGGGTCAGGATGCCGAGGGAATCGAGCGTCGTGACATCCGGCGGCGGGTGGCGCATCAGCACGATGGCGGCAGCATCGTCGTAGACCAGTTTCCATTCGGTTTGCTGCGGATCGGCCAGCGCGGGCGCGAGGCGATAGACCAGGCCCTGGCTGTACTCGAAAGTATTCATCACGATGGTCTGAATACCATAGCGATCAAGCAGTTGCTGGGCATTCCCGCCGGGCTCTTCAACGTTATATAAGATTCGTCCGTAATCCTGAAACACCGATTCGCTGAGCGAGCGGCCGTCGATGAAGACCTGCTGTTCGGGCCAGAGGCGCCAGATCAGGTAGCCTCCGTATTCATAGGTGTTGAAGATGTGGCCGTGGATGTGGTGGGTCAACAGGAACCCGGCCGCGCCGCTGGGATAGCGCCATTCCGCCGCGCGCAATTCGAAGGCGTTCCCCCACGATGTTGCCATGGCGCCGGCGATCAGGACGAGGGAAGCGGCAAAGGGCACGAGCGGCTGAATTTTCCGCTTCCAGGGGAAATAGGTAACGATCACGATGGGGGCGAAGAGGCCTATTAGGATGGTATTTCGCTGGGCGCTGCACGCGGCAGCCAAAAAGGCTGCAAACAGAAGCCAATCCACCCAACGCACGCGCCTCCGTGCCCGCAGCATCAGCAGCGCCGCGGCGAGCCAAAGGAATGTGAATTCGTTGAGCGCGAACCATGCGGGGCGCGCCCATTCGAGTAGATTCCGGGTGAGCGCACTCGATCGGTAGTAAAACAGCACTTGAACGATGCGAAATCCGTTGGGATTCGCGCCGGAAAGCAGAAAGGCGATGGCGCCGGCGATCGCCAGGCGCCGCGCATCCGCCGAACGCCGCCAAAAGGCTTCCGCGGCATAGGCCGCAAGCACCAGCCATCCCAGGAAAAATCCCCCGTGACAATTAGCCCAAACCAGAAAGAGCGGCGGCAGAAGCCAGACGGAGGGGCGATATTCCAGGATTGCAATGGTGGCCGCAAGCAGAAGAAACGTGATCAGGTACGGACGGTCGAGTGCGAACGGAATTGCCATCCCGGCAGTGGCGCAAGCTGCTGCCAGCGACCGGTAAAAGCCTCCGCAGCGCCGCCATGCGATGAGGCCCACGAACCCGCACATCGCCGCCAGCAGCAAGGCGCGAAATACCACCACGCCGCCGAAACCGGCAGCGCGCCACACCAGATAGAAGAACACTTGGGCCAGCCATTCGTGGGTGAGATTGAAATGCCGGGTGATGGCTTCGCCGCGGTACGCGTCCACAGCCGAGGCGGTAGTGAACGCGAAAAAATCGGGCGACGGGAGGGCGCGATGTTCGACGATGAATTGGCCGGTTTTGAGATGCCACCAGAAATCGGAGTCGTAAATCTCGGGCGAGAACCATCCCAGCCAGAGAATGACTGCCAAAAGCGCCGCTACCACCGGAAACCAGCGGGAGAAGCCCGGACGCGGCACAGCGGGGAGGGTGGGTTGCCGCTGGGCTGAGCGGGATTTAGGCTGCATCCTCAAAACCGAAAAGCACCGCTCCCTCGCGGTCACGGCCCAGTAACACGATTTTCATCGAATTCGGCAATTAATCCATTGGCACGGCGCGATCGAATACCACGTCCACAGTCGATCCACGATGCAAGTCCACTTCTTTCCCGCGCGTCAGCAGGACGGTAGCCAACCCGACGCCCCCGCCGATGCCGCCGCCGATGCCGGCGCCACGCCACGTTTCGGTGGCCAACCCGCCGATGGCCGCTCCGCTGCCGCCCAGTTCCGCGACGCGAGCGGCGTCGGCGCCCTTGCTGCCCGCCTGCTGCACGCCGTTCTCAGAATCGACCTTTTGCCCGGTGCCTCCGGAATCGACGGAACTCAATCGCGGCGTAAGCTTGACCACCTTGCCGCTGGGCAGTGTCAGGTTATCGATGCGAATCTGCAATTCGGCTCTGCCTTTGACGCGACCGCTGCGCACGGACCGAGTGACCACGCCTTGCACATAGCTGCCCACCGGCACCACGATCTGGTTATTGGCGACGATGGGCGTGGCCGTTCGCATGTACACGTAGTCGCCCTCGCGGGCGGTGCGGGTGCTGATGGAATTCTCCAGGTTCAGCAGCACGTGACTTCCCTGCGGAATATCGGCCGCCGCGGAAATCGCGGCAGCGGCAACCATCAGCATCGCGAGACGCATAAAGTCTCCTGCACCTATTATGAGCCGTTTGGATGGCGGTTGGCTGCGAAGCGCGGACGGCGGATCACCGCCCGCCGGTGGCCAGCGTGAACCATTTTGATTCGAATCCGGCGGGAATCACGATTTCAGGCTTGTTCGTGGGAAACAGGAACGTGCCGACTCCCCAATACCAGATTCCCGTATCTCGCAGGGCGAGGTTGGCGTTCAGTTTTTCGGCGAGTTGCGCATCCGGCTCGCTGCGGATGACGAAGGGCGATATGGCTCCGTTCATCTCCACGCGGTTAAACGCCAGCACGATGCGAAAATACGGCGAGGGCAGCAGGTGATGTTCCACACGCCGGATGCGGCCCCGGACAATAGCCCCGGCAGGCACCAGGTCCTCGTTCGAGCCGGGGCGGCGAACCGGCTTCACCACCCTGGCGTCCAACGGGTCGCCCGCCGCCGCGGTTGCCGTATCGATAGGAGCAGTCAATGCCAGAGTGACGGGCAAGCCGAGCGGCACGGAAAGGCGCCCGCGAAACGCATTTTGCGGAGCGGCGCCTTCCGCGGCCGTAGTTTCATCGAAAACGATCTGCGACTCCGCCTGATATTCGCGGCAACTGGAGAAACTCGTGACATTGCGGGTTTCCGTTCCGCTCCTGAGCTCGATCTGCAACTCCGCTTCCCGCGGCAGCAAAAGGTCGCTGTCGCCGATGTGGACCGGCCGATAATCGAGCGCGCTGTCGGCCTGGCAGAACGCGGAGCCGGCAGGCGGATTCACGGTGCGCACGGTCAACCGCTGCAATTCGTACGATTGGGGGTCGATGCGGAACTCGCCCTCGTAGGCCGTGGGGCGCCATCCCGCTTCGGTTCTGACCTCGAAATGGCTTGCGGCGAGCGGAACCTGATAGGCGTACTCGAACAGCGTTTTTCCATCGACCAGTTGCATCCCCTTGAACTGATATGCCACTCCGGGCTGGCCGAAAATGCTGTTCAGATACGCGCCGAACGAACCGGTGGAAACCGGCCCGTTGCGGATGAGGTCGTCCACGTTACGCTCGTCGAAACGGGTGGCTCCCGGCCAGGAGTGCAGTTCCGAACCGTCGGAGACCGTCACCTCGAGCCGGACGCGATCGGTGCTGGCGAGCCGGTAAGGATCGGCGCCGGGGGCGGGAGCGCAGGCAGGCGGCGGGACAACGCTGGCAGAAGCTTTTCGCCGCGCGTCGCGTTCGTAGTAGCTGCGGTTGATGGTTTCGACGCAGACGTACTTCTCGAGACTCTGCGCCGTCGCCTGGAGACTTTTCCTCGCCTGGGCAAGTACCGCCGCGGGATCGGGTCCCGCCTGTGCATGCGCGAGGGCGGCGGCCAAACAAATGCAGAGCGATCCTGACCGCGAAGATCTCACTGCTTGAGTTTGGCGGAAGCCAGCCTGGGTTTCCAGTTTTGCGCGGCGTGCTCCTGTTGCGCGATGTCCGCGGGTTGTAATTTGGCGGCTTCGGCGGCGCGCAACTTCTCCTCGCTCTTATCGCCATGGAGGAACGCAAGGGTCAGCCAGAAATAGGCCCGCTTATCGTTCTTCACGGCGCCATTGCCAATGGCGAAGCGCTTCCCGAGTTCAGCCATCGCGGGAGCGTAGCCTTGGCTGGCCGAAGAACTGATCCAACGCTCCGCCTGCTCCTCGTCCTTTTTCACGCCATGACCGCTCGCATACAAAAGCGCCAGGAAATACTGCGCTTCCGGGTGCCCGCTGTTCGCGGCCAACTGATACCAATAGGCCGCCTGTTGCGGATCTTTCTCGATGCCGTACCCCTCGACGCTCATCCAATCGGTAGGCGGGCCGTCGGAATCCACCGAGTTCGCCATCTGAAACCAGCGCATGGCGTCCGCGGTGTCGCGCGGAACACCCCAGCCATGAGCATACATTTGTCCCAGTGCAAACTGCGCCTCGGCATTTCCCTGGTCCGCTGCTTTGCGGTACCAAGTCGCCGCAAGATTCAGATCGCGAAGCACTCCAAGTCCCTGGGCATACATCACCCCCAAATCGAACTCCGCTTCGGCTTGGCCGGCGTCCGCACCGGCCTTGAATTCCTGGAACGCCCTTTGATAATCCTTGTTCTTGAATGCCACCAACCCGGCGGCGGTATCCGCCCAAACCGGCACTACAGCCAACATCACCACCCCGACGATGTATCGCATGCCGCTCTCCTTTCGCAAACCGGAATTCTAATTCCGATTTACAGGTTCGCTATAAGTTTAACCTTGTATCGTGAGGCAGGCAATCGGGCATGCGGCCGGAATTCTTGGCCGGCTGGCCTTGCGGGAGCAAGTTCGTGTCCGGCTGCCGCCAGGACCGGAAATGGCGTGGCGACGGATGCCCCGCCCGGCTGGCCGGAGCGGGATAGCCCTTTCGGAGTTGACGAGGGCAAACGGTGCGGCGTTATAGTCAACCTTATGCGCGTAAATCTCACCAGGGAACGGCTCGCGAAGGGCGACACGGTATTCGGATGCGGATTGCAGGTCTACCGTTCGCCGGAGATCTGCCGGGCCTTTGCGGCGGCCGGCTTCGATTACGTTTTCATCGACATGGAGCACGGCGCGTACAACCTGGAAACCGTCCAGGACATGATCAAGGTGTCGCTCGATAATGGCATCACGCCGATCGTGCGGGTGGCCGAGTTGCTCTATTCGCTGGTATGCCGCCTGCTCGATGCCGGCGCCCAGGGAATCATCCTGCCGCGCGTGGAAGATGCGAAGGTGATGGAGCAGGCGCTCGCCTGGATGCGGTTTCCGCCCGTGGGCGTGCGTGGATACGGCGTTAATCCCACGATGGTCGGGTACCAGGCGCGCACTTTTCCGGAAATTATCGAACACCTCAACCGCAACACCCTCGCGGTGGTGCAGTTCGAGACGGTGAACGCCATGGAGCGCGCCGACGAACTGCTTTCGGTGCGCGGGCTCGATATTGTCATGGTTGGACCGGCAGATTTGTCGATTTCGCTCGGAGTTCCCGGGCAATTCGAACACCCGCTGCTGGTTTCCACGGTTGAGCGCCTGATCGAGAAGTGCGTGGCGCACGGAGTGGTTCCCGGCATCCAAACGCGGAGCACCGCGATGGCGAAGTTTTGGGCGGAGCGAGGGATGCGATTCGTGGGAGCCGGCGCCGAACATGGTTTATTACTCGAAAAAGCGCGCGAAACGGTAGCGGCGCTGCAAGCCTCGAAAACCGCCGGCCGGGTATAGGCCGGGCGGTGCGTAGTGGACCGGCCACACCAGTGACGAATCGGCCCATTCCCGCCTCGTCGCGTCCCATGTTTAAATAAACTGAGCATTTCCTTTCAATATGATTCGCACGTATCGCTTATTGCTGACGGGGTGTGCCGCGTCGGCGCTTTTGGCCGCGGCCAACCTCGCCGTTCCGGATGCCGCCATGGGGCGCGCGGCGCTCGCCCGGTTGCCGCTGCGTTTCGAAGCCAACCAGGGCCAGTTCGATTCCTCATTTCGCTACGCTGCCCGTACCACCGCCTATAGCGTTGCCTTGACGGCAAACGGGGCTTCGTTTCTGTTCCCCGGTTCCCCCAGGATTTCGTTGTCTCTGCCCGGCTCCAATGCCAGTCCATCCATCACTCCCGAAGCGCCCTTGGCCGTGCGCACCGATTACATGATCGGCCCGCGCCGCAATTGGCGCCAGGGAATCGCCAGTTATTCGCGCGTTCGCTACAGCGCGGTCTACCCAGGAATCGACATGGTGTTCTATGGAAATGACGCTGTCCTGGAGTACGATTTCGTACTTCAGGCCGGCGCCGACCCCCATGCCATCCGTCTGCAGTTCAGCGGTGCGGACAACGTCGCGGTCACGCCCGAAGGCGACCTCGTGCTCCATACCTCCGGCGGTCAAATGGTCCAACACAAACCGGCGGTCTACCAGCAGGACGCGAACGGGGCCCGGCAGCGAATCTCCTGCCGGTACAGGTTGCTCGCCAGCGATCTGGTGAGTATCGAACTGGACAGGTACGACCGCTCGCGATCGCTGACCATCGATCCGACCATCACCTACGCCACCCTCATGGGCGGCGGTGCTACCGAGACCATGGCGGGAATGAAGATCCACAACGGGCTGATGTATATTGTTGGCTCGACGGCGGCCGGCGACTGGACACAGAAAACCACCGATATGGCTTATAACTCCGGCGTGGATTGCTTCATCGAGATCATCGATATCTCCACGCCCGGCAATTTCACATTGAAATACTTCAGTTATCTCGGCGGTTCCAAGGACGATTACCCGTTGGGCATGGACGTGGACGTTCCCGGTTTCATTTATCTGGCCGGGTACACCACTTCCACGGACTTCCCCATGCAAGGTAACGTCCTGACCGGCATGGTGCAGGGTAATCTCAACTTACAGGCCGGCGACGCCACCTTCAATGCAGGCTTTTTGGCCAAAGTGGACCCCAACGCGGCTGGCACGGGAAGTTCGCTGGTGTTTTCGACTTACCTGAACGGCACTCTGGGGAACGATCAGGCCGAAGACGTGGCCGCGGGACCGAACGGTATCGCGTATGTGATCGGCACGACCAAGTCCGCGGATTTCCCGATTACCGCGAACGCGTATGCCGCGTCGCTATATGGCCCTTCCGACTGCTTCATGGCGCAGATCGACACGGTCAACGACATCCTGATGTATTCGAGTTACTTCGGCAGCGAACTCGATGACGACGGCAAGGCCATTGCGCTTGGGGCCAACGGGCTGGTCTATTATGCGGGCAGCACCGACGGCACGGAGTTTCCGGTGGCCGGCCTGGCCTACCATCAGTTCACCCGCGGAAATTATGATGTAGTCCTTGGCGCTTTTGACCTGACGCAATCGGGCGTGAACACGCAGGTGTACGGCACTTATTTCGGCGGTTCGGACATCGACCAGGTGAATGCCATGACGCTCGACGCGCAGGGGCGAATGCTCCTCACGGGTTACACACTGTCCAACGATTTTCCGATCACCACGCTCACTGCCGTCCAATCCACGAATCACGGAAATGGCGATGTTTTCCTTTCCCTGGTGGACCTCACCAAGCCGCCGGGCGACTTCCTGGTGTACTCGACCTACCTGGGGGGCGAGGGCGGCGATGTGGGTTACGGTGTGACTTCCGACAGCCTTGGCCACTTATACGTCACCGGCTATACCATGTCGGGTGATTTTCCGGTTACGGGAAATGCGCCACAGCCAAACTGGGGCGGCGGCGTGGATATGTTCATCGCCCGCATCAACCCATCGATTGCCGGTCTGCCGGCGCTCGATTACTCTACTTATATCGGCCTCGATAACACCATCGTGGGCTGCTGCCTGGCGGTAGGACCGGACGGATCGCTGTATATAGGAGGGTATACGGAAGCCTACCTGCCGTTGCTGCCGACTTACACGCCTCTGCAATCGATCTACGGCGGCGGCTCGTCTGATGACTTCCTGCTGGTACTCTCGTCGCCCGGCGGCAATGTCACGGGCGTGACTACCCTGCAGAAGGAATCGAAGTCTCCACGCCGGGAACGCTCGGGCGGCGGCATTATTGCTGTGAAGCAGTAGGCGGGTGGAAGAGGCGCGCTTCCTGGCGCTCCGGCTAACTTAAGCCGGATGCAGGCAAGATGGCGGCAGGATTGTCTGCCTTACAAATTTTGGCGTCGTTCACAGACACGCGGAGTGTTTTTTGGACGCGTCAGCATTCCCATTCCACCGGCTTCAGTGGTCCGATACCATAAACGAAAATCGCCGCGCCGGCAAACGCCACCGCCGCCGCGACGGCGAAAGACGGCGAATACAGACCCGTCAAATCGAGCAGCTTCCCGGTAACGGCCGGCCCCACCACGCCAGCAAAGTTGCCGATGCCGTTCTGGAGCGCGGTCCATTTTCCGGCGGCGTGCGGGCCTGCCAGCGTCTGGGTAATGGCCCATACGTTGGAGGCAAACATTCCATAGAACAGGCACGCCAGCATCAACAACCCCATGGCAACGCTTTCGTCACGGACCAGGGCTACCGGCAAAATGATGCTGGAGAGCGCCAACCCGAGCCCGGCGAACGTCTTGCGCACCCGCGTCGGCGTGCCGCCTCGAGTGATCCAGCGGTCCGATATCCAACCCGAAACCACGCTCGAAAGGGCCACGGTCAGATAAGCCGCGGACGCGAAAATGCCCATCTTCGTCTTCGAGAAATGCCGCTCCGTCTCCAGGTAGGGAGGCAGCCAGATCACCAGGAAATACCAGATGTAGTTCGAACAGAAGAGCCCCAGGCCGCTGAAGAGGGCAGAACGATTGCGCGCGATCCGCAGCAGTCCGGGCACCTGGCTCTGGTCGACCGGTATGGAAAACGCCTGGCCGCGCGGCATCCAGATCAGCCAGGGAACCAGCCACAGGAGACTGCCGAACCCCAGCGCGACGAACAGCGCGCGCCATCCAAAATGCGCGATGGCGATGGCTCCCACCAGCGAACCGAGCGCGGGTCCGCTCTTGGTGCCGGCATCGATCCATGCATTGGTGATACCGCGATGATTCTCCGGAAAATCGGTGACCACAATGCGCGAATAGGACGGGTACGCCACCGATTCTCCCAGCCCGAGTATCAGCCGCGCCGCGAACAGCATGCCGAATGTAGCTGCCAGACCCGTGATGCCCATGGCGGCCGACCAGAGAAAGAAGCCTCCCGCCAGGATCCACGAGACGTGAAAGCGGTCCACCAGCCAACCGGCGAACCCGAAGAGCTGCGAGAGCGCGTAGGTCCAAGAAAACGCGCCCAGCAGGAGCCCGAGCTGCATGCCATCCAGGTGAAATTCGTTTTGAATATTGGTGGCGCCCACCGAGAGATTGGAGCGATCGATGTAATTGATGAATCCCGAGGCAACCAGCAGCGCCAGAACCCGCCATTCGCGGCTAGAGAGCACCAACGCATTCTATCAGGCAGCAAAAACAGGCCGCGGCGATAGTACAATCGGAGCGTCGCATGTCTCGTACCGGTCTCTGGCTGCTATTGGCAATGCCGTTGCTTGCGGGCGATACGCTATACGAGCTCTCCGGCCGTCTAGCGCCGCCGGAACACGCTCTCGTCTCCCTGTTCGGCGCGACGCAGCCATTCGAGGCGAATACCGAAATCGACGGAGGCGGACGCTACCGGTTTCGCCATCTGCGGGCCGGCACGTACACTATCGCGGTGTTCGTGCCGGGCCGCGGCGAAGCCCGCGAGACCGTCGAAGTGGGGCGCGGTACCGCGGACTCGCACCGCCGCGTGCAGTGCGATCTTGCCTTCCACGATTCCGACTTCGTGCTCAATGACGCCATCCGCCGCCGCAATACGGTTTCCACGCGCCAGCTTGCCATTCCCGGCTCCGCCCTGCGCGATTACCAGGACGCCGCCAAAGACCTCGAAAAACACCGCGTGGAATCGGCCACCCGCCGCTTGGAGCATGCCGTCGCTCTCGCGCCACAATTCGCCGATGCCTGGAACACACTCGGGACTATCGCCTACCAGACGCAGCAATACGACCGTGCCGAGAAATGTTTTCGTACCGCGCTGGAGCAGGATCCCAAGGCGTACGAGCCGCTGGTGAATCTCGGGGGTGTGCTCATCAACACTCATAAGCTGGGCGACGCCCTCATCTACAACCAGGACGCAGTGCTGGTTCGCCCCAACGATGCGCTGGCGAATTCACAGCTCGGCCTGACGTACTTTTACGTGGGGAATTTCGATCTTGCGGTGAAATATCTGGAGATCGCGCGGCGCATCGACCCTTCCCATTTTTCGCACCCCCAATTGGTGCTGGCCGAGATCTATCTGCGGCGCGGCGAAAGGCGCGCCGCGGCGGATGTGTTGGAGGATTTCATCCAGCACCATCCCGATTACTCCACCGCCGCGAAGATCCGCGAGAATATCGTGAAGCTGAGGCAATAGGGATGTTCGAGGGGCAATCCCGGAGGAATTCCAGCGGCGCGCTCACCGATTGGGTCCTGCGCGGCGGCGTGGCGGCAGCTTTTGCGATGTTCGGTGCGGAGAAGTTCAGCGATCCGCAGTGGGTGAAAATCTTTCAGCAGATCGGCTACGGACAATGGTTCCGCGGTTTCAGCGGCGTGGTGGAAATCCTGGGCGGGCTGTTGGTATTGCTCCCGTGGACGGTGACTCCGGGGTTGGCGCTCCTCGGCGGCACCATGTTTTCGGCCGCGCTGATATGGATTTTCATGCTGGGTCAGGGAGCGAACGCCATCATTCCGGGCGCGTTCGGAATTGCACTGGTGCTGTTTTGGGTGAATCGGAGAGGCCTATCAGCGAGCTCTCTACATTGCGGGAGCCGCTCGCGGAACAGGGAAGCTGCGTGCTTTCCGGAGCACGAGTTTGGGTTGCCGACGTTGACCACATCCCGGCAGAACGGTTTCCCGACGCCGATACATGAAATCAACGAAAAGAACAGCTTGGCCTGAAGAACGGATCCAGGAAGTTTTGGCTGATCGATCCCAAGCGCATACTTAAGAGTGACTGCGTCTGACGATGTCGAGCCGGCGTGGAAATTCCGGTTCCCCCCGAAAAGCTTTCCGAATTGAAAATGGCTGATAGCCTGCGCGATTAGTTCCCGTTATAGGCGCCCCAACGCGAATTTTGTTCTCGTTGGGGCCAGATTCATGCGGCGACTTTGAGGCCGACGGCCTT
>Ga0335073_10010672_pt1 | contig 12919 bp, 17 predicted proteins | sample Lox_Sample_22_FD_207093 | JGI IMG/M metagenome (GOLD analysis project Ga0335073, IMG submission 207093) | Soil microbial communities from Loxahatchee National Wildlife Refuge, Florida, United States - Lox_Sample_2.2 | ecosystem: Environmental > Terrestrial > Soil > Wetlands | place: USA...
GACAGATCTTACTGAAGTAGGTCCACCGTTGCTAATTGCTTACGATAGTTTGCTTGGAAATGCCGTCAAATTTACTGAGGAGGGTTACATACTGGTCAAATCTCACGCTGAGGAACTTCCCAGAAATGTGAACGGCCGTGTCTTCAAAATAATCGTCACAGTTCAAGATACGGTATGCCAGCCCTTCTATCTCGCTAACCTAAAGGGAATCGGTATCTCGCAAGATAAATTCGAGCTCCTCTTCCGCGCGTTTTCGCAAATCGATAACTCCAATAAACGAAACTATGGCGGCACTGGTCTTGGCTTGGCGATATGTGAGAAACTAGTCCAACTAATGGGCGGTAAAATCTGGGTTGAATCTGAAGCTGGAAAGGGGACAAAATTTCACTTTAGCATGGTGTTGAATATTGCAGGGGATAGAGCTGAGGCTGATCCAATACCTAATCTAGCCCAGACTGTACCTTTGGAACGGAGAAATTGTCTCTTGATTGAACATTCCGAAATTGTCAGAAATCTTCTTGCGAGAGATATCAAGGCAGTTGGATTGCACGAGGAAGCTGTTTCCAATCAGGATGATGCCAAGTCGCTTGTCGCTTTAAAACCGTTTTCAGTGGCTATTATCGACATGTCGATTCCAGGTTCTAGTGCATTTGTCAAGGAATTGGCGGAGAAGTGTCCTGACACTCGAGTTATAACAACTTCAAATCTCGGCAATGTTGCAGACATAAGCACAACCAATGTCGTTAATACTCTAATTAAGCCAATTCGTCGATGGAGATTGCTCAAGACTTTGGAAAAGGCATTGAGTTCAACACCGATGCTTTCGCCTGCTGAGGAAGAGTTTCTGGTCGACCGTCAACTTGGCTCGCCGAAAGAAAATGAGCGTCAGGCTCTTGCAAGTCTTGGATTCCGACATCCTTTACGAATTCTGGTATTTACTTCATCTGAAGTTGCTAATATGCTAGCTCGCGGAAGATAATCCTATCAATACGAAGGTGGCTATTCGCCATCTGAAGAGGATGGGATATACTGCAGATCATGCTAAAGATGGACTAGAAGTCCTCGAGCTCTGTGAACGAGCTTTTCTAGGAGATGCACTCTACGATGTCATTTTGCTTGATATCCAAATGCCGAATATGGATGTAAGTTGCTGCTTGCCGGAGTGGTCTAAGAATAGGGATATGAGGCAGCGAAAATCCTTCGACAACGGTACCCTGATGGTAGCCGTCCCACATTAATCGCATTGACTGCCAATGCAACAAGTTCAGACAGAGAAAAATCCTTGGAGATTGGGTTGGATGCGCATCTTTCTAAACCAATTTTACCGGAACCTCTCGCCGAAGTGCTGACTCGAGTGAGACCAAAGCGGATAAGATAGGGAGAGTTAATATTCTGGCAATACTTGTATTGATTTTGTGATATCTTTTGGAAGTTAGTCGGCTTGGTGAATGGCGTTCAATGTATAGAGTTTATCGATATCCCCATAATGTATTCACTGAGAACAATCACTTGCCGTAACTGGCAGCATATGACCCCAAACCATCACAATGAGGCCGCAAAGAAATGCAGGAGGATCCGATTCGATTGCACAATGCTATTTCTGATACGTAACCATCACCCCTCAATTCTTACACCAGCCTTTACCAAGTCAACCACGAACTTTTAATCCTTAGTCTTGTTCAGCCTCATCAGCGTTTTCCACCAAGTCAGGAACATCGTCATCATCCTCTTCCTCAGGCTTCTCTCCTATTCCAGTGACTCCCTCACCAACATGTCCTTGAATCGATTCAGCGAGTTGACGGAGTGTGGCAAGTGAATCTGCTCCTAATTGATTCAGAATTCCAGGGACCAATTCAGTGATTTCCTTTTCCTCGCCATGACCGTAGATTGCGAATGTATTTCCAGGAACCGAGGCATGAACTAACACATCAGCACAATCCACAACTCACGGGCAAAGTCGCAAATCCTCCAATTCCATGACAGTCGAGGGGAAATGGAGGTTCAGAAAGGAACGATGGGAGATACCCTTTGGAGCAGTGAAGTGGATAACATGTCCATCTTCTTTAAACATATTAACTTCCTCAATAGCCTGAATAGGCTGCACATTCAACTTCTTCAAAGAACTCTGCAATTTCTTGTCATCTGCTCCGGAAGATTTATGAGTCTTCTTGACTTTTCTACGAGGAGTTCCTTTTCCACCGATTCGAACGGCGGCTGCTTGAGCCTGCAATTTAGCTAGCTTGGCTTGGTCCATATTTTCTCCGAAACTACTCAGAGTCAACACACGAACAGTACACAGTAACGCAAGTGGGAAAGAAGAGGGGAAGAGTACTTCGACTTTGCGAATTGGAGATGGATTTGGATTGAGGAGGATGATGAGGATTACGACGTCTAGTACGTAAACTTGGTGTGGACTTTGGAAGGGTGGGTTTCAATCTTCGCAACGGTAACTTGCGTGACTGCCAAATTGTAAAATCGACCGAAATACACGTGACACCTTGTCGATCTGAGATCTATCGTCTCAGTTCAAACTTCTTCTCGATATAAGATTACAGGCTATTTTATTCTTGTTACAGGTTTGCAGATACATCTACAGATTCTTTAATACACCCCAGGTATGATACTTTTTCTATTCCCCACTTTATCTCCAAATTTCCCCTTGTACCAATTATAATTAGCCGCAGCCCTCGGCCACAAATTACACACCGTCCACAGCACAAAAGACCAAGCAGACTCACGTCCCATCATCAATGCAAACCCAATCCATTCCACCGTCTCCCCCGCATAATTCGGCGAAAGAATATACTTGAACAATCCCCATCCGGGCAATACATAATCCCCCTTCTTCGCCTTCTCCCTCCTCAACTGTTGTAAATGGTAATCTGAGGAGATGTTGACAGTTATCCCTACGACAAAGAGGATTAATCCCAGTATTGTTCGTGGAGTAAGTGTGAATTCAGAATCATTCAAGCGACCGAAATCAGAACCAATCCATCCCGCATTGACGAAATTGAAAAAACCACTCATGAGAACAATGTCTACTCTTGAATTTTTCATTTCAGGAGATAACAGGACACTTATAATTGCCCTATTCAAATAATGTCCGTACCAAAATGCCAGTAACACGTGTCCTTTGGATAATAAGGGTCCCCCGGCAACTTTGTAAGTTGTGTAAAACAGGGATGCAGATATGGGTGAACAAAGTTCCATGATCATCCAGCCTAGTTTGCCGTTTACATTGGGGAATAGCGAGGAGGAGACATGATAACGACCGTAGGATGCGTGAATGCGTCCAGTTGAGAGGATTAGGAAGGCTGATATTGCGAGTGAGTACCATGCCGTTTTGAGGATGGAAGCATTGGGGATGATGTACGTGTCCACTAATCGTCGAACGAGATCTGTAACCGCGTCCATTTCACTTGACCTGGAGAGGACAATCCAGGACTGTTGAGTTTGGAAGGACAAGGCAATGATAAGGGAATTGGAAGACGGTTTCGGAGCGGTGGAACGAAGGAGATGAGTTCAGGAACCGAAGCGGTGCGAATCAACGTCGGTTGTTTACTCGATGTCTACTTATGTAAGGATTACCGCTTTGGGAAGGTCTATATGATACACTGTGCACAGACATCATGACATTCCGGCGATCCCGCGACATGAGGACGCTGTGACGCAGTCGAATCCCATTTTAAGTACAAGTATCCCATATCATCGCCAACTTCATCATCATCAAGCGTACACAGAATGCAATTGTTTCATTTGCTGCATTGGATATTGGTCTTTGCCAGTCTGGTTCTAGCGCAATCCTCCAACTCAGTCTTATCATCGGCATCATCCAATTCACCAGCCAACGCGACAACGACAACATCCAGTTCCGTCCCACAAATAACAGGAGTCAACGGCTCAATACCGCTCTGCGCAGTTGTATCTGCTCCCCTGTCTCCACATTTCTAAGAAACCTAGTTATCATGTCGACAAATTCTAACAGGATCCACCTCGGAATGTCCCAACGCAACAGTCTCATGTCTGTGTCACAGCAGTGAATTTATAAGTGATGCAACACATTGTATCAAGACCAGTTGCAGCACTACAGAAGACCAAATGAGTGCTTATAATTATGCGGTCCAGGTTTGTGCACAGGTGAATGTGACGCTACCTTCCTTCAACGATATTGGACAGTCGAGTTCAGGGACAAGGATCAGTGTGGGGATGTGGCTTGTAGCGTGCGTCATGGCAGGGACTTTTGTGGTGGTCGAGAGATGGATATAGAATAGAGATTGAGGCCGCGGGGAGGACCGCGGTAATCAGGATGACGCGCTGTAATTTGATAAAGGTGTACATACTGGCGATGTGGACATACTGTTAATTGGCATCGGCAATTTGAACAGTTCCCGACAGTTACTTCCCAATTGCTCTGCCTACAATTCGAGGAAACTCTGGACATAAGCATCCTTGTTCTAATCCCGCCTTCAGATAGGCTGTTCGCTCCAGATTCTGAATGGTGAGTCGTGAAAAGTGAAGGCAAAGTAGTAGTATTTGTGGGTAAAACCCGCACGAAATTGAAATTCCAATTATTCCGACACTGGCCCAACTTGATTATCCGCTGCAACCCATCTGACTTGTGTCTCGCATCAAAAGCCGTCTTCCAAAGACGATATGCCAATTTCTGGGCCCCCGCGTCTGGATTCATCTTCTCCGCTTTCTGACTCTCTTCCTTCCCAGGCTGAAGCGCATGTAGCTTTTCTTGCAAGTACGGCAGAATGTCTAGCTCCGTCCACGCTTCGGGTAATTGGATTAGAATTTCATTGAGCCAATCTTTGTGCTCCTCGAAGAATTTGTGATGACAGGATGTAACTGCCCGCTTACCATCTCTTTAATCAAGTCTTTCCAGCGTTCAATTGAATAGATAAATTGTGGTCTGTGTATATAGAAATCCCACTATCGTTTATGATGTGCAAAGTCAGTTCCAAGTTGATCGGGTATCGAGAAGTAGCTAATTGCATCCGGACCTTTTTCTGGGTGTACAACGTGGTGCCAGGACAATTCGCGAGATTGAAGGGTAACATGACATTCGAGATATCCCCATATGAACTAACTAGAAACACATACCATTTAGGAGGCCAATACTACGATTAGCTTATCCAAGAGAAATCTTACTTCAGGGTAGTGAGGGAAGTGGTAGAGGCTATGGTCTCGGAATGTTGCTAGTCAAGTCCCGTACCCTTTTCAAATTCATACGATTCTGAATCGCTATGTACCAAAGGCTGCACAATGATATCAAATTCGAAATTAAGCAGCGAGTTGGTATAGATTCCGTCTTCCATTGGCACGCGAAGGGAGTGATTTGCGGTTTGGACCTGAAATCCTTTCACAGACGAACCTGAGGGTGAACAGTCGATATTTTGGCCAGTCCTCTTGAGATATTTAATGAACTTGACGCATACGGAAATTCGTTGACTAAAGATAAGTTCCAATCTTGATCGGTTTCAACTTTCTTCCAACATCCATAGATTTCCCACTAGCAGCAGCGCAGAGATTCGTTTCAAATCATCGTTAACTAAAGTTTGAATTTGTTGCGGGTTTTATATTCGAATCCACATTCCTTGGGAAATTGTAATGGGAGTCTTTCCAAAACGATTTGATGGAGTAAGAGGAACATGTACATAACACATACTGCTCGGAGGAGTCTGGATCGTGGCAACACACCAAGAAGTCGCACTGATGGCAGGGCTGTCATGTTAGATAAGAGATTAAACTTTAAAGGAGAAACATTCGATTTCTGTATCCGTGAAATCTACACTTGCCAACAAAAAGCACCCGCTTAGCAACGAAGTCAGCGCCCCTTCTTTGGGCTTTCTAGCTACTACTCGCAGAATCTTTGATACTCATCTCGTTCATTTTCTCCACAAAGTGACTTTTAGGTGTCACATCCGAGTCATTGGAAGGAAAATTCGCCGATGGCAGGGATGACTCTGGTGACGAAGATGTGGAGTTATTGAAGCCTTGGTAGAACGACTCAAACCCCTTCCAGATAGACCTCCCAGAACCATCGAGCGGAGTTCTCGCATCCTCCATTGCATCCTTTTCCTCTGGAAAGTCAGGTTCCGACTGGGGATATTCTCCACTGTTGTCGTGACGGAGGATAATTTCTTGGAGTCGATGCTCGCAACCATGGAAATTATAGGTTGTCTGGAAGCCTCTCAAGGCGAATACAATTCTTTCGCTATTATCCTTCGTCTAGTGGTCAATTTTAATATCACACGTCCATACCTGCTTTTCGGGCACGAATCGTTTGTGTCCTGGGATTATGCTTCCTCCTCCCATGGACATCACAAATGCAATGTACGGATTAGATTCACTCGCCTCGTTCCAATGGTCGGCTGGAGTGTTGTCCGCAGTAGGAGGGGTCGTTCTACCACGTATGAACGGAATTGTTCGCAATGACAACAAAAGCGTTGAATTACTGTTGGGTTTTAGGTAATTCCCCTTCGCATCTGGTGTCCCTAGCACCGAATCCTCCTCAAGGAAATCCTGCTTAATTCTGTCAGTGCTCTTTCCGAAGTAATTTTTGATAGATATAAGCATGTAACTTAATTTGTCGATACTGATGGCATTGGAGGATTCGGCGTAGGCTATTGGAATCAAAACATCAACACACTCAAACTGACCCCCCATGAAGTAGGCAGCATGTCGGCGCCAAGCATGGAACAAGCCGTATTTCGTAAAGGCCCACTGGTGCGGTGCCTCCTTCATTGGAACAAAGTGGGTGAAGTTGACAAACGCCTTGTCTAGTACAGCTGACTTTGCAGTGAAGATCTTTGTCGCTTTTTCATCTTGGCATGTGTTGAACGTCTTGAATGATTCCCAGCATTCAGGGTGCAAGAGCTCTTTGAAAAAGTCTTTTCGTTAATATTAGTGACCAGATCGAGGGTGGATACCTTTGACAGAAACAGCCCTATGATAATATGCATAAGGCTCGGAACGGAAAGCGTCGCTCATATAATAACTTTCCCAATCGTTGTGAATGTCGTCGGAACTTAAGTTCTCAACATCTCCTTTCCTCTTGCTGGACATTTGCCAGTCCGAAAACAATGGATCAGCCCTCCATGCCTTACGCGTAGCTGAGTCTTTCGCCAACATCACTAGCTGTTAGAATAATTTGCTTGCGATATGTACATAACACGCGAGCTGTAAGTTCGCCATGGTGCCCGCGGCTTATATATCCCTGTGACAATTGCTGAAACAGAAGGTCGACGTAGCTCTTGACGGTGCCACCCGGTTCATTCGAATTCATCATACAGGCTGCAGCTTCGACAAGGAGAGGCTCGCTACCATACGTCGTAGTGATGTGTCTTCGGGATGCTCCGACATCTGCAAGCCACCTCATCTTCGAACTGACCAGTTGACTCGCTCGCGTCGGCGACGCACAATCGACATCCAGGTGCAGACGGATTGACATGACCGCTAGTTTCGATAATTCTTTCTCACGATCGCCAGCATTATATGCTGGCTTGAGCTTGACTTGGAGGTAACGAAGACGATTTCTCAAGGCTGCGGGATTGGAGCAATTTGAAAATAGAGGCCCCCACATAGATCGGCCCCATTGAGCTAGTTCGATAAAGCGCTCACTGTCTCTTAGACAGAAGGGCTCAGAGAATTTTCGGACATTCTCGTCCCAATTCAAACTGATAAAAGGCGAAGGAAGCAGCTGAGGTTGTCCTGCAGTTCTTTCTGATGGATATATCTCATTTGGAGCGAAATGAACGATTTGAGAATCCGTACCTAGCATCAATACGAAAAATTGATCTGTTGGCATATGCTCGTCTCCACCCTCGTTGTAGAAGTGCCTAAGAATCTTGACGACTGGGTTGTCGAGCACCCACATAAAACAATGCATGTAATCAGTGTGCAGTAAATACGCTGCTTCGTCAACAATAAATAAGAATGGAAGTTTGTATGGCAGATCTTCCATTTCAGACAAGAATTGTTTTGCAACGTGATGAGAAAAAAAAGTTCGGATAGATCCTTGAAGTAGCTCTTGCAGTTCGACGTTGATTTCGCCATTAGTTGGAGGCTCTGTTGGACTCTCAGTACCCATTCCTGGTTCACAGGAACTTTTATTTTTTCCGCTAAGGCTCGGACACCATTTTTCGTAAAGATCTGCCTGGTTGTTTAAAGTCATAAGTGTTTTCTCCAAAACCGTAGCCCAGAATTTGTTGAGCACGCCGGGGTTTTGGGGGTTGTAGAGAAATTTGCTTTGCCAAGTTCGAAGGTTGTCGTAGTCTGGCAGGGACATATAGTCTACTAACGTCTCAAAAAATCCAACCAGAAAACATGCCACTCTGAGACGCCCGGCAGCAGCCCATTCCCGTGGAGTCGAGGAATCGTTTGGTTTCTGGCAAGTCAGCGAGTGACAGATTTGTAAAGTACCTCAAACGGATTTTCGTAAACGGCAGGCTCAGAAGGTGTATCGTCTTTGGGATAAGTTCTCCAGTAAAGTTTTTCTTCGTCAGCTTTCGATAATTGAGGAAGATGGTTGGGTTTTGTAGGGAGGTCGCCCGGTAGTTCTTTGTATGAGACCGAAAGATCCTTAAAATACTTATACATAGATGGATCCTAGGGTCAGCACTGATAATGCAATTACGTACCGCAGGAGGATAGCTCCCTCCATTTTTTAGCCGAAGAATAATTCCCCAATTATTTCTCACATATCTAAAACCCTTTCAGCAACCAAAAGACACAAGGTGCTTACTCTTCTGCCAGGCGACTCTTCCCTGTTCCTGACGACTGGACAACAGGAATAATACGAGACATGGTTTCCTTTCTTCCATCCTTTGTGACTGCATGGACGTTGAGACGCAGCTTGGCTTCCAATTTCTTTAGGACATTTCCATGAAATTCGCAGGTCCAAGCGCGGTCCCACTCCTCCCTACCAATATCACTAACGTTGTCCATTATGCGCGCAGTGGCGGGCAAAGATATTTGAGGTGGAAACGCGCTGTTATCTCCAGAAGCGTCCTCTTCAAGAGAACGAAGATACATGCCCAATAGAATGTCACTGATTTCATCTACTGGCAAAGGTGTAGACTCGTCAAAGGGGAATGACTCAAATTCAGTCTTCGCGGTTATGATCAGTTGCTGCTCACGCTGCATCCAGTCGGTGTACCAGTCACGCGAAAAAGGATTACCGACCTTCTGTAATAAATCGTCGTACGCTAAAAAACCAAACTTTCCATAAGACATCGCTACGACGAAGTCACGACGAGCGATCGAGGTTTGAACGGCTAGGGTCATCACACTCTTCAAAACGGGATTAACAAGCTTTGCCGTATCCTCACTCCCATAACGTTCAACGGCACTGCCGCCGACGAAGGAGCAGAGAGCAGATGTAGTAGATTCCGGGTGCGTCATGGCCTAGATATCGCGGTGAAGAGGGGGAAATATCTATGAAGAAAAACCAAATTTGAGATTGAACCGATTTGATAAACTGTCAACTTTTCCTTTAGGATTGTTACTTCTCACTACTCTAACTCCATACAGCTTGTAGATATGATCCACTGCATGCTGCTTCCTTGTCGTAGTGAGTAGACTGCGAGCTTCCTCCGGATTTCTTACCTTGGATCCGTGTTCTAATCCTGCCAGGCTGTTCGCTCCAGATTTTGAGATTATGCTTTTGCCAGGATATCCGCGCAAACCTTGATGTATCAGCGGAGTGTTCCTATTGGCGGCTGTCTCGTAACTGTCCCCGCTGGTCACTGCCGAATAAATTAACTCTGAGTGTAATGGTTTGTTCCTGAATGGCCCTGACTGGATGATATCGGCTTACTCTTTAATATCCTCCTTCCGATGACTGTCCAAGGCCGGCTTAGCGAATTCCAATTCAATCAATCAATCTCGGTGTTACCACCCAACCTTCGCTTTCGCTTTCTTTTTTCTTTTTTATTTTCATTTTCCTTATCTCTTGCATCGCACAAATCACACAGCCTATCTCTCGTATCCCAGTCGGTCCGCGGCCCATCCGCCAGTAGCCATTCGCCGCCACCCGCATCAGCCTGAATCATCGCCCCCCGATGAGTTAACTAGTCATAGAACCGCTTCAAGCTACAAAAGATTTGCAAGCACAACAACTCGAGTCGCTAAAAAAAACGTGTTTCCCGTAACTTGTGAACCCAGATAATTCGCCCTTGCATTTCCTTATCTCGCCAATCCATCTTTTGTCAATCTTTCATCAGCTCCAATCGCGGAACTCTTCGGACGACACTTTTACATCATCTCGGAAATATAAATCTCTCGTCACCCCCTTCCCCCTCTTTTCGCCTGTCTCTCCGCTTTTTCCTCAAAACAAACACCGTCATCAATTTCTATTTTCTGGTTCTTGGTTTTTGAGACGAAATGGCTGCTCCTGCAACTGTTATGGATGAGGAGAAGAAAGGTGCTTTGACAACTCCTTCAGATCCACAATTAAGTCCCAAGGATGTATCGCCCGAGGGAAGTGTTGAAGGTATTGATATTCTCGCGCTTGCAACCGATGACCATCCCGCTCATCCACGAAATTGGTCTGCACTCAAACGATGGTCAATTCTATTCACTCTATGTACCTTTCAAGCTTTTGTGTAAGACACCCCGCTTCTACAAGGAGAATCGCGTGATGCTGATCTTGTGCACAGCTTGATGACTTCAACGGCATATCTGTCTATCGAATTTTTGATTCAACTCGAATTCAATACGTCAACTCAAGTCACTGCATTAGGACAATCTCTTTTCATTATTGGAACTGCTGTTGGACCATTATGTCTCGGACCTCTTTCGTATATCTCCACACAGAAATTGTAACTGACTTGTAAAGGGATATCGCTGGTCGTAGATGGGTATATGCAGGATCCTGTTTACTCTACGCAATTTTCAACATTGGATGTGCGCTCCCACGAAACATCACACAACTAGTCATCTTCTCCTTCCTTTCAGGCGCCGCAGGTTCTACAGCTTGTACCAACGTCGCAGCCTCCGTATCAGATATGTTCCCCTACTCCCATGCCGGTCAAGCAATGGCCCTCTTCGTAGTCAGTGCCAATGTCGGTCCTTCCATCGGATCTCCTATCGGAGAAGCAGTTGCCGAAAATCTCTCGTTCAATTGGTGGTACTACATCAACATCATCATTGGAGTAGGATTTGCAATTATTCTCGCATTGTTGCCCGAAACGCAACCTAGTGTTGTTATTGCCAAGGCTGCTGAAGGAGATCCGCTTGCAGACAAAATTAGACAAAGAAAGAGTTCTTTGGATGCTGCAAAGGAGATGTATTTTATTGCGTCGGAAGCTCTCAAGATTTTATTCACTGAACCCATTGTTGCATTTTTGGGTGTTTTCAACGGATTTGCTTATGGTCTTCTCTTCTTGTATCTCGATGTAACCTCCCTCTACTTTAATGTGTACATGCTGATGAAAAGGGTGTCTTCGATGTCTTTGCTTTCAACAACGGCTTAAGTTTCATGGCAGCAGACTGCACCTATCTCAACTTCGTAGTAGGAGTCTTAATCATGTTCGCCTACCAACCAGTCCAAGATTGGCTTTACCGCCGTGACGCCGCAAAACGAGGAGGTCGTACCCGTCCCGAAGCCCGTTTCCTTACGTCCCTCGTCACAGTATGGGGCTTCCCCATCTCCCTATTCTGGTTCGCATTTACCTCCAACGGCAGTGTTTCCTGGGTCTCTCCTCTTTTCGCAGGCGGTCTGTTGGGAATTGTGGATCCTATGCTATGGCTTGCAATGTTGAATTATATTACTGATTCATATCCTTCTGTTGCTGCTTCTGCTATCGCTGCTTTCTCGTTACCTTCTTTTACGATTGCGGCGTGTCTTGTACATGCTGGTATTGCCATGTTTGATAATATGACTACTACTTGGGCGGTATTTTCTCTTGGTTAGATGGATTACTGATATGTAGGTTGCTACATTGGCTTTTGTGAGTTTGTTCTTGGTGGTGCTTGTATATGTGTTGTACTTCTTTGGACCATGGTTGAGGAAACGAAGTCCGATTGCCAGAGATCCAGACTCGGAGGAAGAAGTCACCGATTTCGCATTATAGAAATTGGAAATGGTGTATTGGAAGTATAGGTATACATCCTTGCAGATGTAGATTCAATGTTATAGTTAGAATTGGTTTTTTATATCCTCTACCTTTAGAGTATCTTGTACCCAATGGAATGCTTTTATATAAAGTTATCAAAGTCCGCCAGATCTAATCTCAGCCACTCTTCTTTGTTGCCATGCCACTGAGATGGTCAACTGTCATGCTCGCTTTGAATTGAAACTCGAGGATTGACTATCTTTATACCGGAATTGTATCCTGAGATATTGTGAGCGAGTGAATTGACTTAGTCTGAGGCAGGTGTTAGACGAGCGTGACGGCAGCGTTAGCTTTTCGCCAGAGTACAAACCCTGGCAAACAAGTCGGTTCGCGCGACTTATATATATATACAACCCGGACACAGCAGGTAGTTGCAGAAAATCGCCAACAAACACAACGTGAAATCCACCAAACGGGTCGGTAGTTTCCGGTCGCACGGAATGCAATTGCTGATCCAATTTTTGCAATGCGATGGAATCCATTCTATGGAATTCATCAATCACCAGGAACTTCTTTGATGCCCACTCGGGTTTTCTGTCTTGACTCATTTCCTGCGCTCTGTAACCGTCTCCCCTAACAATTGGGATGTCAAGAGCAGTATGCAATGTTGTTCCTCCAATATTTGCTGCTGCTGCTCGACTGGTGGCTGTCAAAACCAACTCATCTCGTTTGTTCAGTTTCAAAAACCATTGCTCGATGACGCCGATCAACATGCTCTTTCGTGTCCCTTGCCTTCCAGATACAATCAATCTCAACTGCGGTCCGAACCGAGCGGTGCCTGTCGGTGAAGAGTAATC
>Ga0335073_10010674_pt1 | contig 12914 bp, 8 predicted proteins | sample Lox_Sample_22_FD_207093 | JGI IMG/M metagenome (GOLD analysis project Ga0335073, IMG submission 207093) | Soil microbial communities from Loxahatchee National Wildlife Refuge, Florida, United States - Lox_Sample_2.2 | ecosystem: Environmental > Terrestrial > Soil > Wetlands | place: USA: Florida...
TGCTCGCCAAAACCGGCGCCTCGCTAAGCCTCACGTTCGTTGGACTGGCATCCAGCTGAAGCGACGCTGGTGCGTTGCGGAACACATATTTGAGAAATCCGGCATCCGGTGTCGGCCACACCGCTTCGCCCACACGCTTTGTCAGTTCCTCATGCAATTTGGCGTACGCCGAACCGAGCAAGGGGTTCACAAAAACCACCGGCTCGCCCGAAGCTTCATATTCAACACTGCGGGGGTCCAATCCGGAACGTTGCGTAACCTACTCAACAGGCCTGCGATCAACTCCGAATAGTAAATGCTCACGGGCTTTCGCGCCGGCAGGGTCGATCTCCACGATAAGCTAGTGAATTTCAGAACTTGTTCACTGAGGTACGACAGGTCGTGAAACGTCGAAGCCCTGTGAAGATGCACGAGCAAAGGAGACGGCAGCGGGGCGGGTTCCCGCTTGATGAGTGCTGGGCCGTTGGCGGAAACCAGTCTGGTATAGCGTCCGATCTGCGTGATCGTTCCACGCTCCGGAACAAATCTTCCCTTGCGTTTCGCCCTCGGGTCGCGTGACTTCGCGTAACCCGGCTGTGCTAGATCAATCGCTAGAAACGGATGTTCGAAGGACACGGTCAGGAATGCGAACTCGATTGTCTGCTCTCGGCCAACAGCTTTCGCTGCCCGTTTGGTTATTTCCGCAATCTCGAATTTCTTGAGCGGTTTGTAGCTATGAAAAATGACCCGGATATTGTCGCCTGGATTCCATCCGTTTCGCTTCTTGATGTCTTCCAGAATTTCCGTCGTCGAGGCCAACAGGACATCTGGATATTCTTCGAAGGAACATTCTTTGGAAATGTGACCGAGGAGGTAGTTACCATCGCCCTGAAAGACGGTCGTGATCCCTACGAATCGTTGCTTATTCACAAAGCGGCTTCCTTGCAACTCGGCGGACCCAATCCCGATCACCAACTCATCGGAAATGGTCTTGTCCTGGTTCACCGTCCATGGTGTGCCGTTCATCTTGGCGTATACGGCAATACTTACGTTTTGCAAAATGTATTGCAGGTCCTTGGGACGCCGCGAAATCCGCGTGAGCAAAAGTTCTTGAGAGGGAATTCCTGCCAACAAGAGACACGCTTTCGAAGAAAGATATGGGTTTTCGCCGTCTGGAAGTTTGGCCTGTTCGTCGGGCAGGATCACCATGGCCGCATCCGGCGACACCGTTGCACCCGCCAAATGCTCTTCGATCGCCTTGCGATAGGCTGTGGCCCCCGACCCCGTGCCACAGGCTGCGACTTTGCAGAGTTGGAACGACGGATTAGCCAAACCGAAAAGCTTGGCAAAACCGCCGGGATACTGAGAGTCTTCCCCAGGAAACGCGATGCCCTCGCGAAAATACCTTAAGAACGTTTCTGTTTGTCCCTGGGCCACCTGCGGGAAGACGACGAGGATATTCGGGCTGCGCTTCGGGAACGTGTCTTTGCTGTACGGGCCGTGATTGGTGATACCGCGCCAGGCATAATCCGCACTCTTGCTGCGCGCAGGATCAAAAAAATATCGGTCGCGGCTGGCAGTGACGATGGATTTGTAGTTGCCCGTGTTCTTGATCTCGATCCGTTCGCCGATGCGGCATTGCAGGGCCGAAGAGATCTCCAAGCCTGTCTTCTGATTGAGGAATTTGCCGAATTGGTTGAGACGCGAGTCAATTTCCGGTCCCGAAAGTAAAGCGTCTTCAATGTCCCGCCGGTTTGCTTCGAACAGATCGTAGGAAACCCCAAGTAGCACCCGAAGACACCGGCTGAACGATTGCTTCGATCCTTCAAGGAATACATCACTGCAAGAGATTTCACGAATCTGATCGTAGCCGTCCACAAGATGCACAATACCGCTGCGCACTTCCCCAATTTCTCCAATGAGCCTTCGGTCTCCAGGACTACACTCCCTGCGCACAACATACAGACCACGCAGATCAATTCCCGCAGTCTTCAGGTCATCCAATTCCGCCGTGATTTGCCAGTTGGTCCCTACTCCGAGAAACAATCCCAAGTACATATCATCGGGCGTCGCCTCGACGATTTTTGCTTCCAGCTCAAAGGACGGCCGAATCGTAAACGCCTGTATCAAGCGGGGAACTCCCGACAGACCCGAAGCGGCCCGTTCCACTATCTCTTCCTCCGCTTTTCGCCCGACGAACGAAAAAGGATAACGTCGAAAACCGGCATAGTTTGGAAATACGCTCGGCAGGAGATCAGTGATGCGGCTGGCGATCAGAGGTAAGTGGTCGTTGCAAAGCTCCATCGACTCCGCGCCCAGAGTAGTCCGCGGATTCTTGTTTTTGGGGAGCGCGTATACAACACCTTCTCTCCAGGAGAGAAACCAGTCTTCGTGCTCTTTCCGCAGATCCTTTAAACCTTGATTGTCGGGGAAATCCATCCGCCGGAGCACAAAGCTTCGGGCGGATAACTCGAGGCGAAAACCGTTGAGACTTAGTTGTTGTGTCATCTTGGCAAATTCCTGCGAGCGAGGCGCTTCAACGCCGGACTGCTCGCTTGCATACGGGAGGTGTATAGTTCTAGGTCTATTGTATGCCGAGGCAACTTAAGAATTTAACGCGAATGGTCATGCACCTGCGACCTTCCGGATCAGCTTCGCTTTATCTTCGCCATTATGATATAGTCGTTGATTATGAGAGATTGTTCGAGGCGGCCAGCACAGACGTTCGAACCTGGCGAACATGCTTCAGGATGGATGAATGTCGCCTGTACCGGTCCACGCGAAAATCTATCACATCACTCATATCGAGAACATTGCGAACATTGTTCGCGCGGGATCGCTGTGGTCGGACGCCGAACGCATCCGACGAGGCTTGCTTTGCGAGATCGTCGGCATGAGCGAGATCAAGCGCAGACGGCTCGAGGAGATTCGAGTCGATTGCCATCCGGGAACCATGGTGGGCAACTACGTTCCCTGGTATTACTGCCCCAGGTCGATCATGCTGTACATCCTGTATCGGGGGAACAGCCCTGGTCTTGACTACCACGGAGGACAGCGTCCGATTGTGCACTTGCAGGCGGACTTGAACGTTGTTTTGGACTGGGCCGAGACGCGCAATGTGCGCTGGGCTTTCAGCCGCGGGAACGCGGGTGCGTATTACGCGACTTTTTCGAAAACCCGTCATGAGCTCGGGACTCTCAATTGGATCTCCATTGCGCAAACGGATTGGAGAAACCCGGACGTGAAAGAAGCCAAGCAAGCTGAACTTCTCATCGACACGTCGTTCCCGTGGAATCTGGTCGAAGCCATTGGCGTCCTTGATGGGCACATGGCCCAGCAAGTCGAAGCATCCATCGCGGACGCGGGTCACAAACCAAGGGTAACTGTCGAACCTTCGTGGTATTACTGAGGCGAAGAAAACATGATTCAATTGCAACGCGGTGACATTCTTGACGCTAAGGCCGATGCTTTGGTCAACACCGTCAATTGTGTCGGTGTGATGGGCCGGGGCATCGCGCTGCAGTTTCGCAAAGCGTTTCCTGATAATTTTAAGCTTTATGAAGCTGTTTGCGAGCGGGGTGAGCTCCGCCCAGGAAAGATGCTGGTGTTCGATACCGGCTTCTTGGAACAGCCTCGCTTTATCATCAACTTCCCTACCAAGCGGCATTGGAAGGGTAAGAGCCGGATCGAAGACATTGATTCCGGACTCCGTGCTCTCGTGGAGGAGGTTAAGAAACGAAAGATCCGTTCCATAGCTGTGCCACCGCTCGGATGCGGACTCGGAGGTCTTAAGTGGAATGTTGTTCGGCCCCGCATCGTTGCAGCCTTCGCGGATCTCCCGGACGTTCAGGTTTTGCTGTTTGAACCAGCGGGAGCCCCAAAGCCCGAAGAGATGAGCAAGGAACACCTCGCGCCCAAGATGACACTAGGAAGAGCGGTGCTAATCGAACTCATGGTTCGGTACCTTCTCGCGGTTCTTGATCCCTTTGTTTCCTTGTTAGAAATTCATAAGCTGATGTACTTCATGCAGGAAGCCGGTCAACCGCTGCGGCTCAAGTATGAAAAGGCGCTGTATGGACCCTACGCCAAGAACCTGCGGCATGTTTTGAACGTGATTGAAGGCCATTTCATCTCGGGTTACGGCGATGCGGAGGACAAGCCCGAATTGCCCATCGAGCTAGCACCGGGGGCAGCAAAGACCGCTGCGGAGATTATGATTTCTCATCCCGATGTCCAGGCTCGTTTTGAGCGCGTCGCGCGACTCATTCACGGCTTCGAAACGCCCTATGGGATGGAACTGCTCGCCACCGTCCATTGGGTCTCGACACGCGAAGGAGCGCGATCGGCGGACGAGGCAGTGAAAAAAACGTACGAATGGAATGAACGGAAAAAGATTTTCGATCCACATCAAATCCAGCGCGCTTGGGAAGTACTGCAAGAACAGGGATGGCTGTCCGGGCCCCAGTCCTAGAGCGTCAGACACCAGAACGCGCTGTTGTGATGAATGTCACGGAGCGATCTTGCGCCCGAATTTACTGTTCCAGTCATGGCCCTCTGTGACTCTAAGGTATTCTTCCGTGACGATCCAGCGCAGCCCCCGCAGTTCAGCGATTGCCCTAGGGAAGCTGAAAGCGGCGAACCTGTGATTGTGTCATGAAGCTCTGCTCAGAATGCGCGAGTGCCTGCGACGAACAGGGCAAGCGAGAGATGCCACATCCCGCAGATATTCTCGCCACCTGATTCCCGTGCACTCTGCAAACATGCAACGCGTCGTGCGGGCGCCGGGAACACGTCAGGCCAGAAGGCGCCTGGGAGAGTGGAATGTTGCCCTGCTCCGCCACGAAGATGAATTCTTTTCAGGTCGCGTATCCTTGTCGCTCCAAACTTTCTTTCTGACTTTCCATCCTCTCGACCCTGAAGCTCTTCAGAATGACGCTCACACTATGCCTCTAAGCTGGCGTTCACCCGGGCTTCCCAAATCTTGTTGACGTCCCGAACCCCTTCGGCGCGGGCGATCAGTTGCGCAGCGTGAAGGCCCGACTGTAGGGCGGACTCCATGTAACCGAAAAACGCCATGCAGCAATGTTCGCCCGCCCACACCAAGCGACCATGAGGCTCATATAGTTTCTTAGCGGCCGTTGTGACCTGACCGACGAGCGGACAAGAGTAGCCCCCGCCGGTCCATTGCTCGCTAGGCCAATCCATAAAGCTGTCGGAGATAACCTCCGAGCGAAATCCTGGGTAGAGTCTCTCGATCCCTTCCTGGAAGTATGGTCTCTTGTCCTTCTCCTCGCGCGCCTTTTGCGCAAGTGAGCCTCCCGCAAACAACGTGAGTTCCGCTCCACTTTCGATCGGCAGGATCTGATTATCAGTGCCTTCCCAAATCATTCCCAGGCTGTCGTCGCTTCCACTTGGCGCTTTGCTGTCTCTCAGCCAGAAACGTGATTTTGTCTTGGAAAAATATTTGACCGCCGGACCAATTTCAATCTTGAATGAATCCAAGTCATCTACCGGTAATTTCAATTCAGCCCAGCAAGGCGGGGGAACGGCCACGACGACCCAATCGCACTCGTGCGAGCTCCCTTCCGTCGTCGTTACAGTAGCGGATACCGAATCCATGTCGACCTCGCGCACAGGCGTCTTCAGCAATACGCTTCCTCCGTGTTCTTCGATTGCCTGCTGGAGTCGCCTCGCAAGTTCTTGATTGCCTGCGCCGCAACGGAAGACTTCGGTCTCGGTCCAAAATTCCGATGGACCGCGACGCGACTTCCACAAATCCGTGAGGGCGCCCCCCTTCACTGCTGCCAACAGACCTAGGTAACTTTGATTTGCAACAGGGACTGTCTGATTGGTCGAGATCTCGAAACGGAGTTCCGCTTTCGCCGACGGACTGCATCGGTGCAGCGAGTCGATCCAATCCTCGACGGACCTGCTATCCCATGTCTTGGCGTTGGCAGCATGCCATGGGAAATGAGCATTCACACCGGCGGCGTCATGGTTCAGCGTTTCATAAGCCCTGGTCATTTCGTGGTAGATCTTCTCTTGTTCGTCAGCATCGAGCTCTTGCCCATTTACCCACATGGGGGTTTTCTGGTTGACATAGTCGTCGTCTGGAGTGATGAGACTCAGACCCAAGTTGAACAATTTGGCGAACTGCAACCAAGTGGGGTGATTTCGTCCGATTAACTCCCCGCCACGCTCAATGATTGACGATCTCTCGTCTAGTTGACGACTCCAGACCCTTCCTCCCACACGATCGCGTGCCTCAAGCACCGTCACTCTTGCCCCGTGTTTCGAAAGCCACCAACCTGCCGTTAGTCCGGCGAAACCCGCACCGACAATGATCACCGATTTATTCGAAAGAGTGCCCCTGGCCTCATCCGGATGAGCCAACTCGAAGGGATAATGTTCGGCTAAGCGCCGAATCTTATGTTGGCTTCCCGCTTGTCTCTCGGCCAGCGAAGGAATAGATCCAAACTTGCGGTACAGCCGCGAATAAATCGATCGCCCCATCGGATTTCGTCTCCTAGTAAGGAACGTCAGGTGCCTTGAAAACTGCGCCATGCAAGCGGCCGACGCACGGGGCCTGGAGCACAACTCATCGAACCGCCAACATCCAGAAGATTGGAATCCCGCTTCCTAGACCACGACCCTGTTCACTCAGCAAGCTTGAAGATTTTTCGTCCGAACAACCCGCCTAAGATACCGATGAGAAGTGAACCCACTCCGCTGACCACAGGAATTTTCTGAATATCAATGCCCTCGGGCAAAGCAACAGCACCGAAACGTGCCAACAAGTAGCAGACCATCCCGAATCCGGCGCCGAGAAGCAGGCTTCGCCACCACCCACGGGAAGAAAGCGAGTTGAGGTTCACAAGGATCGCACCGGCCAATCCTCCCAACGCTGCGATCCAGACGAAATATGAGGGAAATGCTGGAAAGACAGCGTTGGCAGCATCGGATTTCAATCCAGAGGCTGCGGCGACAACCCTCATCGCTCCCGGCCCTGCTGTCCACTGTGTAGGATCGGTGCAGACGGAATTGTGATGAATGGGCACAACGGGCGACGCCAGAACACCCGGTGCTGTCAGTGTGACTTGGACGTCATCAGAGGACGACGTTGGAGCCCCCGAAGCGTCGACGAGACACACTTGTACACTCGCACTGGCGTTTCCATTCCCGGCAAGCACCGGAGTGCCGACCGTCAAACGAAGTTGTGAAGGGGGAGGCTGCAAATATTCGACATCGACTGGCCCCGTGGAGCCCAAGGACGAGACCGCTTCCACGGAGGCCTTGCCAGCATGATCGGTGGTCAAAATAATCGGATTTTGGAAATTACCGAACTGGCCGGACTGAATGACAATGTCGGTTGCCGAGAGCTGGCCGCTGGTGGCACTTAGATGAACAGCCACATCATTCGAGACAGGCAGAAGCACGTCCCCATCTCCGAGCGATGCCACCGAAACTGTGGCCTTCCAAATGTGGTCAATCGCATCGCCATAGACCGGCAGGGGCACAACGAAAAGACGTATTCGTTTTGCCACCGACTGTGCCGCAGCCGCGGATGAAGGGGTGGAGACCGCAGAGCTAGCGACGGTCTGCGCGCCGATGCTGGCCGCCGCGCCCACATGCTTCCGATCGATACCCGAAGCCTTCTCTTGCAGTTGAATATTGGGGTGCACTTCGGCTTTGGGAGCGACTCCGTTTCCCTTCAGGCTCGGGACGACTAGAACCAATCCGCTGGCTGGGTGTAATTGACCGGCGCTCACCGTCATCTGCGAGACCCCCGGCGTTTGAGCATTCCACTCAAACGTCGTTGAGCTGCTTCCAGCGGCGAGCTGAACGGTTTTCTCTCCCGATGGCGTCTGAACCTTTAACTCTAGGTTACTAGCAGCGGCAATGGCTTGGCCCCGTGCGTTTTTCAAAGTCACTCTGTAGACGACCGTTCCGCCTACATTCACTTCACTTGTCGGCTTATCAAGTTCGAGTCGCGTTGCCTTCGAAAGAAGCTCCTTTGGAACCGATTGAGATCTGGCCGCGACTACGATTGTTGATACCAAAATTGACATTACGACGAAACGCAGCATTCGAAGTTCCTCGCAGCAGGGCTTCCTTTCCCGCGTTCAATTGGGTGTCCTGGGCTAGTTTCTGTACCGATCAGAGTACGACTAAGACTGCCAAACTACATCAGTTCATGGGTATCTAGGTTCAACACACACGTATCCGCGGGCAGCCCCTGGTTAACGTCAGGGCTGCGGAACTCAATGCGTAGCATTGCGGGTGTCGAAGCGCCACTTCGCGACACGGTCACCAATAGATAGCCGTAGCCCATCATGAAGTTGTGCAGTCGAAACTCCGGGTCGGAGACATTCTGGGTAGCCATATCCTTCTTGTTCACTTCTTGATTGACTTTGTTGGCATAACCGCCACTTCCCGCAATCAGATGCGGAATCTGCCATGTGACGCCACCAATCGGCACGAGCCGCGTCATACGCTGGTAGATGTGAGCATGGCCTGAGAATACGGCGTCGGGCCAGAAGCCGGCCTGGTTGCAAGCGTCGTCGATGTCAGCTCGCATGGTAGCCGATGCGGGTTTGCTAACGCTGAAAGACATTGGACAGTGGTGGACAGCAAGAATTACGGCGTTAATCGTCTTATTCTGACGCAAGGGCTTGAGCCGTTTTAGTTCGCTCAGAAGAAAGAGCTTTTGTTGGTCGTCAAGATATCCGTAAGTCTCGTCGCAGTTGCTATAGAGGCCAATGATGGAAACAAAGGGCGCGTCGAGGGTAAAGAAGACGCCTGGCTGCGTCATCGTGCTGCGCTGGATGCCGCCTGCCTCTGCCCAATAACGCGGGGCGTCGTCGCAAAAGGCACTGATAAAGCCGAGCAGGGATGCCGCACCGTTTGGATGAGTAATGCCGTCGTGGTTTCCAGGAATTGCGAAAATGGGCCCGGGATAGTCTTTATACGGATGGTAGAACTGATCGTAATAGAATTCGCCTTCGCCGTAGTAGTAGACGACGTCACCGAGATGAAAGAAAAAAGCTGGGTTCTTGGCGACAGGATTCGAGGGTGAGAAATCCTTCACCATTAGCTCGGCGACGCTTTGTTCGTGTACGTACTGAGACTCGACGACCGCACCAGTGTCACCCACGGCGTGAAACGAAACTCCGCCACTCGCTTTGATTGCTGCGACTGCCTGGGCACCAATCACCTGCTCCAGTTTCATCACCGGATAAACGCCATTGCGTGACGATGGAACAGGTTCAGGAGTTCCGAGGACCGCAAAATTGTTTACGAAGGGCGAATTGCGATATTGGTCGTCATTGTCTGGGTCAAAGGGACGATTGGGATCAACGATGGTTGTCGTATCTCCGAAAGTCAATGCGGGAGCTGCTTGTCCGCCCGAGGTGCCTGAGATAGCCGTCGTTGGGCTGACTGGAGTACCCGCCGTCGGTTTTGGCTTTTTGCCGGCCTTTTTGGCAGCAGTCATTGCGATGTCGTGCGCGGTAACGGCACGGGCCGCAACCTCTTTCAGCAGCTTCTTGGTGGGAGGGCGATGTTGGAGCAATTTCTTACGGACTCTTGTTGGAATGGCCTCGAGCGAATCCAATTCGGCGATACCGGATTGCAAGGGATTGCCAAAGTCGTTGGTTTGTTTGTCCTGATAGTCAAATTTTGTAAAAAAGCCAGTTACCGTGTTATCGCCAAAAAAGAAAAAGACCGCACCGTCCTGGTGGGCGCCGTTCTCTTTGAAATGCGGATCCGCATGATTTCCGATGCGATAGAAACTCCCCTGGTTCATGTGGACGTTATCGATTCCAGAAAAACCGAGGGGTGCGCGTAAAGGATTATGGCCGGGACCGGCCGAACCGTCGTCTTGACCGGCGTATCCCGTACCAAAAACGGCCACAAACGCCTTCGCGTCGGCCTGCGCTTTAGCACAGGCGCTGCTTAGTTGTTTATAGAAGGGGTTCCTGTTCAGCGGAATGCCGGCCTTGAGCTCCAGGAACGCATTCATGTTTACAATTCCGTCGCGAATGTAGTCGAGACTCAGATGGGCCGGATCGAGGTTTTTAAGCACGAACGCATTCTGATTGGTAATGCTTTTCGCCAACTTCGAATTCGCTAATTTCTCAACTACGCAATATTGCAATCTGGCGGGGAAGTCGCCGCGTGGAGTAGTAGATTGGACGTTCATCGAAACGCGGTAGGGAATCGCTCTCGCCTGAATGATCATTAAATAGTGAGGATTGTCACCCGCTTGGGCGCCGTGATCGGTGAGCCGTCCCGTTAGCAATCCATAGTTCGACAGGGGCATTTCCGTATACCTCCGAAACAAATTGATACGAACTTGAGTCCCACCGTGCAGGCGGCTGCCTGTTGTAGTCGATCCCGTTGCGCGAATGGCGGGGCCCCGCGGCAAACACTTCACGAGGACCTTTTGCCATCGGGCACTAATAAGGCTGGGTATTATACAACATGACAATTAGTTTTAGTCGAGATAATTTCTGCGAATCTTGCGTTGAGCACGTCTGATGTTTCGTCTGGTTCGCCCGAGATGCAGTGTGTTTCCGCGAAGAAGCTCCTGGCAGAAATTCGCGAGTCTCCGGAGAGCATTCCTTGCCGCGGACGCCGAGAGCGTAACCGTCAGCCTCTGGCAGGTTTCTGACCACCTGACCTCACTTCGGCGAATTGCGGGGTTTCCAGCCAAGTCGCTCAAGACCTCGAATACCTCCACACTTGCTAAGACATACCAATACCAATCCGGGCTCGATGAATGACATAGTGATCTCCAAATGCTTGCGTGCTCACTATCTATATGAAGCCTTCAGAGCGGGGCTCGCCGCCCAGACTATGTTGAGAGCAGATTTCTTAGAGGATTGGCCCTGAAGTGCTTTGAACTTCGCGTAGGCGGCCATTACCCAGGCCCAAGACCCGGCTCAAGCGCCGGCGAGAGAAAGTTATAGCTTCTGCTTGCCGATGGCCTTCAGGCGCGGCAGGAGCACCAAGTCGGCCGCTGCCTCGGCATCCCTGAGAAGCGTCTTGCGCGGCATGCCTAGCTGCGCACGCATGGTCAGCCCACGCGCCAAATCCGTGACTTGGGTCGCGCGTACGGCTACCGGAAAATCAGGCGGAATGTCTCCCGCGCTGATCGCGTCCCGGAAACGGCGCTCTACCAGCGCCACGCCGCCCGCGACTGCGCTCTGCAGGAACCGCTGAACCTCAGTGTCGTTCACAAGCGGCGCGACGCACACCATAAGGCAGCCCCGGGCGGACCCTTTCTGGGTCGCACTTTCGACGGCGTATCTCAGAAAGCCCGCGATAGAGTCGCGAAGACTCTGTGGCGAGAGAAGTGCCTTAGCGGCTGATGCGCCCTTCCGTTCTGCGTACGCCTTAAGGACGCGCAAGAATATCGCCCGCTTGTCCCCAAAGACGGCATACAGGCTCGGCCGTCCCACACCCATCCCGGCGACGAGATCGTCGATCGTCACTCCGTCGTAGCCCTTCGACCAAAATACCTGGGTCGCCTTTTCCAGCGCCCCCGTCTCGTCAAAGCTGCGCGGTCGACCACGTGGCCTAGCGGTATTTTGAATCATTTGGTTCAAAACTCATTGACAATTTCCATCGAACCAATATATAACCGAATAGTTCGAAATTAGCAAGCCGGCTCTGGCCTCGCGGGGCTTCACGACTCGGCCTTCACCATTCACCACGGAGATGCCCATGAAACATTCAATCGCGCTCGTCACCGGCGCCACTTCCGGGCTCGGTTATGCGGCCGGCGGCCTGCTCGCCGCCGAGGGCTGCCGGGAGGTCATCGTCACCGGACGCAGCCTGGCCCGTGCCAAGGAAGCGGCCGCGCAGCTCGCGGCTGAGACCAAGATACAGGCTTTCACGCCGCTAGAGCTCGATCTGGACAAGCCGTCCAGCGTTCGATCTGGCCTCGCCGAACTGGTCAAGCGAAATCGGCCAATCGATTTCCTACTGCTCAATGCAGGGTTGGTTCCCTATAAGCAGCGCGTGCTCACCGTGGTGGGTGTCGAGTCTTCTCAGGCCCCGCTCATCGGGCATCATCAACTGACGGTTGGGTTGCTCAATGCCAACTTGCTGAGTCCCAACGCGCGGATCGTTATCGCAGGTGCAGAACCTGCCCGCGGGGGCGTACCCATGTTCAAGTACACCGACTTGCCAGCCTTTGCGGCCAAACACCACCAGGGTGACCGAACCGCCGCTGTTGAAGCCCTGATTCGGAACGGCCCGGACGTGAAGTACGTGCCCAACAATGCGTATGCCGACGCGAAGCTCATCGTCGCTTGGTGGACCGCCGCGCTGGCCCGCCGGCTGCCCTCGGGCATGGCCGTGTACGCTGTCTCGCCCGGTGCGGCGACCGACACCAAAGTGGTGCGAAGCGCTGGCCCGGCGTTGAGGTATCTGATGATCCCAATCGTGAGCCTCATTCCCGGCATGAATCAGACGCCGGAGACCGCGGCCCGTCGGTACCTCCAGGCGTCGGAGTTCGGAACCGACGTCTCAGGGCAATTCTTCGCCTCCGCTCAAGGGAAGTTCACAGGCCCAATTGAGGCGCAGCGCCACCCACACCTCCACGATCGCGCCAGCCAGGAAGCCGCGTGGGAGGCCGTCGTCAAGGTCTCTGGCGCCGATCTCTCTTCCACACCATCCTTGAGCGCAGTGTCCTGAAAGGAGCGCCGGTCGCGGCGAAACGGTGCGGTTGACCAGAATCAGCAGGCGATTGCGCCGCTGCGTAACTCGGCTCTTACGGTATTGTGAATTAAATAGTTCAAAACCCCCTTGACCGCAGCCTCCGCGCCCGATTATCACACTAAATAGTTCAATATCAGCAAAACGGCTCTAACCTCGCTAGGAGAACACATATGGAACGGTACCAAGGTAAAAAGGCGGTGATTATCGGC
>Ga0335073_10010675_pt1 | contig 12913 bp, 8 predicted proteins | sample Lox_Sample_22_FD_207093 | JGI IMG/M metagenome (GOLD analysis project Ga0335073, IMG submission 207093) | Soil microbial communities from Loxahatchee National Wildlife Refuge, Florida, United States - Lox_Sample_2.2 | ecosystem: Environmental > Terrestrial > Soil > Wetlands | place: USA: Florida...
GGTCAATGGATACGCCCCATCGACATCCCGCGCCTCCAGTGGCCCGACCCGGTGCCGCCTGAGATTCAGGTAACCCCGGAAGAGACCTGTGCCGAAGACCCCAATCTTGACCGGACCATTCTCCGTCACATCGCCCGTGTGCTGGCCAGCGTCAACGGCAACAAGGTGCGCGCCTCCAGGCTTCTCGGCATCAGCCGCTCCACCCTCTATCGCCTGCTCGAATCCTCCTCTTCGCGCGAGCTCTGATCGCCTCCGCAGTCGCAAAAATACGGCCCCTTCCCAGGCACGCCTGACGCGCCATTCCGAGACAACTGCCCGGCGCGGCCAGCGCATCGAAATTACCGGTTTTTGACTCAGGCTCGGCGCCCCGCCGATGCTTCCCCTTCCATGGAGAACAAGAAAGGTGAACCGAAAGACCGCTCCAACCGGGCCTCGCAGGACCTCAGCGTCCGCGTCTTCTCCTTTTCCCTCAGGCGGGAATGGCAGTTTCGTCCTCAGCCGCCTGAAAACTGGCATTTCCGGCCTCGATAACATCCTCAACGGCGGCTTTCCCAAGGGATACCTCTACCTGATCGAGGGCGATCCCGGCACCGGAAAGACCACCCTCGCCCTCCAGTTCCTTCTCGAAGGCATCCGTCAGGGCGAGACCGTCCTGTACGTTACGCTTTCCGAATCGCGCCAGGAACTCGAGCAGGTTGCCCGCTCGCACGGCTGGCCCCCCGACAATCTGCGCATCTTCGAGATGATCCCTCCGGAAGACGATCTCCGGCCCGAAGCTCAGTACACCGTCTTCCATCCGTCCGAGGTCGAGCTGGCCGACACCATCGCCTCGATCAAGCGCGAGGTCGATGAGGTCAAGCCGCAGCGCCTGGTCTTCGATTCGCTCGCCGAGCTGCGCATGCTGGCCCGCGATCCCCTTAAGTACCGCCGCCAGATCCTTGCCCTCAAGCGCCATCTTTCCGGCGGCAATATCACGGTTCTGCTCCTCGATGACCGCACCTCGCTGGACAGCGAAGATCTCCAGCTGCAGAGCATTGCGCACGGAGTCATTGCCATGCAGAGCCTCGGTCGCGATTACGGAATGAAGCGCCGCCGTATCGAGATTCACAAGCTGCGCGGCACCGCCTACCGCGAGGGCTTCCACGACTACGTCATCGTCACCGGCGGCCTGAGAATATTCCCCCGCCTCATCGCCGCGGAACATACGCCCGGCTTCGAGCGCAAACCTGTCCCCAGCGGCCTGACCGAGCTCGACGATCTCCTCGGCGGCGGCATCGACACCGGCACCAGCACGCTGCTCACCGGTCCCGCGGGCTGCGGCAAATCCACCATCGCCTTCTCTTACGCCTGGTCTGCCGCGAAGCGCGGCGAAAAGGCCATGATCTTCTGCTTCGATGAGGGCCTCAGCACTCTGCTGGACCGCACCCGCGGCCTCGGCATGGATGCCCGGCCGCTGATCGCAAGCGGCATGCTTCAGATGCAGCAGGTCGATCCTGCAGAACTTGCGCCCGGCGAATTCGTCGAGCAGATCCGTCAATTGGTCGACGAGCAGAATCTGCGCGTTCTGGTCATCGACAGCATGAACGGCCTGCTCAACGCCATGCCGCACGAGCAGTACCTCGCGATGCAGCTGCACGAATTGCTCTCGTACCTCGGCCAGCAGGGTATCGCCACCATCCTCACCCTCGCGCAGGCCGGGGTCATCGGCTCCTCGATGAGTTCCCCAGTCGACGTGAGCTACCTGGCCGACACCATCCTGCTCTTCCGCTACTTCGAGCGCGCCGGCCAGATCCGCCAGGCGATCTCGGTGGTCAAGAAACGCAGCGGAAGCCACGAGCGCACGATCCGCGAACTCTTCCTCGAGAAGGGTGAGGTGAGAGTGGGCCAGCCGCTGGCGCAGTTCGAGGGGGTCTTAACCGGCGTGCCGCGTCTCATCGGCTCCGCCGCTGCGAGGGAGGATGACCCTGCTGCCCGATCTTAAACCCTCGGCACACGACATCCGCACGATCATCCTCGCTCCCACCGGGAAAGACGGGCTCCTGATCGCGGGGTTACTCGGGCGCCTGTCGATCCCATGCCACTCGGTGCCCTCGGCCGACGATCTCTGTGTCGAGATTGCGCGCGGCGCCGGGGCTGCGATCGTCTCGGAAGAGGCGCTCACCTCGCCGGCCATTGCCGCCCTGAGTCATGTGGTCGAGCAGCAGCCGCCCTGGTCCGACTTTCCGCTTATCCTGCTCACCGTCGGAGGCCAGGTCACGCCGGAAAGCGAGCGCCTGCGCCGGCTGCGCCGCCCGCTCGGCAACATCTTTCTGCTGGAGCGGCCCATCCGCCCGGAAACGCTGCTCAGCACGCTGGAGTTCGCCCTGCGCGGGCGCCAGCGCCAGTATCAGATCCGCGATCAGATGCAGCAGTATTCGCGCGCGCAGGAGGCTCTGCGCCGATCCGAAAAGCTCGCCGTTACCGGCAGGCTTGCCGCCAGCATCGCGCACGAAATCAACAATCCTCTGGAGGCCGTCACCAACCTCCTCTATCTGATCCGCACCTGCACCGATCCGAAGGAGGCCACCCGGTACCTCGACGACGCCGATCAGGAGCTGGCTCGCGTGGCCGAAATCGCCAAGCAGACCCTGCGCTTCTATCGCGAGCCCAACCAGCCCGTCGATACCGAGATTGGCAGCGTGCTGCGCTCCATCCTGGTCCTCTACAATTCGCGTCTCGTCGCCGCCAATGTTGCCGTTCAGCTCGAGATCTTCGCCGGCTCGGCGACCATTCTTTCCAGTCCCGGTGAGCTGCGCCAGGTGGTTGCGAACATCGTGGGCAACGCCATTGACGCCATGCGCCACGGCGGCCGGCTGCGCGTCCGCGTCTCCACCTGCACCAACCGCACGGGCGAATCGCGCGTGCGCCTGTCGATTGCCGATACGGGCTCCGGCATCCCCGAAGACCTGCGCCCGACGATTTTCGAGCCGTTTGTGACCACCAAGGGCGAAACCGGCACCGGACTGGGACTGTGGGTGACCGGGGAGATCATCCGCCGCAACGGCTGGACGGTGCAGGTGCGCAGCCGCTGCGCTCCCCGGTTCTCCGGCACTGTCTTCTCCATCACCATGGCCATGCGCAACACGGCTGCAACCAGTCGCCCGGAACGCCAGCGCGCCGTGGCCTGAACGAGCCTTTCCCGTCAAGTTTGTCGGCCCGGTGAATCGCGGCGGGCCGAGACGCGCGACCCAGGGCCGGCCTGCGGCATCTCTCTAAGGAACGAAGAATTTCCGCAGGTTGGCATTTGATTCCAACGCGGAGGGGGCGGTACACTCTGATATAGGACCGCTTTAGTCGTATATCAGCGCGGCGGCCCCGGCGAGACTCAATCGCCGCGATGGCCTGGCAGCCGGCAGGCGCGACCCGAACTGGGAAACGGAACCGGGCACAAGGAGAGCAGCATGAGCACCGACATGAATGTCGTCCACGATCTGGCCAACCGGGAATACGAGTGGGGATTTGTCACCCGGATCGAGGAAGACCGGATCCGCAAAGGGCTGGACGAAGACGTGATCCGCCTGATCTCGGAGAAGAAGGGCGAGCCGGAGTTCATGCTGGAGTGGCGGCTGAATGCCTACCGCTACTGGGCGCAGCAGGAGCGCGCGCAGGCGGAACCGAAGTGGGCCAACGTGACCTTCCCGCCGATCAATTACCAGGACATCGCGTACTACTCCGCGCCCAAACAAAAGAAAAAGCTGAACAGTCTGGACGAGCTGGATCCGGAGATTCTGCGGACCTACGAGAAGCTGGGGATTCCGCTGGCCGAGCAGAAACTGCTTGCGAACGTCGCCGTGGACGCGGTCTTCGACAGCGTGAGCGTCGCGACCACGTTCAAAGAGAAGCTCGCCGAGCTGGGGATTATCTTCTGCTCGTTCTCCGAGGCGGTGAAGAACCATCCCGATCTGGTGAAGAAGTATCTCGGCTCAGTGGTGCCGCACACCGACAATTTCTATGCGGCCCTGAACGCCGCGGTCTTCAGCGACGGATCGTTTGTGTATGTGCCGAAGGGCGTACGGTGCCCCATGGAGCTGTCGACCTACTTCCGCATCAACGCCGCCGAGACTGGCCAGTTCGAGCGGACGCTGATTATCGCCGACGAAGGCAGCTACGTGAGCTACCTCGAGGGCTGCACCGCGCCGATGCGCGACGAGAATCAGCTGCACGCGGCGGTGGTGGAGCTGGTGGCGCTGGACAACGCGCAGATCCGCTACTCGACGGTGCAGAACTGGTATCCCGGCGACAAGAACGGCAAGGGGGGGATCTATAACTTCGTAACCAAGCGCGGCAAGTGCCTGGGGAAGAATTCGAAGATCTCGTGGACGCAGGTGGAGACCGGCTCGGCGATCACCTGGAAGTATCCGTCGTGCATTCTGCAGGGCGATAACTCCGTGGGCGAGTTCTACTCGGTGGCGCTGACGAACAATTATCAGCAGGCCGACACCGGAACGAAGATGATCCACCTCGGGAAGAACACCAAGAGCACCATCGTCTCGAAGGGCATCAGCGCCGGCCACGGGCAGAACACCTATCGCGGCATGGTGAAGATCATGAAAGGCGCCGAGGGCGCGCGTAACTACACCCAGTGCGACTCGCTGCTGATCGGCGACAAGTGCGGCGCGCATACCTTCCCGTACATCGAAGTGAAGAATTCATCGGCGCGCATGGAGCACGAGGCGGCCACGTCCAAGATCGGCGAGGATCAGCTGTTTTATCTGCAGCAGCGCGGGCTGAAGACCGAAGATGCGGTCTCCATGATCGTGAACGGATTCTGTAAGCAGGTCTTCCGCGAGCTGCCGATGGAGTTTGCCGTGGAAGCGCAGAAGCTGCTGAGCATCAGCCTGGAAGGAAGCGTGGGCTGATCCCACCCTGTCGCCAACGACGGGCGACAAGGGCGGGGCGCCCGGCTGAAGAAACGGCCAGCTAAGGTGCGGTTAGATCAAAGCAGGCCGGCAGGCCGGCGGAAGAGATTTCGGATACGAGGAAACGGACGGATGAGTTTGCTGGAAATCAAGAATCTGCATGTGAACGTGGGCGGTCACGAGATCCTGAAGGGCATCGACCTGACGCTGAATGCGGGCGAGGTCCACTCCATCATGGGCCCCAACGGCTCGGGCAAGAGCACGCTGGCGCAGGTGCTGGCGCGCCGCGATGCCTATGAGGTGACCAACGGCTCCATCACCTTCGAGGGCAAGGATCTGCTGGAGATGAAGCCGGAAGAAGCGGCCTGCGAGGGCGTCTTTCTGGCCTTCCAGTATCCGGTGGAGATTCCAGGAATCGGCAACACGTACTTTCTGCGCTCCGCGCTGAACGCGCAGCGGAAGTACCGCGGCCAGGAGGAAATGGACGCGATGGATTTCCTGCCGCTGTTCCGCGAAAAGCTGGCGCTGCTGGAAATGGACGAGAAACTGATGAATCGCTCGCTGAACGAGGGCTTCTCCGGCGGCGAGAAGAAGCGCAACGAGATTCTGCAGATGGCGGTGCTGGAGCCGAAGCTGGCCATTCTGGATGAGACCGATTCGGGCCTGGACATCGATGCGCTGCGCATCGTCGCCAACGGCGTGAATTCGCTGCGCAACCCGGAGCGCGCTATGCTCGTCGTCACGCACTACCAGCGGCTGCTGAACTACATCGTGCCGGATTTTGTGCACGTTCTCGTCGACGGCCGCATTGTCCGCTCGGGCGGCAAGGAGCTGGCGCTGGAGCTGGAAGAAAAGGGCTACGGCTGGACCGAGCACGAAGCGTATCAACCAGTGGGAGCGCGAAGGTAATGGCGGCTACCGCGGAACAAAAAGGCGCCTGGGTCCAGAGCTGGCTTGAGGCGTTCACCGAGGCGGAGAAGACTGCGCCGCGCGCCGCGTGGCTGAAGCGGCTCCGCGAAGACGCCTTTGCCCGCTTCTGGGACGTCGGCTTCCCCACCACGAAGGATGAGGACTGGCGCTTCACAAATGTCTCGGCGATAGCGCGGACGCACTTCCGGCCGGCCGGCGCGGACAAGCTTACGAAGAAGAACGTCGAGGCCTTCGGTATCGAGGGCGCTGCGGCGACCCTGGTCTTCGTCAATGGACGCTACGCCAGGGAACTGTCGCAGACGAGCGGCCTGCCGAAAGGCGTCACGGTCGCGAGCCTGCGCGAGCAGATCGAGCAGCATCCCGAGTCGATCGAGAAGCACCTGGGGCGCTACGCGGATCAGAAGCGCGACGCGTTTGTGGCGCTGAATACGGCATTCCTCAGCGACGGCGCCTGGGTGCATGCGGCGCGCGGCGTGGTGCTGGAAGCGCCGATTTACCTGCTCTACCTCACCACGCACGAAGATGCGCCGACGGTGACCCATCCGCGGAATCTGATTGTCGCTGAGGATCAGGCGCAGATTGCAGTCATCGAGGATTACGTCTCCATCGGTGGCGAGTCGGTCGCTTTCTCCAACGCGGTGACGGAGCTGGTTGCCGGCGAGAGCACCGTGGCGCAGCACTATCTGATCGAGCGCGAGCACCTGAAGGCGTTCAACGTGTCGACGCTGCGTATTCAGCAGGGCCGCAGCGCGAACGTGTCGTCGCACTCGCTGCTGCTGGGCGGCGGCCTGGTGCGGAACAACGTCCACCCGGTGCTGGCCGGCGAAGGCGGCGAGTGCCTGATCAACGGACTGTTCCTGGGAACGGAACGGCAGCATCTCGACAACTACATGCACGTGGAACACGCCAGCCCGCACTGCGGCAGCCGCCAGTTTTACAACGGCATCCTCGACGGCCAGGCGCACGGCGTCTTCCACGGGCGCATCGTCGTCCACAAGGACGCGCAGAAGACCGACGCCAAGCAGACGAATCGCAATCTGCTGCTGAGCGACGACGCGCAGATCGACACCAAGCCGCAGCTGGAAATCTACGCCGACGATGTGAAGTGCACGCACGGCGCGACCATCGGGCAGATCGAGGAGAACGCGCTCTTCTATCTGCAGTCGCGCGGCATCAGCCAGGCCGAAGCCCGCAAGCTGCTGCTGATGGCCTTCGCTGAGGAGTGCGTGGATCGCATGCACAGCGCAGTGGCGCGCCAACACATCGAGGGGCTGATCCGGGCCCATTTGCTGTTTATGGAAAGTTCCCCCCGTCACCCCATCGCGCCGACACCGGGCGCGTCGGGGACCCCTGGGCAGACGTCCACAGGCAAGATGACGGAGCGGGCGCTGGAGGAAGTGGGATGAGCGCGAGCACAGTGGAAGCGGTTGCCGGTTTCGACGTGGAGAAGATCCGCGCCGACTTTCCCATCCTGCACCGCCAGGTGCGGGGTCACGAGCTTGTGTATCTGGATAACGCGGCCACTGCGCAGAAACCGCAGGCAGTGATCGACGCGATTGTGGGCTACTACGAGCGCAGCAACGCGAACATCCATCGCGGCGTGCATTACCTCTCGGAAAAAGCGACCGAAGACTTCGAGCTGACGCGCCAGGCGCTTCAGCGCTTCGTCAACGCCGCCGAAGCGCGCGAGATCATCTTCGTGCGCGGCACCACCGAGGCCATCAACCTGGTCGCGCAGAGCTACGGGCGCGCGCACGTGGGCGCCGGCGACGAAGTGCTGATCACGGCGATGGAGCACCACTCCAACATCGTGCCCTGGCAGCTGCTGTGCGAAGAGAAAGGTGCGAAGCTGCGCGTGGCGCCCATCAACGACCGGGGCGAGCTGATCGTCGAGGAGTACGCGAAGCTGCTCACGCCGCGGACGAAGCTGGCGGCCATTGCGCATGTGTCGAACGCGCTGGGAACCATCAATCCAGTAAAGCGCATGATCGCCATGGCGCACGCGCAGGGCATTCCCGTGCTGGTGGATGGCGCGCAGGCTGTGCCGCATCTCACCGTTGACGTGCGCGACCTCGATGCCGACTTCTACGCGTTCTCCGCGCACAAGATGTACGGACCGACCGGCATCGGGGCGCTCTACGGCAAAGCGGCTCTGCTGGAGGCGATGCCGCCATACCAGGGCGGCGGCGACATGATCAGCTCGGTGACCTTCGAAAAGACCACCTGGAACAAGCTGCCGCACAAGTTTGAGGCGGGCACGCCGGACATGGGCGGTGTAGCCGGATGGCGCGCGGCCATCGAGTACATGAACGGCATCGGCGTGACGAAGATCGCCGCGCATGAGCACGATCTGCTGGAGTACGCGACCGAGGTTGTGGGCAGGCTGCCGGGCGTGCGGATTATCGGCACGGCGAAGGACAAGGCCAGCGTGCTCTCGTTCGTCCTCGATGACGTGCACCCCCACGATATCGGGACCATCCTCGACCAGCAGGGCATCGCCGTGCGCACGGGCCACCACTGCGCGCAGCCGGTGATGGAGCGCTTCCACATTCCGGCGACGGTGCGGGCGTCGTTTGCGATGTACAACACGCGCGCCGAGATCGATGCGCTCGCCGCAGGCATTCGCCGGGTCGGGGAGGTTTTCGCCTGATGCCGGAATTGCGCGATCTGTATCAGGAAGTGATTTTGGAGCACAGCAAGGCTCCCCGGAACTATAAAGAGCCGGCCCACACGAATCACAAGGCGGAGGGCTACAACCCGCTCTGTGGCGATCGCTTCACCGTCTACCTGGAAATGGACGGCGACGTGGTGAAGGACATCGGATTTCAGGGCGCCGGGTGCGCAATCTCGAAAGCGTCGGCCTCGATGATGACGCAGTCGGTGAAAGGCAAGACAAAGGCCGAGGCGCAGAAAATCTTCCAGCGATTTCACGATCTGGTAACCGGGCACGGCCACCCGAGCGAGGCCGAACTGGGCAAGCTGGCGGTGTTCTCCGGCGTCTCAGAGTTCCCTGTGCGCGTGAAGTGCGCGACCCTGGCGTGGCACACGCTCGAGGCGGCCCTCGAAGGGAAGCAGGAGAATGTTTCCACCGAATAAGTGCTGCGCGCACGGCGAACGCTCATGATCATCACCAACCAAACCGTGACCCTGAAGCGCGACTGCGACGCAGTCGCCATCCCTGCGGGGACCAGGCAGACGCTGCACGCGGGGACCACGGTGCGTGTCACTCAGGCCCTGGGCACGAGCTACACGGTTTCGGCGGCGGGCGCGCTGTTTCGGATTGAAGACAAGGATGCGGATGCGCTGGGGCTGAGCGGGCCGGCAGCGGAGACTCATACGCCGCCAACCTTCAGCGAGCGGATGGTCTGGGATCAGCTGAAAACCGTCTTCGACCCGGAGATTCCGGTGAATATCGTCGATCTGGGGCTCATCTACTCCTGCGAAATCTCCGACCTTCAACCGGCGGGCAAAAAGATCGACGTGCAGATGTCGCTCACCGCGCCGGGATGCGGCATGTCGGATGTGCTGAAGGCCGACGTGGAGTCGAAGCTGCGGCGGCTGCCCGAGGTTCGCGAAGTTCGCGTGCAGGTGGTCTTCGATCCGCCATGGAATCCCGGACGGATGTCGGAAGCCGCCAAGCTGCAACTGGGATTCGATCTGGACTACGGCGCCGGGTCGCCCGGCATGTTCCCGATCCTGCGCTGAGCGCGGTGAGTGGGATTGCGCCGTCCCGTTTCAGTTCAGGAATGAATTCCCGTTGCGGTACAAGGGAGACCTCATCCTGACGAAAGTAACGTGCTGCATGCAGCGGCGCGACTGAATAATCGACATATTCCGGCTGTCATTGAGCGCGGGCCATGCGCGCCCGCGGAGGGCCGGCGTGGGCCTGCAGGTGAGACTTCCCGGCAAGATCGGTGTTGTGTGCGGAATCGCCCTTGCGCTCGCGTCGGCATATTCCGGAAGCCAAAAGCTTTCCGCGCGAAGTCCAGGCGTCGCGGCCGCCCCAGCGCAGGATGCGGCAGCCGCGGGCGCGAAGCAGCGGGCGAAGTTGTTTGTAGCGCGCCGTGGCGCGGGCCGGCCGGGGATGCCGGCGCCGGCTCTCGTCATGATGCGGGCGCGCGCGCAGCATGCCGCCATGGTGCGCGCTCAGCCCCAGCAGAGCCCGGGCGCGTCTGCAACGTGGCAGCCGGTGGGGCCGCAGCAGGTCAGCACCTCGGCGTGGGGCCTGGTCACGGGGCGCGTCACCAGTCTCTCGGCCGACCCTTACGACTCCACCGGCAACACCCTGTACGTGGGCACCACCGGCGGAGGAGTCTGGGAGTCCACGAATGCCGCGGGCTCCAGCCCGGCCTTTGCGCCGCTGACCGATAACCTCAGCGCGTTCTCGTCCGCGATTCTCACGTCGCTCAGCATCGGCGCGGTTTCGGTGCAGCCTGGCGGGACCGGTGTGGTTCTGGCCGGCACCGGCGATCCGAACGACGCCACCGACTCGTGGTATGGAGCGGGACTGCTGCGATCGGCGGACCACGGGAATACCTGGACCCTCATTGCCACTTCGACGGCGCCCTCCGGCGAAGAGTACAGCTTCCTCGGCAACGCCTTTGCCGGCTTCGCGTGGAGCACGGTCAATCCCGGTGTAGTTGTGGCCGCGGTCACTCAGTCGGAATACGGTCTGGTGACGCAGACCACGATGCCGTCCAGCATTCTCGGCCTCTACTACTCGCAGGACGCGGGGCAGACCTGGCAACTGGCAACGATTGAGGACGGTACCCAGGTCATCGAATCGAGCCAGATGCCGGTGACCGGAGGCAACGCTGCCACCGCGGTGGTGTGGAACCCGATTCGGCAGAGTTTTTACGCGGCGGTGCGATATCACGGCTATTACTCATCCCCGGATGGCGTCACCTGGACACGCCTCGTCAATCAGCCCGGCGCGAATCTGACAACCGAGATGTGTCCGCCCAATGCCGGGGCTTCCGGGTCCGAGGCCTGTCCGATTTTTCGCGGAGCCCTGGCCGTGCAGCCGGCAACCGGCGACCTCTTCGCTTTGACCGTGGACGCGAACAATCTCGATCAGGGGTTGTGGCAGGACGCGTGCAATCTGACCGCCGGTCAGTGCGCCTCGCCCACCGTTCTCTTCGCGACGCAAATTGCCGATCAGGCGCTGGACTCGACCAGCGGCGACGGGACCATCCCGGAAGGCGATTACAACCTCTGGCTGGCCGCGGTGCCTTCACAACAGGACACCCTGCTCTTTGCCGGCACGGCGGACATCTGGAAATGCAGCCTGGCGAACAGTTGCGTGTGGCGCAACACCACGAACACCGCTGCGTGCGCGGCTGCGCAGGTGGCGCCCGCGCAGCATGCGATCGATTCGACTTTCGGCAGCACCGGTCTGCTCTATTTCGGCAATGATGGCGGCCTGTGGCGATCGACGGACGCCGTGAACCAGCAGCAGCCGCCGTGCTCCCCGAAAGATGCCGCCCATTTCCAGAATCTCAATAGCGGCCTCGGTTCGCTCGCGGAGGTGGAAAGCTTCGCCGAGGATCCAAACAATCCTTCCACCTGGCTGGCGGCGTTCGGCGAGATGGGGACTGCCGCTCCGGCAGCCGGCGGCGGCGCGTGGAATCAGGTGCTCAATGGCGAAGGCAATGTGGCCGCCATCGATCCGGTGAACCCGCAGAACTGGTACGCCACCTCGGAGTTCGGTGTGGGAATCAATCAGTGCACGGAAGGAACCGCGTGCAACGTGGCCGGCTTCGGCGCCGTGGCGATCGGTGAATCCCAGGTCGACAACGACGTGCAGGTCATTCCCGCTGCCTGGGTTCTCGATCCCGCCGATACAGCCAATCTGATCCTGGGCACATGCCGGGTGTGGCGCGGAGCGGCCAATGGCGCTGGCTGGGATGCAGAGAGCCTGCTGAGCCCGATTCTCGATCACGACCAGAGCACGAGTTTCTGCGACGGCGATTCGGAGATCCGTTCGCTGGCCGTGGGCGCCGACAACTCGGCGGGCGCTTCCGGCTCGGAACAGATCTATGCGGGCATGGCGGGAGCCATCGATGGCGGCGGCCTGACGCCGGGGCACCTCTTCGCCGCGGCCGTGAACAACGCCTCCCAGGCGGCGAATACGCTATGGACCGACGATGCCGCATCGCCGGTCACCAACGAGCCCAATCAGCCCTTCAATCCCGGCGCCTTCGATATCTCCAGCATCTATACCGATCCGCATGACGCATCCGGGCAGACCCTCTACGTAACTGTGCAGGGATATTCCACGCCGACCATGCATGAGCCGCTGGTCTATCGTTCGGCGGATGGCGGGGCGCACTGGACCGACGTCACCTCGGATCTGCCCTACGCGCCGGCCAACAGCGTCGTCGTCGATCCCAACGATGCCAACATCGTCTATGTCGCGCTCGACTCCGGCGTCTACATCACCCAGAACGTCGGCGCCTGTGTGCCTGCCGGATCCGCCTGCTGGAATGTCTACGGCACCGGTCTGCCCAATGCGCCGGTCATCAGCCTGATGTCGTACAACCAGGGAGCGACGCAGACCCTCCGCGCAGCCACCTATGGCCGCGGCATCTGGCAGGTGGGGCTGGCGACCGCTGGGATTGCTCCCACCACCGTTACGGTTTCCCCCGGTTCGCTGGTCTTCGCTGCCGAGCAGGTGCAAACCGTGAGCGTCGCGCAGACGGTCACGGTGACGAATACCGGGACGCTCAATCTGAACATCTCGAGCGTGAGCATCAGCGGAGATTTCGCCGAGACCGACAACTGCGGTGGTGAATCGATTGCTCCCCAGGGCAGTTGCCAGGCGCAGGTTACCTTCGACCCTACAGCGACGGGCGCACGCAGCGGCGCGCTGACGATTTTTGCCAACGTCACCGGCGGCCAGCTGTCCGTGGCGCTATCCGGAACCGGTCTCGCGCCCGGCGACATCGTTCTCACACCCACCTCCCTCGCATTTGGCTCCATCGACGTCGGCAGCACATCTCCCGTACAGGATGTAACCATCGCCAATACCGGCGGGGAACCCGTCGCGCTCACCGGCGAAACCGTGAGCAGCGGCTTCGCCATCA
>Ga0335073_10010676_pt1 | contig 12913 bp, 12 predicted proteins | sample Lox_Sample_22_FD_207093 | JGI IMG/M metagenome (GOLD analysis project Ga0335073, IMG submission 207093) | Soil microbial communities from Loxahatchee National Wildlife Refuge, Florida, United States - Lox_Sample_2.2 | ecosystem: Environmental > Terrestrial > Soil > Wetlands | place: USA...
GCGTCGAACTTGCGGTCGATGACGCCGACGAGGGCAGCGCAGTCGTCGTGCTTCTTCACCAGCTCTGCCGCGGTGTCGCGATGTCGGGCGCGCAGGCGCGAGCTGATGGCCAGAGCGCCGGTGCGGTCTCCCTGGGCAGCAGCGGCGGCGGCGCGCAGAAGCTGATCGGTAACCTTGGCCATGGCGCTTACCACGACCACAGGTTTCTTGCCTTGCGCGATGCGTCCCTTGACGATGGCCGCGGTGCGACCAATGGCGGCCGCGTCTTCGACCGAGGTTCCGCCAAACTTCATGACCACCAGACTCATTGAAGACTTCCCGTTGTTCGACTGAGGGTGCGCGGATGAATGCGAGACTCCCTCAGGGGCTGAAGCCCCAATCCTACTGTTCTTGTTTTGGCACGGCTGAAGCCGTGCCCTGGAAGCAAAGCTAGTTTGCGCCGCCCCTACGGGGCTCCGAATCAACCTTGGCGCCTTGCCCAGGGTTCCCCTTCGTTCGCCAAAGCGAACGAAGCGTCCACCCTGGGCTATTATCCATCGGCCCCTCCGGAGCCCAATTGCTCAACTGTGCTTCCTCCATCGAGGTCGCAACCGCCGGCGGAGGACTGCTACAAACGAAATTCAGAGTCGTGCTTCAGGCGTGTGCGGCAGTTGCGGCCACTGGCTCCAGCTTGCCGAGGCTGGCCAGCAGCTCGGCGTTGAGGATGGTTGCGCCGGCGGCGCCGCGAATGGTGTTGTGCGAAAGAACCGTAAACTTCCAGTCGAGCACTCCACATGGGCGCAAGCGGCCGACGGTTACGGTCATGCCATTGCCGCGGTTGCGATCGAGCCGCGGCTGGGGACGATCACTTTCCGGAGCCCACTCGACGGGCTGGCTGGGAGCGGTGGGCAACTGCTGGCCGTCGAGCGGCCGGAACTCCGCCCATGCTGCCAGAATGTCTTCCTGCGTAACGGGCCGGCCCAGCTTGTTGCCGAGCTTGATGGAGACACTCTCCGTATGACCGTCTTCTACCGCGACGCGGTTGCAGTGGGCGGTCACCCTTGCAGGGAGAGGAACGACGGACTGGCCCTGGAGTTTGCCCAAAAGCTTAAGGGTCTCCGCCTCCATCTTCTCTTCTTCGCTGCTGATGTAGGGGACTACGTTGCCGAGGATGTCCATCGACGCCACGCCCGGATAGCCGGCGCCGGAGACAGCCTGCATGGTGGTGACGAAGATCTGCTCGATGCCGAAGCGCTCCTCGATGGGCTTGAGCGCCATAACGAGGCCGATGGTGGAGCAGTTGGGATTGGTGACCATGTAACCGCCGGAGTCGCGGCGGGAGGGCTGCTCCTCGATGAGGTGCAGATGGTCCGCGTTGATTTCGGGAATGACGAGCGGCACGTTCGCGGCCATGCGGTAGGCGCTGGAGTTTGACACAACGGCGCAACCTGCGTTGGCGAACCTGGGCTCAAGCTCGCGGGCGATGGCGGCATCGAGGGCGGCGAAGATGATCTTCGGCGCGCCGTCGGGTTCGGCAGGCGAGACGGTCATTTTGGCGATACGCGCGGGGAGCGGGGTGTCGAGGCGCCACCTGGTGGCTTCGGCGTAGGGCTTGCCGCTGGAACGGTCGCTGGCGGCGAGCCAGGTGATCTCAAACCAGGGGTGGTTTTCCAGCAGTTGAATGTAGCGCTGGCCGACTGCGCCGGTCGCACCCAGGATGCCAATTGGATATTTGGTTTTCATGGTCCTGAACATTCCAGTGTACAGGAGGATCATGATGGCTGGAGAGAGACGCAGGAGAATCGAAGACGGAGCAGGCGCAGAGGGAAATACCGGCAGAAGATGGAACGGGCCGATAGAAGGAGCTTCTTATCGGCCCGGTCTTAGTTCAGCCTAATAGGGATAGGGATAGCCGTAGCGCGCCACGATGACTGGGCGGCGCGGCACGTAGTACGGCACAACCGGCCGGGGGTACACGTAATAGACCGGCGGTGGTGGAGGCGCCATGGGGACGTAAGCAATTACCGGCGGTGGGGATGGTGGCACAGGATTGTAGTTCATCGCGATGGGTTCCTGCTGGGGCTGCGGAGCAGGCTGCGGAGGCGGCGGCTCGTATGCGCTGGGACGACGGTAGAGGCCATTGGAGTCCTGCTGCGGCGGTGGCTGATCGTTCATCGGTACGCCAAGATCGTCCATCACTTTGAGAGTGAGCCGGGTTTCTTCCTTGAGCGTGGGGCGCGGGCCGCGGCGGGGCAGTTCGAGCAGGTCGATGGGCCAGAGGATGGGGATCAGCCATGTGACCGTATCGCGGACTGCATGGCCTTTGCCCAGGATGCGGCCATATCGGTCCACGTTGTAGCCGGGCACATCGACGACGCGGGCATCGACTGGAATTACGGTATCGGGCTCGATGACCATACGGTCGAACTTCAATTCCATCCAGCCTTTGCCGACAAAGTGGCCGGGATCGCGATAGTCCTCGAACCGGCCGACCAGATAGCTATTGTAGGGAAGAACGGAGCGGCCGTACCGCTCGGTCATGCCGAGCTGGCACAAGACCGGATCCCCGATGTTGGTGGTTTTGGATGAGAGTTTTGGCTCAGAGACGGTGCAGCTGAGCAGAGATCCGGCCGGGATGATCTGCTCACCCGCGTAAACGGCCAGCGGCGCAGCGAACAGGATGGTGCAGAGAGCGAGCGAAGTGCCCTTCATGACGGTCCTCCTGATGGAACAGTTCCCCAAAAACTGTTGATCTTACGTTGATACCGAGATCGAAATATGGATACGGAGAGAGCCGAGCAGATACAGTGGTGACCCGGGGGAGCGTCGTGAAGTTGCGGAGCTGGAAGAAAATTATTTTGGATCGTCTGCGCAGCGATTCTGCATGGGACCGTTGGCTTTTAAGGAACGGCAAGAATCGGGCGAAGCTTCACCCCGGATTTCGCCGGCTGGCGCGGACGTCATCCTGGGCTGTTCTCGAAGGTTCCTGCGGAAGCGAGAGTCTATCGTAAATAACCGTGAGCCGCGTCTTCAGAGACAGAGCGTTTAGCTCATCGCGGCGAGAAGTGCGTCGGCAAACTGGGTGGTTCCGGCGGTGCCACCGACGTCGCGAGTGAGCGTCTTGCGCTCGCTGTAGACGGTTTCGAGGGCGTTCTGCACCCTGTCAGCGGCGGCGGATTCGTCGAGGTGGCGCAGCATCAGAATCGCGGACTGCAGCAATGCGGTAGGATTGGCGACGTTCTTGCCGGCGATATCGGGCGCCGAGCCGTGGACGGCTTCGAAGATCGCACACTCGGCGCCGAGGTTGGCGCCGGGAACGAGGCCGAGACCGCCGACCAGGCCGGCACAGAGATCGCTGACGATGTCGCCGTAGAGGTTCTCGAGCAGCAGCGTGTCGTACTGGAAGGGATTCATGACCAGTTGCATGCAGGTGTTGTCGATGAGATGCTCGCCGTACTGGATGTCGGGAAACTCTTCAGAGACGGCGCGGGCGCAACGCAGGAACAGACCGTCTGAGAGCTTCATGATGTTGGCTTTGTGGATGGAGTGGATCTTCTTGCGGCCGTGCTTGCGGGCGTACTCGAAGGCGAAGCGGGCGATGCGCGTGGAACCTTTTTCGCTGATCACCTTGATGCTCTCGACCACCCCGGGAACGACCTCGTGCTCCAGGCCGACGTATTCGCCCTCAGTGTTTTCGCGGACGATGATGAGATCGACGCCCGGCCACTTGGTTTCGAGTCCGGGCAGGCTGCGGACGGGACGGAAGTTGGCGAAAAGATCGAATTTCTTGCGCAGCGTGACGTTGATGCTCTTGAAACCGCCACCGATGGGCGTGGTCACGGGGCCCTTGAGCGCAACGCGGTTGCGCGCGATCGACTCATAGAGCGCGGCAGGAATGTATTCGCCGTGAATCTCGAAGGCTTCGGCACCGGCGGCGAAGCGCTCCCACTCGAATTTGACGCCGGTGGCCTCGAGGATGCGGACCACGGCCTGCGTGACTTCGGGGCCGATGCCGTCGCCGGGAATCAGGGTGATTTTGTGCGCTCTCTTTTCTGCCATAGCCTCATTTGTCCTCTTTGCCAATCTGTGCCTTACCAATGCCCTTGATCTGCGAATCCTTCATCGCCTTAGTGCGCAGTGGCTCGAGATGCACCTACGATTCACCGCAAACCACCTGTATCCAGCCCAAATCAGGGCGTGAAAACCAGGAAGGCTAAACAAAACACCAAACGGCCAAGCCCACCAGATTTTCCTGGCCAAATACAGGTAGACATCAGCACCTGCGTACATTCGGCCAGCCGTAGTCAGCAACCGTATATCCTGATTAGCTTCCTCTCGCGTCATACCCAAAGCTTCCGCCGTCCAGCCGGCCTGAAGCGTATCAATCTCAAAACCGCGATGGCGCAAGACAGAAGACCAGAGATTTAGCCATTTCACACAGAACGCACACTCACCGTCGTAAAGTACCCATCCATTCAGAGCGTCCATTCGCATCAGTCGATTCTCTTCCCTTTGAACACTGTTACAGTGGACCCGTCGGCCAGGAAGGCGGAGTCGGGGATTCGATTCAGGTATTCCGCAATCTTTTCACCATAAAGCGCGCCTGCATTTCCAGAAAAGCGGGCCGACCGAGCACATCTGACCTTCCATCGCGGGTGTTGTACTTCATATTCCAGAGAGCCTCCGTCGGGCTGAGCGGCGTACCCCCAATAATGCTCGGAGACGAACTGGCTGACGGAATCATCCGCTGGCAGAAAACTCGGCCCCTCGGTTTCGATTCGCATCACGAATCGATCCACTCCTGAACCCCATGCATACTCGGCGCGTACTCTTCCATCCGGCTCGTAGGACTCTATCCGATGCGACATGGCCATCCGCGAATAGTTCTCGTTAAACGCGAACCGCGCGATCAGCGCGACGGCACGCTTCGGGACGAATTCCCGCACGAAAACTACACCACGCCTGGAGTGCCGCCGAACATAGAAACGAAGATTCACCTCCTCAAAGCTCTGGTGAAATGGCACTGCGATTCCAAACATACGAGTCCGGTTAAATTCAAAACCGACCAGACTGAGGTATGTTACCCCGTCAAATGTGTCGAGTTCGGTGCCTGAGGGTACGAATCGTTCAAGCAGGGAGGGATCGACTGCGAAGTTGAGCATCAAAAGGTTCTTCCATTCCGCGCTCAAAAACACTCTTTGATCTTTCATGCCTCAACTGCCCAGTTCTTGCGAGTCATCTCTCGCAGAATTGCTATTTTTTTGTTTTTTTGGTAGAGCCCGTTCCGAGCAGGCCTTCGAGCTCTTCCTTAAATTCGCGGACGTCCTTGAAGTCGCGGTAGACCGAGGCGAAGCGGATGTAGGCGACGGTGTCGAGACCTTTGAGGTGCTCCATGATCAGTTCGCCGATCTCGCTGGTGGTGCGTTCGCGCTCGGGTGCGTCGACGAGAAAGGTCTCGGTGGCGTCGACGATCGATTCCAACTGGCTGGAGGAGATGGGGCGTTTTTCGCAGGCGCGCAAAAGGCCGCTCAGGATCTTCTGCCGGTCGAAGCGCTCGCGGCGGCCATCCTTTTTCACCACCATGTAGGGGATCTCGTCGATGCGCTCGTAGGTGGTGAAGCGGCGGTTGCAGCTCTCGCACTCGCGGCGGCGGCGGATGGAATCTGCTTCCTTGCTTTCGCGCGAGTCCACGACCCGATCCTGCGTGAAACCGCAATATGGACACTTCATGCTAGGAGAAATTTTACGGCATGGCGCGCGGGATAAGGCTTGTGCCCGCGTGGATTCGCATTTTTGGCATCGCTGTTTCCAGCCGCAGCAGTTCCTCAAACGGTCACAGATTTGGATGAGTCTGAACAGGTGGGCTGCATCAGGTTCCAAGGCGAGAGATTGCGCAGAATCCCTCAGTGGCTAAAGCCACACGATCAAAATTGGGTTTTTCGGCACGACTAAAGTCGTGCCCTGATACAAAGCCCTCTCGAAACGATTTATTAGCAGCTCTCAAGCCGTGCTTTTCAAATTGGCAACTGGTCTGGAGGTTTCAGAGACGCTTAGGCGCTAAGGAACCGGCACAAGAAGAGTCCTGCTGGTGACGGCTGTCGCTGCGTCGAGCGAATTGAGAAATGCTGCGGAGACTGGAGGCACGTCTTTGATGTGCCAGAGGACCTCGGCGTTGTTCCAGGCGATCTCGCGGGCAGATGAGATGCTCCAGGCGGCGAGCAGGCCCTCAAGGTGCGTGACGGCGGGGAGTGCGTCTCCGGCCAGGCGCACGTTGAGCTCCTGCTTGGCGGTATTGATGATGGCATCGAGCGTGGCGTTCACGGCGGTGTAGTCGGTGTATTGCGCGGTGCCGTGCTGCGGCGCGATACCGGTGGCCCGGCAGGTGGCCACGATGGCCTGCGGCAGATCGTGATTGATGTGGGCATTCATGCCGGCAAGCGCGAACTGGATGCGCGCGATGGCCGCTTGATTGCGCACGTTGAAGACAGCCTGCCAGCAGCCGGGCGCCGTGTTGGCGGCGAGCGCGGAGCGCACGGCGGCGAAGTAGAAGCCAGCGAATTGCACGTCGAGTACGGCGAGCCACGCCGGGTCGGCGAAACCGCCCGCATTGACGCGGGCCTGAATCGCATCTGTGACCTGAAGATAGAGCCAGTTGAACCACATCAGGCCGTCGGTATCGGCACAGGTGGACTCGATCCTGTCCAGGAGGGCGACCACGTCCGAGATGGATTGGGGCGCGGCGGCCACAGCCGCGGCTAACACAGAGTCGTAAGGAAACATGGTGAGCGATGATACCACTCACTCCGCAAATTCACGGAGCTTTCAAGAACCTGGAATCTGACAATCCAATGACATTGGCGTGACAATTGGCGCCTCCGGCCCCGCTATTCCTCATTATGGCGAAGCGGCCTTCCACCGCTCCGCGAGGAGGAATTCATGCAAGCCACTCTCGCACGCCTCGTTCTCCCTAAACTTGCAACTGTGCTTCTCATCGCCGGCGCAATTCCAGTTTGCGCTTCTGCGCAGCAGTACAAACAAACCAACCTGGTCGCGGATCAGTCCGGAGTTGCCGCTGCGACCGACCCGAATCTCGTCAATCCCTGGGGACTCTCTCGCAGTTCATCGAGCCCGTGGTGGGCCTCCGATAATGGCACGGGACTCGCCACACTCTATGACGGCAGCGGCGGCATCAAGAGCCTGGTTGTCACCATACCCACAGGGGATGCCAGCATGAGCAGCACCGGCACACCTACCGGGACGCTCTTCAACGGGACAACTGGATTCGTACTCGCGAACGGCAAGCCTGCGAGTTTCCTGTTCGTCACCGAAGACGGAACCGTCTCCGCCTGGAACGGCGGCGCCAGCGCGACAATTATGGTGAACACCAAGAGCGCCTCGGTCTTCAAGGGCGCCGCCTTCGCCAGCCTTCCCTTCCCTCAGGGCAGTCAGTCTACTTTCCTGTATGTCGCCGATTTTCGGAAAGGCCGCATCCAGGTCTACGACTCGATGTTCAACTACGTCCCGTTACTGAGTGATTTCTTCCGGGATGAATTCCTTCCCCGCGGCTATGCTCCCTTCAACATCCAGAACATCGGCGGCGAGTTGTACGTCGCCTTCGCCAAGCAGGACGCGCAGAAGCATGATGAGGTGGATGGCGCCGGACTCGGATTCGTCGACGTCTTCTCGCCGTTCGGGTTTCTTCTGCGCCGGCTCGAACATGGTCCCTGGCTCAACGGACCCTGGGCAATGGCGATGGCCCCGGGCGATTTCGGCATTTACAGCCATGACCTGCTGGTCGGCCAGTTCGGCTCCGGGCAGATCGCGGTTTACGATCCTGTGACCGGGGCTTTCAAAGACGTGCTGCGCGATGCCAGCAACAATCCGATCGCCATTGATGGCCTATGGGATCTTTCCTTCGGCAGCGGCACCACCAACGGTGGTCCTGCCACGACCCTTTACTTCTCTGCCGGCTCCGATGCTGAGGCCCACGGCCTGTTCGGAACCATTACGCCGATCCAAAATACACTGGGGAATGCTCAATAGCCCGCAACCAGCTTAAGATCCTGCGGTTCTTTCCTCCTCCAGACTCCTGCAGGCTTCATGCCTGGCGTCAGTTCAAAGCCGGGCATGGAGCCGCGATTCGCGCGAAGGAACTTCTTCGCGGCTTTACTTCCGGATCTTCGCCGTCAGCTTCTGATTGGCCGGAGGCAGGTAGTGAAATCGGATCAGGTAGATGTTGTCGCCGGGGCCATGCCGGGCCACTTTGAGCAGGTCCAGCACGCCAAGAAAGCCCGACTGCCGCGCCAGTTCCGGCGTGATGTCCGGCAATCCGATTGGCTCAATTGAGTCGACTTCAATCTCGCCGTCCTCCATGCGATAGCGCCCACCCACGCGCACATGCGGGCGGGTCCAGATGCGCACACTGCAGGTGATCTCCCCGCGCCGGACGCCTTCGCGCAGGCGTTTGGTGAACATCATGCTGCGAGTTTATCCTGCGACGGCCTCTGCGACTGGCTCTGCCCCCCGCGCACTTTTCAGGCTCACGAGATCCTGCAACTGTTGCAGAAGATGGGCACCCTCACAGCAGGATGCGGCCGGATGAGGCGCAAGGCTCCAAGGCTGGTAATGCCACTTGCTCCATAGCAGCGGAATTTGCGTTTCGGGTGTCCAACGAAGCGCCGGATCGGTGAGAAGCGGGTAGCAGTAATGCGTGATCGGCCGCTCGAGCGAGTGCGAGCCAGTGACCTGCGAGAAGCCGCGGAGATGGTGATGGATGCCCAGCTCGGCGGCGGCGATGGCGTAGCCCCACATATCGCTGAGCCAGCCTGTGCCGGCAAGAGCTTCGCGGCAGACAGGATCGGAGGCGATCTCGATGGAGCGCTCGAGCCAGAGACGCGCAAGTTCGAGAAGTGATCCGCGGTTGACGAGGATGTAGATGCCGACCGGCTGAACGTTGCCGCGTGCCGAGGGCTTGCAGTGACGGTCGATGACCAGCTTGTTGGCGGGAATGTCGACGGCCATGTAGTCGTGCGGTTCAGAGTACGCCTCACCGTCGGGAATCGGTCCCAGATCGGGCACATCGCGAAGAAAGACCGAATCGGGATCGACGATGAGAACTGTTTCATCGCGAGGGCCGTCGAGCGCTGCCCACTCCGCCATGGCGCCGGGCTTGTTCAGTACCATGAGCGGCTTGCCGGAGCAGCGGTCGGCGTAGCTTGAAACGCGCAGGGTGTTGCAGGAGAAGATGTGCTGCGGCTCGCTGGATGGCGCGACGAGCGCCGTAAGGCCGGCGCGCATGCCGCTCTTTAGGAAGGTGTGGTGCAGCAGCTCTGCCTGCCACCACAGATAGGTCTTGTCTTCGCAACTGAAGATTACCTGCATGCGGCTTCCAGGACCTTGTCGGGAAAGGTTTCTGCGACGGGGAGCTTGCGGTTGCGGCTGGATTCGATGCGAAAGCAGTTGATGGCGACGATGCGCTCCTGCCCGGGGCACGTGGGCGTGACTTCGTGCGGGACGAGACCGCCGAGCAGAATGGCGGTGTGTCCGGGCTGCAACGCGACGACGGTTCCGTATGTACGGCCTGCCGCGCGCACCACCGAGAGCGGTTCGCGCATGAAGCCGGGATAGACGGTCAGTTCACCGGTGGGCCCCTGGCCGGAACGCGCGGTAAGACAGGTGATGACCGCCATGTCGCACTGAAGAATGTCGCGATGAAGAGCGAGGTAATCGCCAGGCTGCTCGTAGTAGGAAAATGAGCCGCTGCCTGTCGGCGTAACGGTGAAGCCGCACAGTTGCTCGATGCGGGCCTTCATCTCCGACGAGCCGTGCAGGCCCCAGTGCGTGTCGCCGCCGCGGCCAGTTCGGAAGGCACGCGCAGGGCTGCCGCCACGGCCTTCCACGCTGTCGGACTCGCCGAGAACCTGCCGCGCGCCTTCCACACGCGCGGCTTCGGCCTCGGCACGCAATGCATCGAGCGTGGCCGGATCAAAGAGGCCTGAGACGACGAAGTAGCCGCCTGCCGCAAACAGGCGAGAGGTGAGCACCTCGGGCGGAGGATCGAAGATCCACTCGCGCTGCGTGCCGGGCAATTCTGCTAATGCTTCCATTGCGATTCCCTCGAACGAAAGGCACCAGCCGGACGGGATTGGCGCCCGGCCGGTGGCTACGTTTGTGCTGGATCAGCGGTTCTTCTTTTCCGGGTTCTCGATGATCGGGTCAACCGGATCGAGAGGCGGAACAATCGGCACAATGATCGGCGGCACGATCGGTCGAATCGGCTCAAGCGGGAAAACCGGATGCACCGGAAGCACCGGACGGATCGGTTCTATCGGAAACACCGGGTGCACCGGATGGATGGGCTCGATGGGCAGCACCGGGTGAATGGGCTCGATCGGAAATACAGGGTGAATGGGCTCGATGGGGAGAACCGGGTGAATCGGTTCGATCGGAAGCACTGGGTGAATCGGCCCGATGGGATGAACCGGCTGCACCGGATTCGTCGGGTGTATCGGCGGTATTGGCCCCACGATCGGAGTAATCGGTGTGACCGGATGAACCGGCGTTACCGGGTGAAGCGGCGTTATCGGGTGTATGGGTGGGACCGGTGTGATCGGGTGCACCGGCACGACCGGGTGTATGGGCTCGATAGGAAGTTGCGGCTTCTTGGCGCTTTCAGGGTTCTCAGGTGAGGACATTGCATCACGCTCCATGGCAGACGTTGGAGAGACAAACGACGCGGCCCGCAGCCCAAAGATTGAAGCGAGATTTTTTGTTTGTGAATGGGAAAGCAGGCCAATGCTACAACAGCAATTAGTGTTTGGCAATGGATTTCCGTTACAAGAGAGCGTCGAAGAGGCTATGCAGGAGCGCTGTGTCCATCGCATTGCAGTACGCCGAGGAATTTGCTCCAGGGACCGACGGCTTCGCGATATTGGCCGGCCATAATGCGGGAGATCTGGTGCAGGTGCGTCAAGTCGTGCGCAGCCCATGCGGCGAGAAGCTGCGAGAGATTGACGGCGCCGAGCGCCGGGTGCAGGCCGCGGCGTTCGAGATCGTTGGGTTGCAGATTCAACCCGCGCACTTCGTTGAGGTTCTCCGCGCGGAGGCGGGTGAATTCGTCGAGCAACTCAGGAAGCGATTTGCCTTTGGTGCGGAGCTCGCCGCCGACGCGATTGAACGGTTCGAAGGGACGCGTGTCGGCGAATGCGAGAATGTGCTTCGCGCGTGGCATCCAGTTCATCACGTCGGCATCAACGAGGTGCGCAAGGACGCCGGCAACCGTCCATGTGTTTTCGCCTTCATTACGATGGGTCCAGATTTCGGGAAGATTGCGGAGGAGCGCGTCGAGAGCGGCGGGGGTACGAGTGAGGAGCGCGAGCGTGTTCTCGAGGTCGTGCGGCATGGTGCTCTCCCCGAAGCAGCAACGGCCTGAAAACTCCCGTCTCCAGGCCGCTGGCGGTGATCAGTTGGATTGTACGGCAACGAGGTCTCAAATAGGACTGGCTGAATTTGAAGGCCGCAGAAAGTCTATGGACGCGGTGACGCGCGATGGGCGCCTTTTGCTTGCGGCGGGTGGAGAATGCGTTGGACATATTCCAACTGGACCGGATCACATCGATGCATTTTCTCAGCGCGATCCAGTTCGAATTCCCATTGAGAGGATGCGACGGTGATGAGGCAGTTGCGGCAAAACGAATCGATCGTTCCGTCCGCGTTTTTACGGTGGACAAAGGGTGAAACTACAGGCACTACGGGTACTCCAGATTTGGGGAAAATTGAAAGGGCTCGCGTATTTCTATTTTTCCACAAAGCCAGCTTGGTTGCCCGGTGGCTGGACAGGTCGATTCGATGCTGTGGAAAGACCGATCCCTACCGATCAAAAAAAGCTGCGAGTGTCGTGTCCGCCGTCACATTTTGGCCTGGAATGGGCGCTCTACATTGGAATCGTACCGAGGAATGGAAACACTCCAGAGGCGGCGGTTATTCGCCGCCTCCTTTTTATGTGGCAGAGCGGTCGATGGGCCGGGTGAAATTGCGGGACAAATAAGAAAACCCCGCTGTTGAGGCGGGGTTTCCCGGTGATCTGTTGGGATTGGACTAAGGCCATCGCGCTTCCGCGAGAGCCAGTGGCCCGAGCGAGGTCTGCTCCGCCGGGTCTTACTGCCGGTCTGAGGGCGCGATGCCCTAGGCCTCAGTCACCTCACGTGTCGAACAACTTGGTACGTCAGATTTCATAGGCTGGATCAACCTCCTTTCCCGTGTAAGCCCACCGTACGCTTGCGCCGGGGATCGCGTCAAGAGCGGGTGGTCTCGGGTTGTGAGGTGCCCTGTGCCAGGATTGCGGCTGGCGAAAACTCGAGGCGCAACACCGCTGCTACACTGGCAGGGTAAACGCTTTCCGCAAACGCTGAAAGGAACCCTCATGCTGGTCGAATCTCTCCGCAAGCAGGTGCTTCGTGCCAACCAGGAGATTGCCCGCCGCGGCTTGGCGCCGCATACGTTTGGCAATGCGAGCGGCATCGATCGCAGCGGGCGCGAGCCGCTGGTGGTGATCAAGCCGAGCGGGGTGGACTACGCGACGATGACGCCGGCCGATCTGGTGGTTACGGATCTTGACGGCAAGATCGTGGAAGGCACGCTGCGTCCGTCGAGCGATCTGGACACGCACACGCTGCTCTACCGAGAGTTCCCCCAGATCGGCGGCATCGTACATACACATTCGGAGTTTGCGACGTCGTGGGCGCAGGCGGGCCGAGCGATTCCCTGCCTCGGAACCACGCACGCGGATTATTTTCATGGACCGGTGCCGGTGACGGAGCCGCTGACAGCCGAAGAGGTGGCAGAGGCCTATGTGCGGAACACGGGCGCGGTGATCGTGCGGCGGTTCCGGCGGGAGGGGCTGGACCCGGTCGCAGTTCCCGGTGTGCTGGTGGCC
>Ga0335073_10010677_pt1 | contig 12913 bp, 10 predicted proteins | sample Lox_Sample_22_FD_207093 | JGI IMG/M metagenome (GOLD analysis project Ga0335073, IMG submission 207093) | Soil microbial communities from Loxahatchee National Wildlife Refuge, Florida, United States - Lox_Sample_2.2 | ecosystem: Environmental > Terrestrial > Soil > Wetlands | place: USA...
ATGCGTTTGCGCTTTCGAAACTTGTCCGTAGCCGGTAACTCCACACGTCAGAAGCAATAGGCAAGCGGCCACCTCGAAGCTGAATACGCGACGAACGAAGCGATTACGGATTCCTTGCCATCTTGGCATGATGCCTGTTGCCCCACTAACCGTGTCAATCATCGCCCGGACTCGCTGGGACGCGGACTCCTGCTCTCAACCACCAGAAAGCTGACGATATCGTTCAATTCTTTCGACGTTAGCCTTTTGCCATAGTCGCGCGGCATCAGCGAGCGCTGGGTATAGTGGACGTCGGTGACATCGCTTCTGGCTAACAGATGAAAACGCCCGTCTTCGGTCTGCACAGCGAGCGTGAAGGCATCTTCGTTTCGCAGCACGCCCGTGATCTTTTGGCCAATCTTGGTCGTCAGGGTTACGACCTGCGAAGAGGGCACCAGAGGATTGTCAGGGTCAGTGATGGCCCGCAGAATCTCTTCCGCCGCGCGGCCACGGGCATAGTGCGTTAGATTGCTCGCGATGAATCCGCCCTTGCCTTGCATCAAGTGGCAGTTGGAGCATTGTGCTTTGCCAAAATACAGCACGCGGCCGGCATCGACGTCTCCGGTTACGGATTGTTCTTGGGGAGCTTCGTTTGACGCCGCATTTCCCGCGAGGCGCCGGACATAGTGCAAGACGGCCGCGATGTTCGCGTCACCGATCTGGGCGAAAGGCGGCATCCCGCCCTTGGTGCCATCATGCACGACGCGAAAGAGTTCCGAGTCAGAACGCCTGGCCGCCTTCGACGGAGCGACCAGGGATGGAGCCTTGTCGCCACCCCGGCCATCGGCGCCATGACAGCCCGCACAGTATTCCATGAACTGTTGCGCTCCCGGGCCTGCATCCGTTTGCTGCGCGCGCACATTCACGAACGCATATACTGCGAACAACACCATGCCTGCCAGCAATAGGACTCTAATCGGGCGAGCCAACATGGTCCAACTTCCTAAGAACACCATCCCGTGCGTTCAAGTCGCGCCTACACTGAAATAAAGCGCCACCGGTAACGGACCATAGTACCCAAAGCCGGGACCAAACAGCCCGCCCGGCCACAAATCTTTGTAAGCTTATCGAACTTTGCGACCCAATGACTGCATCCAACGATGCGTGTAGGATTTGGTAAGCATGCCACCGGAGGGTTCTATGCGTGCCTCTGTCCTGTTCGGTCTCTCCCTCTGTTTTGTTCTCGCTGCTTTGCCCGCGGTTTCTCAGGAATCTGACGCCGTTGGAGGCGTTCGCACGCGTATCCAGGGGATTGACATCCCAGCCATCGCGAATGCCCCATTCACTGCTAAAGTTCTCGTCACCTGGAACCGGCCGCTGGTAGGCGGCGGCATGTCATCGCGGAAATATTACACGCGCGTCGCACGGGATTCGCAGGGACGGGTACGTCGTGAGACTCGCGAATTCATTTCCGCAGATTCCAATGCAAAGCCTCCTCTGCGCAGCTTTACCATTCTCGACCCCGTTTCCAGCACGGGTACTACTTGCACCAAGGCTACGCTGAGTTGTAGCACCGCTCCATTCCAGCCGCGCGTCAACCTGACCTCTGACGGCGGCACACTTTCCGGTGCGGGCTCGAATGTGACGCGTGAAAACCTTGGCCAGCAGACGATGGACGACCTATCGGTGGTGGGAACGCGCGAGACGATAACTTCACAAGACAACACACGCGTGGCACTGAGCCGCACCGACGTGTGGTACTCCCCGGATCTGCAGATGGATCTATCCGTCGATCGCAGTAATCCGCAATTGGGGGAAGTGACCATCACGGTCACCGAACTCGTGCGCGGAGAGCCCGATCCCTCATGGTTCGCCGTTCCCTCTAACTACCACGTCATCGGTGACCGAAGTCAATAAGTGAAGTCGATTCGTGCGGAGAGATACGATGCGCCACTTAACTTGTCTCGCGTCTTTCAGCGTCTCCACGGCATTGCTGGTCTTTTGCCTGAGCGGTTGCGGATCGCACGCCGCTGAAGTCGGCTTTGTTGGCTCCGGCAGCGGCAGTGGTTCGGGCACATCAGGGGGAACTTCGGGTGGCACCTCAGGTGGGACATCGGGTGGCACATCGGGCGGAACTTCTGGGGGCACATCCGGTGGGGGCTCTGGCGGATCGGGCGGTTCGGGCGGATCGGGAGATATCGCTAGTCCTGTACCTGGAAACTTCGCGGCGGCTGATTTGGAGAACTCTTCTGCTGCGGCATTTCACCCTGTGTCGTATCAGGGTGTAGTGAATGGAGGGCAAGCGCGCGCCGTGGTCGGGGCGAAGGTCTATGTGCTTCAAGTGAACTCTGGAGAATATGGCAACTCGTCCGTTTCGTTGCTCACTTCCGCGACTGGCAACCCCGCCGACTCCATCGGCCATTACGTGCTCACAGGCGAACATGGCGGATTCTCGATTGCTGGTGATTACACCTGCACGGCAGGCCATCAGGTCTACCTTTATGCCCGTGGGGGCAACAGCGGCGACGATGGGCCGAACTCGGCGATCGGTCTGATGGCATCGCTGGGCTCCTGCCCGGTTAGTGGACACTTTGACCGTGCCGCGCCTTTCATTTTCGTGAACGAGGTAACGACAGTAGCCGCGGCGTATGCGATGTCGGGAATGGCCAAGGATGCGACTCACGTTGTAGTTTCCGCGAGACCCGGTGGCTCCAATCCTTTTGCCGCTGCCACGGATCTCGCCAGTATTTCCACGGGATTCGCTAACGACACTCTGCCGTCCAGTCCAGGCAGGAAGGTCCCGCGAGCCACGATTCACACGATCGCTAATATCTTGTCGGCCTGCATTAACTCGGAGTCACCGACGTCCGCCGGCTGCGCAGCATTATTCTCAAACACTCGGAGTGACGGCTCGTCCGGCACACTGCCGGAAGATACCGCGACGGCTGCGATCAACATGGCACGAAACCCACACGCGAACATCGCAGCGCTGTTTGGCCTCCAACCAAAGCTGTCGGCGCCGTTCCGGCCGGCTCTGGAATCTGCGCCGCCCGATTTCGATCTGGCAGTCGCTTCCGAGGATGGAAAAACCTCTATCGCGTCCGCTTCGATTCATCCTTAAGCGGTGGAGATGGTCGGGAGTTTCGGACGCTGCTTCTGGCCAGAAAACAGACCCGCGAGGGGCAGGCCGGGGGCAAGCCCCTCCGCACGTCTAGTGAATTTATTCTAAGCGCCAGCGCTTCTACTTTTGCTCTTCGGTGTGCTCTATTGGTTGCAGTCCCTGTTGAGCGAAACGCCTTTCGTCTCTGCTTGGTTCTGTAACCTCTGCGCCATCTCTTGATCCCGACTCGAAAATCTTACTCAGAAACTCGGCATCCCCATATTTCCGAAAAACGAGTTCTGAATGACGAGGCGTGTGATCGTCTATAGCGCTTCCCACGATGAAGGACACACTTGTCTTATCGTTTTCAGAGGTCACGGTCATCAATTGTAGGTCGGTGTTGTGAATCATCTGGAATGTGTACTCGCCCGGGGGCAGTGTGGTGTTGCCAATCACGAAGCTGTGGTCGATGTGGGCTCGAATCGTATTCGTAATCTGGGCATTCAGAAATGGCGTACCGGGTATTGCAAAGACGAAACAAAGCAGGACGGGTGCTAACATCCTCATAGCGTTTTTCATAAGCATTCTCCTCGTTCTTCATAGGTCGGGTTCATTTAGCTGTATAGTCTCCAATCACGGGAAACAGGTTTGACTGTCCCGATTAACACAACTGCAAATTCTCAGATCAATGGTTTCGCTACATCAATTTGCGAGTCACTGCCAAGCAGCCCTTTTCAGGCATCTACCAGTTCACAACTACTTCCCTTTCTCGGATAACGCACCTCCGACTTGCAAATTTCCGCACTCTTTCAGCTTTCACGTGCTTCAGGTAATCACGTAACTTGAACCTTGCTTTGTGGAGCTGCGACTTGCTGTTGCCTATCGAGCAGCCCAGCATGCTGGCGATTTCGTTGTGCTCAAAGCCTTCAATGTCGTGCAACACAAATACCTTTTTGTAACCTGGTGACAAGCGGTCAATCGCACGCTTTAACTGCAAGCGATCAATCAAGCCCGAAAGGTTCATATCTTCGATTCTCAGTGCTTGCGTGGTCGTCTCTTCGTCGGTCTCCAGTGTCTCTTCGAGCGACTTGAGGGGCAGGACTTTCTTCCTCAAGTGCATCAGCACGACATTTACGGCGATGCGATGCAACCAGGTTGAAAGTGCCGACTCTCCGCGGAAGGTTCCGATCTTCAGGAATAATTGCAGAAAGGCTTCCTGCGTCAGATCCTCGGCTTCCGCTGTGTTCGCGGTCATTCGCAGGCATAACGAAAACACTCGGCGTTTGTGCAGGCTATACAAGAACTGGAAGGCTTCCCCATTCCCCTGCTTGGCCCGTTCCACCGCGTCTGCTTCCGAAAGAACGTTGTTTCTGTCCGGTACGGCTTGTGTTGTTGTAACCGCCCGCCGACGGAATAACTCATCTTTCATTGCTCGCCTCTCTCAACCTTCGCCCAACCGATTTCTGGGCGGTCGCATCCTGCTGGGCGCAATGATATGGCCCGGCCGAAAGCCGCCTGCGGAATAGAATCCACTCGCAAACAAGAAGGTCAGAATGCTGGAGGCGGGCGGTTAAACAGAGACGCAGCAAGAATGGAAATCGGACCGGGTATTTCTGGCTGTTGCAGCCGAGCCGTTACTGGCGAACTGTGCAGCAGACTTAGTCGCCTGAAAGACGCTACCCACCGGATTGCGTCGCGGTCCATGTGTTGGCGTACTGCGAGGGACACATTAGATTTGATCGTGGGGCGCTGGTGAAGGCTGAGCCGAAACGTGCGTGTCGCCAAACTGAACGCCAGACAAGAAACTGTTATCAGAATAATGAATAGCGTCAGCAGAGAATGGATAGACTTCATAGCCGACTTCGATTTGCCCGTCGGTGCAACCTCCACACCAAGCCTCGCTTTCGCTGTCAACTCCAGTGCAGAAGTCCTGAGAACACTCTGCGCAAGAAAGACACCGGGTAAGATGGTTCAATTCGTATTTTCGTTTCAGTTTCTTCTGCTCATACAGGAAACAGTGTATTGTGAACGCGTCGAACCGCCTTTCTGAGCAAGCATCAGAGCGAGCATCACCGCCTGGAAGTGCCTAGAGACGATGGTAACTCGCCCGTTTCTCTGCTTACTTCTGCAACCGGGTACGCCGCCGACTCCATCTCCGAACTTCGTATAGGCAATCGAATTGGGAGGGTGGAGCAGCTTCGCGGCCTGTACCGCCGCTGTTGTTGTTATTTATGAACCCGGCGTCTCAGCATGGGCGCGACCGCCATAAATCCAGGAATAAGCGGCTGGAACTACAAAAACGGTGAGAACAACCGAGGTCAGCAGCCCGCCGATAATGACCCGGGCCAGCGGTGCGTAAGCTTCGCTTCCGGCCTCCAGCTTCAAGGCCATCGGGAGGAGTCCCACGATGGTGGCCAAAGAAGTCATCAGGATCGGCCGCAATCGGACTCGACAGGCGACCGCCACCGCTCGACGCGCATCCGGCTGTTCCGAGCGGGCGCGATTGGCGAAATCAACGATCAGTATGCTGTTGGAAACCACCATGCCGGTCAGCATGACGATTCCCATCAAGGATTGAATGTTCAAGGTTGTGTCAGTGAAAGACAGCGCAAAGATGACTCCAATCAACCCCGTGGGCACCGCTAGAATAATCAGAAATGGATCAGTGAACGATGAAAACTGGGCTATAAGGATGACGTAAACCAGAAGCACTGAAAGCAGAAGCCCGACGCCGAAGCTGCGGAAGGAAGTTTGCATCGTCGTCACCAGCCCGCGGACATCGATCCGAATCGCTCCTGGGTGCTGAATCTTAGCGATAATTGTTGCAATCTCCTTGCTCGGCCGCCCCAGGTCTTCCCCTTTAGGCCTCACGTAAATGTCCATCACGCGTTCCAACTGATAATGATCCACTTCGGTGGGAGTCAGAATGGGCGTGATATCGGCAACCTGGTTGAGATACGTGGGAAACTTCAGACCCGGAGCGTGAAGGGGCATGGCATCCAAGTCCTCAATCGAGTGGATGCGGTTCTCCGGATACTGCACAGTAACGAAATAATTGTTTCCCGTCTTCGCGTCGACCCAATAACTGGGTGCAATCATGACGTCAGAAGTAAGTGATGTGATGACGTTATCGACTACTTCCTTTGGCGTCAGGCCGAGTTCGCTGGCGCGCTCTCGGTTTACATTAAGTTGTAGCCCAGGGTAGTCCATATCCTGTGGAGTGTAGACATCCGATATGTCCGGCAGCGCCTTGATTTGCTTCGATAACTGGTGAGTCAACGTGTCAACAAGGGCAAGATTCATGCCGCTAACCTGCACGTCAATTGGGGCGGGCACTCCCTGATTTAGCACGGAGGAAATAATCCCGCCCGATTGGAAGTATGTTCTAAGCTCCGGAAGTTGGTCGGCGAGCCGCTGGCCGACTTCGTCCATATATTTGAAACTGCTTACCTTGTGATCTGGCTTTAGCCCGACTTGGACGAAAGCTGTGTGCATTGCGGAATTGGGGGTGAACAGAGCGGAAAAATCTGGCATCACACCAATATTCGACACCATCGTGCTCAGATCCGCCGGTCTTACCACTTTCTTGACGATATCTTCCACCTGCTTGACGTACTCATTCGTAATCTCAATACGAGTGCCGGTCGGAGCTTTCACATGGATCAAGAATTGTCCCTGGTCGGTTCGCGGATAGAAGGAGACTCCGATCAGTGGATAGAGGGAGAAACTCAGCACGAAGACAGCGACGAACGCCCACACCGTGAGTTTGGGGTAATCCAGCACCTTTTGAACCCACGCGTCGTAGTGATTCAACATGTTCTCGAAGTGCGCGTTGAATCTGGCATGAAAGCGACTTGCCCAAGATAGACGTGGCGGCTCTCCACTTTCGACGGATCCCCCTCCTGTAACCAAGCGGTGCAGCAGATTGGCACAATAAAGAGGCACGACCGAAACTGCAACAAGGTAAGAGGCGAGTAGGGAAATCACAACTCCCAGAGCCAGTGCGGTGAACAGAAACTTGCTAACGCCATAGAGAAGGGTGACTGGAAAGAACACGACGACGGTCACGAAAGTGATGGCCAGAACGGCCAGCGCGACTTCATTCGTGCCTCTCTCGGCTGCAACAGGCGGCTCGGCGCCTTCTTCCATGTGACGGAAGATATTCTCCAGCACAATCACTGAGTTATCGATGAGACGGGAGAAAGCCAACGCCAGGCCGCTGAGCACCATGCTGTCAATCCCCTTGTTCATCGTGTGCAGGATCAGGAACGTGGCCAGAACGGACAGAGGAATGGACAGGAAGACGGCTGCGGTGGCTCGGGCGCTACCAAGAAAGATCAGAACCATCATCGCAGTCAGGATCAGTCCGATCCCGGCTTCATGAAGTACAGTCGCGATTGCCTGCTTGACGAAGATCGATTGATCGAAAACCACTCTGGCCTTCAACTGCGGGGGGATGTCGCGTAATGTCTTAATCGCTTTTTTGATTCCGTTGACCACCGAGATCGTATTGGTATTGCCGCCTTGTTTCATGACGGGAACATAGACGGACTTCTGCTGGTTTACGCGAACCAGGTTATATTGCAGATAGGATCCATCCACCGCATGGCCAATGTCGGAGATGAATACGGATCTTTCGCCGTCAGTCTTGACCGGCACGTCATTCAGGTCCTGAGGACGCGAAACCTCGGCATTGGTGTAAAGGTTGTAATCGAGGGGGCCGATGCGGACGTCCCCTGCCGGCAGGATCACATTGGATGCGTTGGTAGCGCGCACCACATCCATGGGACTCAGTTGATTGGCTTGTAACTTGAGGGGATCGACATAGACCATCACCTGGCGGTACTTACCGCCGAAGGGCGGCGGCACCGTCGCGCCCGGAACTCCCGCGATCTGGTCGCGAATCTGGTACTGCAAGTAATCGTGCAGCTTGGTTTGGTCCAAGCCTTGGCCTTCGACCGTCAACATACAAACGGGCAATGTAGAAGCCCCAGTGGCCAGCACTACCGGCGGCAGGGTTCCCTCCGGAAGCCGCTTCAGGTCGGCCATTGCCAAATTTGCCATTTGCGTGACATCGGCATTGGCGTCGGTTCCCGGCTGAAAGTAAACCCTGATTAGACTGACTCCGGCCAGGGAGCGCGATTCCTGATGATCAATGCTGCTTCCCAAAGTAAAGAACCGCTCGAAGGTGTCGGTAATATCGGCTTCGATCTGTTCCGGCGGCATGCCGTTATAGAACGTGGCCACCGTCACAACCGGAATGTTGATCGGGGGGAACATGTCCACCGGCATCTGAACCAAGCTGGTAATGCCGAGCACGGAGACGAGAATGCAGATGACGATGATGAAATAGGGGTGACGTAAAGAAAAACCGGCCATAAAGACCTACTCCGCTTGCGGTGGCTGAATGATCTGTGGGATCACGTGCTCCCCGGGCATGTATTGACTCTGTTCCCCGAATACAACCAACTCGTTTTCCTGAAGACCTGACACCACCTCGGCATCGCTGGCTGTCTTGAGGCCGAGTGTGACGTCGCGCCTTTCCAGCGTGTTGTTCGGGCCGACTACCATCACAGTGCCGCGGCTTTCCGAAGTACTTCGTACAGATTGCAGGGGAATTACCAGGGCCTGCGCCACGGTGTGAAGCGGCAGCTCCACCGAGGCGTACATGCCGGGCACAAGGATGTACTTCGGATTCGGGACGTCAATTTCGGTGTGCATGGTGCGCGTGGAAAGATCAATCTGATCGGAAAAGCGCGCCACTTTGCCCTCGAATGTCCGATTGAGAGTGCTGACCTGAACCGGAAGCATGTCGCCGACATGGACGTACGGCACGCTGCGTTCCGGCACGGGAATGACCAGCCGCAGCAGATTGTTCTGCGAGAGACGGCAAAGCGGAAGATCTCGTTCGCTGGCCGAGGTTCCTGCCGGAAGCAGCGCGCCGGTGTAAGCCCGGAGCCGGGTGACGACTCCATCAAATGGAGCGGTAATGCGAGAGTAAGCGAATAATGCCTGGTCGTGGCTCAACGCCGCCTTGGCCGCGGCCAAAGCCTGCTCTTCCGCATGGACTTCAGAGCCCGCGGCAGAGACGGCAGCATTCGCTTCCAAATCCTTGCCGTGGGCGACATCGAGATCTTCCTCGGAGATCAGCCCGGGATGGGAATTCCACACTCCCGCCAACCGCGTGTAGGTCACATGGGCAACGGCATAGTCAGATTGAACTCGCGTCAGCTCCTGATGTGCGCGCGCCAGTTCATTCTCCGATCGCCGCAGCGAGGCCTCGTCTTCGCGAATCTGTTCCTGCAACTCGGGGATGTCCAGAACGGCCATGAGCTGCCCCTTCCGGACGTGCGTGCCCCAGTTGATGTTTAGCTCCTGGATATACCCGGAAACTTTGGCGTAGACCTGGATTTCCTGATAGGGCTCGAACTCAGAGGCGATCTGCAAGGTGCTCGAAATATTCTTGCGGACGACTTTGACCACGGGCGCGTGAGTAGCGTCGTTCGGCGAATCATTCCTACTGTCGCTGGATTTTCCGCAACCCCCAAGTACTGCCAGCATTCCCAACACCACGGCTAGCCTCATGCCCACCACACGAGTAACCTCCACATGGCTTGCAGCAAGTCTTCTCCGCAGATTAACCGGCGAGCCAATGGGATGCGGAAAGCTGATTTCCCGGCTACAAAAATCATAGAGATGCGCCAAACAGAGCACCGTGAGAGGCATCCAAAGAGTAGCTATAGATTCCACCGGCCGGCGGGCGGGGAGGCGTAACGCGATGACGACGGTGCCGAGCAGGTTGATCGCCAATCCATTGCGGGATGCGGACGTTCGCGCGCTGCGCCGTCTGAACACGTGCGAGGTTTCCGACGCGATCGAGTCCTTCAACGTTCGGCTGCGTAATACCGGTTTTGCTGACCGCAGCATTCAGTGCCTTTATCGGGACCTGCCGCCCATGGTGGGATACGCAGCCACAGCCCGTCTTCGTACCGACGATCCGCCCATCGCCGGACGCACCTATCACGACCGCACCGACTGGTGGAACAGCATTCTGCAGGTACCGGCGCCACGCATCGCGGTACTCGAAGATATGGACAAGCCACCCGGTGTGGGCGCATTCGTCGGAGAAATGCATGCCGCCATTCTCATGGCGGTCGGTTGTATCGGTTATGTAAGCAATGGCGCCGTACGGAAGCTTCCTGGAGTGCGGGAACTCGGATTGCACCTGTTTGCCGGCAACATTGCCGTGTCGCATGCCTACGCTCATATTTTCGATTTTGGAGCGACGGTTACTGTCGGAGGCCTGGAGGTCCGACCCGGCGACCTGCTGCACGGAGACGAGCACGGTCTGCTCACCATCCCGCTGGAAATTGCCAGCCAGGTACCGGCCGAGGCCGCCCGCTTGCAAGCCAAAGAACAGAGGGTGGTCGATATCTGCCGCTCAGAACATTTCTCGGTGGAGAGCCTGCGCCAGGCGCTACAGGAATTTCGATAGCTTAAAATGAGCTCGCGCGGCGCGAGACTGCCTGGAATTCCCAGCCTGGCAGAAGCCGGTAGGTCAGAATTGGGTAAGCCGATCGGAATCGCAACCAGCCAAACCCATTCAGGCGTGTTTCAGCTTCTCTTGAGTGCCAAGGCCTAAGTTACGCACATTCGGCGATGTTTTCGGGCGAGTGCGGATGCAACGGGGCTGATAATTTTCTTTCTTGCGACAGGTAATAAAGAACTGGCACAGCCATGCGAGACAACACGGTGGATGCCTGCTCGCCGCGGATGGCGAAAGATTCCGGATGGACTTTGACGTCGGCGGCGAGTTGTTCCAATTCTTTGCGATCCGGCAGGAGTTCTTGCAGCGAGAGCTCCTGGGCAGGGGCGAATTTGTTTTTGCGACGACTCATCAGGCAGCGACTTTTCGCCACCTTATACAGCCACACGGCGAGTGCCTTGGGACTCTCGAACTTAGGCAATTGTGGAAGCGATTTCAACAGAACTTCCTGGGCTGTGTCTTCGGCATCCTCGCGATGCCCGCAAACCCGCATGCTGAACGAAAAAACGGTATTTTGAAGCAATGCAAGCGCTCGTTCGATGCCGGCATCGTCTCCGCGCTCAACTAGTTCTAAAGATTTTTCCACTTCTTAACGCATGGTTTGAATTTAGCACGTAGGGCTTTCGACCTGATTCGCATCCAGCCACATGATCGCATCGGAGACCCTCCGAGTCAGTCCGAGGAAAATCTGGCGTAACGACCTTAAAATGCCAAGGTGAGCAGGCGAAAACAGACAACATTCGCCGATGTCCAGCGCTCTAAGATTGTAAGTATGTTTGAGGGGTGAGGCCAGGTCGAGGGAATTGAGATGTTTTATGAAGCGGACCAGCCTATGGATTGTGAGCTGTTTTGCAATAGTGTTCTTCTGTGCAATATCTGTGCCCAGTGCCAAAGCCAATCAGTGGAATCAAGCAACCAAACTGACGTTCAGTGAACCGGTGGAGATTCCGGGAGTCGCGCTTCCGGCGGGAACATATTGGTTTACGCTGATGAGTGACGATCCCGACAGGGACATCGTGCAGGTGTGGACCGAGAATCGGGAACATTTGCTGGCGACGATCATGACCGTACCGGATTATCGCCTACATTCAACCGGACAGACGGTCATCAAGTTTGAGGAGCGCCCATCGACTCAGCCTGAAGCGCTGCGAGCTTGGTTCTATCCGGACGAGAACTATGGACACGAATTTGTCTATCCTGAGAGCCGCGCCCGAGAGATTGCGAAGCGGACGGGGCGACCGGTGTTGTCGATGCGGGATGAGGTAGCTGCGAACATCACCAAGCCGGCGAAATCGGCAAAAGAACCTTCCGTGATGGCTATGAAACAAGCGCAGATCCAAGCGATCAACCCGAGCGGAGAAGAGGTGGACAAATCACAGGCGATGCAACCGATGCCGCAGGGCGAGAGCCAAACCACGGTTCCTCAGCACTGAACAACACGGATGAGGCGACCTGTTTCATGGCACATCGCGCTAACCAATCGTGCGATCCGCGTCGGAATGTGACGTGGCATTGCCGGAATGCGAGAACGGTTACGTGAATGGAGCGGTTTGCTGAAATCCGATCCGGCGTCTATGGGAACCATGCTCGTGATTACGGTCCTTTGACTTTTTACTCATGAGCACGAATCGTTGTCTACTAGCCCGCAATGTCGCACCAGAAACTTGCCAGGTCGCACCACGCACTCTCAGTTCTGCAATTTCGCGTGAGCCTATCAAAGAATGCTGGCGGTCAACTTAAATCAATCGACCGCCCGGGCCGCGGTTGACCGCATCCGGACCGAACCATACAATTAATCCAGCCGGAAGCTCGGCTCCAACCAAGAAAACTGCCCCCTCGTTCAACGGCAGGACAGCTGACTCTGGATCAGCATATCGGGGTTCGAATCCCTGGGGGGCAGCCAGTATTTACGCGCCTTTCGCACACTTCGCCTTTTTCATTACCTGCCGTGGACCCGCTATGGACCCAAAATTTTCCCTGTCGATGCTGATATAGCGCATTGATACGACCTGCTGCACGCCCAGCGTGTTTACAGGGTTTTCCCTGAGATTTGGCCGGAATTCTCTTACGATCCTGACGTGAATTCCCAAGTTCACAAATCGACATCGAGGAGAGAAGACATGGCCACCAAGGAAGAACCGAGGATCGTCACCGTGAAGGAACTCGCCGCACGTCACAAGATGGAGCCGCGCCGGTTGCGCGTGATCCTGCGCTCGACCGGGATGCGCGCCAAAGATGGGCGCTACGAGTGGAAGGAAGGCGATGCATTTCTGAAAAAGCTGCCCGAC
>Ga0335073_10010679_pt1 | contig 12912 bp, 13 predicted proteins | sample Lox_Sample_22_FD_207093 | JGI IMG/M metagenome (GOLD analysis project Ga0335073, IMG submission 207093) | Soil microbial communities from Loxahatchee National Wildlife Refuge, Florida, United States - Lox_Sample_2.2 | ecosystem: Environmental > Terrestrial > Soil > Wetlands | place: USA...
CCGCCCTGACGGAACCATCTCCTGCCGATGGCATGCATTGAGAGGAACCGCATCCAATGAACCGCATCGCCGCGATTGCCGCGCTGGTCCTGCTGCAACTGATGTCGCCGGGTGGCGCCCGTGCCGGGGACTGCTCCCGCGCCTGCCTGCGCTCGCTCCTCGACCGCTACCTGGCCGCGGTGGTGAGGCACGACCCCGCCGCCGCGCCGCTGGCCGTGGGCTACCGCCACACCGAGAACGCCATCAACGTGCCGCTGGGCAGGGGCGTGTGGGCGAGCGTGACGGGCCTGGGCGCCGTGCAGCGCCGCTACCTCGACCCGGTGAGCGGCCAGGCCGCCTACTACGGCATCGTCGATGAATCCGGCAAGGCGGCCATCGTGACGGCGCGGCTGCGCATCGAGGATCGGAAGATCACCGAGGGCGAGTGGTACATCGCCCGCGACGGCGATCCCGGGCTGCCCGGGGCGAAGCCCCCGAACTCCTGGAATCCCGCGGGCCTCACGGCCACACCGCCGCCCGAGCGCGTGCTGCCGCCGTCCAGGCGCCTGCCGCGGGCCACGATGATCGCCATCGTCAACAGCTACTTCGACGGCATCACCTCGCACGACGGCAGCGTCGTGCTGGCGCACCCGGGCTGCAACCGCTACGAGAACGGCAGCCGCGTCACCGGCCGGCGCGGCGGCGTGAACGACGACTGCGTATCGGGCTTTGCGAACTTCAACCTCGCCAACGTCGCGGCCCGCCGCGTGTCCTTCGTCGACGAGGAGGCGGGGGTGGTGCTGGGGATGGCGGTCTTCATCCGCCGCGCCGGCTCACCCGTGCCGCGCAATGCCTTCAGCGAATGGTTCTGGATCGAGGATGGCCGCATCCGCAACATCTGGACGGCCATGTACTACCCGCCGCCGCAGCGGCCGGTGCCCAATTGGCCGCCCTTCGACGGCAATTTTCCGCTGCCGGCACACTGACCGGGCAGCGCAAGCGCTGCTCGCCCGCAACACAGCCGCACCTCTTCAGTAGAACACGCCCTGCACCACGTCCGCGATGCGTCCGGTGAACACCTGCACCAGCAGCAGGTCGGGCCCATAGCGCAACCAGCGGTAGCCCGGCGGCGGCGGCTCCAGTCCCAGCAGCGCGTAGTCGTTGTAGTAGTACGCAGGTGACAGGAACAGCCGCGGCAGGATGGCGCCGGTCGCCCACAGGCGATAGCCGTACCCGGGCGGATACCGGTACGCCGGTCCGCGGATGCTGGGACGCCAGCGCCCCTGGCTGAGGAAGTGATGCGACGGCCGCGGGCCGCCGGGGCGGTACTGGGAACCCGATCCCGGGCGATGGGCCGGCCGGTGCACGGAGCCCGGGTGCCCCGCGCCGGGGCCCTGGCCCGCCGCCATCCCCGGGCGGTTGCCGGGACGATTCTGATCGCCTGCGCCGGGACGCGGACCCTGCCCGCCAGCGCCCTGCTCCGGACGATTCTGATGGCCGGATCCCGGGTGCTGCCCCTGGCCGGGATGCTGATTTCCCGGCCGGTTCTGGTCCGGCCCCTGCGGGCGCTGCCCCTGCCCCGGGCCGGCACCGGGTCCACCACCGGGCGGACCATTCTGGCCCTGGGCCCAGGCCACTGCGACCACCACAGCCGCTGCCGCGGCAGCCATCCACGGTCCCTTGTGCATGATCGCCTCCAGGCCTCACCGCCCGATATGCTTATTACGGCGCAGCGCGGACGCGAGGCCACGCGCCCCTGCGGGCGGACATCGCGGGCACGGTTTCACGTGCTCGCGCCGAATAGAACGAGGCGTTCTGTTCTCCCCGCAGCGCTTCGCGCGAGAACTCGATCAGGTGGTAGGAAACGAAGCCGATGCTCATGAGAGAGTCGATCTGGCCGCGTTTCCAGGCCGCGCGGGCCGCCCTCCAGAACCAGCGCCGGTAATCGGCCCTCACTCCCACCCGCAGCAGCAGGTTCAGGGCGAGCCGCAGGCCGCGCCTGATGTTCGGCCAGGTCGCCTGGCCTTCCGGGGGGATGGGCAGGCGGTGGGCGTAGGTGGCGTCGAGCTGGTGCATGAAGCGCGCGTACAGGCGCTCGGGATCATAGGCGTGGGCGATGCAGCGCCTCCAGCTGGCCACCACCTCATCATGCGGGCGCAGGAAGGCGACATTGCTCTCGCGAGCGCCATCCTCGATCAGCCTTCCTGCGCTCGCCAGGCGGTCCCAGAGCGGGGTCCGCGGCAGCGCCTGCAACAGGTTCATGGTCAGCATGGGGATGCGCGACTGGTCGATGAACTCCTTCAGCCGCTGCTCGGTGTCGGCCGTGTCCGAGTCCAGTCCCAGGATGATGCCCGACACCACCTCCATCCCGTGGCGGTTCAGGGTGCCGATGGCCTCCATCATCGGCAGCGCGGCGTTGTGCTGCTTGTGCATGGCCGCGAGGGCGCCCAGCTCCGGGGTTTCGATGCCCACGAACACGGAGTCGAAGCGCGCCGTGCGCATCAGCTTCAGGATCGGAGCCTGCTTGGCCAGATTGAGCGTGGCCTCGCAGCTGAACGTGATGGGATAGCGGTGGCGCTGCTGCCAGGCCACCAGGTGCGGCAGCATCTCGCGCGTGGCCTTGCGGTTGCCGATGAAATTGTCGTCGACGAAGTAGATCGCGGCCGGCGGCGCCTTCTGCGCCAGGATGAAGTCCAGTTCCGCGATCAGCTGCTCGGGGGTCTTCAGCCGCGGCTGGCGGCCGTAGAGATTCGGGATGTCGCAGAACTCGCACTGGTAGGGGCAGCCGGAGGAGAACTGCAGCGTACCGAGCAGGTACCGGTCGAAGCGGATGAGGTCATAGGCGGGAATCGGGAAGTCCGACAGCGGCAGCCGTTCGGCGGTGGCGAAGCGCTGCTGCGCGGGCGGACGCGCCACCGCCTCATCCAGCCGGGCGATGAGGCGATCGGTGGCATCGCCCAGCTCGCCGATGTGCAGGTAGTCATAATCGGGGTAGGACTGCGGCGCTCCCGACACCGAGGGGCCGCCCAGCACGGTGACCTTGCCGGCCGCGTGCGCGCGCGCGGCGATGGCGTGGATCTCGGCCGCCTGGATGTGCATGCCGGTGACGAACACGGCATCGGCCCAGTTGATGTCCGCGGACGTTGCCGGCGCGATGTTCTCGTCGATGAAGCGCACCTGCCAGCCCGGCGGCAGGTAGGCGGCAATGACCAGCAGCCCCTGCGGCGGCATGAAGGCCTTCGCCCCCATGAGCTTCAGGGCATGGGAGAAGGTCCCGAAGGCGGGTGCATACGACGGGAAGACGCACAAGACCCGCCGGACGTTCTGGACCGTGAGCCGGGCACGCATTCCAACAATTGTAGGCGGGTTCGCCGAAGGCACGCAGGCATCAGCGTGAGCCTGTCCGTTGACAGGTCCACCCCCTGGCACTACCTTGCCGGGCATGTCGGCCGTCCGGGACAACAGCGAAGCCTCACGTTATGAGCTGGACACGCCCTCCGGCCCGGCCTTCATCGACTACCGGCGCCACGGCGGCGTCGCAGCCCTGGTCCACGCCGAGGTACCGCAGGCGCTGCAGGGACAGGGCATCGGCTCACAGCTGGCGCAGGGGGTGCTGGAGCTGGCGCGCGCACAGGGCCTGAAGATCCTGCCCCGCTGTCCCTTCATCGCCGCCTACATCCAGCGCCATCCGCAGTACCAGGACCTGCTGGCCTAGCGCGAGCAGCGCCGGCCCCGTCACGGCAGCGTCACGTCCGGGCTGCACCCTGGCACGCACCTGCAGCAAACGGCCGAGTTTCGGGCACAATCCCCCCATGAGGGGGGAACATCCTTTGCGGCCGGCGGCCGTCGCCGGCCTGCTGTTGTCGGTGGCTCTTGCAGGCGCGTGCATGGCCGCTGGGGCGGTCGCCGCCGATACGACCGGCGCCGCAGAGGGGAGCTGGCGCGAGCGTGTCGCGCCGGTGCTGCTGCAGCTGCATGACACGGCTGCTACGCGCCAGGCGCAGAACCCGCCCACCGCGCCCCCGCCCACCGCGGCCTCCCCTGCTGCTCCGCGCCTCGATGCGGCGGGCAGGGTACAGGTGGATGTCCATTACGACTGCGCCCTGCCCGCGCCCACCGCCGCCCTGGCGCAGGCGGGCCTCGCCGCACAAGCGGCCGTGAAGGTGGCGCCGCTGTGCGTGGTGGAGGGCTGGGTGCTACCCGCGGCGCTGCCGCAGGTGGCCACCGTGGAGGGTGTGACGCGGATCCGCGTGCCAGCCTACGTGGTGCACGCCCGGCCGGGAATGCATGGCCAGATCCGCGCCACCGCCAATGGCGGCGCCATCGACGGCAACGGCATTGCCATCACGCGGGCACAGCAGTTCGTCGCCCAGACCGGCACCAGCGGCGCCGGGGTAACCGTGGGCGTCCAGTCGGCCGGTGTCCAGAGCCTCTCCATCATCGTGTCGCGCGGGGAGCTGCCCGGCAGCGTACAGGTGCTGGTGCCGGCAAGCGGATCGGTCTCCGAAGGCGACGAGGGCACGATGCTGCTGGAGGAGCTGCACGCGGCCGCGCCGGGCGCGGGCCTGGCCTTCTGCGGACCCGACACCTTCGTCGACTACATCTCCTGCATGCAGAAGCTGATCGCGGCAGGCGCCACCGTGCTGGCGGACGACACCAGCTTCGTGGCCGATGATGTGATGGCCGTGGACGACAATGCCCAGGCCATTGCCGGCATTCTCAGCCAGCACCCCGGCGTCACCGCCTTCACCGCCGCAGGCAACGCCGGCGGCAGCTACTGGGAGGGCAGCTACGCGCCGGTGGCCGCGGCCGGCAGCGGTGTTCCCGGGCTCAGTTGCACCTCCGGCTCCACCACGCAGACCGATACGCAAGTCGCCACCTTCGGCACGGACGCCGGCGGCAACCCCATCTACGGCCTCACTCTCACGGTCAGCAGCCCTGGCGACGAGTTCCCCTTCCTGTTCGCGTGGGCGGATCCGCCCGACGCCGCGCCCACCAGCCGCTTCGACCTGTATATCTTCACCACCCCCGGCAGCGGCAGCTCCGGCAGCGCCACCACACCCACCCAGGTGGCCTGCCTCGCAGGCGCTCAGGCCACGAGCAACGAGATCTCCGATACGCTGGACCTGGCCGGCGGCACGTACACCCTCTACGTGGCCACGCCCGACACCGGCACCGCCGGCAAGTACCTGAAGATCTGGGCGGGCGGTGATGGCCTCACGACGCTCGCGCCGGCGACGGCCGGCGGTTTCGTCACCCCACAATCCTTCGCCACCGGCATGAGCACGGTGGGCGCCGTCAATGGCTCCGATGGCATCGGCGATGACATCGAGTCCTTCAGCAGCCAGGGTCCGATCACGCTGCAGTTTCCCACACCGTCGCAGCTCCAGGCGCCCACGGTGGTCGCACCCGACGGCATCGCGGTGGACGCGCAGGGGACCGAGTTCGAGTCGGAGCTGTTCCCGGACGGGAATTTCTATGGCACCTCCGCGGCCGTGGCCAATGGAGCGGCGGTGGCGGTGCTGCTGTGGGCGGACTTTCCCGGCCTGAGCCCCGCACAGCTGCTCACGGCAGTGCAAAGCGGTGCGGCGCCGCTGGGCACCGGCACCCCCAATACCGTGTTCGGCTATGGGCGCACCGATGCACTCGGGGCGCTCGCGACCCTGCCCGGCCCCACCATCACCGCGCTCACGGATGCGGCCGTGACCGGCAGTGCCGCCACACCGGCCATCCCCTTCACCGTGACGGGCACGGGGTCCCTGCACTTCCAGGTGGCGAGCAGCAACACGGCCCTGGTCCCCGCCAGGCTCGGTGCCTCGCCCGGCGTCAGCCTCAGCCCGTCGGGCTGCGGCGTGTCGACGCTGAGCTGCACGCTGAGCGTCACCCCGGCGCTGGGCCAGTCGGGACAGGCCACCATCACTCTATCCGCGCTCGACGGCGCCAACCGCGCGGCCTCGGCCGGCATGACGCTGACCTCCACCGATCCGGCCCCGGTGCCCGCAGCCCCGGCCAGCCATGGCGGCGGTGCACTGGATGGCCTCACGCTGGCGGTGCTGGCGGGGTTTGCAACCCTCGCGGCCCTGAGGCCGCGAGGAGGCGCTCCGAGCAGGCCTGCAGGATCTCAGACCTTGGTGCTGCGCGCGCGCTCGCACAGGCGCCGATCGCGCTCCTCGGCGTAGACGGTCTTGCCCAGGATCATGCGGCCGAGGGCTACGCGGGCCTCGGGCGGATGCACGTCCATGGGGAGCGCTGCCAGGATGGCCTCGCCGCGGGCGCGGAACTCGTCCTTCCACTCCGGCGTGGTGAGCACGTAGAGGTCGTTGTTGCGCACGCCGGCGAGCACGCGCCGCCCGGCATCCAGCGGGTCCATGCCCGGCGGCGGGCCGCGCATGCCCTGCATGGCCTTGGTGAACTGCGCCATCTGCTTGGCGTCGAACTTGAAGCCGGTGTCGGCCATGGTGGCCGGACGGTTGCGGCTGGAATCGCCGATGTTGGTGTTCACCAGCCCGGGGCAGAACACCGTCACCCCGATGTTGGTCTGCGCCAGCTCATTGCGCAGCGCCTCCATCATGCCCACCACGCCGAACTTCGAGGCGGTGTAGCAGCCGGCCGGTCCATGGCCCAGCAGGCCCGCCAGCGAGGATGTCGCCACCACCTGCCCGCCCTCACCCTGGGCGCGGATGCGCGGCAGGAAGGTGCGGATGCCGTTGAACACCCCGGTGAGGTTCACGCCGAGCGTCCAGTCCCAATCGTCGTAGGTGGCCGTGGAGAGGCCGCCGATGGTACCCACGCCGGCGTTGTTCACCAGCACGTGGACCTTGCCGAACACCTTGAGGGTCTCCTGCGCCGCCTGCTCCATGCCCGCACGGTCGGTCACGTCCAGGGCGATGGCATGCACGCGGTCACCCGCCCCGGCGAGCTGCTTGAGCGCATCGTCCAGGTGCGACTTCGTGCGGTAGGTGATCACCACCTTCATGCCGGCGTCGGTGAAGGCACGGGCGATCCCCAGACCGATGCCGCTGTCCCCGCCGGTGATGAAGGCGACCTTGCCCGCCACGTCCTTCATGGGCGTGGGCACTTGCGGGCAGCTGGCCGGCGCCTCATCGGCGGCGGCGGCCTTGGTGATCCCGGCCATGAGCGCCGTGGTACCGGCCGCGAGCGCCGTGCCCTCGAGGAAGCGGCGGCGGGAGCGGCCCGCGCGGCTGAGCGGCCGGCCAGAAGAATCCTGCTGAGACATGTTTCCCCCTTCAGGGTCGATTGGCCCTGGTGCGGCAGCATCATACCCCGGTGGCCTGAGGCTGCAGCAGGCCATGCACGGCCTGGCTCAGCTGCTGCAGCAGGGTCTGGACCTCGGGCCAATGCTGCCAGGCATACCAGCCGCCCACGGCCAGCAGCACGGTCCAGACCACCGCGCCCCAGAGCGCGGCCGCCGGGTGCGTGTAGAAGGCACCGTGGTAGAAGGCGTGCCGCGCATGATGGAGCGGGGATGCGACGATGCCGTAGAACACGCACAGGATCACGATGCCCAGCCAGGCGGGCATGTCCGCGGGCAGAGGCAGGCCGAGCACGGCGTGGCGGCGGATGATGGTCAGCAGCGCCCACAGGAACACGAAGAACAGCACCGCGCTCAGCAGGCCGAAGACCGGTGCCAGCGCGCCCTCCATCACACTGGGACGATAACCGGCCGGCCCCCAGGGCGCTGCACCCCAAGCCGGCCGCCCCCAGTGCGCCCAGGTCCGCTGCTGCCAGCGCCAGTGCCGGCGCTGCTGCCGCCAGGCCCGGCGCTGTTCCCGCCACTGCCGCCGCCAATCCCTGCCGCGCAGGCCCTCGTACTGCGCCCGCGCCCGGCTGATCACCTCCTCGGCCGTGAAGGGACGGCCGCGCGCGGCGGCCTGCTCCTCCGGCGTCTCGGCATAGGGGATCAGCAGCACCAGCGCCCAGTACACCAGTATCCCCAGCCCCCCAGTCAGCATCGCCAGCAGGATGAAGGCCAGACGCACCAGGGCAACCTCCCAGCCCAGGCTGGCGGCGATGCCCGTGCAGACCCCGGCGATCACCTCCCCCTCGTGCAGGCGAAAGAAGCGCCGCGGCGTGGCGCCGCCGCCGCGGGCGGTGTTCGCCCCGGTGCCGGTACCGGCACCGGGGCCGGCATCCATGCCCGCAGCGGCACCTTCGCGTGAGCGAGCACCGATGCCGTCCGCATCACCCGCCGCGTCGCCCGGGGCAGCACCCGCCGCCCCAGCCGTGCTCGCGCCCGCCTCTCCCGCGGCGACTCCAGGCTCCACCGGGCCCATCTCCTCGAGGATCGCCGCCATCTCATCCACGGTGACGACGTTCTTGTGCGCGCCCAGGCAGGGCCCGCATTTCTCGGCGATGGCCTGCTCCAGGTCGGCCAGGACCTCCGTACGGTCGGGGTTGCCGGTGAGGCGCTGTGCAGCCAGCTTCAGGTAATCATCGAGGCTCTCGTAGGCCCCCGACTCGAGCTGGTAGGCGGTTCCATTCAGGCTCACGGTGATGACGGTGCGCATGGCTACTTCCCGAGATCCTCGATGGTGCGGTTGATGACACTCCAGTACTGGGCGAGCTCGGCGAGCTGGGCACGGCCCGCCGCCGTGAGCTGGTAGTACTTGCGGGGCGGGCCGGCCCCGGACTCCTTCCACTCATAGTCGAGCAGGCCCTCGCGCCGCATCCGCGACAGCAGCGGATAGAGCGTCCCCTCCTGGCTGGCGAACTCCGTGGCCGCCAGCTTCTTGAGCATGTCGGCCACATACACGCGCTGGGCGTCGACCACCTTGAGGATGACGAACTCCAGTAAACCCTTGCGGATCGCGCCGAACTTCTCGTTGGAGGCCATGCTGCCCTTTTTGATTTCTACTACCTTTTTATCAAAAGGTACCTGGGCGTACAAGTGGGTAACGGCATTGGAGCGGCACGCCTCAGGCCTTGGGGCGGCACGCCCCAGCCCTTGGAACGGCACGCCCTGCGAGGGTAGATTGATCATCCGCGGACAAGACCCGCGGACGAGGAAGATCATGGCAACCGGTTGGGCCGGCGACGGCGCGGTGCAGGAGCAGATCGATGCGACGGTGACGGACGCTATCCGCCGCGCCCGTGCGCGCCTGCCCGCGGGCGGGAGCCTCGCCTGCTGTGCCGGGTGCGGCGAGGAGATTCCCGAGGCGCGCCGCAACGCCCTGCCCGGTGTGCGGCTGTGCCTGCCCTGCCAGCAGCTGTGCGACCGCAGCGATGCGCCCTTCAGCGGCTACAACCGCCGCGGCAGCAAGGACTCGCAGCTACGCTAGCAGCCGCCGGCGCGGCTACGGCTGCAACGCCGGCGGCCCGGCAGGACCTGGCTACTGCTGCAGCTGGATGTGGTTCTCGACCTTCACCACGCCGCGCACGCTCTCGGCATCCCTCATCGCCTTGATCACGGCCGAAGGAGCGAAGGCGAAGCCCCTGAGCGTCACGACTCCATCCTTGGTCTCGACCTGGATGTTGCGCGCGATCTGGGGGTCATCCGTCGACAGCTTGCCCTTCACCGCGTTGGTGATGAAGGTATCGCTCTCGGCCGGAACGCCGGAACCCTCATCGGCCAGGGCCGCGTGGGCACCGAGAACCAGGCATCCCGCCAGCATGGCGAGGATCGTCTTGTGACTCATCTCGTTTCTCCGTGAACAGCCGCCGGGGGTAGCAGCTGCACCATTTCTTGGCACAGCCAGTATGCAGTATGGGGAAAACCCGACACGGCATGATTGAGAAATTGTGCATTGACGCGCAAAACCGCCCCGCTCATGCCGCAGTCATGCACCGCAGGGTGGAAAGTCCCCGAGGTGCTCATCAATCAGATCCGGGCTGTTCGGGCCGGTTCCTCCCGGCCGTACCGGCCTCAGGCCTCAGGCCGGCTCCATGCCGAAGCGCTGCTTGACCTGTGCGGCCGCGGGTGCGGCCATGAAGGCCAGCAGGGCCCACGCACCCTCGGCCTGCGCACTTTGGACACAAACACCGCCGGAGAAGGTGGTGATGCTCTGGATGGAGGGCGGTAGCGGCCCCAGCACGTCGATACCCGGCAGGGTCAGCAGTTCCGAGAGCTGCTGGAAGCCGAGCTCGGCCTGCCCGCCGGCCACCAGGGTGCCGACGGGCACTCCGGGCGCAGGTACGACAATGCGGGGCCTCAGCGCGTCGAGGACGCCCCAGCGCGCGAACACCTTCTCCAGGTGCACGCCGCTCGGGCCGGTGGAGTAGCTCACGCTGCGTGCCGCCTCCACCGCACGCCGCACGGCCTGCTCGCTGCCGATGTCCGGCCGGGTGGCACCGGTGCGCACGGCAATGGCCACGCCGGAGCGCACTAGGTCGACGCGGCCCGGTTGCAGCCGCCCGTCGGCGATGAGCCTGTCGATGGCGGTGCTGGCGAGCACCACCACGTCGGCGGCCTCGCCGGCCGCCACGCGCCGAGCCACCTCCACGCCTCCGGCGGCCTCGGCGTTCACGGGCACGCCGGTGGCAGACGTGAACTGGGCCGACAGTTCCGCGAGCACCTCGCGGGCAGCCATGGAGGAGATCAGTCGCAGCGGTGCGAGCATCGGCAGGATCCTGGTCGAAGGTGCGGGACAGGCTAGGCGCCGACCACACGGGCACAGTCCACGTCCACGCCGGCTTGCAGATCATACTCCCGCGCAACGGCCCCCTCCCGGGCGCTCACGGGATCACTCCCGCGGCCGCGGTGAGCTGCGGCAGCACCTCCGCGCCGGCACGCGCCACGTCCGCCGGGAAGTCGATCTCGATCCACGGCGCCCCGGTCACGTCCGTCACCTCGAAGGACGCACCGCGCTCGAGCAGCAGATCCCGCACCGCTTCCTCATGCGGCAGGCCGCCGCGCCCGCCGGCGGCATAGCCGGCGACGATCTGCGCCAGGCGGCGTGCCATGGGCTCGTCGAAGCGGAAGAAGCCGATGGACTCCCCGATGGTGTCGTACTGCAGCCCCGGCGCCACCTGCTTGCGCAGCTCCACGGGCACGCCGGCACTCACGCACACCTTGACGGGCTCATCTCCCGGCTCGAAGTCGCGGTCGATGAGGATGCGGTTGGCGGTCCTGTCCCGCACCAGGGCATCCATGATGCGGCCGTCGTAGAGCACGTCCGCGTCCATGAGGAGCACGTCCCCGCCGCGCACCAGGGCGTCGCCGGCGGCGTGGACGGTCAGGACGCTGCCCTGGTCGAAGCTGTCGTTGATGATGATCTGCGGCTGCGGCCGCCATGCCAGCCGCTCGAGCTCGGCACGGATCAGCTCCTGCCGGAATCCGAGCGCCAGCACGACCTCCCGTACCCCCGCCTCCTCGAGCAGCCGCAGGTGGCGCTCCAGCAATGTCATGCCGTCGAAACGCAGCAGACACTTGGGTATGTGCGACTCCTCCGGCAGGCGCAGGCGCAGGCCCCGCCCAGCGGCAAGAACAATGGCGCGCATGGGTCCCCCTGGAACCTTTCAGTTTTATTGCAGCGCCAGAGGTTACAGCAACATTACCAGCTGGTATAGAAGCTCTGTAAGGTATCAGGAAGACTGCCGGCGCAGGGCAGCGGAGCCGGCCTCGGCCTGGTGCAGGTACAGCAGGCCAGGCAACCCCAGCAGCAGTTCCCGCGACCGCTTGGCCAGCGACAGTGCAAGCCCGGTCTGGGGAGGCAGCCCCACCAGGGGGGCAAGCAGCAGGTAGCCGCCCTCCTGCACCCCCAACCCGCCGGGCACCATGAAGGCCGCACCGCGGATGGCCTGGCCCAGGCTTTCGAGCACCAGTGATGCGCTCCAGCTCACGGGGTGCCCCATCAGCCACAGGATGAGGTACACCTCGCCGGTGCCCACCAGCCAGCCGGCGAAGTTCAGCACGAAGCTGGCGCAGACGGCCCCGCCGCGCTGCCAGTTCTGCGTGATGGCCTGGTCGATGGCCTCGGCATGGCAGACGTATCCGCCCCAGGTGGGACGCCCGCCCAGGGCAGCCAGCCGGCGCATCACCCCGCCGAACAGCCCGCGGCGCTGGGCGAGGTAGAAACCGGCGACGGGTACCGCCACCATGATGGCGGCCACCACCACCGCGGTGTGCAGCGCCCTGGCCGAAGGCCCGGCCGCCGCGCCCAGCACCCCCAGCCCCAACAGCGCGAACAGCACCTGGCCGACCGCCTGCAGCGTGGCGGCTACCGTCACGGCACCCCCGGCGGGCCCGACGGGGCGCCCCCGCAGCACCAGCAGCCGCACCATCACCACCGGCCCGCCGATCTGGCCGGCCGGCAGCAGGCTGTTCACCGACTCGGCCACCCAGCGCGCCAGGGTGCCGTCGCGCTGTGCGCGCGGGCCGCTCAGCAGCACCCGGACCGCGGCGCCGTCCAGCACCAGTGGCAGCAGGTGAAAGAGTGCCACCAGCAGCAGGCCCCAGCCGGCCGAGGCCAGCGTGCCTATCACCGCGGGCAGCCCCTGGGAGACCAGGACCCCGATGAACAGCAGTACCCCGGCCGTGAGCAGAAGCGAGGCCAGACGCGTCATGTGCGCTTCGGGCCGGATGCCAGCCGGCGGAACACCTGGCGAAAGCCAAAGTAGGCGACGGCATCCTTCATGTTGGAGACGAAACGCCACCATGAATGCATGCCCGGGTCGGTCAGGTATTCGAAGGTCAGCGAGACCCGCGCCTCCCCTTGCGCCAGCGGCGTGATGCGGTGGTGCAGCCGATCACCGTCGAACACCACCAGCCCCCCGGGCGGGATCTGCACGGACCCGGCCGCGACCGCCGCTCCCGGCTCGCGCGTGTGCAGCTCGTAGTCCAGGCGGCAGGAGGAGCGGTCGAGCACGCCCAGCAGCAGCGTGTAGCGCCGCCCGGCGTAGTAGGAGGTGTCGTAATGCCAGCCGATGTGATCGCCCGGGCGAGTATAGAAGTACAGCGCGTAGGCATGCGGATCC
>Ga0335073_10010680_pt1 | contig 12912 bp, 7 predicted proteins | sample Lox_Sample_22_FD_207093 | JGI IMG/M metagenome (GOLD analysis project Ga0335073, IMG submission 207093) | Soil microbial communities from Loxahatchee National Wildlife Refuge, Florida, United States - Lox_Sample_2.2 | ecosystem: Environmental > Terrestrial > Soil > Wetlands | place: USA: Florida...
GGCCAGTCCCATCGCCAGATCCGCCGGGGCTCCCACGTAGATCGCGCCGATGCTGCAGGCGCACGCCATCAGCGCGGCGGTCTTGTCCCCCGCCATCTGCTTGCACTCGTCGAGCGTCACGTCGTCGCGGCGCTCGAACGCCAGGTCGGCGCCCTGGCCGGCGATCAGCCGGTGCACCGCGGCATTCAGGCACCGGGACGCCCACAGGCCCTGCGGCGCGGGCCCCTCCAGCAGCAGGTCCTGGGCCAGCGTCAGCAGCGCGTCACCGGCCAGGATCGCCGCGCCGACCCCGTACACGGTCCAGGCGGTCGGGCGGTGCCTGCGCTCGGTGTCGCCGTCCATGATGTCGTCGTGCAGCAGCGAGAAGTTGTGCACGAACTCGACGGCGGCTGCCGCTGGCACGCCCCGCTCCGGCGCCGCGCCAGCGGCCCGCGCCGACAGCACGGCGAGCGCCGGGCGCAGCGCCTTGCCCGCCGTGCGGGCCTCCGGCCGCCCCTGGGCGTCGGTCAGGCCCAGGTGATAGGCCGCGACCGTGCGGACCTCGGGGCTCAGCCGGTCCACGGCGGCGGCGATCGCCGGCCCGACGAGGTCGCGGGCGGTCTCCACGCCGGCCGGGATCGTGGCGGTCATGACTGCCCCCCTGATCCCGCCGTGGCACCCTCGGGCGCGGCTGTGGCCTGCGCCGCCAGCGCGCGGATCAGTTCCTGTGCAGCAGTGCGTCCACTCCGCACGGCACCCTCCATCGTGTCCGGCCATCCGGTATCGGTCCATGCCCCCGCCACCATCAGTCCCGGGAGCGAGGTTGCGGCGCCCGGGCGCAGCGCGCTGCATCCCGGCGCCTGGCGGAACGTCGCCCGGCGCTCCCTGGTGACGAAGAAATCAACGACGCGGGCCTCGCCGGCGGCCGGGAACAGCCGCTCGAGCGCTGGCAGGAACCGCTCGCGCAGCACCGCGACCGGGACATCCACGTCCCCGTCAGCCGCCGACTGTGACAGCGCCAGGTACTGCCCGCTGCGCAGCCCCGCCGTCTTGGTCTTGTCGAATACCCACTGCACCGGGGAGTCAACGGCCGCGGCGAACGGCAGGTCCATGACCTTGCGGTCGTAGACCACGTGCACGTTGACGATCGGCGAGCTGCCCAGGCCCTCCCAGCGGGCGGCGCCGGTCACCCCTGCGGCCCCGGCCAGCCTGGCCGCGGGGCCTGCCGGGACCGCCAGGACCACGCCGTCCGCGGCGATCTGCTCCCCGGCGCCGCGTTCTGGCTCTTCTCCGGTATCACCGTCGGAGCCTGCGCCCACCCGGACCAGGTACCCGCCGCCTGGGGCCGGCTCCACGGCCACCGCCTTCGTGCCGAGCCTGACGTCCGCCCCGAGCCGGCCCAGCAGGCGGGCGGCCGCGCTTCCGTGCAGTTCGCCGAGGGGCACCGTGGGCATCCCGATGTCCGCGGCGTCGTTGGCGGACAGCAGCGCGGTCTTCAGCACCGTGGCTGCGAGCGGCACGCTGGCGTCGTCGCCGGCGATGTTCAGCGACGAGACGATGAACAGGTCCCACAGGTTGCGGCGGGCTCGCTCGTTCTGGCCCCTGGCGGCCAGCCAGTCGCCGAGCCGCTGGCCGTCGAGCCCCGGCGCGGCCGGGTCCAGCGGGCGAAGCGCCAGCGCGGCGCGGCCGACCCGCAGCCGCTCCGGCAGCGAGAGAAACGGGTAGCGCAGCAGCGACCGGCTCAGATGCAGCGGGGCCGGCAGCCCGGAGCGGCGCAGCCTCGCCCGGCCGTGGGGCGACAGCACCACGATGTCGAACCGGTCTTGCATCGTGACCGCGCCGGTCACGCCGAGCTGGGCGAGGAGCTCGGCATAGCTGGTGCAGCAGCGCAGGAACACGTGCTGGCCGGTGTCGATCGTCAGGTCGCCGCGCGAGAACGACGTGGTCGCGCCGCCCAGCCTGGGCCTGGCCTCGAGCAGCGTGACGCCGATGCCGGCCTCGCGCAGTTCGATGGCTGCGGTGATGCCGGCCAGGCCACCGCCGATCACGAGGGCCGCCCGCGCGGTCACGCCGAGCCCCCGGGTGCGGGGCCGTCCGGCGCTGGGCCGTCCGGGGCGGCGGAGTCTCCGGCCGATGCGGGGATACGCTCTGCGACCCCCGCCAGCGCCCGCAGCGCCACCATGGCCTTGGCCTTGCCCGGCAGCGACTGACGCTGCCGGAGCGCGGCCGCCGGGTCGGCCACGATCTGCTCGAGCAGCCGGAGGTAGATGCCGGCCATCGCGCCCGCCGACGCGGCGCTGCGCCGGTCGAGCAGCGGCAGCAGGCGCAGCCCGGTGGTGTACCAGCCGAACGCGCGCTGGGCCTCAAACCGGATGAGACCGGCCAGTCCGGGATCGCCGGCCAGATCGTCGACGCGGCCGGGCAGAAGTGCCGTGCCAAAACGCTCGAGGTCCTCCGCGGGCAGGTACACCCGGCCGTTGCCGAGGTCCTCGCGGATGTCGCGCAGGATGTTGGTCAGCTGCAGCGCGATGCCGAGGTTGTCGGCGAGCTTCTCCGCCGTTGCGGGGTCCCGGCTGCCGAAGACGCCGAGCGAGAGCCGCCCGATCGACCCCGCCACGCACCTGCAGTAGTGCTCGAGCTCACCGAACGTCGCGTAGCTGGTGCCGCGCACGTCCGCCTCGCAGCCCTCGATCAGCTCACCGAACGCACCGAGCGGGATCGGGTACCGGCGCGCGGCGTCGGCGAGCGCGACGAGAACCTGGTCGCCGGCTGCCGCGTCGGCGCCTGCCTGATCAATCGCGGCGATCGCGGCCCGCGCTTCGCCCAGCGCGGCGAGCTTCTCGTCGGCGGGCAGCGTCCCGTCGCCGATGTCGTCGACCCGGCGGGCGAACGCGTACACGGCAGAAAGCGCCCGGCGCTTGGGCGCGGGCAGCAGCCGGATGCCGTAGGAGAAGTTCCGTGCCTGCGTGCGGGTTACCTGCTCGCAGTGCCGGTACGCGGCGCGGACGTCGGTGCCATCCACCGCCAGCGCGGTCATGGCCTCACCGCCCCCTCGCGTAAGCGAGGAGCAGCTCAGCGGCGAGCCGCTGCTTGCGTGGCTTCGGCGCGCCGCGCAGCACGTCGTGCCCGGCCCCGGCGATCGCTGCCAGCGCGGCCCGGCCGCCCGCGACGTATCCGGCGACCGCCACGCGCGCGGCGCCGCGCAGGGTGCCGATCAGCGGGGCCCCCGCGTTGAGCATCACGGCCGCGCGATCCGTCTCGAACGCGATCAGCGTGCGCAGCTGCGGCGGCGCCGTGGCCAGCGACAGGTCCTCCTCGGTGCAGCCGTACTCCTTCATGTCCTGTGCGGGCAGGTAGATGCGGCCGGCGCGGAAGTCCTCGGCCACGTCCTGCCAGTGCTCGGCGAGCTGGAGCGCGGTGCAGACCGAATCCGACAGCTCGGCGCGGCGCTCCGAGAAGCAGCCGAACACATGCAGCACAATCCGGCCTACCGGGTTGGCCGACAGGCGGCAGTAGCCCCTCAGTTCCTCGAAGCTCTGGTAGCGGGTGACGACCTGGTCCTGCCGGTTCGCCTGGATCAGGTCCAGGAACGGCTGCATGGGGATGCCACAGTCGGCCACGGCCGGCCCGAGGGCTCGCACTACCTGGGTCTGCGGCCCGGCCGTGGCCGCCGGGCCGGGGCCTGCGTAGAGGCGGCGCAGATCCTCCTCGAGCGCATCGAGCAGGCCGATGCGCTGCTCGGGCGGAGCCCGGTCCCCTATGTCGTCGGTGGTCCGGGCGAAGCCGTACACGGCCATGAGGTAGCCGCGGCGGCTCGTTGGCAGCAGGCGCAGCGCGACGGGAAAGTTTTCACCGGACGCACGCTCGCCCCCGGGGTTGATCGCGTCGACGGCGGCGGCAGGCGTGGCGACGGCGGACGGCGCCGCAGGGCGCGGTCCACCGCTGACCCGGCTCGCCGGGCTCCCGTCAAGTGCCACGGGTTCTATTTGGACACAGGTCTCATTTGAAATGCAAAAATGACATGGGTGTCACATGACATGCGCGTCGACTTTACCGGCCGGGTTTGCGCCGTCGAGTAGAACGTGTTATACACCTGGGCCGGTCCCGATGTGCTGCTGGAAGGCCAGAACCCAAATCCCGCGGAGCCCTCTAAGCATTAGCTGACGCATATGTCATATCACGGAAAGCTGACGGCTGTGTCATATACGGCGGCCGGGGCAGCCCGCCGCCGGCGGGCGGGCGGCGGCGGGCGGGCGCCCGCGCCGGCGGGCGCCCGGCAGACCGCCAAGGCGCCGTCACGGCCGGGTTTGTTCGTCCGGTTTTAGGCTAAAAGAGCGTTATCTTGGCTTCCCGTGCCGTGAGGCACGCGCGGGCAGGAGAGACCGGCAGAAGGGGCCTGGCCGGGCGGACGGCGGTGGCTGCCGCCCGGCACGAGCAGCCCGCACGACGTCAGCCGGATCGCGGCGCCGGAGCAGCCAGACCGCGACGGCGCCCGCGCCCGGCGCCGGGCGCCGTTGCCGCCTAATCCATCGCCGTGGCCGCGCCGCGAACCGCACGCCGTATCCGGCATACCCAAGGATGCAGAATTCCTCGCGATGGCGCGGCCACAGCAGCGGGGCACGATGTGCCAGCGGCGAATGCCGTTTTATTTACGGGAAACCAGCCCGCACATAGGCGGCATTGTCATGGCCCGCAGACCGGCACCTGCGGCCATTCCCGGCGGCACCCACAGGGCGATGCCCCGGGCTCGCGGACGGCACCGGGTAAGGTTAACCCGGCGGTAACAAATGCCCGGGTACGGATGGCGCATCGGGACAATTGACCACGCTCCCGCCGGAGGTTGCCGGCGCATGCCCTCCGGTTCTGCTTATGTTCGGCCATGCCTATTGCGTCACGGTGAGGTTGTTGGCATGTTGTGGGGGCAAAGCAATAGGCGCCGATCCGCCGACACGCCCGGTCCTGGGGCCCGTAATGTCGTGGGTTGCGCTGGCTTGTGAGGCAGGAGGTTCCTGTGCTAACGGACGGCGGCGGGTAAGCCTATGGTCAGCCCATCGCCGGCCACGAGCGCTGCCGGGGGTCCTGGCCGGGGGGTGACATGGCCGGTCCGCTCGGGCATCGTGCCGTCACTCGCCGACGGCTTTACCGCCAGGCAGGAGACGGCGCCCGGGCTCGCCGGGGCGCTGGTTCCCGGTGCCGCGGTCGCGCTGGTGCCCGCCCCCGGGACCCAGCGGGCCGCAGAGACCGAGCAAGCCGGCGAGGCCGGGCCGGCGGATTGGCTGGTGTCGTCCGGTAAGACCCAGCTTGCCTCGTATGCGGCTGAATCTCTGTGGCGGTCCGGCGACGTCGAGCTGCTCGCGTGGCTCAACGCGTCGAGCCGGGCCTCGGTGCTGTCCGGCTTCGTCGAGGCCGCGGCGGCGACCGCGTCCGAGCACATGGCCGACGCCGAGTCGGTGGCAGGCAGTTTTGTCGACTGGCTCGGCGAAACCAGCCGGTCGTGGCTCATCGTGCTCGACGACCTGCGCGACGCCGCGGACCTGGACGGGCTGTGGCCGGCCGGGCCGGCGGGCCGGGTGCTGATCACCACGGCCGACCCCGGTACCGTGTCCGGCCGCCCCCGAGTGAGCACCCTCCCGGTGCCGGGGTTCAGTACCCGCGAGGCCCTGAGCTACCTGATGGGACGCCTCACGGCCGACCCGGATCAGCGGCTCGGGGCGATAGACCTTGTCGTTGATCTTGACTGCGAGCCTCCGGCGCTCGCACAGGCTAGTTCGATGATCGCGACTTCCCGCCTCACCTGCAGAGATTACCGGGGCTACTTCGCCCAGCGGCGCACCCAGCTAGCCGGGACCGCCGCGGGTGCGAAGTCGGCGGCGTCGGTGACCTGGACGCTCTCGGTGGAGCACGCCGAGCGGCTGTCGCCTGGCGGAGGTGCCCAGTACCTGCTCGCTCTCGCCGCGCTCATGGACGGGCACGCGATCCCCGGCGCGGTGTTCGCGTCCCCGGCCACGTGCGAGTACCTAGGCGAAGGCGGCGGCGGGTCCCCCGTCGACCCAAACGTTGCCTGGAACGCCCTGCTCAGCCTCGAACGGGCGGGCCTGCTGACCGTAGACTCGGCGAGCACGCCACCGACGGTGCGGATGACACCGACCGTGCAGGCAGCGATCCGGGCCGCAACGACCAAGGCGGTCTTTGAACGGGCTGCCACGGCGGCCGCGGATGCGCTGCTCGAGGTGTGGCCTGCCGAGGAGACGCAGCCCTGGCTCGCGGCCGACCTGCGGTCCAGCGCGGTGAGCCTGCGGGACGTCGCCAGCGACGCGCTGTGGGCGGAGGGCAGCTGCCATCCGCTGCTCGTGCGGGCCGGGCGGAGCATGGATGACGCACGCCTGACCGGCCCGGCGGCTGACTACTGGCGGGAGCTCGCGGCAACCAGCGACCGGATCGTAGGCCCGAGCAGCCCGGATACGCTCATGGCCGGCAGCAAGCTGGCCGACGCGCTGATGGCGGCGGGGGAGGCGACAGAGGCCGTCGCCTGGGCTCAGTGGGTCGTGGCCGGGCGCACCCGCGTGCTCGGGCCAAAGGAGCCTTCCACGATCGCGGCCCGGGTCGCGCTCGGCCGGGCATTCGTCGCGGCAGGCCAGGCGGAATCTGCGCTCCCGGTCCTCGAGAGCGCCGTGAGCGACAGCGAGCGCTTCCTCGGCAGCGACAGCCTCGACGCCCTGCGCGCGCGGGACGAGCTCGCCGCCACGTGCCGCGCCGCGGGACGGCCGGACGACGCGATCGGGCTGTACCGCCGCACGCTGGCCGACCACGAGCGGATCCAGGGACCGCAGCATCCCGACACCATGACCACGCGCCAGCATCTCGCCGACACGTATCTGGCCAGCGGCCGGGTCAAGGACGCGATCTCCCAGCTCAAGCGGGTACTGGCGGATCGGGAGAAGGTGCTCGGCCCCGATCATCTGGACACGATCGTGGCCCGCGGCAGCCTCGCCTCCGCGTACCACTCGGCCGGCAAGATGGCCTCTGCGCTCCAGCTCTACGAGCACGCTTGCGAGGGCTACGCGCGCGTACTCGGCCCCGACGACCCGGAGACCCTGGAGCGCTGCGCAAACCTGTCGAATGCGTACTACCAGGCCGGCCGGCTGACCGACGCGGCAAGACTGCTCCGCGATACCGTTGAGCGCTGCGAGCGGGTCCTGCCGCCGGACGATCCGCTGACGCGGAGCGTGCGGGAGAACCTGGCGAACATCACGGGAGGATAGGCCTCATCCACGCCGGACTGGGTTCCGTGGACAGTTAGGACGCCATGCCGACCGTTACCGGGGACGCAGCGAACACCCTCATCGCGGGCGTCGGGCGGCGCTGGCGTGCCATCGATCCGCTGCTGCCCGATCCGGTGGCACCGCCGGCTGACTGCGGCGCCAGCCTCGTCGTCGCCGGGCCCGGCGGGCGGCCGGCCGCCGTCGGTGCCTGTGAGCACTGGGAGGGCCTGCCCGACGATCTCGACCTGGCCTGGGGCGCCGCGCGCAGATTCCAGCTGACCGCCTGGACGGCGGGCCCGGACATCGGGGCCGCGCTGGATCAGCTGCTGTCGCTGTGGCGCGATCATCTCGCCGCACTGGCGGGAACCGGCGACGAGGACACCGCGGCGGTCGTCACCTGGCCCTGCCGAGACATCGGCGGGATCACGGCGCTGGTGCGCCACGGACTCTCGCCGTTCGCGGTCGTGGCGGCGCGAGAGACCCGCCGCCACGCCCACCGCACCGCGCCGGTGCAGGGCGGCGGCGAGAGCGCCGACCCCGGCGCAGGGCCGCAGGACCTGCGGATCCGGCGGGCCACGCCGGCCGACCTCGACACGGTGGTCCGCCTGGGCATGGAAGTGATCCGGTATGACGCGCACTTCGGGGACGTGGTCGAACGGCCGACCACGGCGGCCGCGCTGCACCAGGAAGCCGCCGGGCTGCTGGCCGGCCCGGAGTGCTGGACATGGCTGGCTGAGCGCGACGCCGTGGTGACCGGCATGGTCGCAGCCCAGCGGCCCGAAGCGACGGGCTGGATCGCCCCGATGGCCCGTCCATCTCCCGCCGCCTACCTCATGTTCGGCTTTGTCCGGCCAGACGAGCGCGCCAGCGGCACCGGAGCCATGCTGACGGCACGCCTCCATCATGACGTCGAGGCCGCCGGGGTACCCGTCACGCTCCTGCACTACGAGCAGACCAACCCGCTGTCCGTGCCGTTCTGGAGTCAGCAGGGGTACCGGCCACTGTGGACCTACTGGGAGACCAGGCCGGCCAGTACCCTCCGCTGACGCCCGTGCCGCGGCTCTCGGCTAGCTGTCCTTGGTGAAGCTCTCGCGCCGGATCTGGAAGAACGGCGACCGGAGGATGAAGCGCGCGGACAGCATCAGGACGACGCCAAGCGCGACGACGCCGATCAGCGACCAGCGCACCGGCCCGGCCGAGCCCTGTACCGACTTCACGAACATCCAGCAGAGGAAACCCGCCGCACCAAGCGGGAGTATGCCCAGGCTGACCGCGTCCCAGAAGCTGCTGATGACCCGCCGCCGGTAATAGACGATGGTTGCCAGCGCGGTGAGCATGTAAAAGATCGCGAACAGCAGCCCGGTCACGTCGATGACGTTGTTGAACGCGTTCTGCACCGAGGTGGCGAGCAGGTACACCCACGTCAGCGCGATGAGCAGCACGCCGACGATGAGGCTGGCGGCGACCGGGGTGGCAAACCGGCGCGACACGTTGGCGAGGAACTCGGGCAGCGCCCGGTAGCTCGCCATGCCGTAGGCGATCCGCGAGCTGAGCACGATCCCGGTGCCCGTGGTCGCGATCACCGACAGCGCGATCGACAGCGCCATCATCTTGGCCCAGAAGCCGCCGCCGAGCGCGTTGGCGACGTAGACCAGCGCAGACGCCGAGTTTGCCTGCAGCTTTGCCGGCGACACCACGCCCTGCAGCCCCACCTGGGCGAGCGTGTAGATGACGGCCAGCAGCGCCACGGCGAGGATGGCCGCACGGCCGGGGTTGATGCGGCGGTGCTTGACTTCCTCGTTGACGTACAGGGTGCCGTCCCAGCCACCGTAGACGAACACCGCGATCAGGAAGCCCGCCACCGCGCTGCCCTTGCCGTCGATGCCGCTCAGGCTGAACCAGCCCCTGGTGATGGGGAAGGTGCCGTGATGGTGAGCGAGCACCGCGAACAGGCCGAAGAGCGCCAGCCCGATCAGGATCAGGTACTCGACCAGCGCCATGCCGACCTGTGCCCGTGCGGTGATGCGGATGCCGACGATGGAGATGACGAGCATGACGACGCCGACCACGGTGCCGATCGCGACCCAGGCCCAGGGGTCGGTCGAGCTGTTGCCGAAGACCGCGAGGACGGAGGGGCCGAGCAGGAGGATCTCGGCGACCGTGCCGATGATGTAGGCCACGACCATCAGCCATCCGGTCAGAAAGCCAAGGTACGGATTGATCGCCCGGCCCACCCACTCGAACGAGGCGCCGCAGTTCGCGTTCCACATGTTGCAGCGCCGGTACGCGTTGGCGATGATCAGCATCGGAATCGCCGTCAGGATGAGAATCGGCCCGCTGCCGTACGCCGTGGCCGCGGCGAGCGCCGCGAGCGACAGCCCGATCGTCGCCGCCGGGGCGGAGGACGCCATGCCGATGACGGTGTCCTGCGCCACACCGATCGCGTCGGGCTCAAGCCGGGAAGCGGCGCTCGTCCGGCTCCCCGCCGTGGCTTGATCCGTCATGAATTTTCCTCTCGTGCTGGCCCGCGATCCTCAATGACCCAACTGACAGCGGAAAACGCTCGCCCCTCGGGCATGGAGGCACTGGATACGCGGGCCGCAGCCGCTCGCAGCCCGTTGTTTCTCGTAATTCCGAATTTCGTTTAGCTGCCCGGTGCGCAGAGCCCTCGATCGCACGTTGGCAGAAGATGGAGCCGCCACGCGATCAGCAACGTCACCGGTCAGAGCGCGATCCAAACGGACATGCCGACCGAAGCTCCCGGCCGACCGACCTTCACGGGATCATAGCGACAACTTTCGGCCTCGGACGCACAAGTATTACGAGTTAACCGATTTGTGATGGGCGCCGGTCGCCGGCCGTTTAACGCCCGACCATAAGCTGTAAATTATGGTAATTCTGCATAGCATGGCATAAAAACCGCACAACCCCCCGTCGGCTCTGGCCCCGCGTGCGACCCGGGGCAGGCGCCGGACGGGCGTGGATCAAGGTCGTTTTGGGCGCTGATCCGCCGGCATGCCACATCTGGTGGCCGTATTGTTGTGGCCCACGCCAGGTGAGAACGCGGGAGGTTCGGTGCGAGCGGACGGTCACAGGTAGCGGCCGTGGATAGCCGGGTGCAGGCCTCGGGGTCCGTCGGGACCCGTCGCCCGAGGGTGATCTGGCCGGTTCGCTCCGGGGCGGTGCCGGCGCTAGCTGGCGGTTTCAGCGCCAGGCCGGAGACGGCGCCCGGGGTGGCGCCTGCGCTGGTTCCCGGGGCCGTCGTCGCGCTGGTGCCCGGAGGAGCGGCCACGGAGCCACGGACGGGTTCACCGGATACCGCGTGCGGCAAGACCCAGCTTGCCGCGTACGCGGCCGAATCGCTGTGGCGGGCCGGCGACGTGGACCTGCTGATCTGGGTGGCGGCCACCGGCCGCGCCTCCGCCCTTTCCGGTTTTCTGGCGGCCGCAGCGGCGACCGGGTCCGACCATGTGGGCGACGCCGAGTCCGTCGCGGCCAGCTTTGCCACCTGGCTCGGCCAGACCAGCCACCGCTGGCTCGTCGTGCTCGACGACCTTCGCGACGCCGCGGACCTGGAAGGCTTCTGGCCGGCCGGGCCGACAGGGCGGGTGCTGATCACCACGGCGGATCCGGCGGCCATCCCCAGCAAGCACCGGGCGGTCTGCCTGCCGCTCGGCGAGTTCAGTACCCGCGAGGCCCTCAGCTACCTGATGGGGCGCCTGACCGCGGATCCGGACCAGCGCCTCGGAGGCATTGACCTGGTCGCCGACCTCGGCGGTGAGCCGCAGGCGCTCGCCCAGGCCAGCGCGGTGATCGCCCGCTCCGGGCTGTCCTGCCGGGCCTACCGGGATTACTACGCGCAGCGGCGGGCGCAACTCGAGGAGGCGGACGGCGGCCCGCAGTCGGCCATGGCCGTTACCTGGACGCTCTCGGTCGAGCACGCCGAACGGCTGGCACCGGGCGCAGGCGTGCAGTATCTGCTGGCTCTCGCGGCACTGCTGGACGGGCACGGGATGCCGGGCACGGTCTTCACTACCGCGGCCGTGCGCCGGTATCTCGGCGGGGGCCAGCCCGTGGAGCCGGACGCCGCGTGGGCCGCGCTCCTCGCCCTGGCCCGTGCCGACCTGCTGAGCGTCGACTCGGCAGCCACGCCCCCGACCGTCCGGATGAGCTCGACGGTCCAGGCCGCGGTTCGCGCGGCCACACCGAGGAACCTGCTCGACCGGGTGGCGAGGGCGGCAGCCGACGCGCTGCTCGACGTCTGGCCCGCCGAGGAGCCGCAGCCGTGGCTGGCGGGCGATCTGCGGTCGTGCGCGATCAGCCTGTGGCGGGCCAGCGGGGATCTGCTGGGGAAGGGGGGCTGCCACCCGCTGCTGATCCGGGCCGGGCAGAGCATGGAGGACGCCCGGCTGACCGGGCCTGCGATCGCCTACTGGCGAGAACTCGCGGCCATGAGCGACCGGGTGGCCGGGGCTGGCGGCCCGGACACCCTCATGGCCGGCGGCCACCTCGTCGGCGCCCTCCTGGCCGGCGGGCAGGCGACGGAGGCGGTGGCCTGGGCCCGGTGGGTGCTGGCCGGCCGCGGCCGCGTCCTCGGGCCAGACAACCCTGGCACGCTCGCGGCCCGCACCGCACTCGGCCGTGCCCTGATGGCAGCCGGCCAGGCGGACGCCGCGGCCGAGGTCCTCGAGATGGCCGCCACCGACTGCGACCGCGTGCTCGGTGCCGATCACCTCGACACGATCGGCGCGCGGGAGGAGCTTGCCAGCGCATGCCGCAGTGCGGGCAAGGCGGAGGCAACCCACCTCTACCAGTACGCGCTGGCCGACCGGGAGCGGATCCAGGGAGCGCAGCATCCCGACACCATCACCACCCGCCAGCGGCTGGCCGAAACGTACCTCGCCGAAGGCCGGGTCAAGGATGCCATCTCCGCGTTCAAGCGGGTCCTCGCCGACAGGGAGCGCATCCTCGGCCCGGACCACCTGGACACGATCGTGGCCCGCGGCAGGCTCGCGGCAGCCTACGACTCGGCCGGCCGGATGGCCTCCGCGCTGCAGCTCTACGAGCAGGCCTGCCAGGGGTATGCGCGGGTCCTCGGCGCCGACGACCCGGAGACCCTTGTCAGCCAGGCGAACCTGGCACACGCGTACTACAAGGCGGGACGGCTGAGCGACGCGACGCGGCAGCTCCGGGACACACTCGACCGCTGCGAACGGGTCCTTCCCGCGGAGGCGCCGCTGACCCTGACCCTGCGCGAGAGCCTGACGAACATCGCAGGCGGCTGAGGCAGGTCAGTGCCGCCGCTGGCGCTGCCCGTAGCTCTCCCGCTGGATCGAGAAGAACGGCGACTGCAGGACGAACCGCGCCGCGAACATGAGGACCAGACCCAGTATCACCACGCCCACCAGCGACCAGTTCTGCGAGGCCGGCTGGCCCTGCATGGACTTCACGATGATCCAGCCGAGGAACACAGCAGCGCCGAGCGGAAGGATGCCGAGGACGAGTGCGGCCCAGGGGCTGCCGAAGATCGAACGCCGGTAATAAGCGATCGTGGCGAGCGCGGTGAGGATGTAGAACGCGCCGAACAGCAGGCCGCTGACGTCGATCACGGCGTTGAACGCGTTCTGTACCGAGCTCGCCAGCAGGTACGCCCAGGTCAGGCCGATGAGGA